>Ga0207952_1000129_pt1 | contig 77251 bp, 70 predicted proteins | sample SubbioR12Aug_8Ca_FD_184831 | JGI IMG/M metagenome (GOLD analysis project Ga0207952, IMG submission 184831) | Serpentinite rock and fluid subsurface biosphere microbial communities from McLaughlin Reserve, California, USA - CR12Aug_8Ca (SPAdes) | ecosystem: Environmental > Terrestrial > Deep...
GGGGGGGGGGGGGGGGGGGGGGGGGGGGGGTTCGACATCGGCGTGGAACCCCCACCCCAACCCCTCCCCAACAGGGAGGGGCTTTGTGATTCGGGGAAATGGGGGAACGGAAGATGCGCGTCTGGCTGGGAACTTTGGTGACCTTGGCGCTTGCCGCCTTGCTGGCCGTGCTGGCGACAACCCCTCCTGCGCCGCGCGATCCCAAGTCGACAGTGGGATTATTCAATATCCAGGCCGCCGAAGCGGACTTGCGCGAGATCGCCCGCGCGCCGCATCCGACCGGCTCTGCCGAGAATGCGCGCGTGCGCGAGTACCTGATGACACAAATGCGCGGGATCGGAATGGAAGTCAGCACTCGCGAGGGCGTGCTTGAAGAAAGGGCGGCCAAACGGCTTAACAAGTGGAGCGGGCGCGCAGATCCTCCCGCCAAGACCGTCAACCTGATTGGCGTGCTGCCCGGTCGTGACCGCAATGCGCCCGCAGTGCTGCTGATGTCGCACCACGATTCGGTCTGGGGCTCGCCCGGTGCGCCTGACGATAGTGCAGGGGTCGTGACCGCACTCGAAGTCGCGCGCCAGGTCGCCGGCAAAGGCCCGCCTTCGCGCGACCTGATCGTATTGCTGACCGATGGCGAGGAATTGGGGCTGCAAGGCGCGAAGCAGTTCTTCGCAGGCGACCCGCTGCTTCCCCGGATCGGTGCGGTGATCAACATGGAGGCGCGCGGCGGGGGCGGGCGCACCACCTTGTTCGAAACCACGCCGGACAACGGTGAGGCGATTGCGCTTTACCAGGCGGCCGTGACCAAACCGGGCGCGAGCTCTTTGGCGGTGTTCATCTATTCGGTGCTGCCCAACGATACCGACCTGACCCATGCGATGGCGGGTGACTGGGCGGCCTACAACTTTGCCTTCATCGGCCGTCCGGGGCTCTACCACTCGCCAATGGCCACGCCTGAGGCGCTGGATCGCGGCGCGCTGATGGACATGGGCTGGCAGGTGTCCGAGCTGACCCAGGCCCTGCTCGCCGCGCCCAAGCTGCCAGGCCGGGCGCCCGACGTGGTGTTCTTCGACCTGTTCGGGCTCTCGCTGGTCAAGTATCCGGCCGGGCTGGGCTGGGTGATGCTGGCAATCGCGGGAATCGCATTGGGAGTGGCCGCGAGGTGGGATCTTAGCCTGCGGGCGCTAGGGCAGGGGGCAGGGCGCTCTGCCGGACTGATGCTGCTCGCCGCAGTAGTGATCTACGCGCTCAACCGCGTTTCAGGCGCGGGGGCAGGGGCCAACTACTATGACCGACTGGCGGCGATCCCTTTGCTCGAAGTGATGGCCCTGCTGGCCGCCGCCGCCTGCTTCCTGCTGGTGTTGGGCAAAGGACTGGCTGGTGCAGCGCAAAAGGTCGGTGCGGTCCTGCCGCTGGCGCTGATCGGCCTCGCAATGCAAGTCAATGCCCCCACGGCGGCCTATGTGGTGATCGTGCCAGTCATGCTGACCGCACTAGTGCTGGCCGCAAAAGCCCTACTGCCCGCCAACCCGGCCAAGGCCTTGGCCGTGCTGCTGGGCGCACTGGTGCTGGGCTACATGCTCGCCCTGGGCCACCAGCTGATGCAAGGCGTCGGCCCCGACCTGCCCTCAGTCGCCGCACTGCCGCTGGCGCTGGGCGCACTGGCACTGATCCCGACCTGGCCTGCGCTCAGCCACCGCCACGCCCGGCAGGCGGGTCTGGCGTTGCTGGTGCTGGCACTCGGCGTGGCGCTGTTGGTGCGGTTCGATCCGAAGGCGGAGACTGTGGCGGTTTACAGTTTGAAATGATGCAGACCGGTCTCTCCCTTCCCCGGTGGGGAAGGGTCGGGGATGGGGGAGCGAGGCCGCAAGGTCTCGCGTCGCCGATAGCGTGGGACCCCCACCCCAACCCCTCCCCGCCGGGGAGGGGCTTTGTGGTTCATTGCCGTGAAATCAGACTCTAGGTACTACTTCTTCCATTGAACGGGCTCACCTTTGAGCCCGTCCGGTGCCTTGCGGCAGTCTTTAAGCATGGGAATGCTGGCTACTTCGCTTACGCCATCGCAGAGCAGGCGGACCTTGTCGCCCGGGCCATAGTCTCCTGCAATGTCCTTAGCTTCGTCTGCCAGGTCGGCATGCGCGGACATGAATTGGTTCGAAGTCCGCAGTAGGATTTCAGGATTGTCGAACAAGTCCAGCGCCACTTTGTCGACCGTTCCCGTGACAAGCAGCTTGCGATTGCCGAAATAGCCTTGGGCGCTTGCCTCGTTGGACTGGTATGCGTTGAACAATTCGCTGACCGTCACAGCAACAGGTGCTTCGCCCGGTTCCTCCGTTGGAGTTGGGGAGGCGGAGTCGCTTGCTGCTGGCTTTGTCTTGTCCTCGGGTGGTTTGGGCAAGAGGTTGCCGATTACCCCCAGCACAATCAAGCCAGCGACAATCCAAAGGCCGATCTTCAGACATCCAGGGCCCGATTTCGTCTTGGCATCGGGGATTGTTGATGTGTCGGTAGCTGGTGCTGGACCTTCTTGTGTCGCCGGACTAGCCGACTGGGGCGAAGCTGTGCCGCATTTCGGACAGAACGATCCGCCTTCTGGAATTTCAGTCCCGCACTTGATGCAATGCATATTGACACCCCTTGTTCCAATGAACTCAAGGTGCATCGCATACTATCGAAAGTCCAGTGCCAAGTCGAAGTGCGTATGGATCACTATTGATCCAAGAAACTCCGCATCTTCCGCGACCTTGACGGGTGCTTGAGCTTCCTCAGCGCCTTGGCCTCAATCTGGCGGATCCGTTCGCGGGTCACGCTGAACTGCTGGCCGACTTCTTCCAGCGTGTGGTCGGTGTTCATCCCGATGCCGAAGCGCATGCGCAGCACGCGTTCTTCGCGCGGGGTGAGGCTGGCCAGCACGCGGGTGACGGTTTCCTTGAGGTTGGCCTGAATCGCGGCATCCACGGGAATGACCGCATTCTTGTCCTCAATGAAATCGCCCAAGTGGCTGTCTTCCTCGTCGCCGATCGGCGTTTCGAGGGAGATCGGCTCCTTGGCGATCTTCATCACCTTGCGGACCTTTTCGAGCGGCATCGAGAGGCGCTCGGCCATTTCCTCGGGCGTGGGCTCGCGGCCTTGCTCGTGCAGGAACTGGCGGCTGGTGCGGACCAGCTTGTTGATCGTTTCGATCATGTGGACCGGGATGCGGATCGTGCGGGCCTGGTCGGCGATCGAACGGGTGATCGCCTGGCGGATCCACCAGGTGGCATAGGTGCTGAACTTGTAGCCGCGGCGGTACTCGAACTTGTCGACCGCCTTCATGAGGCCAATGTTGCCTTCCTGAATAAGATCAAGGAATTGCAGGCCGCGGTTGGTGTACTTCTTGGCGATCGAGATCACCAGCCGCAGGTTCGCCTCGACCATTTCCTTCTTGGCGATCCGGGCTTCGCGTTCGCCCTTCTGGACCATGTTGACGATCCGGCGGAATTCGGTGAGCGACATGCCGGTCTGGCTGGCGATGTCTGAGATTTCCGCGCGAATCCGTTCAACCGCGTCGATTTCCTGGTCGGCGAATGCGGCCCACTTCTTGTCCTTGCCGGCCTGCGCCTGGAGCCAGCCATCGTCGAGCTCGCGCCCGACATAGCTGTCGAGGAAGTCCTTGCGGTTGACCTTGTGGCGTTCGGCCAGGCGCAGCATTTGCCCGCCCAGGGCAGTCAGGCGGCGGTTGAAGGCATAGAGGTTGTCGACCAGGTATTCGATCTTGGTCGCGTGGAACTGAACGCTTTCAACGTGCGCGGTCAGGTCTTCGCGCAGCTGCTGATAGTTCTTTTCCTTGGTCGGAGTGAAAGCGCCGCCAGCGCCCATGATATCAAGGCGTTCGTTCTGAATCTTCTCAAACTTCTTGAACAGCGCGGTGATCGCGGCGAACTTTTCCAGCGCCTCAGGCTTGAGCTGGGCTTCCATCTGCGCGAGCGAGAGGGTGTTGTCCTCCTCCTCCTCGTCGCTCTGGCGCGGCATCCGGCGTTCGATCTGATCGTCGTCGTCCTCGTCGGACTTGGCCTCTTCTTCCTCTTCCTCGTCTTCCTTGAACGAGGGACCGGCGGTGGCTTCGCTGATTTCGGCTTCGCCTTCTTCCTCACCGTCTTCGGTCAGGTTTTCGGGCGCGGGTTCCTTTGACAGCATGGCGTCAAGGTCGAGGATCTCGCGCAGCTGCATTTCGCCCGCGTTCAGCGCTTCGGACCACTGAATGATCGCGTGGAACGTGATCGGGCTTTCGCACAGCCCCAGGATCATCGTGTCGCGCCCGGCCTCGATCCGCTTGGCGATGGCAATTTCGCCCTCGCGGCTGAGCAGTTCGACCGCGCCCATTTCGCGCAGGTACATCCGCACCGGATCGTCGGTGCGTTCGATGATTTCTTTCTTTTTGACCAGGTCAGGCCGATCGGCCATGCCGTCGGTCTGCTCGTCGAGCTCATCGACTTCCTTCTCGTCAGGATCGACCGCGTCTTCGTCGCTTTCGACGATGTTGACGCCCATTTCCGAGATCGCGGACATGATGTCCTCGATCTGGTCAGTGGACATCTGGTCCTGCGGCAGCGCCTCGTTCAACTCGTCCATGGTGATCACGCCGCGCCGCTTGGCACGGGCGATCAGCTTCTTGATCGAGGCTTCGTTGAGGTCGATCAGGGGCGCATCGCCGCCTTCCTTTTCGCCAACCGAGATATCGTCTTCGTCCATCATTCCGCCATTGGTTTGGCAGCGGCTTCTTCCAAAGCCCCCGCTCGCGCGCTGGCCATTTGCCTGAGCCGCGCATCAAATTCCAGCTTTCTCTTCAAGAGCCGCTGCTGTTCGGCATAGGCCCCTTCCGAAAGGTCGTTCTCAAACCGCCGGGTCGCCTCGGCCAGCGCCGCTTCGAGCGCGGGCCTCTCGACCAGCAGACCCACTGCCTGGGCCAGGTCGGCCCGGGCCAGATCGGCCTCCACGCCATCGACCAGAAAGCCAAAGCGCAGCGCGGCATATTCTTCTGAAGCCGGGGCTGCCAGTCCCCGGGCGGCCAATATGGTGCTCAAATGGCCAGTTTCAAGCGCCTCGCCCGCATCAACTGCATCGACCAGCACCAAAAAGCGCGGGTCGGGCAGATCGGCGTGGGCCAATGTGTCAGCGTGGCGAGCCAGTTCGCCGGGATAGCGCAGCAGTCCGGCCAACACCGCGGCCGACAAGGCATCGCGCGATCCCGAATGCTTGCGCATCCGCGCGAGCATTTTGGGGTCGCTGCGTTGGGGCACGGGCGCACCCTTTCCGCCGGGCCGCCATTCGCGCTGTTCCCGGCGCGGGAAAGCAAAGGCGGAAAACCGTTCGGACAGTTCGCGGCGATAAAGCGCCTGGATGTCGCGATCGGCAATCGTTTCGACATGCGCCATCAGCCGCGCCTTGAGCCCGGCCTTGTCCTCCGGCGTGGCCAGCGGTTGGGCGCCGCGCTCGTGCTCCCACAGCACGTCGAGCAGCGAGGTGTGCGCCTCGAGCGCGGCTTCCATCGCCTTGGCACCGTCGCGCTTGATCAGGTCGTCGGGGTCCATGCCCGCAGGCAGGCGCACGATCTTGAGGCTGTGCGCCGGGCGCAGCAGGGGCAGGGCGCGGGTGACAGCACGCATTGCCGCGCGCCGGCCGGCGGCGTCGCCATCGAAGCACAGCACCGGGTTTTCAACCAGCCGCCAGAGCATTTCGAGCTGGCGTTCAGTCAGCGCGGTGCCCAGCGGCGCGACGGCATCCTCGATCCCGGCTGCCGCCAGGGCGATTGTGTCCATATAGCCTTCGACCACCACCAGCCGCCCGGTCTTGCGGCTGGCCGGCCCGGCGCGGTGGAGGTTGTAGAGCGTGCGGCCCTTGTCGAACAAAGGCGTGTCGGGCGAATTGAGGTACTTGGGCGCGTCGGTCTTGGCCGCGTCGAGGATCCGGCCGCCGAATGCGATCACCCGCCCGCGCGCATCCTCGATCGGCAGCATCAGGCGGCCGCGGAACCGGTCGTAGGGTTCCTTCTCGTCCACCGCGATCCGCAGGCCCGCCTCGATCAGCATTTCCTCAGGGAAACGGGCGAGCGCGGCCTTCAGCGCCTGGCGGCCCTCGGGCGCGTATCCGAAGCCGAAGCGTTCGACCGTGCGTTCGTTGAACCCCCGCGTGGCGAGATAGGCGCGGGCCTTCTCGCCTTCCGGTGAGGCCAGCCGCTCGACGAACCAGGCCTGGGCGGCGGCCATCACATCGTGGAGCGAATCGCGTTTCTCCGCCTCCTTGGCCGCGCGCGGGTCCATCGCGGGCAGTTCCATCCCGGCTTCGCTGGCCAGTTCCTTGACCGCGTCCATGAAAGAAAGGCCGCGCTGGTCAGTCATCCAGCGGATCACATCGCCATGCGCGCCGCAGCCGAAGCAGTGATAGAAGCCCTTGCTGTCGTTGACGGTAAAGCTGGGGCTCTTCTCGTTGTGGAACGGGCAGCAGGCCTTGAACTCATGCCCCGCCTTGGTCAGCCGCGTGGTCCGCGAAATGACGCCGGACAGCGTCACGCGTGCGCGCAGTTCATCAAGCCATTGCGGGGAGAGCGACATTGGGCCTGTCTAGCCGCTGCGGCGCTGCGCCTCAACTGCGCGAAAAATCGCCCCACAGCCTTGTCCACGTTGCTGGCAATTGTCGCTAAATCCCAGATTCCGTATGGTAAATTAAACCTTTCCTTTCACCTGAAACCGGTTAGGTTGCGCCTCGGGTCGTGGGGGCGGCCTGGGGGAATAATACACGACCAAACAATGCTTTGCCGGACCGTCCCTGAATAACAGGAGGGAAGTAGATGCTGAACAAGGTAAGCGCAGTTGCGCGTCTCGCCGGTATTGCCCTGGCAGTGGTAGCCGGTTTCATGCCCGATTTGGGCTTTAATGTCGGATTGATCCTGGTCGTTCTGGGGCTGGTTTCGGGGGTCACCATGGCCGCCGAACGCTTTGTTCCGGTGGCTGCGACCGTGCTGGTCGTCCCGGCAGTGGCCGCGGGGCTGGCGATGGTTCCGGCTGTTGGTGCTCAGCTTGGTGCGGTGCTGGGCGGGATCGCCCTGCTCGCCGCCGGCGCACTCGCCAGTGCGATTGCGATGACCCTGTTTGGCCGGGTCAAGGAAGATATCGGCGGCCTCGGCAAGTAAGCCGGGCTAACGCCGAACAGGGAGGCCCGCCGGGAAACTGGCGGGCCTTCTTGTTGGGGGGTGCAGCCGTAAACCGACCTCCGTTCGTGTCGAGCGGAGGCCGCAGGCCGTAGTCGAGACACCGCAGCGAAACCTCACCCCAAGGCCGCCTTCACCAGGGCGCTGGCCTTGCCCATATCAAGCTGCGTGCCGTGGCGGGCCTTGAGCGCGCCAACGACCTTGCCCATGTCCTTCATCCCCTCGGCGCCCACTTCGGCGATGATGCTTGCGATCGCGGCCTTGACCTCGTCCTCGCCCATCATTGCGGGCAGGAAGTCTTCGATCACCCCAAGTTCGCCCTTTTCGATCTCGGCCAGTTCCTGGCGGCCGCCCTGTTCGAACATCGCAATCGATTCGCGGCGCTGCTTGGCCATCTTTTGCAGGACGTCGACCACCAGCACATCGTCATCGGGCACCGCAGCGGCGGTGCGCAGTTCGATGTCCTTGTCCTTGAGCTTGGCCAGGATCAGGCGGATGGCGGCAAGGCGCTGCTTGTCGCCAGCTTTCATCGCGGTAACCTGAGCGGCCTTGATCGTATCGCGGAGCATTTTGGGTACTTTCTTTGCTGAAAAGCTATGCATTGGGGATAGTGGCCCCTCTAGCCGGGTATTTTGTCTTTTCAAAGGTTGACGCAAGGGGGGCAGGGGTCTAGCCGCCGACCCTTAGCAACATCGCCAGAACCCAGTTACACGGAGCGCCACCCATGGCCGACCCCGCCCCTTCGTTTGCGCCGCAACCCGCGGGCGCAACCGGAGTCCTTGTGCTCGCCGATGGCCACCTGGCCTGGGGCAAAGGATTTGGCGCAGAAGGCGCAGCAGTGGGCGAAGTGTGCTTCAACACGTCGATTACCGGCTACCAGGAAATCATGACCGATCCCTCCTACGCCGGGCAGGTGGTGACTTTCACTTTCCCGCATATCGGCAATGTCGGCGTGAACGAGGAAGACCTGGAAAGCCATGTCGAAGGCGCGGTTGGCTGCGTGGTGCGCGAAGATGTGACCGCGCCGAGCAATTTCCGCTCGGCCGGAACTTTTGGCGACTGGCTGGCAAGCAAGAACAAAATCGGCCTGGCGGGCCTCGACACCCGCGCGCTGACCCGCCGCATCCGCCTCTCCGGCGCGCCCAACGCGGTGATCGCGCATGCCAAGGACGGCAAGTTCAACCTGCCCGACCTGCTCAAGCGCGCGCAGGAATGGCCGGGGCTGGAAGGCATGGACCTTGCCCGGGTGGTCAGCCGCTCGGCCAGTGAAGAGTGGGAGGGCGGCACCTGGACGCTGGGCAAGGGCTATGCTCGCTCCCCCCGCACCGAGCGCCCGCATGTGGTGGCGATGGACTTCGGCGCCAAGGACAACATCTTCCGCAGCCTCGACCATGCCGGGGCGCATGTCACCGTGGTGCCGGGGAACACTTCGCTGGACGATGTGCTGGCGCTGAACCCCGCTGGCGTGTTTCTCTCCAACGGCCCCGGCGATCCGGCGGCCACTGGAGTGTACGCGGTGCCCGTGATCCAGGGCCTGCTGGAGCGCGACGTTCCGGTCTTCGGGATCTGCCTTGGCCACCAGATGCTGGCCTTGGCGGCGGGTGCCAAGACCATCAAGATGCACCAGGGCCACCGCGGCGCGAACCATCCGGTCAAGCGGCTGGAGGACGGGGTGGTTGAGATCACCTCGATGAACCACGGGTTTGCGGTGGACGGGGCGAGCCTGCCGGACGGTGTGGTGGAGACGCATGTCTCGCTGTTTGATGGGAGCAACTGCGGGATCGCGGTGAAGGGCAAGAAGGCGTTCGGGGTGCAGTATCACCCTGAGGCGTCGCCGGGGCCGATGGATAGTTTCTATCTGTTTGAGCGGTTTGTGGGGATGTTGGGGTGAGTGGCATGAAGAATCTCATCATGTCAGTCGCAGCACTTGCTGCAAGTGCCTGCGCCAACGCCAGCGCCAGCTCTGGCTACGTAGATAACCCTGAAAAATGCCAAGCCCAGTGGGAAGTAAGACTTGAGCCTTTTCGTGAGAGATATGGGGCAAACCAAGGCTGGCCAGAGCAACTGATCTTGGATGCCAATCAAGCCGGTGATTTCAAGATGGCCCAGCGCTATATGGCGAAATTTGGCTGGAATGCAGCAGCAACAAGTGATCCAAACGATCTCACTTTGTATTTCATGCCAGACACAACGCCTACCGTTACGAATGACCCTCGGTTTCGCCAAAGACCAATTCCAATCGTGTCGGAAGGACTCAAACGTGCATGCTACGCTGCATGGATTTCGGGCGTGCCTTTCGTACGAGTGACAAAGCGAGGGCCAGATGGGACCGATGTCCTGTATACCGTCACAACAGAAAAACTACCGCTGAACGATTTCTAATGCCCAAACACCCTAACATCACCTCAACCCACAACCTAGCCCCCGGGAAGCCCCTCCCCGGCGGGGAGGGGTTGGGGTGGGGGAGCGAGGCGCAGCCTCGCGTCGGGGTTGCGTGCCATGCTGGCGTGGAACCCCCATCCCCGGCCCTTCCCCTATGGGGAAGGGGGAAGAAAGGGGCTGTGTCAGTTGGGGTCGTCTTCAAACCAGTCGTCGCGGTTGGTGGCGAGGGCGAGTTCTTCGGTGATGCGCAGGACTACGCCGTCGGTGTTTTGCAGGACGTCGTTGTTCCAGAAGCGGATGACCTGGTAGCCGTGCGCTTCGATCATGCTGGTGCGGGCTTCGTCGGTGGGACTGTCGCTGTGCTGCCCGCCATCGACTTCGATCGCCAGCCTGGCGCGGCGGCAGGCGAAATCGACGATTGCGTTGCCGATCTGGAATTCGCGGGTGAACTGGACGCCGAGTTGCTTGGCGCGAAGGCGGGACCACAGGCGCTTGGCCGCATCGGTCGGTTCACGGCGCAAATTTTGCGCAACCGGCGTCAGACGCTTCCTTGCCATTCCACACCTCCGCAAAACTCCCCTCCCCGGCGGGGAGGGGTTGGGGGTGGGGGCTCTGAGCTTTCCGGTCAGCGCCGAACCCCCATCCCAACCCTTCCCCACAGGGGAAGGGCTTTTGAGGTAGCAAATTCTCCGTTGCAGGCCAATCATCACCCCACCAAAGTCGCGCAAAGCCCAAAGGAAAGGACAATGCCATGTCTAGACTGATGCTTCGCCTTACCGCGCTGTTCGCGCCGCTGATCCTCGCGCTCGCGGCCCAGCCCGCCTCGGCGCAGGTCTTCGCGCAGGTCGAAGACAAGCCCGCGCAGAGCCAGGTGATCGCGCTGCTCGCGGTCGGGCCGGAGAGTGCCAAGCAGGTGCTCGAAGGCGCGGCCAAGGCCAAGGGCTTTCGCAATGGTCGTTCGAAAAATTCCAAGGGCGAGGACGAAGTGATGGTGGTGGTGCCGTTCGACGGCGATCACGACCAGTTCTGGGCGTTTCAGGATGAAGTGCGCAGCGGCCGCTATGGCACTTTTGCGCTGGAGATGATCGTGCTGCCGCTTGGCACCGATACCAGCAAGGACGATTACCTCGACAAGGCCCGGGTCTGGGGCTCCAGCTATGTCTCAAAGCCGGTGGTGCCCAAGGCGATCATGGGCCGGGCCAAGGGCATGAAGCGCGACGCGGTGGTGCTGGGGATCATCGGCACCGGCAAGGACGCCGAAATGGCCAAGCTTGGAATGGCAGGCAAAGCGGCTGGATACATCACTACGCCCAGCAAAGGCAGCAAGGGCGAACCCGACATGATGGTGATCGTGCGCCGCAGCGACGATCCCGCAAAGTTCTGGGACTTTTACCGCCAGGCCGTGCGCGGCCAGCATGGCAAGCAGGAGATCGAACTGATCCTGGTTCCCCAGCAGTACGATCCCGCCGCCGCCGACTACCTCGACCACGCCAAGGTCTTTCACTCCAGCCAGATAATCGAGCCCTGACCCGCAATGCCCAAACGCACTGACATCTCCTCGATCCTCGTCATTGGCGCTGGCCCGATCATTGTCGGCCAGGCCTGCGAGTTCGATTATTCCGGAACCCAGGCGATCAAGGCTGCCAGGGATTGATGATGGAAGCGCCGCTCAGCGCCATTTCGGACTTGTTTCGGGTCACCACGGGAATGCCCAGGCTCAACGCCTGGGCGGCAATCAGCATGTCGCGTTCGCCGAAGAGCTTGCCCGACTGCTTGAGGCGAGCGCGCAAGTTTCCCCATGTGAGCGCCGCCGCATTGTCGAATGCCAAAACTTCGCCACCAAGCCGCTGCACAAGATCGTTCAGAAACCCGGAAAGTTCGATCCGCCGGGTGCCCTCCGCAAGCGCAATGCCATATTGGATTTCGCCAAGGACAATGGCCGACAGCAGGCATGAATCGAAGTTTGCGCGCACCCATTCTGCGACATTCGGATCAGGGTTCGGGCGCGACAGTTCGCTCCAGACGTTGGTATCAATCAGCACCAAAAATGTCCCGTTCTTCGTCGATCGTGTCATCGGGCAGTTCGAGCGTCGCGCCATTTGCGGTCTTGATCAGGTGATCAACGAATTCTCGGCCCGACATGGCCCGAATGCGCCGGGTATGATCGTCTTCTGCATTGCCATATGTCTTGACAAGCAGCGCGCGCAATTCCGCCTCCAGCGAACGACCGTTTCGCGCTGCGGCGAGGCGGGCGCTATGCTTGATCGCATCGTCGATGCTTCGAATAGTCACGCTACCCATCGTTCAAATCCCATGATTGCATTGCAATCAATGTATGCAATGAGAGCACAATAGTCAAATGCCCAAACGCACTGACATCTCCTCGATCCTCGTCATTGGCGCTGGCCCGATCATCATCGGGCAGGCCTGCGAGTTCGACTATTCCGGAACCCAGGCGATCAAGGCGCTGAAGGAGGAGGGCTACCGGGTGGTCCTGGTCAACTCCAATCCGGCGACGATCATGACCGATCCGGACATGGCGGACGCGACCTATGTCGAGCCGATCACGCCCGAAGTGGTCGCGGCGATCATCGAGAAGGAGCGGCCTGACGCGGTGCTGCCGACGATGGGCGGGCAGACCGCGCTGAACACCGCGCTGGCGCTGTTCAACGATGGCACGCTGGAGAAGTTCGGGGTCAAGATGATCGGCGCTGATGCCGATGCGATCGACAAGGCCGAAGACCGGATGCGGTTCCGCGAGGCGATGACCAAGATCGGGCTTGAGAGCGCGCGCTCGGGCATCGCGCACAATGTCGACGAGGCGTTCGCGGTGCTGGAACGCACGGGCCTGCCCTCGATCATCCGCCCCAGCTTTACGCTGGGCGGGACCGGCGGCGGGGTGGCCTATAACAAGGCCGAGTTCGAGCATATTGTGAGGTCCGGCCTCGATGCCTCTCCAACCACTGAAGTTTTGATCGAGGAATCGCTGCTCGGCTGGAAAGAGTACGAGATGGAGGTCGTTCGGGACAAGAACGACAACTGCATCATCATCTGCTCGATCGAAAACGTCGATCCGATGGGGGTTCACACCGGCGATTCGATCACCGTCGCGCCCGCGCTGACGCTGACCGACAAGGAATACCAGATCATGCGCAGCGCCAGCATCGCGGTGCTGCGCGAGATCGGCGTCGAAACCGGCGGATCGAACGTGCAGTTCGCGGTCAATCCCAAGGACGGCCGGCTGATCGTGATCGAAATGAACCCGCGTGTTTCGCGCTCGTCCGCGCTAGCTTCCAAGGCGACCGGATTCCCGATTGCCCGCGTCGCCGCCAAGCTGGCGGTGGGCTATACGCTGGACGAGATCACCAACGAGATCACCGGCGCGACGCCCGCCAGCTTTGAGCCGACGATCGACTACGTGGTGACCAAGATCCCGCGCTTTGCCTTTGAAAAGTTCAAGGGCGCCGAGCCGCTGCTTTCGACCGCGATGAAATCGGTCGGCGAAGTCATGGCGATCGGCCGCAACTTCAAGGAATCGATGCAGAAGGCGCTGCGCGGCCTTGAAACCGGGCTCGACGGGTTCAACCGCGTGCTCAGCCTTGAAGGCGCGGGCCGCGATGCCGTGACCGCCGCTCTCTCGCAGCAAACTCCGGACCGGCTGCTGATCGTAGCTCAGGCCTTCCGTGAGGGCTTCACCATCGAGGAAGTCGCGGGCGTAACCCATTTCGATCCCTGGTTCCTGCGCCACATCGCTGAGATTATCGAAGAGGAAGTGCGGATTCAGGCCGACGGCCTGCCGACCGACGCCGCTGGCTTGCGCCGCCTGAAAGCCATGGGCTTTTCCGACAAGCGGCTGGCGGTGCTCGCCGTTCGCGGCGTGGGCGTCGCGGGCGGGCTGGGCGAAACGCTGGCCGCGCGGCGTTCGGGGCTGCTCCACGATGCGCTGCGGGCGATGGCCGGGGCGACCACCGAGGAAGAAGTGCGCGAGCTGCGGACCAAGCTGGGCGTCCACCCGGTGTTCAAGCGGATCGACAGCTGCGCCGCCGAGTTCGAGGCGGTGACGCCCTACATGTATTCCACCTACGAAGGCCCGCTGTTCGGCGCGCCCGAATGCGAAGCTGCGCCGACGGACCGGCAGAAGATCGTGATCCTGGGCGGCGGACCCAACCGGATCGGGCAGGGGATCGAGTTCGATTACTGCTGCTGCCACGCCTGCTTCGCGCTCGACGAGGCGGGTTACGAAACGATCATGATCAACTGCAACCCCGAAACGGTCAGCACCGATTACGATACGTCCGACCGGCTCTATTTCGAGCCGCTGACCGGCGAGGACGTGCTGGAAATCCTGCGGGTCGAACAGCAGAACGGCACGCTCAAGGGCGTGATCGTCCAGTTTGGCGGGCAGACTCCCCTGAAGCTCGCACAGACGCTGGAAGACGCCGGGATCCCGATCCTGGGCACTTCGCCCGATGCGATCGATCTTGCCGAAGACCGTGAACGCTTTGCCAAGCTGGTCAATGATCTGGGGCTCAAGCAGCCGCTCAACGGCATTGCCCGCAGCCGCGACGAGGCGGTTGCAGTGGCCAACCGGATCGGCTTCCCGGTGCTAATGCGGCCCAGCTACGTCTTGGGCGGGCGGGCGATGGAGATCGTCGATTCGGTCGCCCAGCTCGACGACTACATCACCACTGCGGTTTCGGTTTCGGGCGACAGTCCGGTGCTGATCGACCAGTATCTGCGCGATGCGGTCGAATGCGATGTCGATGCGCTGTGCGATGGGACGCAAGTGGTGGTCGCGGGCGTGATGCAGCACATCGAGGAAGCCGGCATTCACTCGGGCGACAGCGCCTGCACTCTGCCGCCTTACAACCTGCCCGCCGAAATCGTCGCCGAAATGGAACGCCAGGCCGAGGCTTTGGCCATGGCGCTGGGCGTCAAGGGCCTGATGAACATCCAGTTCGCGGTCAAGGACGGCGACGTCTACCTGATCGAGGTCAACCCGCGCGCCAGCCGGACCGTGCCCTTCGTGGCCAAGGCGATCGGCCAGCCGGTCGCCAAGATCGCGGCGCGGGTGATGGCCGGCGAAAGGCTCGACACTTTCCCGCCGTTCAAGCGCGAGTTTGACTACATGGCGGTCAAGGAAGCCGTGTTCCCCTTCGCGCGGTTCCCCGGGGTCGATCCGGTGCTTTCGCCCGAAATGAAAAGCACCGGCGAAGTGATGGGGATCGACCGCACATTCGCGATCGCTTTCGCCAAGTCGCAGCTGGGCGCGGGAGCGCGCCTGCCCGAGAGCGGCACGGCCTTCGTCTCGGTCAAGGACAGCGACAAGGCGGTGATCCTGCCTGCGGTCAAGCAACTGATCGAACAAGGCTTTGCAGTGATCGCCACCGGCGGCACGCAGCGCTATCTGGTCGAGGCCGGGCTGCCGGTCGAACGGGTCAACAAGGTGGCCGAAGGGCGCCCGCATATCGTCGACAAGATCATCGATGGCGATGTCAGCCTGATCTTCAACACGACCGAGGGTTGGCAAAGCCTGAAGGATTCGCAATCGATCCGTGCTTCGGCGCTGTCGGGCAAGGTCGCCTACTACACCACAGCGGCGGCATCGCTGGCCGCGGCGGAGGCGATTGCTGCACTGCGGCAGACGAGACTTGAAGTCCGCTCATTGCAAGACTATTACAGTAACTAGATATTCGCGGTTTCCCCTAAACAAGCGATCGGTCTGATCCGTAGCCTGCGTGCCGCGGGACAGGGCATTAGTCGCTGCGGAAGCCGCCAGGAGGACGGTAACGATGGCAAGTATCGAAAAGCTGCCGATGCTGGCGGAAGGCTATGAACGCCTGATCGCCGAGCTGCGCGCGCTGCGCGAAGAGCGCCCCCTGATCGTCGATGCGATCGAGGAAGCCCGCGCGCATGGCGATCTCTCCGAAAACGCTGAATACCACGCTGCCAAGGAACGCCAGGGCCAGGTCGAAATGGCGATCGCCGACCTGGAAGACAAAGTCAGCCGTTCGCAGATCGTCGATCCTGCGACCCTGTCGGGTGACCGGATCATCTTCGGCGCGACCGTGACTCTGCTGGACGATGCCGACAAGCCGGTGAAATATCAGATCGTCGGCCCCTATGAAGCGGACGCCAAGATCGGCCGGATCAGCTACAATTCGCCGCTCGGCAAGGCCCTGATCGGCCGCCGGGTCGAGGATGAGATCGAGGTTTCGGTGCCCGCCGGCGACCGGTTCTATGTGGTCGAGAGGATCGAATTCATCTGATGCGAAAAGGCCCCGGAAGTTCCGGGGCCTTTCTCTATCAGCGCTTCAGCATGTCCGGCTGAAGCAGGCGGTGCAGGTGCACCACGACATATTTCATCTCGGCATCATCGACCGTGCGCTGGGCCTTGTCGCGCCAGGCTTCCTCGGCGCTGGCGTAGTCGCCAAAGACGCCGACGAAGTCCATTTCGTCGAGGTTGACAAATTCGAGATGCTGCGGGTCCTTGACGCGCCCGCCGATCACTAGGTGCAGTTTCTGTTCGCTCATGGGGCTTTCCCGGGGAAGGAGGATGCGCGCCCTTAATAGCCCCGGTATGGTTAGGCAAGTGCGACCGAACGCTACGGAAGGTTACTTGCGCAGCCGCGCCGCCAGCCTGATCGCCTCGCTGGCGAGCCGCACGCCCTGGCTGCGGGCCGAGCTGCCCGCGCGGCTCGCGCGCTGGCGCAGCGGGGCAGTACCCTGGTCCAGCTTGGCCAGCCCATCGCGGCCGGCATCGCCAGCCTTGTCGGCCGCCTGCTTGCTCAGCGCCAAGCCCAGTTCGGCGGCGGCAGTGGCAAGCACCATCGCCCGGCGTCCGGCCTTGCCGCCTGCGCCCTTGGGTACCAGCGCGCCCAGCAGCAGCCCCATGCCAACCCCGGCGGCCACAGTCAGCAGCGGGTATTCGGCAGCCAGGCTGCGGTAGTTTTCGGGCGGATAGGCATCTGGCAGAGGTTCGCGCCTGGGGATCGCGGGCAGGTCCTCGCTCTCGCGCGCCAGCCGTCCTTGCGAGGCGGCGATGCGCTGGCGGATCCGTTCGCTGCGTTGTTCGGCTTCACTCACTGTCGGTTGGCTCCTGTGGTTCGTCCGCGCCTGTACCGGCCTGTTCCTGAACCGCATCTTGCTTGCCCGCGAACAGCCGCTGGCCAAGCTTCCATAGCGGCTCACGAAAGAACCATAGGGCCAGCGCGGCCACTGTTCCGGCCACGATGCCCTTGCTGTCTTTGGCGATTGTGACGCCTTGCTCGATCCCCTTGACCACTTCGTCGGTGGCCTTGGCCTTGATCCGGCCCGGCACACTGCGCGCGGCTAGGTCAGCCTTGACCTGGCTGAGCCGGCTGTCGAACAGCCCGCGCGCAGCCTTGCGGTTGGCACGGTCTGCGGCGAGGCGGTTTTCGGCCTCGTTCATGGCGTCTGCTCGATGTCGGAAAGCTGCGCCGACATCCGCTTCCAGCGCTTGCCTGCGGCCATGGCCGAAAGGCTTGCCGCCAGCAGCAGGCCCAGCACCACAATCAAGGTCGCGATCCAGCCATTGGTCAATTCGGACAGCGCCAGCAGCAGCCCCATGACCAGGGCCATCAGCGCAAAGAAAACCAGCGCCAGCGCCAAGGCGCCCCACCCGGCGATGCCTTTGGCCCCTTGCCCGGCGACCGCAGCGCGGCTCTTCTGGTAGGCGAGCTCCGCCTCCAACAGCGTGCGCCCGTCGTCCACCATCTGCCGCACATCATCGACCAGCGAACGCTCGGCAGCGTCGGCGGGGGAGGGCGCGATCAGGGGCGGGGCTTCATCGTCCATGCCTGATGACAAGAGGCAAGCAGCGGCGCTCTGTCAACCTTTGCTGCCTCAAGCCTCATCGGAAGAACCGCCACGGAACAGGCGGGCCAGGAAGAAACCGGCGACTGCCGCGATGCCGATCGCCAGGCCTGGCTTTTCGCGGACGAACTTCTTGGCGTCTTCGCCCAGCTCGCCCAGTTCCTTGGCTTCGATCTTGGCGGCGGTTTCCTGCATCGAGCGGGCGGCGGTGCGGGCATAGTCGCCATAGCGGGTGCCCAGCTTCTCATCGATCGCCCCGGCGTTGTCCGAAACAATCTTGCCCAGGCTGGAAATCGCGTCGCTGGTCTTGGCCTTGCCTTCCTTGGCCAATTCGGCGGCGCGGTCCTTGGCCTGCGCGGCCAGATCCTTGGCGTCTTCGGCCCAGTCTTCGCTTTTGGCCGCAAGCTGTTCCTTGTAGGCGCCGGCCTTGGCCTTGGCTTCGCCAGTCAGCGCGCTGGCGCCGGCCTTGGCTTCTTCGATCGCCTTGGCGAACTTGGCCTTGGCTTCGGTCTGAGGTGCGGCGGCTGGCTTCTTGGCGGGGGCCTTCTTGGCAGCCGGAGCCTTCGCAGGGGTCTTGGTGGGGGTCTTGGCCATGATTGTACCTTTCGCTGCCCAGGGGGAGGGACCTCAAATTGCTATGTGGATACCTATTAGTGCACCTTCAAGGGTCTGTCATGCTTGCAGGTGGGCCTTGTGCTGCTTAGGGAACCCAAAACTGGCCCAAGAGGAGATTGCTGCGCCATGACCGCGATCATTGACATCCACGCCCGCGAAATTCTCGACAGCCGGGGCAACCCGACGGTGGAAGTCGATGTTTTGCTCGACGATGGCAGTTTTGGCCGCGCCGCGGTGCCCTCGGGCGCATCGACCGGCGCGCACGAAGCCGTCGAACTGCGCGATGGCGACAAGAAGCGGTACCTGGGCAAGGGCGTTCTGAAGGCGGTCGCCGCGGTCAATGCCGAGATCGCCGACGCGCTGCTTGGCCTCGATGCGGAAGATCAGCGCGACATCGACCATGCGATGATCGACCTCGACGGGACCGAGAACAAGGCCCGCCTGGGCGCCAACGCGATCCTGGGAACCAGCCTGGCGGTGGCCAAGGCCGCCGCCAATGCGCGCGGTCTGCCGCTCTATTCCTATATCGGCGGGGTTTCGGCGCATGTCCTGCCGGTGCCGATGATGAACATCATCAACGGCGGCGAACATGCCGACAATCCGATCGACTTCCAGGAATTCATGATCATGCCGGTCGGCGCGGACAGCCTGGCCGAGGCGGTGCGCTGGGGCAGCGAAGTGTTCCACACGCTCAAGAAGGGCCTCCACGACAAGGGCCTGGCGACTGCGGTGGGCGATGAAGGCGGCTTTGCGCCGAACCTGTCGAGCACCCGCGCCGCGCTCGATTTCATCATGGAATCGATTGCCAAGGCGGGGTTCAAGGCCGGGACCGAGATCCAGCTGGCGCTCGACTGCGCAGCAACCGAGTTCTTCAAGAACGGCAAGTACGAGATCAGCGGCGAGGGCCTTTCGCTCAGCCCGGTCCAGATGGCCGACTACCTTGCCGCGCTGTGCCAGGACTATCCGATCGTCTCGATCGAAGACGGCATGGGCGAGGACGATTTCGAAGGCTGGAAGGCGATCACCGACCTGGTTGGCGACAAGGTCCAGCTGGTCGGCGATGATCTGTTCGTGACCAACCCGGCGCGGCTGCAGATGGGCATCGACATGGGCCTCGCCAATTCGCTGCTGGTCAAGGTCAACCAGATCGGCACGCTGTCCGAAACGCTCGATGCTGTCAGCATCGCCAACCGCAATGGCTACACCGCCGTCATGTCGCACCGTTCGGGCGAAACCGAGGACGCGACCATCGCCGACCTGGCGGTGGCCACCAACTGCGGACAGATCAAGACCGGCAGCCTCGCGCGCTCAGACCGGCTCGCCAAGTACAACCAGTTGATCCGCATCGAGGAAGAACTGGGCACCGCCGCGCATTACGCTGGGGCAGGGGCCTTCGGGCGGTTGAGCTGAGTTCAGCACGCTTTTGCTGATTCTCCCCTCCCCCAGCGGGGAGGGGTTGGGGGTGGGGGCTCCGGGCTTTCCGGCACACGCCGCCCCCCCATCCCAACCCTTCCCCACCGGGGAAGGGCTCACGTATCGCAAGCCGGATTGGGCTTGTCTAAGTCTTCGGCAAGATCGGCCCGAACAGCCAGCGTAGAGCGCTGCCCAGCAAGCGAACCGGCGGGCGGCAGATCCCGTCGGTCGCCTCGGCAATGCGGTGGGCCAGGCTCTCCCCCTCAGGGCGCCAGTCCTTGGCCGCAGGCGGCGGAATGAAGCCATAGAGCGCGTGCCATTTGTGCTGCTGCCAGCGGGGGCCACGCGGTCCCGAATTGTCGGCCAGTTCGCCCAGCAGGGCGCTGCCGCGCTTGCCGCTCAGCAGCCATGAGGCCAAGGCGAGAAACAAGGCGAACAGACCCACGGTCACCACGTGCAGGATCAGGGTCAGCGTGGCCATCCGCGTTTCGAGCAGCGTTGTTACCTCGTCCACGAACTTGCGGGTGAAGCGTCCGCCCTTGGGTTCATAGCGGCCCCAGCGCCAGCCATAGCGGACCCAGGCCGGCTCGGGCAATTCGGGCTCGTTCCACGAGGCGGAAAACAGCAGGTGGTTGTCCGGGTCGCCCAGGTTCCAGCTGGTGTGGCGGCTGGCCTGGTCAACCAGGGCCATTTCCAGCCCGAACAACTTCACGCTGCGCCACAGGTAGAACAGTTTGCGCTCGTCTGGCCGGGAGTAGGTCGCATGGCCATAAAGCGAGGCGTAGAGCTGGATCCGTCCATCGCCATCGCGTTCCAGCTTGTCCATTTCCTCTTCACCCAAATGGGCATCGCCGCCCTTGTGCTGAGAAAGATAGACTGCGCGCGGGGTCAGGGTCTGGTGATCGATCCGGATCACCGCCAGTTCCCAGTCGGCCTCGTGCATTCCGCCCGGCCACAGGCTGAGCAACCGGTCGGCCCGGCGCGCGCCAAAGGCAAATGGGCGCAGCCGGACAAGGCCGGGACCGTCGTAGGGATAGAACATCCAGAACTGCAGATCGGTCGCCCCCAGCTTGGGGTGGTGGACCGCGCGGACATAGGCCTTGGCCGAGGCCAGATCGCCACGGCGCGGGTCATCCGGCGCGGTCAGTTCCGGTTCCAGCTCGGGCCCGGCAATCTCGGGGTCGAGGGTCAACCACATCGCTTCGGGCTTCGATGGATCGGCCGGGCCTTCGGGCAAGTCCTCGCTCTTGGGATGCTTCAAAATCACCGCACCGGTTGACTGATCGATCAGCAACGCGCGGGCCAGATACCAGTCTATGGTCGAGGGAAAATAGACTTCCTCGGGATGAAAATGGATCACCGGAGCGTGGCGCTCGATTACTTGTTTCAGCAAAGAAACGGGCATGGAGCGACGCGGAGACCAATCCCCCACGTCAAAATTCTTCCATGCCAGTTGGGTCATTCGCAAGCGATCCTTGAACCAGTTGTTTTTCCGAGGGACTATAGGGCTGTGCGAACAAAAAGTTGTAGAAATCCGACACATTGGACGGCGATTGTCAGTTGCGTTCCGCAGCAATGCCTGATTAATCGTACGATTAAGCCCATAGGCAAGGAGAGGCATGGCGAAGTTCCCAACCCAGCCGGCGGATATTACGCCGGAATGGCTGACCGAGCGTCTTCGCGCGGCCGGAGTGATCTCTGATGCCCGGGTTCAGGCGGTGCGCTGGGAGGCGATCGGGACCGGTCAGGTGGGCGATTCCGCGCGCTTTCACCTCACCTATGACCGCGCGGGGGCAGGCCCGGCCACGGTGGCCGGCAAGTTCCCCGCTGCCGACGCGACGAGTCGCGGCACTGCGGCAGCCTTTGGGCTCTATGCCAAAGAAGTCGGTTTCTACCGCCAGCTTGCACCGCAGCTCGATATTCGCGTGCCTCGCGCGCTCGCGGCTGAGATTGCCGACGACGGCGTGGAATTCGTGCTGCTGTTCGAAGACCTGGGACCATGCCGCGGCGGCAATCAGCTGGACAGTTGCAGTGCGGCCGATGCCCGCGAGGCGATGAAACAGGCCGCCGCGTTGCACGCGCCCAGCTGGAACAATGCGGCGATCACCGGAACGGACTGGCTCAAGCCCAAGGAAGGTCACATCGACCAGGTCAAGGCGCTCTATGGCCATGCACAAACGATCTTCCATGAACGCTATGCCGACGTGCTGGAGCCCGAATACATGGCGATCTGCGAGGAACTGAACGAGGGCCGTGATGCCTGGTTCGGGCAGGAACGCGGGCCCAAATGCCTGATCCACGGCGATTTCCGGCTGGATAACATGCTGTTTGACATTCAGGGCGGCGCTGAACCGATCGCCGTGCTCGATTGGCAGACTGTCGCAGAGGGCAATGGGCTGACCGATATCGGCTATTTCATGGGTACCGGGATCGGCAATGCTCTGCGCGTGGCGCATGAAGGGGAATTGCTCGATCTTTACTGTGCCGAAATGACCGCGCGCAGCGTGCCGCTTACGCGCGAGGCGGTGTGGGATGACTATGTGCTGGGCGGGATCCACGGCATTTCCACCGCGGTGTTCAGCGCAGCTTATGTCGAACGCACGACACGCGGCGATGCCAACTTCCTGTCGATGGCGCGCGGCGGCTGCGCGCTGGCGCTGGAGCATGGCAGTCTCAAGAAACTGAAAGGCTAAGGCGATGGTCCTGACCAAAGGCGACGACTATCCGCTGCACCAGACGCCCGAGCCGGTCGCCTATGCCGGGACCGACCGCAATTTCTATGACCGCTATTTCTTCAATGGCTATGCCCCCGACGGATCGGGGTTCTTTGCCGCCGCGCTGGGGGTCTATCCGCACCTCAATGTGATGGACGCGCACTTTTCGGCGATCCGCGACGGGGTGCAGCACAACGTCCACGCCAGCCGCGAGCTGGGGATGGAGCGGATGGACACCCAGGTCGGTCCGATCCGGATCGAAGTGATTGAACCGCTCAACAAGCTGAAAGTCACCGTCGACGGCGAGGGATTGAAGGCCGAGCTGGTCTTCACCGGCCGCGCCTTTCCGATCGAGGAGCCGCGCTTCATCCACCGGATCGGTCCGCGCACCTTTATGGACTATACCCGGATGACCCAGAACGGCCACTACGCCGGCTGGATCGAGATCGACGGGGTGCGCGAGGTCTGCGCCAGCGGCACCATGGGCACCCGCGATCGCAGCTGGGGCGTGCGGCCCGTGGGCACGCGCGACGAGCAGCCGCACGGCAGCGGGATAATTCCCGGCTTCTTCTGGCAATGGACCCCGCTCAATTTCGCCGACCGCAGTCTGTTCTTCCACGTCAACGCTGATGCCAAAGGCAACCGCTGGAACACCCGCGCGGTGATCGCGCCCGATGGCGGCGGGGCTGAGGCCTTGTTCGATACCGAGGGCGAAATGACTTCGCCGTTGGCATTGGGCACGCGCTGGCCAGAAGGCGGAAAGCTGGTGATCGACGGGCCCGATGGCCCGGAAACGCTGACCCTGACCCCGGTCGGGCGGTTCCAGATGCGCGGCCTCGGCTATACTTCGCCCAAGTGGAACCACGGGCTATATCACGGCCCGCTCGCGGTTGAGCGCGAGGACTTTGGCCTGGCGCAGTGCGATCCCGGGACGATGGACAACTACCATGTCCAGCTGCCCTGCAAGGTCGTCAGCGACAAGCATGGCGAGGGCTTCGGTGTGTTCGAGCAGCTGATCATCGGGCCTTACGCGCCGATGGGTCTGAAGGAGTACATGGACCTTGGCTAACCGCGGCCCGCTTTCGCGCCTGACGATTGCTTCGACCATTGCGCTTGGGCTGATCGCCGGGCTGTTCAGCGGCTGGTGGGCAATCACCGGCGGAATGGGCGGAAAGAACTATTCGGGGTGGTACGGCAGCCGGGTGACCGGATCGAAGGACGCCGACCCGTGGTTGCGCGCACGGGTGGCGATCAGCGGCCTTTTGGCGCTCAACCGCAACCAGGCGATCTACTTCACCCGCAAGACCGACGATGCCGGTGAGCCTTTCAGCGAAAACTGTCGCTACAGCGTCACCGGCGGGCCTCTGCCGGGCAAGTGGTGGTCGGTCACGGTCTATGCCGCCGACAATTACCTGCCGCTCAACCAGGACAATGCGTTGTCGTTCGATGCAACCGAAGTGGTCAGCGACGCGCGGGGGCAGTGGAGCGCCACGCTCAGTCCGACACGCCCCGAAAGCGGAGCCTGGGCCTCGACCAGCAAGGCCGGGACATTCGACATTACGCTTCGGATTTATCAGCCTGAACAGCGCGCCCAGGATGACTTTGCCTCGATCACGATGCCCAAAGTCACCAGGATCGATTGTGGAGGCAAGGCATGAACCGCCCGGTCAAACTGGCGCTGCTGTTCGCTGCCGCCGCTGCTGTTGGTCATGTCGCCCTGGTCATGGTCACGCCCTATGCCCTGATGCGGATCGTTACCCAGCGTGCCTCGCAGGATGGCGCGCTGATCAATCGGTTCCAGTTCGGGCCGCGCACCACCAAGGATTCGCGCGGGGTGGTGCGGCCCTCGCCTGACTTGGCCTATTCGACTTGCGTTTACGACCTTTCGAACGGGCCGGTGCGGGTCAGCGCGGCACCGACGCCTGAACAGGGCTATGTTTCGGTTTCGGCCTTTGCCGCCAATACGGACAACATTGCAGTGTTCGACACGACCCAGCGGCCGGGCGGTGTCCAGTTTGTCCTGGCGCGCGAGGGCCAGCAGACCCCGCCGGGTGCCGAAGTGGTCATATCGCCGTCAAACCGTGGCATCGTGCTCGACCGGCGGCTGGCAGCCAACGACGCAATGTTCGCCGCCGCCGACCAGGCCCGCCGGGCCGATACCTGCGAGGCTATTTCAGCCCCAACTACTTCAACAGAGTGACGTGACCGCTCTTGGTGTGCTTCATCTGCCCACCGGTGAAAGTCACCGTCAGCGCACCCGCGCTGGCCATTCCGCCCTGGACCTTTTCGCCAAAGGTCGCGCCCTGGGTCTGCTTGGGCACCGTCATATTGGTGCTGATCCGGGCCGGGGTCTGGTCGATCTTGCGCGCGCCGGCATCGGCCGTGCTGGTGCAAGTCACTGTCGTATCAGTCAATTCATAGGTATCGGCACCGATTTTCAGCACGGCCTTGGGGATGTGTTTTCCGCCGCAGGCCTTGATCAGGATGTGGGCAGCATCCTTGAAAGTCAGTGACAGGCCGGTGACCTGGTCCAGCGTTCCGGCATAGGCCAGATCGGCCCGGCCATCGCCATCGAGATCGCCCACGGCGACATTGACGCCTCCAGCGGAGCGGGCGCCCTTGCTGGTCGCAAGGTCCCAACTGGCGCGCGGCGGGTTCTTGGTTTTGCCGCTCGCCTGGCCGCTGGCCACGTCGCGGGGCGCGGTGATGGTGGCGCACTGGCCGGCGTTGCAGGCCCCGAACGACCAGCCCGCAACCGCAGCTTCGCCATCAACGCCTTCAAACTTCAGGAACATGTCCGATGCGGCCAAGGCAGGCGTTGCTGCCAGCAAGCTGCCCGCCAATACGAAAATCGAGGTTGTCAGTTTCATGAGCCTTCTCCCTGTGTATGTGTTCAGGTCTGCTACGATCAACCTGAACGAAACATGCGCGGGTTGTTGTCTTTCTGCAAGGATGGAATGCGCGAGGCCTAGCCAAGCGCCAGCAGCAGCGCAGCGCCTGCGGCGATCAGCCCCGCGCCAAGTAACCGCGCCTTGCCGACCCGCTCCTTCAGGAACAGCCAGGCGATGGCGACTCCGAACAGGATCGAGGTCTCGCGCAGTGCAGCCAATTTCGGAACGTCGCCCAACCGATAAGCCCAGAGTGCAAGCCCATAAGTGACCAGCGAAAGCGCCCCGGCGGCCAGCCCCGGCTTCCATTGGTCGCGCGCCTCGGCGAGGAACTTTGGCCCGCGCCAAACGGCAAACAGGCCGCCGATTCCAAAGCCCAACAGCAGGAACAGCCAGACGATATAGCTGATCGCCGACGGGGCCGCGCGCGCGCCTTTGGCGTCGATCACGGTGTAGAGCGCGATGGTAACTCCGGTCGCCAGGGCCCAGCCCAAGGCCCGCTTGCTCGGCGGGTTCCACCAGGCCACCGCCAGTGTCCCCAGGCTGACCAGCAGTGCGCCCAAGGCCACCGGCAGGGTAATCGGATCGCGCAGCCACAGCACGGCCGCTGCCGCCGCGATCACAGGCGCGGAGCCGCGCATGACCGGATAGACCGCGCTCATGTCGGCCTGTTCGAAGGCCTTGATCAGGCAGACCATGTAGACCAGGTGCACCGCGAAGGAGCCCAGCAGCCAGGGCAAGGCGGCCACGGGGAAGGGCACTACAAAGGCCAGCGGCAGGATCAGCAGCGCGCTGGACCCATCGACCAGCGCCCGGCTCGACATCTTGTCGCCGCCGCTTTTGACCACCGCATTGACCACGGCGTGCGCCGCGCCCGATGCGAGCATCAGCGCGGCGGCCAGCTCGATCACGCTTGCGGAACAGCCTTGCTGAGTTGCAGGAGCTGCTCGGGCATCAGTTCGATGTCGATCGCCTCGACCAGTTCGTCGAGCTGGTCAGCGGTGGTGGCAGAAGCGATCGGCGCGGCCACGCCGGGCTGATCGAGCAGCCAGGCCAGCGCCACTTGCGCGACGGTCGCCTCGCATTCCTTGGCGATCCGGTCCATCACTGCCAGCAGCGCGGGGCCGTGGCCGTCGTGGTATTTCTTGACCCGGTCGCCGCGGACATAGCGTTCGAAATCGGCGGGCTTGCGGTACTTGCCGGTCAGGTAACCGCTGGCGAGGCCAAAGAAGGGCAGCATGGCAATGTCATTGACCACGCAGCAGTTCTGCAAGCTGTCATCGTAATCGCCGCGCTCCAGCAGGTTGTACTGGTTCTGCAGCACGGTGAAGCCCGGCACGCCCTGGGCCTTGGCCGCTGCGATCGCCGAACGCAGCCGGTCCTCGGTAAAGTTCGATGCCCCGGCCTCGCGCACCTTGCCCGCGGCGATCAGCGCGCTGAACCCTGCGACCACTTCGTCCTGCGGGGTCTTGGGATCGTCGCGGTGGGCATAGTAGAGATCGACATAGTCGGTCTGCAGCCGTTCGAGCGAGCCAGCGAGCCGCGCGCCCAGCGTAGCGGGGTTGAGGTCGCCGTGTTCCATGCCATAGCCGGTCTTGGTGGCGATCCGCATGTCCCCCCGCACGCCGCGCGCCTTCATCCAGGCCCCGATGACCTTTTCGCTTTCGCCGCCGGTGTGGCCCGGAACCCAGGCCGAATAGACTTCGGCCGTATCGATCATGCGTCCGCCGGATTCGTAGAAGGCGTCGAGGATCTCGAAGCTGGTGTCAGAATCGGCAGTCCAGCCGAAGACATTGCCGCCAAGCACCAGCCGGAGGCCCGAAAGGGAGGGGTGACGGCTCATGCGAACTTCTCCTTGAGCGCGAGCAGGACGAGTGCCGCCTTGGCTGCTTCGCCGCCCTTGTCTTTCTGCTTGGGATCGGCGCGGACCAGGGCTTGCTCTTCGTTTTCGACGGTCAGAATGCCGTTGCCGATCGCGATCCCGTCCATGGTCAGCGCCATGATTCCGCGTGCGGATTCTCCGGCGACGATTTCGAAGTGATAGGTTTCACCGCGGATCACTACGCCGATCGCCACATAGCCGTCGTACTCGCCTGACTGGTCGGCCAGCGCAATCGCGCCGGGAATTTCCAGCGCGCCGGGAACGGTGATGACATCGACCTGATGGCCCGCCGCCTTCAGCGCCGCCTTGGCCCCTGCCACCAGCATGTCGTTGAGATGATCGTAGAAGCGCGCTTCGACGATGAGAAAACGGGACATCACTTACTCCGGGATCGGGCGTTCGCCGACGATATTGAGGCCGTAACCTTCGATCGCGACAATATTGCGGTGCGAATTGGTCAACAGGACCATGTCGTGGATGCCCAGGTCCGCAAGGATCTGTGCTCCGATCCCATAGGCGCGCAGGTCCATCTCGGGCAAGGGCGAACGCGCGACTTCGGCGTTGAGCTGTTCGGGGGAGCTGGGCATCAGCAACACGATCACACCCGCTCCGGCGCGGCCGATTTCATCCATCGCGCGCTGCAACACGCGTTTGCGCGGGCCGGGCTGGCCCAGAACGTCGGAATAGATCGAAATGCCGTGCATACGGACTAGCGTGGGTTCGCCGGGCAGGACATGGCCTTTCTGCAGGACGATGTTGACCGTACCATCGGTCTTGTTGCGGAATGACTTGGCGGTCCATTCGCCGCCGTAGTCGGAGGTGAACGGCGCTTCGCTGACGCATTCGACCAGGTGATCGTGCTTGCGGCGGTATTCGATCAGGTCACGGATCGTGCCCATTTTGAGGCCGTGCTTGCGCGCGAAGGGCACCAGATCGTCCATCCGCGCCATGGTCCCATCCTCGTTCATGATCTCGCAGATCACGCCCGAGGGGTTGAGGCCGGCAAGCCGCGAGATATCGACCGAGGCTTCGGTATGCCCGGCGCGGACCAATGTGCCGCCATCGCGGGCAATCAGCGGAAACACGTGGCCGGGGCTGACGATATCCTGCCGCCCCTTGCTGGCGTCGATCGCCACCGCGACCGTGCGCGCGCGGTCAGCGGCGGAGATGCCGGTGGTCACGCCTTCGCGCGCTTCGATCGAGACGGTGAAAGCGGTTTCGTGGCGGGTGCCGTTGTTGCGGCTCATCAGTTCAAGGCCGAGCGCTTCGGTGCGTTCGCGGGTGAGGGTCAGGCAGATCAGTCCGCGACCATGTGTGGCCATGAAGTTGATCGCATCGGGGGTCGCCATCTGCGCCGGGATCACCAGATCGCCCTCGTTCTCGCGGTCCTCGTCATCGACCAGGATGAACATCCGGCCGTTGCGGGCCTCGTCGATGATCTCCTCGATCGGGACCAGGACCGGGCTTTCGTCGCTGTCCCACAGGAAGGCTTCGAGCTTTCGCAAGGTCTCGGTAGTCGGGTTCCAGTCCGGTTCGGTGCAATCGCGCAGGGTGTTGGCGTGAAGCCCGGCCGCGCGGGCCAGACCAGAGCGGGACATGCCCCCATCGGCAACCAGCCGGCGGACGCGTTCGATGATGTTTGTAGCCATGATTCGCGGGTTATCACATTAAAATGTGATACTCTACATCAGAATCACATTCATCCCCACTCCGTTCGCCCCGAGCCCTTCGGCTTGCGGCTTAGCGGCCGCGCTCAGGATAAACTTCGGCCTGAAAGGGCCGAAGTCGAGGGGTGGCGTTGTGGCGCTACCCCTCGACTACGCTCGGGGCGAACGGAAAGGGGTGAGGGTTGTTCTCAGTCGCCCTTGAACACCGGCTTGCGCTTTTCCAGGAAGGCGTTGACCGCTTCGGCATTGTCCTTGGTGGCATGCGCGACCGACTGCATCGCGGCCGACATTTCGAGCACCTGGCCAATCGACATCGATGCTGCGTCCCAGATCAGCCGCTTGGCCATCCGCACCGCGAAGGGCGGGTTGCAGGCGATCCGGGCGGCCATTTTGTGCGCGGCTTCGAGCAGCTGATCGTCAGGCACAACCTGGCTGACCAACCCGATTTTCAGCGCCTCGGCAGCGTCGATGGTTTCCCCGGTCAGGGTCAGTTCGGCGGCCTTGGAGAAGCCGACGATCCGTTGCAGCAGCCAGGCTCCGCCATCGCCGGGGATGATCCCCAGCTTGACGAAGCTTTCCGCGAACTTGGCGTTCTCGCCTGCTACGCGCAGGTCGCACATGCAGGCCAGGTCCAGCCCGGCCCCAATCGCTGGACCGTTCACTGCGGCGATCACCGGCACTTCCAGCGCCGCGAAAGCCAGCGGCAGGCGCTGGATCCCGCTCTTGTAGTTGCGCCGCGTGCGCGCCGGCAGGCTGGCGTTGAGACCGCCTGCATCGGGCATCATGGTCTTGAGGTTGCCGCCAGCCGAGAAGGCCGGACCCGCGCCGGTCAGGATCGCGACGCGGACATTGGGGTCGTTTTCGATATCGCTCAGCCGGTCAAGCAGCGCCTCGATCAGGTCGAGGTCGGAAATCGGGTTGCGGATTTCGGGCAGGTTGAGGGTAATCGTGGCAATGCCATCGGCATCGAGGCTGTAAAGGACCGGGGCATCAGACATCGAAACTCTCCTCAGCCGAGCATGCGCTCGATAAACCAGAAGCTGGCCGTTATCCCGATTGCATAGGTTGCGGCAAGGGTGGAAGGGCGCAAAGCCACCGGCTTGAACCGGCGCAGCACGGCGATCACCGCCAGAACCAGTGAAATGATCAGCAACTGACCCAGCTCGACCCCGATGTTGAAGGTTAGCAAGGCCACCGGCACATCGCCTTCGGGCAGGCCAATCTCGCGCAGCGCCCCGGCAAAGCCGAAGCCGTGGATCAGCCCGAAGCCGAACGCGACAACCCATGGAATACGTTCCGAGAGGCGCAGATTGGCCGGGTCTTGCTTGACGATCTCAACCGCCAGGAAAATGATCGACAGCGCCACCAGCGCCTCGACCGGGGCCTGCGGCAGGCCGAACAGCCCCAGCGTCGATCCGGCCAGCGTGATCGTGTGGGCCAGGGTAAAAGCAGTTGCCGCCTTGATCACCACCCAGGGCCGCGCCAGCAGCAGCACCAGCGCGATCACGAACAACAGGTGGTCGTACCCTTCGAGGATATGTTCCACCCCCAGCACCAGATAGCTGCGCGCCACTTCCCAGCTGTCGGGCACCGTGGCCACTTCGACCATGGCGTCATTCGGGGTCAGCCGCGCGGCCTGAACCGGGCGGTCCAGCGGCGCAATCCGCAGCAGGGCATCGGTGAAGGCCCCGTCCATTCCGGCGATGCCGACCGTGCTGCCCGGCAGGTCCTTGCTGCAGGTTAGCACGCTGGTGGCGACCAGCGAGGCATTCTCAAGCCGGGCGACGGGCGGCGACTGGGTGCAGAACTCCGGAAAGTGCGGCCGCGCGCGGGTGGCGAGGCCGCCCAGCACCGGGGCTTTCCAGACCAGCTTCCACTGCCGCGCGTCTTGCTGGGTCAGTTCCAGATAGCCCGGACGCAGCTCGTCGGCACGGGCAGGGGCGGGAAGGGCCAGGCAAGCGAACAGCACCAGGAGAAATGCCCACACCCCCCAAACCCGTTCGCCCGGAGCGAAGTCGAGGGGGGGCGTCATGGCGCGACCCCTCGACTGCGCTCGGGGCGAACGGTTGTTGGTTTCAGCCCTCATTTTTCGAGCTCGATCACCACATCATAGCCCTTGAGGATGCGGGCGTAGCTTTCGTCGCGGGACTTGGCGACCGCGGCGGCGCGCCAGTCGTTCTCCACCCGCTGACGCACAGTGGCGAGGCTGGGCGGGGCAGGGGCGGCGCGGTTGTCGACCCGCACCAGGTGCAGGCCAAGCCCCGATGCGACCGGTCCGACCCATTGCCCGGTGGGCTGGTTGCGCAGCGCCAGGGTGAATTCGTCGCCGAACATGCCCGAAATCTCGCTCGCGCTGGCGCCGTCCAGGCGGGCCGGAAGCGGGGCGGGCACGCCGCTGGCGCTTTGCCCGGTGCGCAGCTGCTTCAACTTGAGATCGGCCTGCGCCCGGTTTTCCGGGGTATCGGCACCCAGATAGACCTGCTGAAAAGTGGTGCGCGGATCTTCGGCATAGCGGGCCGGGTCCTTGTCGATCAGCGCCTGCAAGTCCTTGTCTGATGGCGTCGCCGCTTCGGCGTCGGCAACCGCCAGTCCTTCCATCTTGCGGCGCATCCGACGAACCACGACCTCGTCGTTCTGGTCGAGACCCAAGGCCAAAGCCTCACGGTAATAGACCTGATCCTGAACATAGTCGCGGATCAGCCCGTCAAGTTCGTCCTGCGATGGCATACGGCGGAAGCTGTCGTAAAATCGCTGGGCGATTGCCCCGGCAACGCGTTCATTGACCACGATCCGCCGCTCGCCAAGATCTGGCGCGCGGCCCGCCATCAGCCAGAAGACCAAGGCCCCGGCGATCAGGAAATGAACCAGCGGCTCCTTCAGGAGCCGCCGGAGATTGTCTTTGAACGTCATGTCAGGCGGGCCAAATTCTCTATGCAGGAGTGTACCAGATTGCCGAAGTATAGGCGCGTTCCTGGTGCCTGAGCGGCACTTCGGGCGGCAGGGTCAGCTTGTACTTGACCATGTCGTAAGCCATCCAGGTTGGCGTCGGGATCTGCAGCACGCGGACATAGTAGAAGGCGCGAAGGGTGGGATCGAACTCCGGATCGCTCCACACGGTCGAGAGCTCAGGCGCGCCGATGCTGTTCTGGTAGGTCGCGGTCGCCAGATCGATGGTATCGCCCACCGCCGGAACCTTGCCGCCTACCGGAACCCGCTTGGCCATGTCGCTCCAGACCACGTCGAAGACCTTTTCCTGCGCGACGCCGTTCTTGTCGACCCAGCCCTTGACCACCTGAACCCGGTCCAGGTTGCCATCGAGCGGGTCTTTGAGCGCCGAGACGATGAAGCTGGGCGCGCCTTTGCCTCCCGCTTTCAGATTGCCGCCCATCGGCACGCCGCGGGCATATCCGGCCTTGACCCAGTCACCCTTGAGGTCCTCGGCCTTGAAGTCCCAGCCACCGAACACCCGCAGCGTCATGCGCGGGCCGGTGGTGGCATAGACTTCCTTGCGCATCATCGCGTCGAACAGCGCCTCGCGGGTGTTGCTGGTGGCCCAGACCGCGGCATAGCCGCTGGAGAGCGACTGCCAGTTCATCCGGCCGCTGGGCACGCCCGGAACAAACCCGGCGGTGGCGCGCTTGGCGCTGGGTTCAACCCCGGTGTGCTTGCCGAAGAAGTTGTTTTCCTCGGTCGTCGAGAGCGAGGTGTGGCTGTCGGTCGATCCGATCATCCCGAAGGCATAGGGGTTCACGCCAGTGCGCTGCTCGATCAGCAGCCCGCGTTTGAGCGCCTCGCGGGCGTAGGAGCCCGGCAGGTCTTCGGGCTTGGTCTTGATATTGCCCAGCAAGTTGGCCTGATCCCAGCCCGAAGTGCCATATCCGGCGAATTCATCATTGGGCGACATGAAGGGGTGGGCCTCGCTGTCCCCCTTGATCTGGGTCATCTCGACAATCGGCTCGCGCGCGGCGCGGCGGCGGGCATATTCGGCGCTCATCGGTCCGCCGCCGGGTTCGGTCATCATCCACATCAGCCCGTTAGAGACGTTGCCGTTGTGGGGGATCGCCAGCACTTTGCCTCCGGTCTTCTTCTCGTAGGCTTCCATGTAGTCCCACAGGTGTTCGGGCCACTTGGAATCGCCCGGATCAAGCGGTTCGACAGCCGAAACCTTGTCCTTGCCATCCCGGAAAATCACGTTGCGGTGCAGGTTATTGCCGGTCTGCATCAGGGTATATTCAAAGCCCATGAAGGCGGTGAACTTGCCCGGCTCGTCATAGCGTTCGACCGTGGTCATATGTTCGGTCCACAGCTTGGTTGTTCGCGCTGCCGCAGCCTTGGTGTCGCTCATCGCCGGATTGGGTTTGCCGGACGCGCGGACCGCCAGCATTTCGCCCATGGCCTTGAGCGATTCTTCGGGGCTGGCATGCATCATGTCGTACCAGCGCAGCAGCTGCGGATCGGTGATCATCATGCGCGGCGCATCGTAGAGCGCTTTGGTCGAACCGATCCCCTCGGCGTGATCGGAAATAACCAGGAAGTCGAGCGGTCGGGCCAGCTTGGCCTTGGTCCCGGTGGTTGCGGTCACTTCCTCGCCCTTGGCAAAGCGCAGCGCCGTTTCGGGATCGAGCCGCGTGCCAAATCCGAATGCATCGACCGAGTTGGAAGTGTGCAGGTGGGTATCGCCCCAGAACACCTTTTCGGGATAGGCGGTGTTCTTGATTGAATCCGCACTGGGTTTGCTGCTGAAAGTGTCCTTGACCTTGTCGCAGCCGCTGGTCAGCGCGGTTGCGGCAAGCAGCAGGGCGGTAGCACCGATAACTTTGTTCATCGGGTCGTTCCTTTTCATCAGGCTGCCGGATTGTACCAGATCGGCGAGGTATAGCCGCGTTCCTGGTGCTTGAGCGGAATCTTGGGGTCGAGCGTCAGCTTGAAGCGGACAGCGTCATAGGCCACCCAGGTCGGGGTGGGGATTTCGAGCACGCGGACGTAATAGAACGCGCGCACCGCCGGATCGAATTCAGGATCGCTCCAGACCGTGGAGAGATCGGGTGCGCCGATCGAGTTCTGATAGCTGGGCTTGGTCAGATCGACCGTATCGCCGACCGCCGGAACCTTGCCGCCAGCCGCAACGCGCTTGGCCATATCGCTCCAGACCACGTCGAAGACCTTTTCCTGCGCGACGCCGTTCTTGTCGACCCAGCCCTTGACCACCTGAACCCGGTCAAGATTGGCCCCGATCGGGTCCTTCAGCGCGGAAATGATGAAGCTGGGCACGCCTTTGCCGGCCTTGAGGTTTCCGCCCATCGGCACGCCGCGGGTGTAGCCGGCCTTGACCCAGTCACCCTTGAGGTCTTCGGCCTTGAAGTCCCAGCCACCGAACACCCGCAGCGTCATGCGCGGGCCGGTGGTGCCATAGACCTCCTTGCGCATCATCGCGTCGAACAGCGCCTCGCGGCTGTTGCTGGTCGCCCAGACCGCGGCATAGCCGCTGGCGAGGTAGTTCCAGCCGAAACGGCCACTGCGCGTGCCCAGGTTCTGGGCCTCGGTGGCCCGCTTGCTATTGGGCTCAACCCCCGAATGCTTGCCGAAATAGTTATCCTCGTCACCGGTGGCGAGCGAGGTGTGGCTGTCGGTCGATCCGATCACCCCGAAGGCATAGGGGTTGGCCCCGGTGCGCTGCTCGATCAGCAGCCCGCGCTTCAGCGCCTCGCGCACGTAGGAGCCGGGTTGCATTTCGGGCGTGGTGCGCTCAACCATCATCAGGTCGCCGATTTCCCAGCCGGCGGTGCCATAGCCCGCGAACTCGTCGTTGGGCGACATGAAGGGATGGGCCTCGCTGTCACCCTTGATCTGGGTGATCTCTACCACCGGTTCGTGAGCCAGGCGGCGGCGGGCGTACTCTGCGCTCATCGGACCGCCGGACGGATCGGTCATCATGAACATGCGCCCGTTCGACATGTTCGAATTGTGCGGGATCGCCAGCATCTTGCCGCCGGTCTTGGCGGCATAGGCGTCCATATAGTCCCACAGGCCATCGGGCACGACCGTGCCGAACGAGGTCAGCGGCAGCACGGTCGCGGCCTTGTTACCGCTGTCACGGAACACCACGTTGCGGTGCAGGTTCCGGCCTTCGTCCATCAGGGTATATTCGAAGCCGACGAACGCCGTGAACTTGCCCGGCTCGTCATAGCGTTCGACCGCTGCGATGTGCGACAGCCAGTCCTTCTTGAGCCGCGCTTCGGCCGCCTTGGCGTCCATGATTTCGGGGGGCAGGGTGCCCTTGGCCTTGGCGTCGATCAGTTCGGCGGTGGCCTTCATCGAGCCTTCCGGGCCTGAATGCAGCAGATCGTACCAGCGCAGCAATGTGGGCTCGGTGATCATCGCACGCGGCGCTTCGTAGAGGTTCTTGACCGTCGCGAAGCCGTCCGAGTGGTCGCTGATGACCAGGAAGTCGAGTGGGCGGGCGAGCTTGGCCTTTTGCCCGGTTGAGGAAGTGACCTCTTCACCGCGGGCAAAACGCAGCGCGGCCTCAGGGTCGAGCCGGGTGCCAAAGCCAAAGGCATCGGGCGAGTTCGAAGTGTGGAGGTGGGTGTCGCCCCAGTAAACCTTCTCAGGATAGGCGCTGTTGGCAATCTCGGCCTTGCCGGTCACGACCTGCTTGACCTTGTCGCAGCCCGAAAGCAGCGCGGTTGAACCCAGCAAAATGGCAGTCAGGGCAATTGCCTTGCGCATAGTCACATCCCTCCTGTTGGCCCTATTCGATCATCGTACGCGACCGTGCGGCTTGCGCACCTTAAGCGAACGGTTAAGAAGCGGCAATGACCGAAAGCGACGATATCGCGGAAATCCGCCGCGCCGTGCAGGCGCTCTGCACCGAGTTTCCCGGGGACTATTGGCGTGAGAAGGATCGCGAGCGAGCATATCCGGGCGAATTCGTCGATGCCCTGACCAAGGCGGGCTTCCTCGCCGCGCTGATCCCCGAAGAGTTCGGCGGCTCAGGCCTCAAGCTGGATGCCGCAGCGGTGATCATGGAAGAGATTCAGGCCAGCGGTTGCAATGGCGCCAGCGCCCACGCGCAGATGTACATCATGAACACGCTGCTGCGGTACGGTTCGGCCGAACAGAAGGCGCAGTACCTGCCGGGGATCGCCAACGGCGAGCTGCGCTTGCAGGCCTTCGGAGTGAGCGAGCCGACCAGCGGGACCGACACGCTCAGCCTGCGCACCGTCGCGGTGCGCGATGGCGACAGCTACGTGGTCAACGGCCAGAAGATCTGGACCAGCCGCGCCGAGCATTCCGACCTGATGCTGCTGCTCGCCCGCACCACCCCGCGCGAACAGGTGGCCAAGAAGACCGAAGGCCTGTCGATCTTCCTGGTCGATATGCGCGCAGCGGTCGGCAACGGCCTGACGATCAAGCCGATCCGCACCATGATGAACCATTCGACCACCGAGGTGTTCTTCGATGATCTGCGCATCCCCGCCAGCAGCCTGATTGGTGAGGAAGGGAAGGGCTTTCGCTATATCCTTTCGGGCATGAACGCCGAACGGATCCTGATCGCGGCGGAATGCGTCGGCGATGCCAAGTGGTTTATCCAGAAGGCCGCCGACTATGCCAGGGAGCGTTCGGTCTTCGCCCGCCCGATCGGGCAGAACCAGGGCGTGCAGTTCCCGATCGCGCGGTGCTATGCCCAGATGCGCGCGGCCGAACTGATGGTCCACCACGCCGCCGCAGTCTATGACGCGGGCGGCAATCCGGGCGAAGAAGCCAACATGGCCAAGCTGCTCGCCTCTGAGGCCAGCTGGGCCGCCGCCGACATGTGCGTCCAGACCCACGGCGGTTTCGGCTTTGCCGAGGAATACGATGTCGAGCGCAAGTTCCGCGAGGCGCGGCTCTATACCGTCGCTCCGATCAGCACCAATCTGATCCTCAGCTACCTGGCCGAACACGTGCTCGGTCTGCCGCGCAGCTATTAGGCCTGGTTTGCAAGGGAATGGTGGACGCACTAGGGCTCGAACCTAGGACCCGCTGATTAAGAGTCAGCTGCTCTACCAACTGAGCTATGCGTCCACTTCCAAGCGTTTCCGCTGGCCGCCGATTCGGCGGGGAGCGCTCCCTATAGCGGCAGAATTTGCGGATGGAAGGGCTTTTTACGCCGAAAGCGATCCGCCGCGCCGGCTCCAGCGATCTACCGCCATGATCGAGCCGATGCAGATCATGTTGGTCATCAGCGCCGAGCCACCGTGGCTGATCCAGGGCAGCGGAATTCCAACCACCGGGGCCAGCCCCATGACCATCAGCGTATTGACCGCCATGTAGAAGAACACGGTGAAAGTCATCCCCGCCGCCAGCAGGCTGGAGAACCGGTCGGGCGCCCTGCGAGAGACCTGCATGCCCCAGCGGAACACCCACAGGAATACCGCCAGCACGAACAGGCCGCCCAGCACACCCCATTCCTCCGCCATGGTCGAAAAGGCGAAGTCGGTCTGGGCCTCGGGCAAGTACTCAAGGTGGCTCTGGCTGCCATTGCCGAAGCCCTTGCCAAAGAACCCGCCCGATCCGATCGCGATCTTGGACTGGGTGATGTGATAGCCCGAACCGAGCAGGTCTTCCTCAGGGTTGAGGAACACCAGCACGCGCTTGCGCTGGTAATCGTGCAGCAGGGTGAAAAATGCCACCGGGGCGATTGCCGCGATGGCAGCCCCCGCGCCGATGAACCAGCGCATCGGCAGGCCCGCCAGGAAGATCACCACCGCTGCGCCCGCCGCCACAGATAGCCCGGTGCCCAGATCGGGCTGGATGATCACCAGGATCACCGGCACTCCGGCAAGGCCTGCTACAGGCAGCAGCGTGCGCCAGTTGTGGGTCATCGCCGGCGGCAGGTTGGCGAAGAAATGGGCCAATGCCAGCACGATCGTGGGCTTCATCAGTTCCGAGGGCTGGAGCATCATGAAGCCCAGGTCGATCCACCGCTGGCTGCCGCCGCGCACCGCGCCGAACAGGTCAACCATCAACAGCAAGGCCACCAGCACGCCATAGGCCGGGAAGGCCAGGGCCCTGAAGAACTCGCGCGGCACCCGGGAGATGACGAAGGCCATGACCAGAAACACGGCAAAATGGATCGTGTGGAGCAGCGCCCAGGGCTGCAAATGCCCGCCTGCGGCTGAGTAGAGCACGACCGAGCCGAAGGTGTTGAGCGCGAACAGCGGCAGGATCACCCGCCAGGGCTCGCGCGCGATGGCTTCGGGGATGATCCGGCGGCTCATTGCGGCGCTCGGCTTGGCGCGGGTGAGGGGGCAGGTGCGGGTGTCGGCGCAGCGGCGGGCTGCGCTGGCTGGTCCTGATCTGGTTCAGGGCGCGGTGCAGCAGCTTCAGTGACCGGGCTGCGCGGAGTCCGCTCGGCCGGATCCGGGCCTTGCGATTGGCGGCGGATTTCCTCTTCGTCGGCGGGGCGGGGCGCATTGGTGCCATACTGTGAGGCAAAGCTGCTGTAGCGCGAAGCCATCCGCTCTTGTGGTGTACCGCCCCAGCCAGCCTCCATGCCCGTCAGCACCTCAAGCGCCTTTTGCTGATCGTAGAGGAATGTCATCACATCGCGGGCGATCGGATAGGCCGCGCCCGACCCACCGCCGTGTTCGACCACCACAGCGCAGGCATAGCGCGGGTTGTCGTAGGGGGCATAGGCAATGAAGTGGCCGTGATCGCGGTATTTCCAGGGGCCGGACTTGCCATCCGAAATGTTGAGGCTGACCACCTGAGCAGTACCGGTCTTGCCGGCCATCAGCACATCAGGTAGCGGCAGCCGCGCGCGGCCGGCCGTGCCCGGGCCATTGACCACGTCGCTCATCGCCTTGTGGACATAGTCGAGGTGGTCCTGGCTGAAGCCCATGCTGGGAACAGCGGGGGCCTTCTTGTCGAGCAACAAGCGCGGTTGGAGCAACTTGCCCGAGGCGATCCGCGCCGCCATGACGGCCTGTTGCAGCGGATTGACCAGCATATAGCCCTGACCGATCGTGGCGTTGACCGTATCGAAGACAGCCCAGGGCTTGTTATACTTCTTCTGCTTCCAGGCCGGATCCGGGACCGTGCCATAGTGCTGGCCAACCACGGGAAGATCGTACTTCTCGCCCAGGCCAAGACGGCGGCACATCAGGGCGATCGGGTCCATCCCGATCTTCTGCGCGAAGTGATAGAAATAGACGTCGCAGCTTTGGTAGATCGCCTTGGCCATGTTGACCGTGCCGTGGCCGCGCCGGTTCCAGCAGCCGAACACGCGGTTGCCAACCCGCAGCCCGCCGCCGCAACTGACGGTGGCTTCGGGATCAAGCCCGGCTTCGAGAAAGGCCATTGCCACTGCCGGCTTGACCGTCGAGCCCGGTGGATAGAGCCCGCGCAGCACCTTGTTGCGCAAGGGCACGTGATCGTCGTCGGCCAGCATCTTCCATTCGATCCGGCCGATCCCGTCGGCAAAGCTGTTGGGATCGAAGCTGGGCATCGATGCCATGGCCAGGATATCGCCGGTCAGGCAATCCATCACCACCACCGAACCGCTTTCCAGGCCAAGCCGACGGGCGGCATAGTCTTGCAATGGGCCGTCGATAGTCAGTTGCAGCGGCTTGCCGGGCACATCCTCGCGCATTTCCAGATCGCGCACGATCTTGCCCGAGGCGGAGACTTCAGCGCGGCGCGCACCGGGAATACCGCGCAGTTCGGTTTCGAAGCGCTTTTCCAGCCCGTCCTTGCCCAGCTTGAAGCCCGGGGTCATCAGCAGCGGGTTGCGTTCGGACTTGAATTCCTCGGCCGAAGCCGGGCCGACATAGCCCAGCAGATGGCCCACTGAAGGCCCGGTCGGGTACCAGCGGGTGTGCCCCTGCGCGGCCACTACGCCCGGCATTTCGGGCAAGCGGACCAGGATCTTGTTGTATATGTCGGGCTTGATACCAGAGGCCACCCCCAGCGGCTGGAAGCCGCGCGCCTTTTCAAGCTTGTCGGACAGGTCGCGCAGCGCGATCGCGTCCATCTGCAGCAGGGCGCCAAGCCTGGCGACCGTCGCTTCGGGATCGACCAGCCGCTCGGGGATGACGTCGATCCGGTATTCCATCCGGTTGGTGGCCAGCGGCTGGTTGTTGCGATCGAGGATCGCCCCGCGCCGGGGCGGGATCAGCGTCAGGTTGACCCGGTTGCTTTCGGCTGCGGTGGTGTATTTCTCATTCTCGACCAGCGCAATCCAGCCCAGCCGCGCTGCGAGCAGCACGCCCACGCCGGTCTGCAAGCCGCCGATCAGCAACGAGCGCCGGTCGAAGCTGTTCTTCAGCGTGCCTGAACTGACATGCTTGGGGTCGTCGAACATCAGATTTCGCGGATCTTGATCAGGCGGAAGCGATCGGCCCCGCCGACAATCCACGCGGCGATCGGGTAGGCCAGGACCGCAAGCACCACTTGCGGCACAACTGTCACCAGCGGCGTCGCGCCTCCGCCCAGGTTGGCGATCTGCAAGCTCAGGAACAGGTAAGCGGCGATGAAGCCGCTGGCTTCCAGCCAGTTGAGCAAGAACCCGCGCCAGGGAAAGCGGTGTTCGATGAAATCCAGCCCCAGCATCGCCGCCGACCACAAGACGACGGCGCTGCCAAACGGCTGGCCGGAATAGAGATCGTCAAACAGACCCAGCGGGAGGCCGGCCCAGACCGGGAACAGTCCCGGCCGCAATTGCTGCCAGGCCACCAGCAGCAGGAAGCCGATCGGCGGCATCACCGGGGCCGAGGCGATGACCGGCCAGGTCGGATGAAGACTGCCAAGCATGACCAGCAGCCACGGCACCGACATCGCCAGTATCGGTGAAGGCGCGCGATTGATCTGGCGTTTGCCGATCTCGCGCAGCAGCGAAGGCAGGGGCGGGGCCATTACTGGCCCTCTGGCGCTGGGACGGGAAGCTCTTCAGGCGCTTCGAACAGCGGATCGACCGCGACGAATTCGGTCATTGCCGGATTGCTCAGCGGGCGGGCAAGCGCGCCGTCAGGGGTGAGCGAAACCACCACGGCAACCGCCTGGCCGGGGCGGTAGATCCCGCCCGATCCGGTGGTGACGATGGCATCACCGGGCTTCAGCGGGTTGATACCAGTCACGGCCAGCTTGATCCGCAAAATCCCGTCGCCCTGGCCATTGGCATAGGCCTGAATCCCGTCATCGGCGCGGCGCACCGGGATCGAGCTGGCACTGTCGGTAATCAGCAGGACCCGCGAACTGGTGCGGCCCACTTCGATCACGCGGCCGACCAGGCCCAGCGGCGATCGCACCGCCATCCCGGTCTGCACGCCCTGGTTGCTGCCGACCCCGATCATTGCAAAGCGGCGGCTGGAGGAGGAGGTCGATCCGACCAGGCGCGTAATTGCGACCGGCTTTGTCTCACCCTCGGTCAGTCCGACAAGCGCCTTGAGCCGGGCGTTCTCTTCCTTGAGCGCCGACTGTTCCGCCAGTTTGACACGCGCCTCGGCTACTTCCTGCTCAAGCCGGGCCACTCTGGATCCATGGGTGAAGTACCCGGCAATCGTCGCCCAGAGCCCCTGCGAAGCCGTTCGGCCGCTGGCTGCCACGGTCCCTGCGGGAGCCCCGGCATCCGAAGCCGCGCCGCGCAGGCCCGAAAAGGCGCCGGAGTTCCCGGTCGAAACCAACAGCAGCAGCACGCCCAGGCCCAGCCCGACCAGCGCGGCGATATAGCTGAAGAAGTTGCCGTACTGCGCCCGCCGGGAATAGCCCGGGCGGCGATTTTTCGGCGCCGCCATCGGGGTTACTCCTTATCGTGGCGGGGGCGCGACACCTGGGTCTGCCCCTCAGGCGGTCATCAGCACGCCGCGGAAGATCGGATCTTCCATGGCCCGGCCGGTGCCCAGCGCCACGCACGACAGCGGATCTTCCGCGATCGAGACCGGCAGTCCGGTTTCTTCGCGCAGATACTCGTCAAGCCCGTGGATCAGCGCGCCGCCGCCGGTAAGGACGATGCCCTGATCGACAATGTCTGCGGCCAGTTCCGGCGCGGTGTTTTCCAGCGCGATCCGCACGCCTTCGACGATTGCGCCGATGGGTTCAGACAGTGCTTCGGCGATGTTCGCCTGGGTGATGGTGATTTCCTTGGGCACGCCGTTGACCAGGTCGCGGCCCTTGATCTGGATCGAGAGGCCGACGCCGTCGGCCGGGACCGTGGCGACGCCGTAGTCCTTCTTGATCCGCTCAGCGGTCGATTCGCCGATCAGCAGGTTGTGGTGGCGGCGCACGTAGGAGACGATCGCTTCGTCCATCTTGTCCCCGCCGACGCGGACCGAAGTGGTATAGGCGAGGCCCCGCAGCGAAAGCACCGCGACTTCGGTGGTGCCGCCGCCGATATCGACCACCATGCTGCCGACCGGCTCGGTCACCGGCATGTCGGCGCCGATCGCAGCGGCCATCGGTTCAAGGATCAGATAGACCGCGCTGGCCCCGGCATTGCTTGCCGCATCGCGGATCGCGCGGCGCTCGACCGAGGTCGAGCCCGAAGGCACGCAGATCACGATTTCCGGCGGATTGAACATCGAGGTGCGCTTGCCATTCACCTTGCGGATGAAGTGCTTGATCATTTCTTCGGCAACTTCGATGTCGGCGATCACGCCATCGCGCAGCGGGCGGATCGCTTCGATGCTGTCCGGGGTCTTGCCCATCATCATCTTGGCGTCGTCGCCAACGGCCTTGACCTTCTTGATCCCGTTGATCGTTTCGATCGCCACGACCGAGGGTTCATTGAGCACGATGCCGCGGTCCTGGACATAGACCAGCGTGTTCGCCGTGCCGAGGTCGATCGCCATATTTTGCGAGCCAAACTTGAAGAATCGCGAGAGAAACGATGCCATTGAAATTTCCGTATGTTTTCCTGACCTTACCGCAGGAATCGCAGCAAGCACAGGCCTATCTGTTAGCGTGGAAGCGGACCCCTTAGCAGCGGGTCAGATGAAAGGCCAAAAAATTGTGATTTCGCCCGGGGATGGCGGTGCTGTTTGTCTCGAATTATCGGCGCTTCGTCGCTAGGCTACGTGCAAACCAAACCCGTTCGCCCCGAGCGAAGTCGAGGGGTCGCCGAGCAGGCTGTCCCTCGACTTCGCTCGGGACGAACGGAATGAGGATATCCAGTGCCCACCATCCGCCGCCTGCCCGAAAACCTGGTCAACCGCATCGCCGCGGGCGAGGTGGTTGAGCGGCCGGCCTCGGCGCTCAAAGAGCTGGTCGAAAACGCCCTCGATGCCGGCGCGCGCAATGTTGCGGTCAGGCTGACCGAGGGCGGGCTTGGCGGAATCGAGGTAACCGACGATGGCTGCGGGATGGGGCCGGAGGAGATTGCGCTCGCGCTCGAACGCCACGCCACCTCCAAGCTGCCCGATGAACATATCGAGCTGGTTTCCACCCTGGGTTTCCGGGGCGAAGCCTTGCCCTCGATTGCCAGCGTTGCGCGCCTTTCGATCGAAAGCCGGGTGAGAGGAGCCAGCGAAGGTTGGCGCCGGGTGGTCGATCACGGCGCATTGGTGGAGGAAGGCCCCGCCGCCTTGCCGCCGGGCACGCGGATCCGGGTCGAGGACCTGTTTGGCAAGGTCCCGGCACGGCGCAAGTTCCTGCGCTCGGCGCGCAGCGAATATGCCGCCTGCCTCGATGTGGTCCGCCGCCTGGCAATGGCCCGGCCCGAAGTGGGGTTCGTGCTGGAACACGATGGCCGCCGGGTGCTGGCGGTGCAGCCGGACGAGGAACTGGCGAGCCGGGTCGCCCGGATCGTCGCGCGCGAACTGGCCGATGACGGGGTCGCGATTGAGCTGCAACGCGGTACTGCCCGGCTAACGGGGGTGGCGGGGCTGCCGACCTTCAACCGCGGGGTGGCCGATCACCAGTACCTGTTCGTCAATGGCCGACCGGTGAAGGACCGGCTGCTGGTCGGCGCGGTACGCGGGGCCTATGCCGACATGCTGGCGCGTGACCGGCACGCGGTGCTGGCGCTGTTCCTCGACATTCCGCCCGAAGAAGTCGATGTCAACGTCCACCCGGCGAAGACCGAAGTTCGGTTCCGCGATCCGGCCTTTGTGCGCGGGTTCATCGTTTCGGGGCTGCGCCATTCACTCGAAGCGGCCGGTCAGCGCAGCGCGCAGGCACCGGCTGCCTCGGCAATGGGTAACTGGCAAAGCGAGCCAATCACGCGCGAACCCGCCCCGGCGCTCGCTTCGCTGTTCGCCCGCGAATACGGTTCAAGCGGAGTGCGCGAAGCATCCAGCGCCTGGCGCAGCTATGAAGCGGAGGTGCTGGCCCAACCCGCCGCCCGCGCCGAAGCGGCAGTGGAGGACGTCCAGCCTTCGGTCAGCCATCCGCTGGGCGTGGCCCGCGGGCAAGTAGCGCAGACCTATATCGTTGCCGAGGCCGAAGACGGGTTGGTGATTGTCGATCAGCACGCCGCGCACGAACGCCTGGTGCTCGAACGACTCAAGACCGCAGGCGCGCAAGATGCGATTACCAAGAGCCAGGCGCTGCTGATCCCCGAAGTGGTCGAACTCGATGAACCCGACGCCGACCGGGTGGAAGGCGCGGCAGAAGTGCTGGCTGGCTTTGGCCTTACCCTTGAACGTTTCGGCCCCACCGCCATGCTGGTCCGCGCGGTGCCCGCCGCCTTGGCCAAGGGCGACGTCCAGGCCCTGGTCCGCGACATCGCCGACGACCTTGCCCAGAACGGCGCGGCCTTGCTGCTCGAGGAACGGCTCGATCTGGTGCTGGCGACGATGGCCTGCCACGGCTCGGTCCGGGCCGGGCGAGTGTTGTCGGTCGTGGAAATGAACGCGCTGCTGCGCGAAATGGAAGCGACCCCGCGTTCGGGCCAGTGCAATCACGGGCGGCCTACGTGGGTGAAGCTGGCGCACGGCGATATCGAAAAGCTGTTCGGGCGGAAGTGACCCTTCAATAGCCTCGCTCGTCACCCTAAACTCGTTTCAGGGTCCAGCGTGCCGCACGGCCCGAAGCTTGATTTCGCAAGCGACCGTGTCGCATTGTAGTTTGCGGCTCGAAGCTTCGGGTTGAACTGCGAAATGGACCCTGAAACGAGTTCAGGGTGACGGAGTAAGGGGGAGGGGTTTCAATCCCCCCGCACGCGGATCAGCCCGATCCCCGTCATGCTCATCACCATCTGGTCGTCCTGGTTGAAGACCCGGATCGCAGACTTCATGCTGCCCATCTCAGGCCGCGAGCGGCTGCGGGTCTTTTCCAGCAGTTCGGTTTCGATCCGCAGCACGTCGCCGGGATAGACCGGGCGGTGCCAGCGCAGTTCGTCCTGGCCGGGTGAGCCAAGGCCCGCCTGCTTGCGCTCGGTCAGGTTATCGACCAGCATCCGCATCACCATCGCGCAGGTGTGCCAGCCGCTGGCCGAGATGCGCCCGAAATGGGTCTGCGCGGCGGCCTCGTCAGAGAGATGGAACGGCTGGGGATCGTACTTGGCCGCGAATTCGAGCACTTCCTCGCGGGTCACCTCATAGCGCCCGAAGGCGGTTTTGCTGCCCACTTCCAGGTCTTCGAAATAGATCAGCCCGTCGACCATAAGTGCCCTCAAACGTTGAACTTGAAGTGCAGCACGTCGCCGTCCTGCACGACATATTCCTTGCCTTCCTGGCGCAGCTTGCCGGCTTCCTTGGCCGGGCCTTCGCCGCCCAAGGTGACGTAATCGTCATAGGCGATGGTTTCGGCCCGGATGAAGCCGCGCTGCATGTCGGAATGGATCTCGCCCGCGGCATCGGGGGCCTTGTCGCCGGTATGAATGGTCCAGGCGCGGGCTTCCTTGGGGCCGACGGTGAAGAAGGTGATCAGGTGGAGCAGATCGTAACCTGAGCGGATCACGCGGGCGAGGCCGGTTTCGTGGAGGCCCATTTCCTCCAGGAAGACCAGCCGTTCGTCGGGCTCCATCCCCACCAGCTCGCTTTCAATCGCGGCGGAGACGATGACCGCATTGGCGCCTTCGGCCTTGGCCTTCTCGAACACCTTGGCGGTGAACTCATTGCCCTCTGCGGCGCTGTCTTCATCGACATTGCAAACGTAAAGCACCGGCTTGGCGGTGAGCAGCTGGGCCTGGTTGAAGACCCGCAGTTCTTCCTCATCGCTCGGCCGGGCCAGACGGGCAGGCTTGCCCTCGCGCAGCAGGTCAAGCGCAGGCGCGAGAACGGCGGCAATCAGCTTGTTGTCCTTGTCGCCCTGCGCGGCCTTCTTCTGGGCGGCGGGGACGCGCTTTTCCAGGCTTTCGAGGTCGGACAGCATCAGTTCGGTCTCAACCGTTTCGGCGTCGGACACCGGGTCAATCTTGTTGTCGACGTGCTGGATGTCATCGTTTTCAAAGCAGCGCAGCACGTGGACGATGGCGTCAACCTCGCGGATGTTGCCCAGGAACTGGTTGCCCAGACCTTCGCCCTTGGATGCGCCGCGCACCAGGCCGGCGATATCGACGAAGCCGAGCTGGGTCGGGATGATCTTGGCGCTGCCGGCGATTGCCGCCAGCTTGTCAAGCCGCGGATCGGGCACGCCGACATTGCCGACATTGGGCTCGATCGTGCAGAACGGATAGTTGGCCGCCTGCGCGGCTTGCGTCTCGGTCAGCGCATTGAACAGGGTGCTCTTGCCGACATTCGGCAGACCGACGATACCGCAACGAAAACCCATTACCTACTCCGCATCCAGTGCAAGGGCGCGCCCATAGCGGGGGAGGGTTGGTTTGGCCAGTCAGTCCTGCCCACTCAGTCTTGCGCTGCTTCGATCCATGGGCCGAAGGGCGTCTTGCCCAGCCAGGCCAGCTGGGTTTCGCGCGCGGCCTTGTTGATCGCTTCCTGCGGCTTGGGTCCGGGATGGACTGCGCGGCGCAAAGGGCGTTTGCCGGCGGGCATGGCTGCGATTTCGGCAATAGCGCGGGGCACGTCATTGGGATCGGCGGTGCGGCCAGAACCATCTTCCTTGCCCATCCGTGCGGTCAGCGCCGGATAGTCGGCCAGCGTTGCCGGATCGGCGCGCGCCTTGAGCGCATTGTTGTAGGCATTGCGATTGACCCAGACCTTGGTGGGATAGCCGCCGGGCTGGATCACGCAGACGTCGATCCCCAAGGGAACCAGCTCGTAGGCCAACTGCTCGCTCAGCGCCTCAAGCGCGAACTTGGTGGCCGAATAGTGCCCGCCGCCGGGCGTGATCACCCGGCCCAGCTGCGAGGAGATGTTGAACACCAGCCCGCTCTTGCGCTTGCGCATTCCCGGCAGCACCGCGCGCAGCAGCCGTTGGATGCCAAACACATTGGTGTCAAAAGCCAGCTTGGTCGCGGCCATGTCCTGCACTTCGACCGGGCCGGTGATGCCAATCCCGGCATTGTTGACCAGCACGTCGATCTTGCCCCCGGCCAGACCCATTGCGGCACCGACCGCTTTGGCCACGGATGTATCCGAAGTGACATCCAGCGGCATCACAGTGATGTCGAGCTTCTCTGCGGCTGCCAGCTTGCGCAGTTCAGCAGCTTCGGGGCGGGGCATGTTGCGCATGGTTGCGATGACCTTGGCGCCTTGGCGGGCATAGAGCAGCGCGCCGAGATAGCCGAAGCCTGACGAGGCGCCGGTGATCAGGAAGGTCTTGCCGGTCAGCGGCTTGTCGCTCGCGCTGGCGCTCAGCGCACCTCCGGCAGTGGCTGCGACGGCGAGGGCCAGGGCCTGGCGGCGGTCGATTGTGGTCATGGTTTTCTCCCTGCGTTTGAGCTTAGGCAGGCTGGCCAAGCCGATCAAGCCACGCTTGCGTTTCACTCGGACGGGAAAAGCGCAACACTTCACCGTCAAATTCCGCCAGCGCCGCCGCGTTGCGCCCACGCCAGGCGTTGCGGAAATTGAGGACGTAGAGCAGGAATTCGAGATTGAGGTTTTCAGGGCAGCCTTTGGTCATGTCAGGCCGGGCGCGGCCGCGGTATTGCCACCAGCGTTTGAAGACGCGGCCCAGGCACAGGTGCGTTGGGTAATCGAGCCAGACCACAGTATCCGCGCGTTCAAGCCGCATCGGCAGGACCGAGCCATAGTTGCCGTCGATGATCCAGCGGTCCTGCGCCAGCACCCCGGCCAGTTCGGCGCGGCCTTCGTCGCGGTCGCGTTCCACCCATCCCGGAAGCCAGAACAGCTTGTCGAGGTGGAACAGCGGCAAGCCGGTGCGCCGCGCCACTGCGTGCGCCAGCGTTGACTTGCCCGCACCGGGAGAGCCAATGACGAGAATCCGCTGCATCGCATCGCCATAGCGTCCCGCGCGGCGATTTCACCGAAATTTCAGGGTTTGGGAGTAGTCTGGCGTAATGAAGAAGATCCTCCTTTACCCGCTCCTGCCAGCCTTGCTGGCCTTGTCGGCTTGCGCCGAAACCCCTGAAGAGGCGTTTGCCAAGGCGCAACAGGAATTTGCCGAGCACGATTACAACGCAGCACGGATCAATCTGGCGAATGCCTTGAAGGCCAAACCGAGCGACCCAGCGATGTTGTTGCTACAGGCCCGCACGCTGCTGGCGCTGGGTGACGGCGAGGGTGCCGGTGCGGCTCTGGAGCAGTTCTCTGCGGGCAAGGCACCAACGGGCGAGCTTGCCCAGCTGGCCGCTGAAGCTGCGTTGCTGCGCAAGAACCCTGACAAGGCACTCGAACTGCTCGGGGCCGCGACGGGCAGCGAGGCAGAGCGCCTCCGCGCCGTTGCAGCCTTGCAGAAAGGCAATCTTCCTTCCGCTCAAGACCATTTCGAAAAAGCCGTGCAGGATGGCGGCAATGCCCGATCCTTTGCCGACTATGCGCGCTTCCGTTTGATGTCGGGCGATATCGCCGGCGCGGACGAGCTGGCCAAACGGGCTGCCGCAGCCGATCCTGGCGCTATCGATACGCTCCTTATCGGTGCTGAACTGGCCTTGCGGCATGGTGATCTGCAACGTTCGCTCGAACTCTATTCGAAGGCTGCGAAAAGCTATCCCGCCAGCCTTGCGGCACTGACCGGCAAGGCGGCCGTGCTTGGCGAATTGGGGCGACTTGATGAGATGGAAGCGGTGCTGGGCCAGGCGGTCGTAGCGGCACCGGACAACAAGGCTGTCCAGTTCCTCCAGGCCAAGCTGGCCTTGGCGCGCAAGGATTGGGACAAGGTCCGCAGCCTGATTCAGCCGATCGAGAGCAAGCTTGAGCCGCTCGACCCGCTGCGCCAGATCTATGGCGAAGCACTGCTTCGGCTAAAGCAGCCGCAGCTGGCTGCGGCTCAGCTTGAACCGATCGTCCGGGCCCAGCCCGGCAACCGCGGCGCCGTGATATTGCTTGCTGAAGCAAAGTTGGCAGGCGGCGATGCGGCCAGGGCAATGGAAATCCTGCGCCCGCTGGCCGACCAGCCCAGCGCGGGCCAGGGCGAACTGGCGCTGATGGCGCAGGCTGCCAAGGCCGCCGGAAATCCCGATGCTGCGGTGTATGAGGCGCGATCGAAGCGTCCGGCTCCGCAGTCGCTTGGGCGCGACCTGGCCGACGGCGATGCCGCGATGCGGGCCGGCAACTGGGCCGGGGCGGTCAAGTCCTATGAACGGCTGCTCGCGGTCAGCGATGGCAAGAACCCGGTCGTGCTCAACAATTTGGCCTACGCCTACACGATGCTTGGCAATCATGACCAGGCAATCGCCATAGCGGCCAAAGCCTTGAAGGTTGCACCAAACAACCCCTCGGTGCTCGATACGGCGGGCTGGGCCTGGTTCAAGTCGGGCCGCGATCCGGCGCAGGCCAAGCGCTTGTTGCGTCAGGCAGCTCAGGCCGCTCCCCAGAACATGACAATCCGGGCGCACCTTGCCGAAGCAGAACGTACGCCCGGATAATCAGATCCGGCAATAAGGGAGCTGGGTTCAGGCTGCGCGAAGCACCTGGCGCCGACGGCGGCGGTGAGCCGCTGCGCCAAGCATCAGGGTTGCAGCCATCAGGCCCAGCATGCCAGGTTCGGGAACCGGTGTGCCGCCGCTCGACGTGCTGGTGCTGCTGACGGTACCGGAACCGGTGCCTGAAGCACCATTGAAGCCCGCGCCGCTGATCGACTGATAGCGCAGGAAGAAATCGCTCAGCGTAGCCGAAGTGACCGGCTGCGCGAAGCTCAGCGAGAAAGTGCCGGTCCCGGTCTGGCCCATCGTCAGGCCGCCACCGCCGCCGCCTGCGCACGATCCGGTCGCTGCGTCCTTGAAGCAGACATCGACGAGGCCAACGCCGTTGGGGTAGTTCGAGTTCAGCGTGGTGAAGGCAAAGGCCCCGGTGCTGGTTGCCGAAGTGATCGACGGATCGACGTTGAATGCGAAGCTCGAAATCCGCGAACTGGTCAGCGGCGATGTGCTGGTGTTGGTCACCGAATAGTTGAAGTTGTAAGTGTTGCCCGAAATCCCGGTCAGGGTGAAGACGGTGCTTCCGCTCAGGCCACCGACGGTCGAACCGGAGACGTTGCCATCATAGTTGAGCGTGTAGTTGGTGCCGGCGTCACTGGTGTCGAAAACAATCGCATCGGCCAGCGCAGGCGAAGCAACGAAAGTCGCGGCAAGGGCCAAGGCGGGCGCAAACTTGCGGAATGACAGCATCGAAAATCCCCTGTTGGTCGAAATCGGATCAAGATTAACGAGTAACCACGCAAACCCCGTGCCAATCGAGCAATTGCGGACTGCACAGTGGTTAACGCCGGATTTCGGCGAGAAGTTTTGTCAAAAAGTCCGACAAAAAAAGTGGTTAACCGTCAGGTTGTTGGCGCAGAGCAATATTGCTCATGAAGCGGGCGTCGTCGGCCTTCGCAAGCCAGTCGGCCTCGGCCGCGATAGCGCCCAGCATCTCGGCCAGATCTTCCATTTCAGCCTTGGCATAGTTGCCCAGCACGTGTCCGGTGACCCGGTCCTTGTGCCCGGGATGGCCGATCCCGATCCGCACCCGGCGAAAATCGGGGCCGAGGTGCTGGTCGATCGAGCGCAGGCCGTTGTGGCCCGCGAGGCCGCCGCCAGTGCGGACCTTGACCTTGAAGGGGGCAAGATCAAGCTCGTCATGGAAGACGGTGAGGGCATCGGTATCGAGCTTGTAGAACCGCAGCGCCTCGCCCACCGCGCGGCCGCTTTCGTTCATGAACGTCGCGGGCTTGAGCAGCAGCACCCTTTGCCCGCCGATCCGGCCTTCCTGCAGCCAGCCCTGGAACTTCTTCTGGACCGGGCCGAAATCATGCACTTCGGCAATCGTGTCGAGCGCCATGAAGCCGACATTGTGCCGGTGAAAGGTGTATTGCGGCCCCGGATTTCCCAGGCCTACCCAGAGTTGCACGCAATTCTCCACGACAAAGCCGGGCCGCATCGCTGCGGCCCGGCCTGTGATGGGGCAGCAGAACCACCCCGGTCAACCGAATGTCGCTTACGCTGCGGCTTCGGTCTTGGCGTTGTCGCCTTCTTCGCTGCGCAGGCCCGAAGGGGCAACGATGGTGGCGATGGTGAAGTCGCGGTCGGTGATCGCGCTCTTCGAACCGGCCGGCAGGGTCACATGGCTGATGTGGACCGAATCGCCCACGTCGAACCCGGTGACATCGATTTCGATGTCTTCAGGGATCTTGTCGGCTTCGCAGACCAGTTCCAGTTCGTGACGGACCACGTTGAGCACGCCGCCGCGCTTGAGACCCGGCGAGGCTGCTTCGTTGATGAACTTCACCGGCACTTCGACGTGAACGGTCGAATTGGCCGACAGCCGCAGGAAGTCCACGTGGAGCGGGCGATCGCTGACGGGGTGGAAGGCAACGTCCTTGGGGAGCGTACGCACGGTCGTGCCGCCGACTTCGACATCGACGACCGAGTTGAAGAAGTGGCCGGTGCCCAGCTGCTTGCGAAGCAGCTTTTCCTCGACGTGGATCGCGAGGGGTTCTTCCTTGCCACCATAGACAACGGCGGGGACACGGCCTTCACGACGCAGTGCACGGGAGGCTCCCTTGCCTGCCCGATCGCGCGTCTCGGCCGGCAGGTGCAGCGTATCGCTCATAGTACTTGCCTTTCAAAAACGAGGATTTCAGTCATTCGCGCGCCACGCCTCCAGGGATGACCATGACACGGAAGCGCGGGCCGTTAGCGGCAATGCGGGGTAAATGCAAGGCTACTGTAGGCGCGTGACCTTGTAGCCGCGCGCTTCCAGCATCGCCGGAAGCCCGTCCTTGCCGACCAGATGCGCCGTGCCGACCGCGACGAAGGGGCGTCCGCCCGCCTTGAGCATGGTGGTGAGCCGCTCGGTCCAGGCGCGGTTGCGGCCGACCAGCAGGGCTTCGCGCAGCACCGGTTCGCGGGCCAGCTGGCCGTCGGTCTCGCGCTCGATCAGGGCCAGGTCGGCTTCGGCCCAGGCCCTGGCCAGGCGGCTTTCGGCGGCGTGATCTGCCTGCCCTTCGAGCGAGGCGACCAGCAGCGCGCGCTGGGCGTTTTCGGGCAGCCGGTCAAAGACTCCCAGCTGTGCGGCGGCGCCTTCGAATTCGTCGATCGGCCCGCGCCACGAGCTGGCCAGTGCGCGGTCGATGCCGTTGCCGCTGTTGCTCTTGCTGGCCCGCGATGCCGCTTGCTGGAGCATCAGGGCCACGGCCCAGCTTTCATAACCATCGAGCGAGCCCGGCTTGATCCCGCCCGCCTTGAGCGCGCCGGCCAATTCGTCACGCAGATCGGGCGGGAGGCGTTGTTCGACTGGCGGAAGGCCAGGGGATGAGGCCAGATTGGCAAAGGCGCTGGCGGTGGCCTGATCGTTCTCGATCGCGGCCACTTCCAGCACCAGCCGGTCGGACTGGGCCAGCGCCTGGGCGACCGTGGCCGAGCGCCAGTCAACCGGTTCGGCAAGGGCGTGGATCGTCCCGAACAGCCAGGCTTTCTGCCCGCCGGGGCCTTCGACCAGCCACAGTGCGGGGCGGACTTCGGCAGGCCTGGCGCAAGAACTGAGCGCCAGTGCGCCCAGCAGGGCCAATAGCAGTCGGGTCAGGCCCTTACTGAACACGGGCCGCCTTGTAGCCGCCCTTGGCCAGCACATCCTGCACGCTGTCCTTGCCGCCCAGGTGGCCGGTGCCAACCGCGATGAAGACCGTTCCGGGCTGCTTCATCCGCTCGGCGATCCAGCCTGCCCAGATCCGGTTGCGGTTATGGATCAGGGCTTCGCCCAGCACCTTGTCGCCATCGGCTTGCAGGAACTTGGCCAGTGCGGCCGCATCGCCCTTGGCCCAATGGCCGACCATGGTGTTTATTTGCCCGTCGATTTCGGGCAGGGCATCGACCACCGCCATCAGATATTCCATCTGACCGGCCTCAGACAGTCCGGCAAAGATCGCGAATTGCTGGTCGATGGTTTCCAGGCCCTGGCGCGGGCGTTTCAGTTCTTTGGCGCGCTTGTCGAGCTGCGATTCGACCCCGTGCTGCGGATCGAACCCCAGTTGCTGAACCCGCACCAGCGGCAGCAGCAAAGCCACCACCCAGGGCCGGTTGTGGTCGAACATCGCGGGCTGCACACCGATCTTGGTTAGCGCCGCGTCATAGCGCCCGCGCTGTTCGTCGTTCATCAGCCCGCGCAAGGTCTGGCCCTTGGGCAGCATGCCTTGCTTGAGCATGGCTGCGGCAACCTCGCCGGTCGAAAGGTCGGGCAGCTCGGTCATCAAGAGGTCCGAATGCTCGAAGGCCTGCCGGATCGGGCCCTTGTACCAGTCGATCCCCTGAGGCAGCACGTGGATCGTGCCGAACAGATAGATCGTGGTGTCGTGGTCGGCCACTTTCCACAGCGCCGGGCGAGCGTCGGTGGGCACTGCAACGGGCGCAGGTACGGGGGCCTGTTCGGCGAAAGCCGATGGCGCCAGCAATGCAGCGGCGCTGGCGGCGAAAGCGAAAAGAATGCGGCGAAAGGTCATGCTTGGCGTTCTCTATCACAGAGTCTTTGCGGATACTGAATGCAAATGCGGCCCGGCCGCTATTCGGCGGAATCGTCGAAGATGTCCTGGATCGGCATGTCGAACAGCCGCGAGATCCGGAAGGCCAGCGGCAGCGAGGGATCGTGCTTGCCGGTTTCGATCGCGTTCACGGCCTGGCGCGACACTTCCAGCGCCTCGGCGAGGTCCGCCTGGCTCCAGTTGCGTGTCGCACGAAGGACGCGAAGCTGGTTCTTCATCGCGAGTCGCGCCACAGGCTCCAGCGGTAAAAAATGACGAACAGTTGCGGGAGAAACTGCGCGACAGTCAGGAAAGTCGCCGCGATTCCGCCGAAAAACACCACGGCCGGATGGCCCTCGCTCGCGAGGATATCCAGCAGCCGGGGAGGCATCATGCCAGGCAGGGCGGCGGTGATCTGTTTCGTGTTGAGCGCGATCAGGATGGTCAATGCGAGCGGTCCGATCATCATGAAGTTGACGAACCGCTGTGCCGCCTGCTGCCAGATCCGTTCGGCATATTCATCGCGCATGAACCGCGCCGTGGCCACGAACATGGCGAGCAGGATGTTGAGGTTGAAGGCGATTCTCAGAATCGACCTGATCGGTTGGGGCAAGTTCAAGCTGCCGGGTACGATCCAGCCAACGACCAGCCAGGCCAGCCACAACGCCGCGATCCAGAAGCTGATCTCGACCAGCCGGTTATAGTGCCTGTAGGGACGTTTGAACATTCCTGCGTTCCGACCTGTTTGCGGGGCTGTTGCTGACCTGCGATCCGCCTTGCTGGCGCGGATTGCGAAGTCAGGTGTTGCGGAGCCACCCGTGTCGCGTGCCATCTTGCCTACACTCATGTCAATTGGACGATTGACTAGGATATAGGCTACCCGCATTAAGAAGGGGTAGACCCGGTGATGCAACCACCGGGTCTACCCCCGTTTGGTGCGGCATCGGGTGACTGCGACTCACCCGCAGGAGACCGACCATTTGGGCCTTACCAGCGCGCCGAGGGTCGAATTCGGGGCCTTGAGCAAGGTCTCCGAACGGAATTGTCAGGTTGACCTGACACTGTCAACAGCCCTGCCACAATTTGCGACCAGTTGATTTGCGCGGGCCAATCCGCCAAAGGCCGCTGCCATGATCCTTCGACAAGCTCAGGACGGTCGGGCTGTACAGACCCTGTCATTCCAGGACATGATCCTGCGGCTCCACGCTTTCTGGAGCGAGCAGGGTTGCCTGATCCTTCAGCCCTACGACATGCGCGTTGGTGCGGGCACCTTCCACCCGGCGACCACGCTGCGCTCGCTCGGCCCGGAGCCGTGGAACGCGGCCTATGTGCAGCCCAGCCGCCGGCCTACGGATGGCCGCTATGGCGAGAACCCCAACCGGCTGCAGCACTATTACCAGTACCAGGTGATCATGAAGCCGAGCCCGGAGAACTTCCAGGAGCTCTACCTGCAAAGCCTGTTCGCGATCGGGATCGACCCGCTGGCCCACGATATCCGCTTTGTCGAGGACGACTGGGAAAGCCCCACGCTCGGCGCCTGGGGGCTGGGCTGGGAAGTCTGGTGCGACGGGATGGAAGTCAGCCAGTTCACCTATTTCCAGCAGATGGGCGGGTTCGATTGCAAGCCGGTTGCGGGCGAGCTGACCTATGGCCTCGAACGCCTGGCGATGTACATCCAGGGCGTCGACAACGTCTATGATCTGGCCTTCAACTCTGCCGGGGTATCCTATGGCGAGGTGTTCCTGAAGAACGAGCAGGAATTCTCGAAATACAACTTCGAAGTGGCCGACACCGACAGCCTGTTCAAGGGCTTCCAGGCTGCCGAAGCCGAGTGCCAGCGCTGCATCAAAGCCGACATTCCGCTCGCCGCCTATGACCAGGCGATCGAGGCAAGCCACCTGTTCAACCTGCTCCAGGCGCGCGGGGTGATCTCGGTCCAGGAACGCGCCAGCTACATGGGCCGCGTCCGCGATCTGGCCAAGGGATCGGCGCAGGCCTGGATTGCGAAGAACGAAGCGGAGTGGGCCGAGAAGTTTCCGGAGTGGGTGCTGTGAGCGCCGCCGCCAATCGATCCTCTCCATTTTCGCGCAGCGCAAATGGGGAGGTGGCGCGCCCGCAGGGCGTGACGGAGGGGTCTTTGCCCTGCCGCTTTACCCCTCCGTCAGCCGCTTCGCGTCTGCCACCTCCCCATTTGGCTTCGCAAAATGGAGAGGACCTTTATGTCTGACTTCCTCCTCGAACTGCGCTGCGAAGAGATCCCCGCGCGGATGCAGGCCGGCGCGCGCGCTGATCTGGAAAAGCTGCTGCGTAAGGAACTGGACGCCGCCGGGGTTGCCCTTGGTGAGATCACCGCCTGGTCCACCCCGCGCCGCCTGACGCTGATCGCGCGTGGCCTGCCGCAGGCGACTGCCGCTGTCAGCGAAGAAGTGAAGGGCCCGCGCGTCGGTGCGCCGCCGCAGGCCATGGAAGGGTTCCTGCGCAAGACCGGCCTCAGCGAAGATCAACTGGTCGAGCGCGATGGCGTGCTGTTCGCCGTTACCGAAAAGCCCGGCCGCGCCACAGCCGAAGTGCTGGCCGAAGCGATCCCGGCAATCGTCCGCGCTTTCCCCTGGCCCAAGAGCCAGCGCTGGGGCGCGGCCTCGCTGTCCAGCGAAAGCCTGCGCTGGGTGCGCCCGCTCTCGGCGATCGTCGCGCTGTTGGGTGGCGCGGTGGTGGACTGCGAAGTAGGCGGGGTAAAGGCCGGACGCCTGACCCGCGGCCACCGCTTCCACTCCGGTGGCGAGATCAGCATCGACGGCGTGCAAGACTACGCCGCCAAGCTGCGCGATGCCTATGTCATCGTCGATCATGCCGAGCGCCAGGACATTGTCCGAGCCGGGGCAGCCAAGGCCGCTGCCGATGCCGGACTGACCCTGGTCGAGGACGAAGGCCTGGTGATCGAAAACGCCGGGCTGACCGAATGGCCGGTGCCGCTGCTGGGGCGTTTTGACGAAGCGTTCCTCGATGTTCCACCCGAAGTGATCCAGCTCACCGCGCGGACCAACCAGAAGTATTTCGTTTGCACCGACAGTGCGGGCAAGCTCGCCAATGCCTTCGTCTGCACCGCCAACATTGTCGCCAGCGACGGCGGTGCGGCGATTGTCGATGGCAACCGCAAGGTCCTCGCCGCCCGGCTGAGCGATGCGCGGTTCTTCTGGGAGCAGGATCGCAAGGTCAGCCTTGAGGATCAGGCCAAGAAGCTCTCGCGGATTACCTTCCATGAGAAGTTGGGCACTGTCGCCGACAAGGTCGAGCGGGTGGCCAAGCTGGCCCGGTGGCTGGTGGAAGAGGGGATCGTAAAATCCTCCCCGAGCTCGCTCCGGGAGGGGGACCGTCCGCAGGACGGTGGAGGGGCCCCTCCGTCAGCGCTGCGCGCTGCCACCTCCCCGAGCAAGCTCGAGGAGGATTTGGCAGACCAAGCCGAACTCGCCGCGCGGCTGTGCAAGGCCGATCTCGTCACCGAAATGGTCGGCGAATTCCCCGAGCTGCAAGGCCTGATGGGCGGCTACTACGCCCGCGCCGAAGGCCTGCCCGACGCCGTCGCCGACGCGATCCGCGATCACTACAAGCCGGTCGGGCAGGGCGATGGCGTGCCGACCGCGCCGGTGACGGTGGCGGTAAGTTTGGCGGACAAGCTGGATACGTTGTTTGGGTTTTTTGCGATTGGACAAACACCAACCGGTTCTCGCGATCCATTCGCTTTGAGGCGTGCCGCACTCGGTATTCTTGCTTTGCTCGTCGGCAACAATCTCAGAATGCCCTATTTCCGCGTTATGTTTCCGGCAATCGAAGGTCTTGGACCTGCAATGGGGCGCGCGAGAGCTCAGGAAATTGCGCGGGCATTTCGTGATTTGAACGCTAGCGAATTCGTGAGTGCTGAATTTCTACAGCAAGGTTACGAATTCGCGATTGCGACACAGAACCCGGAAGAAAGCAAAGAAATCGCCGAACTCTACGATACGGTGCTCAATGCTCCGCAGAAAGTTGCTGACTTCTTTTCCGACCGCCTCAAAGTCCAGCAGCGTGAAGCCGGTGTCCGCCACGACCTGATCGACGCGGTCTTCGCGCTTGGCGGGGAGGACGATCTCGTCCGCCTGCTCGCCCGGGTCCATGCGCTCCAGGCCTTCATCGGCACCGACGACGGCGCCAACCTGCTCGCCGGCTACAAGCGCGCGGCCAATATCCTCAAGAAGGAAGGCTTTGTTTCCCCCCTCCCCGTTGGGGAGGGGCCGGGGGTGGGGGTTCCTACGCCAGCGTCGAACCCCCAACCCAACCCTTCCCCACAGGGGAAGGGCTCAGGAGAGAAAGAGCTTTCCTACACCCCCGATCCTGCCGAAAAGGACCTGATCGACGCGTTGGGCCTGGCCGGGCCGAAGGCGGCCGAGGCCGTCGCGGCAGAGGACTTTGCCGGGGCCATGGCTGCGCTGGCCACGCTGCGCGCGCCGATCGACCAGTTCTTCGATGCAGTGACCGTCAACGATGCCGATCCCGCCAAACGCTCTTACCGCCTCTCGCTGCTCGCGCGCTTCCGCGATGCGGTGCACGGCGTCGCGGATTTTTCGCGGATCGAGGGGTGATCTTTCTTACGCCTGGACAGTGGTCCAGGCGGTCCAAGCGTTCTGCACTTACGACCGGCAGAGGCTTACCTTGCGCTGCGGGCGCCATATTGCCCGCAGCTACTGCCATGCTTCGAATTTCCTGCTGCACCGCACAAAAAAGCTGACTCGTCGCCAGTCGATGGTTAGGGGCAGGGTCACACCGGCACACGATTCGCCGGTTGCTGGAAATGGCGGTTTTCCATGACTTCATACGTATTCACTTTTGGGGGTTCGGCGCAAAGCGAAGACCCGCGCAGCCGTGACAAGACGGTTGTGGGGGGCAAGGGCGCCAATCTGGCGGAAATGGCCGGGATCGGCCTGCCGGTGCCCCCGGGCTTTACGATCACCACGGAAGAATGCGTTCGCTATCTCGCTGAAGGGGGCGAGTTCTCCAACGCCCTGAAGGCCGAAGTCGCCACCGCTCTTGCGCATATCGAACAAGCCGTGGGCAAGAGCTTCGGCGATCCCGCCGATCCGCTGCTGGTCTCGGTCCGCTCGGGCGCGCGGGTTTCGATGCCGGGGATGATGGACACCGTGCTCAACCTGGGGCTCAACGACGCGACGGTGCAGGGGCTGGCCGCCAGCTCTGGCGACGCGCGTTTCGCCTGGGACAGTTACCGCCGGTTCATCCAGATGTATTCGGACGTGGTACTGGGCCTGGACCATCACCTGTTCGAAGATGCCCTCGAAATCGCCAAGGAAGACAACGGCTATTACGCCGATGTTGAGATGCAAGCTGAGGATTGGCAGAAGCTGGTCAAAGAGTACGAAGAGATCGTCGCGGCCGAACTCGGCCGGCCGTTCCCGCAGGACGTTCACGAACAGCTGTGGGGCGCGATCCGCGCGGTGTTTGACAGCTGGGATTCGGACCGCGCCAAGGTCTATCGCCGGCTGGGCGGCATTCCCGGCGACTGGGGCACCGCGGTCAACGTTCAGGCGATGGTCTTTGGCAACATGGGCGATACCTCGGCCACCGGGGTTGCCTTTACCCGCGATCCGGCGACCGGCGAGAAGGCCTATTACGGCGAATGGCTGGTCAACGCCCAGGGCGAGGATGTGGTCGCGGGGATCCGCACGCCGCAGTACCTGACCGAGGCTTCACGGACCCGCGCCGGGGCCAAGCCGGCTTCGATGGAAGCGGCCATGCCTGCGGCCTATGCCGAGCTGGCCGAAGTGTTCGAGCTGCTCGAGAAGCACTACCGCGACATGCAGGACATCGAATTCACCGTCGAGCGCGGCAAACTGTGGATGCTTCAGACCCGTTCGGGCAAGCGCACCGCCAAGGCTGCGCTCAAGATGGCGGTCGATATGGTCGGCGAGGGCCTGATCGATGAGCGCGCGGCGATCCTCAGGGTCGATCCGATGGCGCTGGACCAATTGCTCCACCCCACGCTCGATCCCGAGGCTCCGCGCGATGTACTGACCAGCGGGCTTCCCGCCAGCCCCGGCGCTGCCTCTGGCGCGATTGTGCTCGATGCCGATACTGCTGAGAAACGCGCCGCGATGGGCGAGGCGGTGGTGCTGGTTCGGGTCGAGACCAGCCCCGAGGACATCCACGGCATGCACGCTGCCAAGGGCATCCTGACCGCACGCGGCGGCATGACCAGCCACGCCGCGGTGGTGGCGCGCGGAATGGGTCGCCCCTGCGTTTCGGGCGCTTCGGCGGTCTCGATCGACATGGCCAGCCGGACGCTGCGGATCGGCAGCCGGGAGCTCAAGGAAGGTGATCAGATCACGCTCGATGGCAGCACCGGCGAAGTCATGGCCGGGCACGTTCCGACGATCGAGCCGGAACTTGTCGGCGATTTTGGCGTGCTGATGGGCTGGGCCGACCAGCACCGCCGGATGAAAGTGCGCACCAATGCCGAAACCCCGGCCGACTGCCGCACCGCGCGCCAGTTCGGGGCCGAAGGGGTGGGCTTGTGCCGGACCGAACACATGTTCTTCGACGCCGCACGGATTGCCTCGGTGCGCCAGATGATCCTGGCCGAGGACGAGGCCGGCCGCCGCGCCGCGCTGGCCAAGCTGCTGCCCGAACAGCGCGCCGACTTTCACGGGATCTTCGAGGTGATGGCCGGGCTGCCGGTCACCGTGCGCCTGCTCGACCCGCCGCTGCACGAGTTCCTGCCGCAGGCCGATTCTGAATTCGCCGAGCTATCCGAAGTGATCGGAATCGGGGTCGATACGCTCAAGCGCCGGGCCAGCGAACTGCATGAGATGAACCCGATGCTGGGCCACCGTGGCTGCCGCCTGGGGATCACGTTCCCCGAAATCTACGAGATGCAGGCCCGTGCCTTGTTTGAGGCAGTCTGCGATGTCGCGGCCCAAGGCGGTGAAGTGCCAGTGCCCGAAGTGATGATCCCGCTGGTCGCCACCCGCAAGGAACTTGAGATCCTGAAAGCCCTGGTCGATCGCACTGCCAGCGCGGTCTTTGCCGAAAAGGGTCGCTCGGTTGCCTACCATGTCGGCACCATGATCGAACTGCCGCGCGCTGCGCTGATGGCGGGAGAAATCGCGGAAGTGGGCGAGTTCTTCAGCTTCGGCACCAATGACCTTACCCAGACCACGCTCGGCGTTTCGCGCGACGATGCCGCCAAGTTCCTCGGCCCCTATGTCGAAAAGGGCATCTTCCCGCGCGATCCGTTTGTTTCGCTCGATATCGAAGGCGTCGGCCAATTGGTCGAACTCGCGGCCGAACGCGGGCGGGGGACCCGGCCCGACATCAAGCTGGGGATCTGCGGCGAACACGGGGGCGATCCGGCTTCGATCGCCTTCTGTGAGAAGGTCGGCCTGGACTACGTCAGCGCCAGCCCCTACCGCGTGCCGATCGCAAGGCTGGCGGCGGCACAGGCGGCGCTAGCCAAAAAATAGGGACAGTCCCTATTTTTTTTGCCAGCCGGTCAGGGTCAGGATTTCGAAAGTGTCGACACGGGCACTGCCGAACTGCTCTTTGACAATCGAATACTGGGCCTTGGTCAAAGGCGGGCCTGAGCGGGCGAGGCAGTTGGACAGGCTTTGGGCGCGAAGGTCCGCAACCAGACTGGCGAGGCTGGAAAACCGCACGTCCAGCGGCCGGCTGTCTACCACCGGATCGGCCCAGCCAGCGCGCTGGAGCAATTGTCCCCCGGCGCGGACATCGACCGCCGGATGGAGCCGCGGGGCAGGGCGCTCGCCATCGGCCACCAGCATCGCCTCGCGCAAGGCGGGCAGCGATCCGGCCCCGATGAAGCTGGCGACTGCGAGGCCGCCGGGGGCGAGGGCCTGGCGCACATGGATCAGCGCGCCGGGCAAGTCGTTGGCACTGTCGAGCGTGCCAAGGCTGGCGATCAGGTCGAACGGGCCGCCGGGGAAGGGTGCTTCCTGGTCGAAGCCTAACGCAGGATCGACTTGGGTAACCGCGCAACCCTGCGCGGTCAGACTGGCTGAGAGGCCGCCGTCAAGGCCGATCACCAGTGCCGTCTTGGGCTGGTGGCGCAGGAAGCCCAGCCGCTCGAGCACATCCTCGGCCATGTCTTCGGCGAGGTAGCGGGCGGCTTCGGGGCGCTCTTGCAGGAGCAGCGCGCGCTGCCGCTGGGCGAGGCGGCGACGGGGCTCAAAGATCACGGGCGGGGCAGGCTGGCTCACGGCGCAGCCCTGCCTTGCCTCGCGCGGCTGTGCAAGCGATACCGGGGCGATGCAAGTGCCCGCGCTTCTCGCCCCGGTGGTCGATCTGGTTTTCCCCCCGCGTTGCCCCTTGTGCGGCGAGGGGCTGGCGGCGCAATCGGGGCTTTGCGCACCCTGCTGGTCAGAGCTGGCGATCCCCGGCCAGCCGAGCTGCGCCACATGCCAGCGCCCGCTCGAATCGAGCCATGCCGAGGGCACGATCTGCGCCCCGTGCCTGGCCGATCCGCCCCGGCACGACGGGATCGCCGCGGGCACGCTCTACAACGATGCTTCGCGCAAGCTGGTGCTGGCCTTCAAGCACGGACACCGGATCGCGCTGGCCCCGATGCTGGCCCGTCTGATCGCCGCGCAATTGCCGCCGGAAGTGGGCGAGGGCTGGCTGGTCGTCCCGGTGCCACTGCACCGCTGGCGGCTGTGGAGCCGGGGGTTCAACCAGTCGGCGCTGTTGGCACGCGAACTGGTCAACGCGAGCGGGGCTGAATTGTTGGTCGATGGACTGGTCCGCACCAAGCGCACCCCGACGCTGGGCGGACTGGGGCGGAAGGCTCGGTCAAGGGCGCTGTCTGGTGCAATCGCCGTCAACACCCGGACAGCGAATCGGCTGCGCGGGACCAGGGTGCTGCTGGTCGATGACGTGCTGACCAGCGGGGCGACCAGCGACGCCTGTGTCGGCGTGCTCAAGCGGGCCGGTGCGGACAAAGTGGTGGTGGCCTGCTTCGCCAGGGTGCTCGACGAAGCTCTGGGCTTGAATTGAAACGAAAACGCCCGGAACCGAAGCTCCGGGCGCCCTCGTGACGAAACTCTCCAGACGCCACTTGCGTGGTTCGGCGGCTCCCCCTTCGGGCCGCCTCGCCCGATCCCTCATGCGGTTTGCGGTCCCTGAACCTGGGCCTCTGCCTTCCGCCGGGGTTGAATCACCGAAACGGCCCGGCAAAGAAAGTGCGAACCGTTCGCAATGCAGTTTTTGGTCGACACATGTGGTTATCTTGCAACAAGGAAGCGCCATGAGTGAAACGCACCGGATCGAGCAGGGCAGCGAGTTTCTGCCCAAATTTGACAGCCAAGGCCTGCTGACCGCGGTCGCGGTCGATGCGGCCAAAGGCGAAGTGCTGATGGTCGCCTTCATGGATGCCGATGCCCTGGCCAAGACCCGCGAGACGGGCCTGGCCCACTTCCACTCGCGTTCGCGCGGGCGGTTGTGGATGAAGGGCGAGAGCTCGGGCCACGTCCTCGAAGTGCGCGAGATCCGGGTCGATTGCGATCAGGATGCCCTGGTCTTGCTGGTCGAACCGGCCGGTCCGGCCTGCCACACGGGCGCGACGAGCTGTTTCTATCGTCGGTTGGATGGCGAGGGCCTGACCCCTCTCACTGATTGACGCTTACGTAAAGGGAAGCTATTCTGTGCGGCATGGACCAGCTTGCCGCATCTCCCGCCAGCCACGACGGCGCGCATATCGAGACGCCCGACGCGCTTGACCGTGAGCAGTTCGCCATTTCGGACCTGACAGCTGAGTTCGCCGTTACCGCCCGGGCGCTGCGGTTTTATGAGGACGAGGGCCTGATCGCGCCGCAGCGGCTGGGGCTGACCCGGGTCTATTCGAAGCGCGACCGGGCCCGGCTCGCCTGGATCCTGCGGGCCAAGAATGTCGGCTTCAGCCTGACCGAGATCAAGGAGATGATCGACCTCTACGATCTGGGCGATGGCCGGGTCGAGCAGCGCCGGGTCACGGTCCAGCGTTGCAAGGAAAAGGTCGGGCGGCTCAGCCAGCAACGCGCCGATCTGGACGCGGCGATCACCGAATTGACCGACTTCATCAAACTGGTCGAGAACATCGACCTGGGCGCCCGTTAAGGGCCACACCACCTACACCAAGGATACACACCATGCCCGTTTACAAGGCACCCACGCGTGACACCCGCTTCGTAATCAACGAAGTGCTGAACCTTGAGCAATATGCAGCGCTGCCTGGCTTTGAAAACGCCACCGCCGACATGATCGACGTGGTGGTGGAAGAGTGCGGCAAGTTCTGCAGCGAAGTGCTCGCGCCGCTCAACCTGTCGGGCGATCAGGAAGGCTGCACTCGCCATCCGGACGGCTCGGTCACCACCCCCAAGGGCTTCAAGCAGGCTCATGCCCAGTTCCGCGAAGCGGGCTGGGGAACCTTGTCGGCACCGGAAGAATTCGGCGGGCAGGGCATGCCGCACGTGCTGGGCATGGTCGCGGAAGAGTTCACTGCTTCGGCCAACCAGGCCTGGGGGATGTATCCGGGCCTCACCGCCGGGGCGATCTCCTCGATCCTGGTCAAGGGCAGTGCCGAACAGCAGGCCAAGTATCTGCCCAAGATGATCGCCAACGAATGGCTCGGCACGATGAACCTGACCGAGCCGCACTGCGGCACTGACCTGGGGCTGATCCGCACCCGTGCGGTGCCGCAGGCTGATGGCTCCTATGCGATCACCGGGACCAAGATCTTCATCTCGGCCGGCGAGCATGACCTGACCGAGAATATCATCCACCTGGTCCTGGCCAAGACCCCCGATGCGCCTGACAGCACCAAGGGCATCTCGCTGTTCATCGTTCCCAAGGTCATGGTGAACGATGACGGCTCGCTGGGTGTGCGCAATGCGGTTTCGTGCGGCAGCATCGAACACAAGATGGGGATCCACGCCAATTCGACCTGCGTGATGAACTACGACGGCGCGACCGGCTATCTAGTGGGTGAGGAGAACAAGGGCCTGGCCGCGATGTTCATCATGATGAACGCGGCGCGGCTCGGCGTTGGCATCCAGGGCCTCAGCCAGGCCGAAGCGGCTTACCAGAACGCGGTCAAATACGCACAAGAACGCCGCCAGGGGCGCGCGCTGACAGGTGCTGCCGAACCGGGCGAAAAGGCCGACACGCTGTTCGTCCACCCCGATATTCGCCGCATGCTGATGGACGCCAAGGCCTATACCGAAGGCATGCGGGCGCTGTGCCTGTGGGGCGCGCTGCAGGTCGATCTGGTCCACAAGGCTACAGCTGAGGAAGACCGCCAGATGGCCGACGACCTGGTCAGCCTGCTGACCCCGGTGATCAAGGGTTACGGCACCGACAAGGGCTTCGACACTTGCGTGAACATGCAGCAGGTCTTCGGCGGCCACGGTTTCATCGAGGAATGGGGGATGAGCCAGTTCGTCCGCGATTGCCGCATCACCCAGATTTACGAGGGCGCAAACGGCGTCCAGGCGATGGATCTGGTCGGCCGCAAGCTCGCCCAGAACGGCGGCCGCGCGGTCCAGGCGCTGTTCGCGCTGGTCGATCAGGAATGCGCCGAGGCCAAGTCCAAGCCGGAGCTGGAAAAGCTCGCCGGACAGGTCGAAAAAGCCAACGGCGACCTCAAGGCCGCGACCATGTGGTTCATGCAGAACGGCATGACCAATCCTAACCACGTCGGGGCCGGCGCGCACCATTACATGCACATGATGGGCATCGTTGCGCTAGGCCTGATGTGGCTGAGGATGGGCGAAGTGGCCGTGGCCAAGCTGGCTGCGGGGACCGAAGACAAGGCCTTCTACGAAGCCAAGCTGGTGACCGCGCGGTACTATGGCGAGCGGTTTACCCCCGATGCCGGGGCGCTACGGCGCAAGCTGGAAACCGGGGCGGATGCCTTGATGGCGTTGCCGGTCGAGGCCTTCGCAACGGCCTGATTCGGCCCGATTCGCAGGGTCAGTTGATAAAGTACATGCGCGCGGCTCCGTTTACACGGGGCCGCGTGTTCTTTGAGCGGGTTTCACGGTTTCAAAGAGCCGACGCGAATGTAGCATGCGGCGGTGGTGTAGGAAGATGTGCACCCAAAATGCAGTCGTCGCCCCGTGCTTGACACGGGGCGCGGCTACCTTTTGGCGTTTGGGTTCGGATCTACGCCTGCGGGGTGGGCAGGGTTCAGCCACCTCTTCGCATCAAGGCCCCGCTTCAAACGATGGGCCGCAAGAAAGGCCCGCCCCGTGTCAAGCACGGGGCGACGGATGCGGGTTAAGGTTTCGATGCGGTCGTGGCCTTTGGGAACCCGCAAAGCTCAGACACTAACTCTCACTCGCCTGCGGCTTCCCGATATGCGCTGCACCGCAGCCGAGCTTCTTGGTCAGCGGTGTTTCTTTGAGGTCAATCGCACGCCAGAAAAGACTGGCCGCGCCTGATGCATCATCGGGCGCGGCCTTGGGTCCTGGTTATTCGCCGAAGGTGCGTTGCCACCAGCCGCGGCGTGGCGGGCCGCCTTCTTCCTCGGCGGCTTCTTCGGTTGCAGTCGCGGCCGGTTCGGCTTCGGCTGCAACGGCTGCCTTCTTGCGGCTGGCGCGCTTGGGCTTGGCCGGTGCTTCCTCCGCAGCCGGTTCGGGCTCCGCTTCGGCAACCGGAGCTTCCTCGGCTGCGGGCGCTTCTTCGGCGTCGGCCTTCTTCTTGCGGCTTGCGCGCTTGGGCTTGGCCGGTGCTTCCTCCGCAGCCGGTTCGGGCTCCGCTTCGGCAACCGGAGTTGCTTCGGCTGCGGGCGCTTCTTCGGCGTCGGCCTTCTTCTTGCGGCTGGCGCGCTTGGGCTTGGCCGGGGCTTCTTCGGCCACCGGTTCGGCTTCGACAGTCTCGGCAGCGTCAGCTTCATCGCCAGCGTCTTCGCTGCCGCCTTCGCCGTTCACGGCCTCGCCGTCACCGCGACCCTTGCCGCCGCGCCGGCGCCGACCGCGCCGACGCCGCTTGCGTGGTGCTTCGTCGCCTTCAGCGCGCGGCTCGCGACCTTCTTCACGCTCGCCGTCGTCGTCTTCGGAATCGTCGTCATCGCTGCCTTTGTCGCTTTCAGCGCGCGGTTCGCGTTCGTCACCGCGATCGCGTCCGCCGCGCCGACGGCGGCTGCGGCGGCGTTTCCCGCGACCTTCGCCCTCGTCTTCGCTGCGTTCTTCGGCTTCGAATTCGTCCTCTTCCTCGATCACATCGTCATCGTCTTCCTCGATCACGATAGGCTCGAACTTGGGCACGAATTCGGGGCGCGGGCCGGACGAGGCAACGCGCATCTTGGCGCCTTCATTCTCGCCTTCGGGCAGCACTTCGACGCGCACGCCGTAACGCTCTTCGATCTCGGCAAGATCGCTGCGCTTGGCGTTGAGCAGGTAAACCGCCGCTTCGGTGCTGGCATAGAGCGAGATCTGCGTACCCTTGCCCTTGGCCGCTTCTTCCTCGATCAGGCGCAGCGCGGAAAGACCGGCGCTGGAGGCGGTGCGGACCAGGCCGGTGCCGTCGCAGTGCGGGCAGCCGCGGGTGGTCGCTTCGAGCACGCCGGTGCGCAGGCGCTGGCGGCTCATTTCCATCAGGCCGAAGCTGGAGATCCGGCCGACCTGGATCCGGGCGCGGTCGTTCTTGAGCGCGTCCTTCATCGCCTTCTCGACCTTGCGGACGTTCGAGCCGTATTCCATGTCGATGAAGTCGATCACGACGAGGCCGGCCATGTCGCGCAGGCGCAGCTGCCTGGCGATTTCGCGCGCGGCTTCAAGGTTGGTGTTGAGCGCGGTCGCCTCGATCCCGTGTTCCTTGGTCGAACGGCCCGAGTTGATGTCGATCGAGACCAAGGCCTCGGTCGGGTTGATCACGATGTAACCGCCGCTCTTCAGCTGGACCACCGGATCGTACATTGCGCTCAGCTGATCTTCGGCGCCGTAACGCTGGAACAGCGGGACCGGATCGGCGTAGGCCTTCACCTTCTTCACGTGGCTGGGCATCAGCAGCTTCATGAAGTCGCGCGCGGCGCGGTAGCCATGCTCGCCTTCAACCACCACGTCTTCGATGTCGCGGTTGTAGATGTCGCGGATCGCGCGCTTGATCAGGTCGCTGTCCGAATGGATCAATGCCGGGGCGACGCTGCCCAGCGTGGTTTCACGGATCCCGTCCCACAGGCGGGCGAGGTAATCGAAATCGCGCTTGATCTCGGTCTTGGTGCGCTGGAGCCCGGCGGTGCGGACGATGCAGCCCATCGACTTGGGCAGGTCAAGCTCGGCAATCACGGTCTTGAGCCGCTTGCGGTCAGAGGACGAGCTGATCTTGCGGCTGATCCCGCCACCATGGCTCGAATTGGGCATCAGCACGCAGTAGCGGCCGGCCAGGCTGAGGTAGGTGGTCAGCGCCGCGCCCTTGTTGCCGCGTTCTTCCTTGACCACCTGGACCAGCAGCACCTGGCGGCGCTGGATCACGTCCTGAATCTTGTAGCGGCGGCGCAGCGCCATGCGCTTGGCGCGCAGTTCGTCGGCTTCCTTGGCGTGGCCGCGGTTACCGCCCTGACGGCGACGGCCCCGGCCACGACCGCGACGCTGGTCGCCGTTATCTTCGCCACCTTCGTCGCCCTGTTCGCCTTCGTCTTCGCCTTCATGGTCGAAGCCGTTCTCGACATGGCCGTCTTCAATGGTGGCGACTTCATCCTTTTCGTCGGTGTCGACTTCGGTCAGCCCGCCGTCATCGTCGTGATGGTGGTCGTGGCTGGTCCCGGCCAGTTCGTCGGCGAAGCTTTCGGCCATTTCGTCGTCGCCGACGAAATCTTCCTCACCTTCGGCGATGGCGCGAAGGGCAGCCTCTTCCTCGGCGTGAGCGGCTTCTTCCGCCAGCAGCTGCTCGCGGTCTTCCTTGGGGATCTGGTAGTAGTCGGGATGGATTTCGCTGAAGGCCAGGAACCCGTGCCGATTGCCGCCAAAGTCGACAAAAGCCGCCTGCAGCGAGGGTTCTACCCTGGTAACCTTGGCTAGATAGATATTGCCCTTGATCTGCTTGTGTTCGGCAGATTCAAAGTCGAACTCTTCAATCCGGTTGCCTTTGAGCACCGCCACCCGGGTTTCTTCCTGGTGGCGCGCATCGATAAGCATGCGCATGGTCATTATGAATTCTCCGTGCGCGCCGATAGGGGACCGGCCCGTGACGGGCGTCTCCTGAACTGGCGCGGCTGTATGCGGGACTTCCGCGCCGCGCCGGGATAAACCGGAGCGCGGGCGCGGATGTATCGGTGGTGCCGGGGCCAAATGCGGCTCCGGCGGCGATGTGTGTGTCTGCATCAGCGAAGAGGCGCGGCAGGTAAGGGCACGCGCAACGGGCCGCCTTCACCACCAGAACCCCTTGGGTTCGCGGCGGAAATGACGGTGCGAGGCTCTTCATCGATACATCAACCTGTTGATCCGGGGTCTAAAAATGCCCGAATTCTCTCCCCGAAGCGGTTTGATCTGCTGCGGTTGGCGGTTGGTTAGCATCGCTTCGCGCGGGCGGCAAGTTTGTTACACCACTCGAACTGGCGATTGCGCGCGTGGCCCCTCTTGACTAGGCAGGCAGGCAATGCGCCGGGTCCTGCTGCTCTTGCTGGCTTTTGTCACGCCTCTGGCGGTGTTCGCGGCTATGGTCATGGCTGACCGCATGTTCGGCCGTCCGGGGCGCGGCCTCGACTATGTGCTGAGTATCGACCTGACCCCGGCCGATACACGGCTACCCAAGATCGAGGGGCCGCTCGATTCCAGCAGGCCATTGGTGGTGATCGATGCCGGGCACGGCGGCAAGGACCCGGGCGCGGGGGCGGGCGAACCCAAGGAAAAGGACCTGGTGCTGGCGCTCGCACTGGCGCTGCGCGACGAATTGCTGAAGCAGGGCGGGGTGCGGGTGGCACTGACCCGCAGCGACGATACCTATTTGCTGCTGGGCGAACGCCCGGCGGTCGCCCGCCGCCTGGGGGCAGACCTGTTCATCTCGATCCATGCTGATAGTACCGAAGTGGAAAGCGGGGCGCTGGGCGCCAGCGTGTACACCCTGTCGGACAAAGGCAGCAACGAAGCCGCCGAACGCATGGCTGCGCGCGAAAATGCTGCCGATGAGATCAACGGTATCCGGATCTCCAACCAGAGCGACGATGTGAACACGATCCTGGTCGATCTCTCGCAAGGGCAGAGCCTGGCCCATTCGCAGCTGTTTGCAGCGCTGCTGCTGCGCGAGGCGCGGGGCACCATGCCGCTCAAGGACGCCGAGCCGCAATCGGCGGCCTTTGCCGTGCTCAAGTCGCCCGACGTGCCCTCAATCCTGTTCGAAACCGGCTATATCAACAACCCGCTCGACCTGGCGCGGCTGATGGCGCCAAATGGCCGCAAGGCCTTGGCCGAAAGCACGGCGCGCGCGATCAAGGTCTTTTTCGCGCGCACCGCAGCCGATCGGGCAAAGTGATGCAAACCAACTGGCAAATCGCGCGTCGCCCGTGCTAGGACCGCTTCGCTATGGCTGAACCAGACGATCAAGGCTCCAGGTCCGTAAGGCTGCGCATTCGCCGCGAGGCGGGCGGTTTATGGGGGCGGATCAAGGCGTTCTTTGCCGACGGGCTTGAGCGGTTTCGCCAGACCCGCTTCCACGCCTGGCACCAGGCGCGCTGGGAAGCGAGCAAGCGGTTCCGGATCGCCAACTATGTGCTGGGCGGCCTCATGGCCTTCACCCTGGTGCTTTATGTTGCGGTGACCTGGAACCTGCCCTCGGCCAAGTCATTGCTGACTTACCAGCCGCCACTGCCGACCATGGTGCGCGGCGCGACTGGCGATATCGTTCACTCCTATGCCCGCGAACGCCGGGTCCAGCTGCGCTTCGTCGATTTCCCCAAGCCGCTGATCAACGCCTATCTCTCGGCCGAGGACAAGACCTTCTGGACCCACGGCGGGATCGATTACCCGGGCTTTGCTGGTGCGGTTATCGACTATGTCTCCAAGCTTGGCTCGGGCCAGCGCGCGGTGGGCGGCTCGACGATCACCCAGCAGGTCGCCAAGAATATCCTGATCGGCAACGAATATTCGATCACCCGCAAGCTCAAGGAAATGGTCCTGGCGCGGCGGATCGAAAGCGTGCTGACCAAGCAGCAGATCCTCGAACTCTATTTCAACGAAATCCCGCTGGGCCGCCAGGCGTTCGGGGTTCAGGCCGCCAGCCAGGCCTATTTTGGCAAGGACCTCGACAAGCTGACGCTGGCCGAAAGCGCGTTCCTCGCCACGCTGCCGCAGGCCCCGGAAAAATTCGGCCGGGCCAAGTTTGCGGGCGAGGCGCTGGAACGGCGCAACTGGATCCTGGGCCAGATGGTCAAGAACGGTGCGATCACCGAAGCCCAGGGGGCCGAGGCCAAGGCCCAGCCGCTGGTGCTGATTCCGCGCCGGGCGGAAAGCTGGGACCCGGCCAACGGCTATTTCGTCGAAGAAGTGCGCCGCCAGCTGATCGCCAAATATGGCGAGAATGCCGAGAACGGGCCGAACAGCGTCTATGCCGGCGGGCTGTGGGTGCGTACCTCGCTCGATCCCGAACTGCAGAAGGCGACGCAAGACGCACTGCGCTCAGGGCTGATGCGCTATGGCGGCGGGCGCGCTTTCACCAAACCGATCGCGAAAGTGAAGGTCGACAAGGATGCCTGGCAAAGCCAGATCGCGCTGCTCGGCAAATCGGTCAATTACCTCGACTGGCGGGTCGGGCTGGTGATCGAGCGTCAGGGCGCTCGCGCAACGATCGGTTTCGCCGATGGCGTCAAGGGTCCGCTGATCGGTGCGCCCGATGCCGTGAAGGAAGGCGATGTGATCGCGGTTGCTCCCTCGGGCAATGGCTGGGCTTTGCGCGTCGTGCCTGAGATCATGGGCGGGATGCTGCTGTCCGAAGCCTCATCGGGGCGAGTCCTGGCGATCCAGGGCGGCTTCGATCCCGGGCTCGACAGTTTCAATCGCGCCACCCAGGCGCAGCGCCAGCCCGGATCGACGATCAAGCCATTCGTCTATGGCACTGGGCTCGATTTCGGGATGAGCCCGTCGAGCGAGATCGTCGATGGCAAGTTCTGCGTCTATCAGGGTTCAAAGCTCGGCCAGAAATGCTTCCAGAACTTCGGCGGCGATGCAGGCGGCGGCACTCATACGATGCGCTGGGGGCTGGAACAGTCGCGCAACCTGATGACCGTGCGGATCGCCAACGATGCCGGCATGGACAATGTCGTCAGGACTTTCGACAAGGTCGGCATCGGCAAGTATCCGCCCTACCTGGCTTTTGCGCTGGGTGCGGGCGAAACCACGGTCCAGCAGATGGTCAACGCTTATGCCGCGCTGGCCAACAACGGGCTGCAGTTCAACTCGACCCTGATCGACTATATCCAGGACCGCAGCGGCAAGGTGATCTGGAAGGCCGACCAGCGCCGCTGTGACAAATGCAACATGGCCGAATGGGACGGCAAGCCGATGCCGCGCTTCAATTCGCGCGGGCGCCAGGTGATGGACCCGCGCACCGCGTTCCAGGTGGTCCACATGCTGGAAGGCGTAGTCACCCGCGGCACGGCGGTGACCTTGCGCGACCTGGGTGTCCCGCTGTTCGGCAAGACCGGCACTACCAGCGGGCCGACCAACGTCTGGTTCGTCGGCGGCAACCAGCAGATCGTCGGCGGGGTTTACCTCGGCTATGACCAGCCGCGCTCGCTGGGCGGCTATGCCCAGGGCGGGACGATCGCTGCGCCGATCTTCAAGCAGATGGTCCAGGCGACCAAGCATCGCTGGAGCACCAGGCCCTTTGTCGCCCCATCTGACGTCTATTGGGTCAAGGTTGACCGGATGAGCGGCAAGCGGATCTTCTCGGGCAGTCCCAACAGCGATCCCAAAAGCTCGGTGATCTGGGAAGCCTTCAAGGCCGAAAGCGAAGCAAGGCCCGGCATTGGGACCGAGGAATTGGAAAAACAGCGTGCTGCGCTGATCAACGCGATCAAGCGGGGATCGCAGCGTGGCTTGTCTGAACCCACCAACGAGGACACTGCCGCGCCGGATGCTTCACCATCAATTGCTGCGGATGCTGTCCAGTAACCTGGCGATCCACGAAAGGACCGGATCATGAAAGCAGCACGGTTTAGCATGATCCTGGCCGGGGCCGCGGCACTGGCAATTCCCGGGTCGCTTCCGGCCGAACTGCCGCAAGGGGCAGCCGCTCCCGATTTCACCACTCAGGGCGCACTGGCGGGCAAAGTTTTCAGCTTCAACCTCAAGGCTGCGCTCAAGAAGGGTCCGGTGGTGCTCTATTTCTATCCCAAGAGCTTCACCCAGGGCTGCTCGATCGAGGCCCGCGCCTTTGCCCAGGCAACTACTGACTTCAAGGCCGCGGGGGCCAGCGTGATCGGGCTGTCGGCCGATACGATTGCAACCCAGCAGGATTTCAGCCGCAAGGACTGCGGCGACAAGTTCCCGGTCGGTGTCGCCACCCCGGCAATCATCGCCGCCTACGATGTCCATCTCAAAAAGCCCGACGGCAGCCAGACCGGGCTGTCGAGCCGGACCAGCTATGTGCTCGGGCGCGATGGCAAAGTGAAGCTGGTCTATACCCAGTCGAACCCCAACGAACACGTTGCGCGCACCTTGGCGGCGGTGCGGGCGCTGAAGGCCAGGAAGCTGCGCTGACCCTTTACTTTGCGGGCAATCTGGCTAACGGGCGCAGTCCTGATTTCTGGAGTGAAAAGTCATGCGTGCCGAAGGGCAGGCCCATATTGATCGTATCCAGGCTGCACTGGCGCTGGTCCGCAAGTTTCTTGACTGGGACCGCGCGCTGCGCCGCCTCGACGAGCTGAACGCACGGGTCGAGGATCCCAAGCTGTGGGACAATCCCAAGGAAGCCGAAGCGGTGATGAAGGAACGCCGCCGGCTCGAAGCTGCGGTCGGCACCGTCAACGATATCTCGGCGCAGATGGCCGATGCGATCGAATATGTCGAACTGGGCGAAATGGAAGGCGACGAAGCGACTGTCGATGAAGGGATCGCAACGCTCGGCGCACTGGCCGGCCGTGCCGATGCCGACAAGGTCCAGGCGCTGCTGGCGGGCGAGGCCGATGCCAACGACACTTTCATCGAAATCCACGCCGGGGCTGGCGGCACCGAAAGCCAGGACTGGGCCGAAATGCTTTTCCGGATGTACACCCGCTGGGCCGAAAAGCGCGGCTTCAAGGTTGAGACGATCGAATATCAGGCCGGCGATCAGGCCGGGATCAAGAGCGCCACGATCATGGTCAAGGGCGAGAATGCCTATGGCTATGCCAAGACCGAAAGCGGCGTCCACCGGCTGGTCCGGATTTCGCCCTATGACAGTTCGGCGCGGCGGCACACCAGCTTCAGCTCGGTCTGGGTCTATCCGGTGATCGACGATACCTTCGCGATCGAGATCAACCCGGCCGACCTCAAGATCGACACCTACCGTGCCAGCGGCGCGGGCGGCCAGCACGTCAATACCACCGATTCAGCGGTGCGGATGACCCACGTGCCGAGCGGGATCATTGTTGCCAGCCAGCAGGACCGCAGCCAGCACAAGAACCGCGAAATCTGTATGGGCATGCTCAAGTCGCGGCTCTGGGAAGCCGAAATGCAGAAGCGCGAAGATGCCGCCAGCGCCGAGCACGCCAGCAAGACCGACATCGGTTGGGGTCACCAGATCCGCTCTTACGTGCTGCAACCGTACCAGATGGTGAAAGACCTGCGCACCGGGGTGACCAGTCCGACGCCTTCGGACGTCCTGGACGGCGCGCTCGATCCGTTCATGGCTGCTGCGCTAGCCCAGCGCGTCACCGGCGAGAAGGTCGATGTCGAGGACGTCGACTGAGAGCAGCTTTGCCAAGCGCCCCTGGCTCGGCTAAGGCTGGGCCAGTGATGCGCCGGGGATCGTTCAATCTGCTTGTGGCCGGACTGGCCTTTGGGGCCAGCGCGCTGCTGCTGCCTGGTTGTTCCTTGAAGAGCGAAGACAAGGACCGGCCTGCTGCCGCGCGCGATTTTCCCAAGGCCTATCGCCCGGTTTCCGGAATAACCGGCAACGAGTTCTCCAACGAGGACCAGCGCGACAACCTGGGCGAAGCCAAGGTCGTGATGGACCTGGCGGCGATCAATCCGGGCACCACCGTGGCCGATATTGGCGCGGGCGAGGGCTATTATACGATCCGCCTGGCCGAACGCGTGGGCCCCAAGGGCCGGGTGCTGGCACAGGATATCGATCCCAAGGCAATCCAGAGCCTGGGCCAACGGGTTGAGCGCGAGCGGCTCGACAATGTCTCGATCAGCACCGGCGCGCCCGAAGACCCGAAGCTTCCGGCGAGCAGCTTCGACCGGATCTTCATGGTCCACATGTATCACGAGGTGAGCGAACCCTACGCATTCCTGTGGTATTTGCGCCCGGCGCTGCGCAAGGGCGGGCAGGTTATCGTGGTCGATGTCGATCGCCCGACTGACCAGCACGGCATCCCGCCACGCCAGCTGTTCTGCGAATTCTCCGCATTAGGCTTCAGCCTGGTGCAATTTGTGCTTCGGCCCGAGCTCAATGGCTACTATGCGGCATTTGAAGCGACCGGGAATCGGCCCGATCCGAAAGATATCAAGCCGTGCAACACGGCCAATGGAAAGACAGGGACGCAATGAGTTTCAAGGGGTTGAAACCGATCCTCTATGGCGGCCGCGAAGTCTGGCCGCTGGTTGAGGGCGGCAAGGGTGTGGCGGTTTCGAACCACGCCAGCTCCGGTGCCTGGGCCGCAGCGGGCGGGATCGGCACGGTCAGCGCGGTCAACGCCGATTTTTATGATGAGAACGGCGAGATCGTCAGCCAGGTCTATAACGGCGCGACCCGCAAGGAACGCCATGACGAGCTGATCCAGTACGGGATCCGCGGCGGGGTGGAACAGGTCCGCCGTGCGCACGACCTGGCTGGCGGCAAGGGCGCGATCAACATCAACCTGCTGTGGGAAATGGGCGGCGCGCAGCAAGTGCTGGAAGGCGTGCTGGAAAAGACCAAAGGGCTGGTCACCGGCGTCACTTGCGGCGCGGGCATGCCGTACAAGCTCTCCGAGATTGCGGCACGGTTCAACGTCAGTTACCTGCCGATCATCAGCTCGGCCCGGGCGTTCCGCGCGCTGTGGAAGCGGGCCTATCACAAGTTTGCCGACCTGATGGGCGCGGTGGTCTATGAAGACCCCTGGCTGGCGGGCGGGCACAACGGCCTGTCGAACGCCGAAGATCCCTTGCAGCCGCAAGACCCCTATCCCCGCGTCAAGGCACTGCGCGACACCATGCGCGCCGAGGGGATCGCGGATTCGGTGCCGATCGTCATGGCTGGCGGGGTCTGGTTCCTGCGCGATTGGGAAGACTGGATCGACAATCCCGAACTCGGTCAGATCATCTTCCAGTACGGCACCCGGCCGCTGCTGACCCAGGAAAGCCCGATCCCGCAGGCCTGGAAGGACCATCTGCGCACGCTGGAAGACGGCGACGTGCTGCTGCACCGCTTTTCGCCCACCGGCTTCTATTCCTCGGCGGTCCGCAATCCCTTCCTGCGCAACCTTGAGGCGCGCAGCGAACGGCAGATCCCTTATTCGAAAGTCGAAGCGGGCGAACATACCACGCGGCTTGATGTGGGCGTGGGCAACAAGAATTTCTGGGTGACCCCGCTCGATCTCCAGCGTGCCCGCAACTGGGTGGCGCAGGGCTTTACCGAGGGCCTGCGCACGCCCGACGATACGATCGTCTTTGTCGATCAGGCCGAACGCGGCGTGATCCAGAAGGACCAGAAGGACTGCATGGGCTGCCTGTCGCACTGCGGTTTTTCATCGTGGAAGGATCACGACGATTTCACCACCGGCTACCTCGCCGATCCGCGCAGCTTCTGCATCCAGAAGACGCTGAAGGCGATTGTCCATGGTGAGGATATCGACCAGAACCTGATGTTCGCCGGCCACGCCGCGTTCAATTTCAAGACCGACCCGTTCTATTCGAACAATTTCACCCCCACGGTGAAGCAGCTGGTCGATCGGATCCTCACTGGCGATTGAGCGGGCAGCAGCGCCATCGCTGCGGCTGTGGGCGGGCGAGGCGCTGGAAGTGCCGAAGCTGCGGTGCTGGTGGGCTGGAGCCTGGGCGGAATTTTCGCGCGCGAACTGGCCAAGCCGCGGCCCGAACTGGTCCGGCTGGTGGTGACCCTGGGCAGCCCCTTTTCCGGTGATCCGCGTGCCAACAATGCCTGGCGCATTTATGAATTGCTCAATGACCACCCGGTCGATCGCCCGCTGATCGCCAGCGATCTTGCGGAGAAACCGCCGGTACCCACCGTGGCGGTCTGGTCGCCGCGCGACGGAATTGTCGCCCCGGTCGCGGCGCGCAGGCAGCGCCATGAAAGCGACCGGCAGGTGCAGCTGAATGAGCGCCATCTCTCGCTGGCGCGGGCACCCGGCGGTATCCAGCTGGTCGGCAACATTCTGCGCGAAGAACTGGGCTAGGGCACTTCCCGACCATTCTGGGTCATCGTGACGGAGTCTATTATGGTTCAATGCAAGGAAGAATGGCGCAGGAATATGTCTATATTTCAAGACATTCTGACGCGGCAGTGGGCCATAATAGACCCGCCCCGAAGGGGTTGGGCCAGGAAGGCCGCTGGCAGCGTTGCGG
>Ga0207952_1000130_pt1 | contig 77230 bp, 81 predicted proteins | sample SubbioR12Aug_8Ca_FD_184831 | JGI IMG/M metagenome (GOLD analysis project Ga0207952, IMG submission 184831) | Serpentinite rock and fluid subsurface biosphere microbial communities from McLaughlin Reserve, California, USA - CR12Aug_8Ca (SPAdes) | ecosystem: Environmental > Terrestrial > Deep...
TTCCGATCTGCGCGCGTTGCGCGGAAAGGTCACCGTGCCCTTGGTCTCGTCGAACTCGACGGCAAGGTTGTGGCTCCAGTGCTTGCAAAGCTGCTGGAGGTAGCGGCTGGCGTGCGCGGTCGGCACGCTCGCGGTGCTGTTGATGGTCATGTGGTCCTCACAGCCGCTCGATCTTTTGCGCCGCGTCGTCGAGGATCGAGGCCACCTGGTGCAGCATCTCGGTCTTCGTCTCGTCGCTCTCGAGGCGGGAGATCAGCACCATTTTCAGGTTCTGCATCGCCCGGCGGATCGGGCCGCCGTCGCTCCGTTCCCGCGCCGTGGCGAGTTCAGCGAGGCGGGCGAACAGCGCCGCCACCTCCTCCTTCTTTTCGGCCAGCAGCGCCGTGCCGTCGGCGGTCACCGCGAAGTCCTTGCGCGCGCCGTCCGACGCCGCCTCCTCGATCTGGCCCATGTCCTGCAGCAGGGTGAGCGTCGGGTAAACGACGCCGGGGCTTGGCACATAGAACCCGCCGGTCAGATCCTCGATCGCCCGGATGAGCTCGTAGCCGTGCCGCGGCTGGTCGGCGATCAGCTTCAGCAGAACGAGACGAAGCTCGTTCGAATCGAAGACCCGGCGACGCCGCCCGCCCCTGCCCTCGTCGGGCCCGCGCCAATCGCCGCGACCGAACCCGTGGCGACCGCCGCGGGGGCCGAAATGGTGCCCGGGCGAACCGTGGCGATGGCCATGGCCGTGCGAATGATGATGGGAAGAATGCATTGAATGCCTCAGTGTGTGTTTTGACATGTTTAAGATATATCTTTAGTCAGTCTATAATCAAGATGCTTCGCCGAAATACTTTTGGTCCTGGATAGGCCTATTGACCTGAACTATCCTTTCCTATATATCCTATCCAAGCCGGCGATTTTCCGGAGGAAGGAGACTGAAACCATGTCGAAACAACCCTGGCACTTCGGCACCCCCGAGCGCGATCCCGCCGAGCTGGCCGAGGAGTCGGCACGCCTCCGCGCCGAGAAGGCGCTCGAGGCGTGGGCGCGCAAGCCGATGACCTACAACCCCATGAACAATCCGCTCACCCAGGCGCCGCCGCAGGCGGCGGCCGGCGCAGCAGCCGACAAGCTCACCCCGGCGCTGGAGCGCGCGCTCGCCAATCCGCGGCGGCTGAACACGCCGCGCCGCCAGCAGGCCGCCTTCCTGCGCCTTGTGCCGCGCTATGTGACGATCGCCGAGGCCGCCGCTCGCGCCGGCGTCAACCGCGGCACGCTCTATCGTTGGCGCGCCCGGGACCCGCGCTTCGCCGCGAAGTGGGATGCCGCCGTCGCCTGCCAGGCCGCCGAAGCCGCCGACAGCATCGCCCTGCAGGCGAACAAGATCGACATCCAGCCGGTGTTCTACCGCGGCAAGCAGATCGCCGAGCGGCGGCGGATCAACACACGGCTGCTGATCCACGTCCAGAACCGCCTCGATACCGATCGCCGCCGCGCCGAGGATCGTGCCGAGCATCGCGAGTTGCTCCTGCTGCGGGCGGAGCTGGCCGAGCGGAGTTTTAGAATTCGACAGGCGGCGACTCCCGCCGCGACGCCTGATGTACCGGAAATGTGCAGCGAAGACCTGGGGTTACCGGCCGCGGCATGACTCCGGAAGCGGTGCAGGAGCGTGACTCCGTCAGTTCCCCTTCAGGATCTTCGCCGCAGCGTCGGCGAAGACCTGGCAGCCGAGCACGATGTCGGCATCGTCGGTGTTCTCGGTGAAGTGGTGCGAGATGCCGCCGATCGAGGGCACGAACAGCATGGCCGCCGGAATCTTGAGCCCGATCACCTGCGCGTCGTGGCCGGCGCCCGACGGCATACGGACGTGCTTTTCCGGCGCGTGTGCGGTGGCCGACTCCTCGATCGCGTCGAGGAAACGGTCGTCCATCACCAGCGGCTTGGTGCGCGAGAGGTTGACGCAGTCGACCGTGCAGGGGCCCTTCTTCTGGTGAAGGGCCACGATCTCCATCAGCTTGGCCTCGAAAGCCTCCAGGATCCTGACGTCGGCATCGCGGAACTGCAGGATCATCTCGGCCTTGCCGGGAACGATCGCGGGCGCGCCGGGCTCGATCGACATCTTGCCGACGGTCCAGACGCTGCGCGGACCGGAGACCGCAGGAAACTTGTCCATCACGTCGTTGTAGAGCCGCATCATCGCCACGCCGGCATCCTTGCGGATCGGCATGGGCGTCGTGCCGGCATGGTTCTGGATGCCGCTGAAGGTGAGGCGGAACTGCATGATGCCGACGATCGCCGTCACGATGCCGATGCGCTTGCTGCCCGCTTCCAGCAGGCCCCCCTGCTCGATGTGCGCTTCGAGGTAGCCGCGGTACCGGCCCTCCTCGAGATGCTCGCGGGGCACGCCTTCGAGACCGGCGGCCTTCAGCGCCTCGCGCATCGGCGTACCCTCGTCGCGGTGCCTCGACTTGTCGATATCGGCGTCGGAGAACAGGCCGACGAAGGAGCGGCTGCCGGTCATTTGGCCCCAATGGCCCTCTTCATCTGCCCACGACGCGACGTCAACGGCAAGATGCGCCGTCTCGGGATCTTCGCTGAGCGCGCGCGCCACTTCGAGGCCGTAGATCACGCCCATCACGCCGTCGAGCCAGCCGCCGCGCGGCTGAGTGTCGGTGTGCGAGCCCATGAGGAGGCGCGGGCCGGTCTTGGGGCTCTTGCCAATCACCGTCCCGATGCCGTCGATCACCGGCTCGAGGCCCGCCTCCTTCATGCGGCCCGCGAGCCAATGCCGGCTCTCAACGTCCTGCGGCGACAGGTGCGGGCGATGCACGCCGGTTTCGTAGCGGCCGAAGTCGGCGATGCGGCGCAGGTCGGCGAGAAGCCGTTCACCGTTGATCCTGGGCATGATGTTGCCTCACCTCATGGCTTGCAGGGCCCGCCAAATGCGCTCGGGCGTCGCCGGCATGTCGAGCGCCGTCACCCCGGCGGGGCTGAGCGCATCGAGCACGGCGGCCATCACGGTCTGCGGGGCGGCGATGCACCCCGCCTGCCCCGAGCCTTTGACGCCCAGCGGGTTGGCGGCGGTCGGCCGCTCGACGAGGTCGATGTCGAACGATGGAAGATCGTCGGCGCGCGGCAGCGCATAGTCCATCAGCGAGCCGCTCAGCAGCTGGCCGGACTCGGGATCGTAGACGGTGTGTTCCGTCATCGCCTGGCCGATGCCTTGCGTGACACCGCCCTGCACCTGGCCCTCGGTCAGCATCGGATTGATCAGGCGACCATAGTCATCGACGGCGGTGTAGCGCAGCAGTGCGCAACTGCCGGTCTCGGGATCGATCTCGACCTCGGCGACATGGCAGCCGCTCGGGAAGGTGAAGACGTCGGTGACGTTCAGCACGTGCTCACCCAACCCCTTGCCGACTTCGGGCGACATGCCGTCGGGCAAGTTCGCGGCATCCTGGGCGCTCTGCGCCAAGGCGGCGAGATCGATGCCACGGTCACTGCCGCGCACGGTGAAGTGCCCTTCGCGATAGTCGAGATCATCTCCCGACGCTTGCAAGAGATGTGCCGCCAGCCGCCGCGCCTTTGCCAGAGCTGCGTCCATTGCCTTCACGAGGGCAGCACCGCCCATGTGCATCGAGCGCGCACCGCCATGGCCGGCGCCGCTTTTCACCTGCCGGGTATCGGCCTGCACGTAGCGGAAGGCCGCGACCGGCAGGCCGAGATGTTCGGACGCGATTTGCGCGAAAGAAGTCTCATGGCCCTGGCCGTTGGACTCCGTGCCCAACGCGATCGTCACCGTGCCATCGGGCGCGAAGCGGACTTCGGCGCCTTCGTTGGGCGCGCCGCGCGAGGTCTCGAGGAAACAGCCGACGCCGATGCCGCGCAGCCGGCCCCGCGCGTTTGCCGCGGCACGCCGCGCCGCGAAGCCTTTCATGTCGGCACGCACCACGGCGGCATCGAGATTGGCGACGAAGCCGCCCGAATCGATCGCCATGCCCATGGCGGTCCTGTGCGGGAACGAGGCGATCAGGTTCTGTCGCCGCAGGTCAGCCGGATCGCGACCCAGCAGGCGCGCCGCCGCCTCGATGGCGCGCTCGACAATGTAGTTGGCTTCGGGCTTGCCGGCGCCGCGGTAGGCATCGACCGGCACCGTGTTGGTGAAGGCGCCGCGCACGTCGACGGCGATCGCCGGGATGTCGTAGACGCCACCCTGCGCCGTCGAGGCGGCGACGGCCGACGCACCGGGGCCGTTGCCCGAGAGGTAGGCGCCATGATTGGCCACCATCGCCACATCGAGCGCCAGGAAGCGGCCCGCCGCATCGAGCGCAAGCTTCGCCGAGGCTTGTATGTCGCGACCCTGGGCGCCGGAGACGAACTCCTCGGCGCGGTCGGCGATCCAGCGCACCGGCCGGCCGAGCTTGCGCGCCGCCCACAGCAGCAGCACCCATTCGGGGTAGAGGAAGTTCTTCATCCCGAAGCCGCCGCCGACGTCGGGTGCGCTGAGATGGATGCGTTCCAGTGGCACCTTGAAGACGAACTCGGCGAGCTGGCGGCGGATGCCGTGCAGCCCCTGCCCGGTCAGCTCGAGGTCCATTCCCCCGGTCGCGGCGTCGAAGCGGGCGATGCCGGCGCGCGGTTCGAGCGGCACCACGACGACACGGTTGTTCATCACCTCGACCGCCACGACATGGGCGGCGTTCTTCATGGCCTGGGCCACGGCGGCGTGATCGCCCTTCTGGAGATGGAAGGCAAGATTGCCCGGCGCCTGATCCCAGAGCGCCGGCGCGCCCTTGGCGAGGGCCGCCTGGCCGTCGACCACGGCCGGCAGCGACTCGTAGTCGACCTCGATCAGCTCGGCCGCCTCGCGCGCGGCCTCGACACTGTCGGCCACGACGAAGGCCACCGGATCGCCGACATGGCGGACGCGGTCCACCGCCAGTGCCGGGCGCGGCGGCACGACGAGCGGCGTCACCGCGGCCAGGCAGGGCAACGGACCGAGCCCGTCCGCCGCAAGATCGGCCGAGGTGGCGACCAGGCGCACGCCCGCCAGGGCCGCGGCCGGCGCGACGTCGATCCGCTTGATCAGGGCATGGGCGTGCGGCGAACGCAGCACGTAGCCGTGCAGCGTGGCGCCCGCGTCGATGTCCTCGACGTAGCGACCACGACCCAGCAGGAAGCGCGCGTCCTCGAGGCGGCGGACCGAGCGTCCGTCCTGGCTGCCGTCCGCCATTCAGCCCGCCTGCGCGGTTGCGTTGGCGACCGGCCCCGGCTGGCCATCGTGATCCAGCAGCGTCTGCACCAGCTTGCGGAACTGTGTCGGGCCGGCGTCGAGGCTGGTCGGCAGCATGCGGCGCGCAGGTTCCATGTCGATCAGCTTCTGCTGCGCCTCGATGATCGCCTTGTCCTCGTTGAACGCCGCCTCGACCACGGCGAAGAGCCGGCCGACGCGATCCTCGTCGATGTCGTCGCGGCGCGCGCCGGCGGCGTAGAAATAGCGCGACGTCCGCGCTGTCATCGGCGTCACCGCCTGGTCGTCGTAGCGCAGGAAGAGCGGCGGTTCGAACGGCGCTGCCCCCTTGCAACGCTCGGCCGTGCCCACCGGATAGAACGCCGTGCGCAGCAGGAAGATGCCGGGAAAGAGAAAGTCGTAGCTGTTCCACAGGTCGAGCGTTTCGCCCCACCGCTTCATGAAGCTGCGCGACGGCTGCCTGCGCAGCCAGCGTTCCACGCGCAGGCCACGCTCCAGGGCCGAGATGCGCGGCCGCTCGTCGGCCCATTGCGGCATGTCGAGGCCCAGCGTCTTCTCGTGCGCGAAGCTCAAGTGCGAGAGATCGAGCAGGTTGTCGTCGATCAGCAGATAGTGCGCGGCATAGTTGAGCTGGCCGCTCCTCATGCAGTAGGCGGGATCATCGAGCCGGATCGAATCGGGGATCGATGCCGGATCGGCCAAGGCCTCATCGCCCATCCAGATCCACATCCAGCCGCCGCGCTCGATCGCCGGATAGCGCCGCACCAACGCGCTTTGCGGAATGAGCTTCTGCCCAGGGATTTCCACGCAGCGGCCGTCCGGCGCGAACTTCAGTCCGTGATACATGCAGCGCAGGTCGTTCTGTTCGAGCCGACCCATGGAAAGCGGCGCGAAGCGATGGCAGCAGCGATCCTCGAGCACCACGACCTGGCCGTCGGTCTTGCGGTAGAGCGCCAGCGGCTGGTCGATGATGACGCGCGCCAGGATGCGGCCGGCCTCGAGCTCATGCGACCAGCCGGCGACGTACCATGCGTTGTGGACCCACATCCGATCCTCCGGTCTCCTTCTTGTGACCAGCATACACCATTGACGAACCGGGGCGACCATCCGACGCTCGACCCCCTGCGCCTCACGCAAAACGCCATCGGAGGAACCATGATCGATCTGCATTACTGGCCGACGCCCAACGGCAAGAAGGTCACCATCCTGCTCGAGGAACTGGGCATGCCTTACAAGATCGTGCCCGTGAACATCGGGCGCGGTGACCAGTTCAAGGACGAGTTCCTGGAAATGAATCCCAACCATCGCATGCCCGTGATGGTCGACCACGAACCGAAGGGTGGCGGCAAGCCGATCGTCGTCTTCGAGTCGGGCTCGATCATGATGTACATCGCCGAGAAGGCCGGGAAGTTCTGGCCGCAGGACACCCGGACCAAATACGAGGTCAACCAGTGGGTCGTCTGGCAGATGGCCAACCAGGGGCCGAAGTCGGGCGAGTGCGGCCACTTCCGCCGCGTCGACCAGGCCAAGGAAGGCGACCAGAAATACGCCATCACCCGCTTCACCGACGAAGTGAACCGCCTCTACGGCGTGCTCAACAACCGTCTGTACAAGCACAAGTATCTCGCCGGCGACCAGTACACGATCGCCGACATGATCTGCTATCCGTGGACGGTGAACTGGAAGTTCCAGGGCCAGGACATCGAGGAGTTCAAGCACTTCAAGCGCTGGTTCGAGGAGCTGGGCGCCCGCCCGGCCGTGCAGAAGGGCATGGCGGTCGGTGCTGATCTCTCGGTCGACAACACCAAGCTGCCGCCCGAGGAACAGGCCCGCATCCGCAAGCTGATGTACAACCAGCGCGCCCGGCCCGTGCCTGCGTAAAGAGGGCTGGCGTAGGACTTAGGGCGCCGTCGACAGCGGCGGCGCCACTTCCTCGAGCGGGCGGCATTCCGCCCGTACGCCGAGCTTCAGCGTGACCAGGGCGGCGACGATCATCAGCGCCGCGCCCAGCAGATAACCCATCACGATCTCGCCGGGCGCGCCGCCTTCAATGAGGACACCGAACAGCCACGGCCCGCCAACGCCGCCCAGCAGCGTGCCGAAGGCATAGAACAGCGCGATGGTGAGGGCACGGATCTCGAGCGGGAAGCACTCGCCGACCGTGAGGTAGGCGGCACTCGCCGCCGCCGAGGCGAAGAAGAAGACGACGCTCCACATCATGGTCTGCGTCGTGGCGTCGAGGATCCCGGCATAGAACAGTCCACCCGTGGCGGCGAGCAGTACTCCGGACAATGTGTAGGTCGCCACGATCATCGTCTTGCGGCCGAGCGTGTCGAACAGCGGGCCAAGCAGCAGCGGACCCAGGAAGTTGCCGACCGCGAAGGGCAGGATGTAGAGGCCGACCTTGTCGGCGGGCACGGCGTAGAAGCGCGTCAGCACCAGTGCGTAGGTGAAGAAGATGGCGTTGTAGATGAAGGCCTGCGACGCCATCAGCACGAGGCCCAAGGTCGTGCGGCCGGGATAGTCGCGCAGCAAGGTGCGCGCCACGGAGACCAGCGTCGTCTTGTGCCGGTCGCCGAGCGCCAGGGTCATGGTGACGGGCGACAAGGTCACGCGTTCGCTCGCCGTGATGCGCGCTTCGATCTCGGTCACGACCCGCTCCGCTTCCTGGGGCTGGCCATGGATCATCAGCCAGCGCGGACTCTCGGGCAGGAAGCGGCGGAGATAGAGGATCACCAGGCCGAGCACCGCGCCGCTGCCGAACGCCACCCGCCAACCCATGTCCGGTCCGAGCACCTCCGGATCGAGCAGCCAGACCGACAGCAGCGCCCCGCCCGCCGCGCCGACCCAGAAGCTGCCGTTGATGGCAAGATCGATGCGGCCGCGCAGCCGCGCCGGGATCAACTCCTGGATCGCCGAGTTGATGGCCGAGTACTCACCGCCGATGCCCGCGCCGGTGAGGAAGCGAAAGAGCAGGAAGCTGTAGAAGTCCCACGAGAAGGCCGTCGCCGCCGTAGCGACGAGGTAGACGCCGAGCGTCACATTGAAGAGCTTCTTGCGGCCCAGCCGATCCGTGAGATGGCCGAAGAACAGCGCGCCCAGCACGGCGCCGGCCAGATAGGCGCTGCCGGTGAGACCGACCTGTTCGGCAGTGAGCTGCAGGCGCGGGCTGGTCTGCAGGGCAGCCGCCACCGAGCCCGCGAGTGTCACCTCGAGGCCGTCCAGGATCCAGGTGATGCCGAGGGCAACCACGACCAGCCGATGGAAGCGGCTCCACGGCAGACGGTCGAGGCGGGCGGGAACGTCGGTAGTGCGGTGGACATCCATGCTGCGGGAGACAACGCCCTGCGCCGCGCCGCGTTCCCTCATGCAACGCAGGCCTGCCGGAGGCGCGGTGGTATCGCAGGACTCGGGCCCCTATCATGGGACCATGAGCGACAACACGATGGCGGCTGGCACCGCCCCCACGACGGCGTCGGCCGTCCCCGCTGCCTCGGTCAACGGCACGACCTTCGCGGTCATCCTCTCGCTGAGCTTCTGTCATCTGCTGAACGACATGATGCAGTCGCTGGTGCCGGCGCTCTATCCGATCCTAAAAGATTCATACGCTCTGAGCTTCGGCCAGATCGGCCTGATCACCTTGGCCTTCCAGTGCACCGCCTCGATGCTGCAGCCGGTCGTGGGCATGTATACCGACCGCAAGCCCCAGCCCTATTCCCTGATGGTCGGCATGGGCTTCACCCTGGTCGGCCTGCTGCTGATGTCCCGGGCGAACACCTATCCGCTGATCCTGTTCGCAGCCGCCCTGATCGGTATGGGCTCGTCGGTGTTCCATCCCGAGGCCTCGCGGGTGGCGCGCATGGCGGCGGGCGGCCGCTATGGTCTGGCGCAATCGCTGTTCCAGGTCGGCGGCAACATGGGCTCCGCGGCGGGCCCGCTGCTGGCGGCCTTCATCGTCGTACCGGCCGGCCAGCAGAGCATCGTGTGGTTCTCGGCCGCCGCTTTCGTCGCCATGGCCGTGCTGTTCCAGGTCGGCGGCTGGTACAGCCGCCGGCGCGCTGAATCGAGGAGGGCGGCTTCGAAGCCGGCCGCGCGCAGCAAGACCGCCACTACAGCGGCCACCGCCTCGCCCCTGTCACGCCGCCGCGTCACTGTCGCGATCGCGATCCTGGTGGCGCTGCTGTTCTCCAAGAACGTCTATAGCGCCAGCCTCGGCAGCTACTTCACCTTCTACCTGATCTCGAAATTCGGCGTCGAGGTGCAGACCGCGCAGATCTACCTGTTCGCCTTCCTGGTCGGCATCGTGGCCGGCACCATCGCGGGCGGTATCGTCGGCGACAAGGTCGGCCGCATTCCGGTGATGTGGTTCTCGATCGTGGGCGCGCTGCCCTTCGCCCTGATGCTGCCCCACGCCAACCTGTTCTGGACCGGCGTGCTCGCGGTCGCGGTGGCGATGATCATGGCGTCGGCCTTCTCCGCCATCCTGGTCTATGCCCAGGAACTGCTGCCCGGCCGGGTCGGGCTGGTGGCCGGCATGTTCTTCGGCTTCTCCTTCGGGCTGGGCGGTCTCGGCGCCGCGGCGCTGGGCCAGCTCGCCGACCTCACCAGCATCGAAACGGTCTACAAGGTGACGCCGTTCCTGCTGCTGCTCGGCCTGCTGACGGCCTTCCTGCCACGCCAGCCCGGAGAGCCGAGGAACTTGCGCTAGGCAAGACCGGCCGCCACGATCCGGCCGGCATCGGCGATCACCGCACTGCGCGCCTCGTCGGAGATCGTCGAGCCGGTGAAGTAGACCGCGATCAGGATCGGCGCCCGCCCCGGCGGCCAGACGATGGCGATGTCGTTGGCCGACCCGTTGCCGCCGGTGCCGGTCTTGTCACCCAGCCGCCAATCGGCCGGCAGGCCGGCGCGCAAACGCTTGGCGCCGGTTTTGCTGGCCAGCAGCCACCCGGTGAGGCGCTCGCGCGATCCGGCCGACAGCGCATCGCCGACGAGAAGCCGTTGCATGGTGCCCAGCATGGCAGCGGGCGAGGTGGTATCGCGCGGATCGCCGGGAGTGGCCTCGTTGAGCGCGGTCTCGATGCGGTCGAGCCGCGTCACGCCATCGCCCAGCGTGCGCACATGGTGGGTGAGCGCCGACGGACCGCCGAAGCTCGCAAGCATCAGGTTGCCCGCCGTGTTGTCGCTCAGCGTGATCGCGGCGTCGCAGACTTCCGCCATCGACATGCCGGCGGGTCCGACATGCTCCTTGGTCACCGGGGAATAGGTGACGAGATCCTTGTCGGAAAAGACGACCCGGTGATCGAGTCGTTCATCACCACGGTCGACACGTGCCAAGACGAATGCCGCCGCAAGAAACTTGAAGGTACTGCACAATGGAAAGCGCTCGTCGCTGCGGTAGCCGGTCTTGCGGTCGCTCGCCGTATCGAGCGCCGCCACGCCCAGGCGGCCGCCATTGCGGCGCTCCAATTCGGCAAACCCGGCGGCCGCATCGTCGGCGAAAGCCGGAAACGCCAGCAGCGATCCGGCAAACACCGCGCGACGAGCAATCGAAGCAGCCATGTTCCCTCCGTTGTTGGGCGCCATCCAACTATTTCGGGAATATGGCGATAGAGTGAACGCCCTCAGGATGGCGGCGCGGTTTCCGCCCAGAGACGTTCGGTCAGCGGCTGGAACCGCGACACGATCGGCTCGAACTTGGGGTAATGCCGAAGTGCCTTGGCGATGGCATAGAGGCGCAGCCTGAGCGGCGGCAGTGCGGCGCGCGGGTCGATCATCGGCCGCTCGAACTTCGTGAAGGCTTCGTCACGTGAGCGGAATTCCAGAGCGAAGCTCACGCGAGGCACATCGCCACCGGCGTTGGTGCCTCCCCAGTGGAGCACGTCGCCGCGCCACCCGATCAACGAGCCGGCCGGAACAGGCAATGCGACGACGTTGTGCAGAAGGTTGCTATACGACGCGTATGACAGGTCGGCCTTGGCGTCGATTGCTTCCACCACCTCACGCGGCATGTCACCGGGTGGAATGAGGAACATGCATCCGTTGTCGATCGCCGCCTCGGAGAGCGATATCCATACCGAGAGGAACTTGTCGCCCATTCCGCTCAGGTCGACGTGCGGCGGCCAGCCGGTGGCACCCTTCGCCCCCGGCACCCAGTGGGTCCAGATCACTGAATTCTGAAGACAGTCCTCACCGAGCGATGCTTCGAGGAGCGCCAGCAAGCGAGGCGATCTCGCGATGCTCCAGAAATCGTCGAAGACGAAGGAAAAAACCGCCGGCCATCCATCGGCGCGCACGGCTTCGACGATCCTGCGCATTCTGTCGATCTGCTCGGACTCGAAGGCTTCCTCGAGGCAAAAGTAACGGTCTTTGGCAAGACGGCGCGTCGCGCGGGCAACATCGTCCGGCCCGACCCGGGCACTCTCGCCGGCAGCGGCGGGTTCCTCGACGGTGGCGAACGGAACGAGCTTGCGCCAGCGGTCGGCATCGACGGCGGCGTCGAACCGTTGGGCAGCCTCCGCGGGCGACAGCTCCGCCTGCTTCAGAAGCGCGGATGCCGCGGCGGCGAGCGTGTCCAGTTTGCTCACAAAATCCCTGTTATGCGGGCAGCAGCTTCAACCGGCGCAACAGCTCGCGCTCCTCCTCCAGAGTACGCGCCATCGCGTCGTGATAGGCGGGGCCGTCCAGCAGCAGCAACGGCTGGTCCATGTTGTCGAGGAACTCCAGATGCTTGGGCTCCTGCGCGGCGGCACGGAAGGCATCGGCCAGCACTTTCACGACAGCCGGATCCATGCCCTTCGGACCAATCAGGCCGCCCGGACTGTCGACGACGATTTCCATACCGAGCTCGCGCACGGTCGGCACGTCCGGGAAGCGCTTCGCCCTGGCGGCGGTGAAAACCGCCAGCAGCCGCAACTTGCCGGCCATGACCATCGGCGCCCAACCCGAAGACTCCGAGGCGAAGTCGATCTCTCCCCCCAACAGGGCGCGCAGCGTGTCCGCGGTGCCGCGGTACGGCGCATGGGTCCAGCTCAGGCCTTGCGCCAGCCCGACGCGCTCCATGGCGAGGTGCTGGGTCGAGCCGATGCCGAGCGTGCCGTAGTTCAACTTGCCGGGATTCGCTTTGGCATACGCCAGCAGCTCGGGCAGCGTCTTCCACGGCGCCTCGGTGCGCACCACCACCCCCATGACGAAGCCGGTGATCTGCAGGATGTAGGTGAGGTCCTTGATCGGATCGTACTTGAGCTGCGGGTTGAGCAGCGGTTGGCGCAACACGCTCATGTGCATCTGGGAGATCACGTAGCCGTCGGGCTTCGCGTCCTGCAGCGCCATCGCGCCAAGGACACCGGAAGCGCCCGCCTTGTTTTCGACCACGATCGGCTGTCCCAGTTTCTTCGAAGCGGATTCGGCCAGGATGCGGAAGCCGCCGTCGGCCGGCCCACCGGCCGTCCAGGGAATGATCAGCCGGATCGGCCGGTCAGGAAAGCGCGCCTGGGCGCGCGAGGAGCCTGCGGCCCCGAATGGCAGGACGGACGCGCCGACAAGGGCCGCCCGTCGCGTGATGCGACTCATGCTTTTCGAACTCCCCATTTACCCGACTGTGACCAAAGGCGCGCGAAGGAGCAAGCAGCGCGAGACATCACCAGGCTCACACATTCCGCCGTTCGCCCCGCAACGTCGGCAAGCCGACGCCGACGGCATCAAAGCCGCCGTCCACCGCCAGCACCTGGCCGGTAATGTAACCCGCCTGGTCGCCGCACAGGAAACAGATCGCATTGGCGAGTTCCGATTCAAGGCCATAGCGGTTGAGCGGAATATGATCGTGATAATCGGCCCGGATCTCCGGCGTGTGGACGGCCTTGGCCATGGCGGTATCGACCGGCCCCGGCGCCACGGCGTTGACGCGAATGCCATACTGGGCGAGCTCCGCCGCCTGCTGCTTGGTGAGATGCGCCAGCCCGGCCTTGCTGGTGCCATAGGCGACGCGCAGCGTGGAGGCGCGCAGGCCCGAGATCGAGGTGATGTTGACGATGGCGCCGCCACCCTGATCGCGCATGATCGGCGCCACCGCCTGGGTCATCAGGAAGGGACCGGTGAGGTTGACCGCCAGGACGCGTTGCCATTCCTCCAGTGTCACGTCCAGCATCGGCTTGAACACGGCGATTCCGGCATTGTTGACCAGGGCGTCGATGCGGCCAAACGTTCGCTGAGCTTGCTCCACGGCGGCCTCGACCGCCCCCGGGTCGGAGACATCGGCCTCGAGCGCCAAGGCGGCGTCTGCGCAGTCCAACGCATCGACGGCAGAGCGCAGCGTGTCGCCTAGAATGTCCAGCATCGCAACTTGCCAGCCGTCTTCCAGAAAGCGGGTCGCCGCCGCGAGCCCGATGCCGCGCGCCGCGCCGGTAACAAGGGCAACCTTTTTCAGCCCAGATGCCATGCCGTGTTTCTCCCTGCTGCCCTACTGCCGCCAAACCTAGCACTCTGCGTGAGGCGTGCCATCGTGCACGACGCTTAAGGTCTCGGGCGTCCGCAGAACGTGGCCCGCTATGCGCCGTCGACGGCCAGGGTGGCACGAACGGCACGGGCGATATCGGCCTTGCGGTAAGGCTTGTGCAGCACGGCGAAATCCACCGCCTTGCCGTCCCCGGCATCACCCGCAACGTCGGCGAAGCCCGTCGTCAGCAGAATTGCAAGCCGTGGCCAGCGCTCGCGAACGGTCCTGGCCAGTGCCAATCCATCGATTTTGCCCGACATGACGATGTCGGTGATCACCAGGTGGAACTCCCCAGCGCGCGCTTCCAGGAGTGCCAAGGCGGCATCGCCGCCCTGGGCCTCGACCACGCGATAGCCCAGCGACTCCAACTGCGCGACGACCGCTGCCCGCACATTGGCGTTGTCCTCGACGACCACGATGCTCTCCGTCCCGCGAGGAAGCGCGCCCCTGCCCGTCGACACCGCCGGGGCGGCCACCTGGCGCAAGGTCCGCGGCAGAAAGAGTTGCACGGTCGTTCCCTTGCCCGGGGCACTGACAAGCCGAATCGTGCCACCCGACTGATGCACGAAACCATAGACCATGCTCAGGCCGAGCCCGGTGCCGTGCCCAGGCCCTTTGGTGGAGAAAAACGGCTCGAAGGCCCGCGCGACCGCCGCGTCATCCATCCCCGTGCCGGTGTCGATCATCTCGACCAGGACGTGATCGCCCGCCGGCTGCTCCGCCGCACCTGGCGTAGCGTTACGCACGGCGATGGTAAGCGTGCCGCCCTTGGGCATGGCGTCGCGCGCATTGTTGGCGATATTGACGACGGCGCTGTCGAGCTGCGCGCCGTCCATTTCGACCGGCCACAACCCCGGCGCCACCCGGACGTCGAGAATGATCTTCTCGCCGATGGTGCGCTTCAGGAGCCGCGCAATATTGCCGATGCGTTCGCCGACATCGAGAATCCTGGGGTTGAGCGGCTGGCGGCGCGAGAACGCAAGGAGGCTACGCGTCAGCTCGGCGCCATGCTGCGCACCGGCGAGCGCCCCTTCGATCAGCTTCGGCGTTTCCGGATCATCATGCGGGCGTTCGGACAGCAGGTCGAGGTTGCCCATTATCGCCGCCAGGTAGTTGTTGAGATCGTGCGCCAGCCCTCCGGTGAGTTGGCCGATCGCTTCCATGCGCTGAACTTCGCGCAATCTATCCTCTATCTTGAGTCGCTCCGTGACATCGACGCCCATCGACACGGTGCCGCCGCTCAGCGTTCGTTGATCCGAGATGTGCAGGACGGTCCCATCGGGCAGCCGCCGTTCGGCGACCGTCCCGTCGGCACGGTCGAACTTGGCCACGCGCTCGGCAATGAATTCCTGGCGCGTCCAGCCTGGTGGAACGGCAATCCTTCCGCGCTCGATGGCGGAGTTGAGGATGTCCTCGAATGTCATCCCGACGCCGATGAGGTCGGCGGACTCCGGATAGCGGGCGAGGACCCGGCGATTGAAGAGCACAAGCCGGCGGTCACGATCGTAGAGCATGATGCCGTGGTTCACGCTCTCCATCGCATCGGAGAGATTGTCCCGGGTCTGGGCGAGCTCGCGCTCGGCCTCCTTGCGCTTGGTGATGTCGAGAAGGAATCCCTCCATTGCCTCGATGTCGCCCGAGCTGACGCGGATCGGGTGTGCGCGATCCCATACCCAGCGCCAGGTACCGTCGGCATGTCGTACGCGATACTCCATCTCAAAGGTGCGATTGGCCGCGAAATCCTGCTGGACCTTCTCCCAGAGCATCGCGCGGTCGTCCGGATGGATCAGCTGGCTATAAGTCGCCGATCCGCGGACCAGATCCTCCGGGGGGACACCGAGCAGCGCCCGGCAACCCTCGCTCACGAATTCCATGGTCCAGTCGCGGTCGTTCCTGCAGCGATAGACCATGCCCGGCACGTTCGCGAGCAGCGTGCGCTGGAAGCGTTCGCTTTCGCCGAGGGCCTCGGTGCGCTCGGCGATGCGGCGTTCAAGCGTCGCATTGAACTCCTTGAGTTCCTGCTCCGCCTGCCGACGCGCGGTGACATCGATGTAGATCGTCACCGAACCGCCGCCGGGAATCGCATTGCGGCGCAGCTCGATGATGCGTCCGTTCGGCCGCGTGCGTTCGACGACGACCGAACGCTCGCCATGGTTGGCAGCGATTCGTCGATCAGCCTCGGCTTCGGGATCGCAGGGCCCGAATTCGCCGGCCTTGGCCTGGGAAACCAATATCTCGCGCAACGTTACCCCACGTCGCACCAGGCCTGGATCCAGCCCGATCAAGTCGGTGAACCCGTCGTTCCAGGCCACCAGCCGGCTGTCTTTGTCGAAGACCACAAGGCCGCCGTCCATGTTGGCGGCAATGGTCGACATCGTCGCCGATTGCGCCTCGAGTTCGGCCTCGTGCTTCTTTGAATCGGTGATGTCGCGGTAAAGTGACAGGTAGGCGCCGTCGTCAAGCGCACGCAGCCTCGCCTCGATCCAGCGGCCCGTTTTGAGCTGACGCTGGTAGTTCACACTGCGTTCCCGGGCAACCAGCTCGCGTACGCCTTCGAGGCGTTCGCGCGCCAGCTTCTCGGGATCACCTTCACCGTACTCGCCGCGTTCGGCGAGCATGAGCAGCGACTGGAAGGTCGAAGCGGGGCTCGGATCGGGCCCGCCATTGGGAATACCATCGGGCCCGCCATTGGGAATACCCAGGATCTCGTAGGTCTGCTCGTTGACAGCAAGGTTGGTATTGAACTTGTCGAACAGCTGCACACCATCGGGAGTGGCGCGAAGGATTGCTTGCAGAATCCGGCCCTTCACCTCGAGAGCGCGCTGCGCCTCGACCTGCTCGGTGACGTCGCGACCGGCGCCGCGATAGCCCAGGAACGCCCCAGCGGAGTCGTAACGCGGTTCGCCGCTGATCGAGCACCAGCGCGGGGGCCCGGTCTCGAGGCCCGTCCGAAAGACGAAATCGCGGAAAGGTTCGCGCCGGGCAACCACCGCCTCCAGCGCCACAATGCGCGCGAGATTATCGGGTTGCTGCACCGCGCCGTCGCGGCGGCGCGACCCGAGCCTGCCGCCAAGGGCGAGACCCGTCCTGGTCGTCGTTACCGAGAAATAGTTGAATCGGTCGTCGGCGTCGGTTTCCCAAAGCCAATCGGCGCTGATCCTCGCAAAGTCCTCAAATCGCGTTTTGTCGATCATATGTGTATCGATGTAAGTAGCCTCCCAGCCTTCTACGCCGCCTCCGACGCGACGTTCTCCAGCATGTCCGTGCCGTCGAGCACCTGGCGAATGACCATGGCCAGCTCGGTCTTCCGAAACGGCTTGCTCAACAGCCGCACTCCCGCATCGAGCCGGCCGTGGTGGGTAATGACTTCATCGCTGTAACCCGACATGAAGACGATTTTTGTCTTCGGCCATCGGCGCGCCACTATGTCAGCAAGAGCCTTGCCGTTGAGAGATCCCGGCATGACGACGTCGGTCAGCAGCAGATCGCAGGGTTCGGCGGCAGCTTCCATGGCGGCTACCCCTGCCGCGCCGTCGGCGGCTTCCGAAACGGCGTAGCCCCAGCCTCGCAGCAGCCGCACGACACTGCTGCGGACCTGGGCATCGTCCTCGACCACCAGGATCCGTTCGCTGCCCCTCGGGATCGACGGTTGCTGCCGGACTGCCGTTTCCTCCCGCGCGCCGGCGCTCCGCGGCAGATAGAGCTTGAACGACGTTCCGCGTCCGACTTCGCTGTCGACCGTGATATGGCCGTTCGACTGCTTGATGAAACCGTAGACCATGCTGAGGCCGAGGCCCGTGCCCTTGCCGACACCCTTGGTGGTGAAGAACGGCTCGAACACCTTGGCCAGCACTTCCGGCGGAATGCCGGTGCCGGTATCGCCGATTGAAAGCATTGCATAGTCGCCGGCGACGACGTCGGGGTTGTGCGCGACGTCGGCCTCACTTTGCGTCACGTTGCGCGTCTCGATCAGCAGCCGGCCGCCGCCCGGCATTGCGTCGCGGGCATTGATGCACAGATTGACCATCGCCGTCTCGAGCTGTGCACGGTCGATGTTGACGTTCCACAGATCATCGGCCAGGACGGCCTCGATCTCGATCTGCTCTCCGAGTGCACGACGCAGCAGCTTACCGGTGGTCGTCACGAGGTCGTTGACGTCGGTGTGTTTCGGGTTGAGCGGCTGCTTGCGTGAGAAGGCGAGCAACTGCCGCGTCAGGCCGGAAGCCCTTTCGACCGCCTGGCCGATCTGATCGAGTCGATTTGCCACGCTGGTGTCGAGATTCTCCTCTTCCTGAAGGGCATCGGCATTGGCGAGGATCACCGTGAGGATATTGTTGAAGTCGTGGGCGATGCCTCCGGTGAGCTGGCCCACCGCTTCCATTTTCTGCGCTTGCCGCAGTTGCGCGGCAACTGCGAGGCGGGCCTGTTCGGCACGGTTCCGCTCGGTGACATTCTGGATGGTTGTGAGGACGGCGGGCCTGCCGTCGAGCTCAATCTGACGAGCCTTCAGCTCGACATCGATGACCGTACCGTCCTTCGTGCGATGCCGCAGCCCCGGAATGGTATGGGTACCGACATTGGACTGGTCTTGCTTCCGATGAGCCTTGACCGCGGGTAGGTCCTCCGGCGGGTAGAAGTCGTCGCTCGTCATGGTGAGTGCTTCCTCGCGCCTCCAGCCATATTGAGCGACCGCTGCATCGTTGACGGCGAGAATGTCGCGTGTCTCGCGGTCGATGACGACCATCGGATAGGCGTTGGCGTCGAACAGCATGCGGTAGCGATCCTGCGCGGCGGCCAGTTCCCGCTCGCGGCGCTTGCTCTCCGTAATGTCAACACGCACGACCACCCGTCCACCGCCGGGCAAATCGGTGGAATAGAATCGTCCAGCGTCGCCGTTTTCGCGAACACCTTCGAACATGCCGGTCGATTCGAACTTGGCGACCCGCTCATCGAGCCAGCCGTTCCAGTCCTTATCGGGATACTTGAGTCGCGCCGCGTGCAGCGTGTCTTCGAGCAATTCACGCATCGTCTTGCCAACGGGATCGCTTCTCCAGGCCTGTGACAGGCGGGCGGTCCGATTGGCGAGGATCATCTTCTTGTCGCCGTCGAACTCTATGAACTCGACCGGAACCGCGTCGAGTGTCGCCACAAGACGGGCCTGCATAGCTTCGGCCGCCTTGCGTCCGGCGGCGGCTTGGCGCGCGCGCCGGACGAGCAGAAAGCAGAACAGGCCTATCAACGTCGACCCTGTCGTCGCCGAAAAGACGACCGCGTGTTTCGCATCGACGCTCTGACGATCAACGGTGGCCTGATCGAGCGTGGCGACGACCCGCATTGGCCATCCCGAGATTGCGCGCGACCATGATTTCCCGCCCGCAGCGACGTCCCCGATTGTCTGCGGCCAACTGAACCACACGGTGTCGTCCTCGCCGACTAGTTCAATCCGGTCCTCCATCCTGAAGCCGATATCAACCCAGATCTGCTCTAGTGTAGCGACGTCGATTAACGCCACCAGGACGCCCATCAGCTTGCCGTCTCCGGAGCGGACGGCTTGCGATACCGGAATGACCTCCGCGCCCGTCCGGCGGCCGCGCATCGGTCGGCCGATGCGACTGTCGGTCCTGGTGCTATCGAGATGGATGCGGAAGTACTCGCGGTCGGATCGGTCAGTCATCGCGGGCACGTCGTTCCTCCTCGTGCTGCTTGCGACAACGCGGCCATTGGGATCGACGAAGATCAAGTCGCGAAGCAGACGGTTGGATATCTGTCCTCCGGCCACAAGCTCGACAACATCTTGTGGGGTTTCGAACTCGAGGATTTCGTCTTCGGCGTAACGCATAGTCTGCTGAATGCCGGCCATCATGGTACCGAGCTGATAAGTCACGGCCTGGAGCAGTTGTTCGACATGTTCTTCGTTGGACTTTTGCGAGGCCCGATCGACCTGACGCACAATGAAGCCGGTGAGGCCGGCGACGAACAGTACGAGGACGACACCAGCCAAGCCGATCAGAAACCCCTCGCGCCGCTTGAGTATCGCGACAATCCGCGACGCGACGCCGGCGGCAAAATTCGTGCCCCGGTCCACCATACGCAAAACTCCGCCATCAAACGATAGAGTCGCCGTAGCCCAGACTTGATTGAATGACATGATGGTTCCGGGTCGGGTTCAGGTTGGTGGTAAAGAAATTCGGAAACAGGCGCCGCCTTCGCTGCGGTTCTCGGCGGCGATCGTGCCGCCCATGCGCTTGATGATGCCGTGGCTTATCGATAGGCCCAGCCCAGCGCCCTTGCCGGTCGGCTTGGTGGTGAAGAACGGCTCGAACAGACGCGGCATGACCGCGTCGGGAATTCCCGGCCCATTGTCCTCGACGGTGAGTTCCATTCCACCGCCGGCCGGCGCCGCGGCCAGGCGCAATGCGATGCGACCGAGCGTTCCGGTCGGTGGTCGATCGGTGGCGTCGAGCAGGGCATCGCGCGCATTCAGCACGAGACTTATGAGAACCTGCTGGAGTTGGTTCGCCTCGCCCCGTACCATTGAAGCGGAGGACGGCAGATCGAGCTGGAAGTCGATGCGGGCAGCCCTCAGCTGCTCGCGCAACAGGTCGCCGCTCGCGCGCGCCGCTTCCACGATATCAAACGGCACTGGATCGTTGGTCGGCTTGTGCGCCACGGCGCGCAGACTGCGGACCAGCGCAGATGCGCGCTCGACCTGCTTGCAGACGCGGTCGAGCTTGCTCCTGATGAGTTCGCCCAGCTCCGCCGGCATCGCCGCCGCTTCGGGTGCCTCGAGCTCTTCGATCAGGCTTTCCGTCGCCATGCGGATCACGGCAAGCGGCTGGTTGAGTTCGTGCGCCATGCCGGTCGCCATCTCGCCGAGATTGGCCAGCCGTGAAGAATCGAACAGCTGGATCTCCGCCTGCCGACGCTCGGTGTCGTCGACGGCGATCATCACGATATAGCGCAGGCGGCCCGTTTCGTCCTGGATTGGGTCGGCGGTAACTTTGACGATGCGCTTGGTGCCATCGGCATGAACGAGATTGCGTTCGTATTCCAGCGTCTTCAAGCGCTGCGCACCGGACGCGCTCTGCCAGGTGCCGAGCACGGCATCGATGCCTTTGAGCCCCAGTTCGGAATGGGTTCGTCCAATCACTTCGACTGCGGTCTTGCCAAATGTCTCGAGCACCTGCCGATTGACCAGGACAACCCGACCGTCGCGGTCGAGCATGACAATGCCGGCGCCGGTCGACTGGAACACCGAGTTGAGACGCTCCATCTCGGCCGCAAGCTGCGCCTCGTGACGCTTCGTTTCGGTAATGTCGACGCGGACCACCACCCGGCCACCGCTGGGCATGTCGCTGACATAGGAGCGCCGCCATTGGCCGTCCGGCCGGCAGGAGTCGGCAACGCCGCCCCGGTCGAAATCGATGATGGTCTGCTCGGTCCACGCCTTCCACGCCGCCGCCGTGTCTTCGGCCTGGAAATGCTCAGCGTAGCTCGCCATCACCTCGTCGACCGTCTTGCCGCGCGCGGCGCCCGGCGTGCGCCATGGACTGGCATCGCGCGCAGCCTGATTGGCCAGGACCAGCCGCCGGTCGCGGTCGTACTCTATGAATTCCACCGGCACCGCGTTCAGCGCTGCCGTCAGGCGTGCCCAGATGGCGTCGGCGGCGTCGCGTTCGCGGGCGGCCTGGGTCGCGCGGTTGGCAAGCAGAAAGCCGAACAGCCCGACCATTGCCGAGCCGACCGCGGCCGAGCCGACGATCGCGCGTTTCGCCGCGAAGTTCTGGCGATCGACCGTGGCCTGGTCGACTTTGGCCACGATTTGCATCGGCCAGCCGGCAATGCGCCGCGAAAAGAACAGGGTGTCTCCGGCGTCTTCGCTGATCGGACGGCGTGGCCAGCTCAACCACACCGCGCCGTCCTCACCGATCAAATCGAGGGTGTCGTCAGGCCTGAGGCCGATATCCTTCCATATCCTGTCGAGCGCCTTGACGTCGATCATCGCCACCAGGACGCCGATCAGCTCGCCGTTCGGCCGGCGCACGGGGTGCGACACGGGAATAAGGTTAGCGCCGGTCAAGCGGCCATGGACCGGTCGATTGAGCAGCGTGGCGAGGCTGAGGCTGTCGAGATGGACACGGTAGTACTCACGGTCAGATAGATCGCGATGCGCCAGCGCCTCGGCGTGCGTCATGGCACTCACGACCTGGCCTTCGGCATCGACGAAAAAGAAATCCGCGAGCAGATTGGCCGCGACCTGGTTCTGAGCGTCGAGCTTGACGATGCGGTGAGCGTCGTCAAGCGCCCGTATTTCATCGTTTGCCCGGCTCAGGGCATTCTCGATCATGAACAGCGCCGTACCCATCTGACGGCCCACGGCGTTGCCGAGTTGTTCGACATGCGCCTGGCTCGAAGCGCGGGAAGAGTTGTTGATCTCGCGCAGCACCAGGTTGGTGAATGCCACGATGAACAGCACGATGACGACACTGACCAGGCCGATGACCCGCCCTTCACGTCGCTGGGCGGGCAGCACCATCGTAACGGACCACCGCGGAAGGGCGGCCACGAACGACGCCGCCTGGCCGACCAGGCGGAGCGCCCGGGAACCGGCCGGGGGTAGCGCTGCCACGAAGGTTTGATTGAGCGACATGTTGGTCTGTGTGTACCGCCGCGGGATCGCCGCGAAAATTCGGCCGGACGGCTATCAGGGCGGTAATCCGGCCTAGGCCGAAAGGTCTAGGGATGGTTTTGCGACGGGAAGAACACACAATATGATGCTAGCCGACCGGGAAATTTCCGACCTGTTTGCCATCTGCAATTACGATGCAGCGGCCGTCGCCATTGGCGACACGGGCGCGGGTTCCGATGCCGGCACGGTCGGGCAATGGGCGTCCCAGACGGCGCCCACCTGGCGATACAGGGCGGAGAGCGAGAACGGCTTGTGCATGACGACGACGCCTGCTTCCACCAGGTCGGCGGTAAGATCGCTTTCCTCGAAGTGGCCGGTCATGAGGATGAAGGCATGCGGGCCGCCGGGCCGCCCGATCGCTGCCCGGAGCAGGTCGATACCGCTTCCGTCCGGCATGCGCCCATCCGTGATGAGAATATCGATCGGCACGGCATCGTCCTCCAGGGCCTGCAGCCCTTGGCGGTATGACGACGCCGTCACGACGGGCTCGCCACGCCGGCGAAGGTAACCCGCCACCTCGGCAAGGATCTCCGGCTCGTCGTCGACGACAAGAAGCCGGCGCTGTGGATTTGCTGTCATGTGATTTTCCTTTCGAACTGTTCCAACGTTTCCATTGCCTAGAGCGATGTCGCGGCCACCCCGGCAGCTGTCGTCTGGTCGGGCACGCGGGCAGCGCCGACACCGCTGATGAAGCGATCCAGCAGCCGTAGCGGCACGGGCTTTTCGACAATCGCGAACTTCAGCTTCTCGCCACCGATGCTCTTGAGCAGGCTGCCCAGCCTCAAAAGATCGTCGTTGCCGGACATCAGCAGCCACATCGCAGCGGGAAAGCGCGTGGCATTTCTGATGCAGAAGTTCATGCCGTCGCCATCGGGAAGGTTGATGTCGGAAAGCACGGCATCGGGCGTCATGGTCTCCAGTGCCGCGGCCGCTTCGGCAAGCGTGGCGCAGCCGGTGGGATGATGGTTGCGACGGACGAGAAACTCCACGATCTCGGTGCGGAGATCCTCGTTATCTTCGATAACTACGACTTGTGCGGACATGTTTGCGGCCTTCGGGTTATAAAATCTGATCCTACGTAGTGCTGGATATCTGGATCGCCGCGGGCGTGATGATCACGGCGAAGAGTACTGGGAGAAAGAAGACGATCATCGGCACGGTGAGCTTGGGCGACAGGGTCGCCGCCTTTTTTTCCGCTTCGTTCATGCGTAAGGCCCGGTTCTCGGCGGCCAGCACGCGAAGCGCCGGACCGAGCGCCGTGCCAAACTTCTCGGCCTGAACGAGACAGGTGACCACGGCTTTCACGCCGTCGAGGCCGGTGCGCGACGCGAGGTTTTCATAGGCTTTGCGACGCTCTGGCAGGTAGGAGAGCTCGGCCGTCGTCAGGCCGAGTTCGTCGGCCAGGATGGCGGATTGCGAACCGATCTCCTGCGAGACCTTCTGAAAGGCACGTTCGATTCCCATGCCCGCCTCGACGCAGATCAGTATGAGATCGAGCGCATCGGGCCAGCCCCGGCGGATCGCCTTCTGCCGTTTTGCGATTCTGTTGCCAATGTAAAGCGCCGGCACGAAGTAGCCCAAAAAGGCCGCAATCGTGACCATCGAGAGCTTCACAAAGAACGGATAGGGCAGCGGCAGAATCGCGAACACATAGAGCGCGGCCACCGCGAAGACCAGCGGCGCGGTGAACAGCCGGATGGCCAGGAACGTCACCACGGGACCGTGCCCACGATAGCCAGCCATACGCAATTTGCGCACGATCTCACCGTCCTCCGCCTGACCAGCCAGGTTCATCCGGTCAAAGATGTTCTTGAAGATCTGATTCGAACTTGTCGTCAGCCGCGCCTCGCCGGCCTGGATCTTGGCTTGTCCGCGGTTTCCATGGCCGCCGCCAATCTGGCGAACCCGGTCCTGCAAGGGGTCGGGCGAGAAATAGGGCCAGCACACCGCGACGATCGCGCCAACCACCGACAGGGCGGCCATCGACGCAGCGATCAGGTCGGCATTCGCCACAAGGGAGGAGAGAAACATCGGCTATCCTAAAAGTCGAAGTTGATCATCTGTTTCATCACGAAGACGCCGATCATCATCCAGAGGCCGCATGCCGCGAGCACGAGATTGCCGGTCAGCGTCGTGAACAGCAGGCCGATATAGGCGGGGGCGGTGAAGTAGAGGATGCCGCCGACGATGATTGGCAGCGAACCGATGATGCCGCCCGATGCCTTCGCCTCGGCACTCATCGCCGCGATCTTGCCCAGCATTTTCTTGCGGTCACGCAAAACCCCGGACAGATTCGACAGCGCTTCGGCCAGGTTGCCGCCGGTGCGACTCTGAACGGCAATGACGATGGCAAAGAAACTGGCCTCGGCGACCGGAATGCGGTCGGGCAGACGCTGGACGGCTTCGCCGAGCGGCAGTCCGAGCGCCTGATCCTCGACGATGGTCTTGAACTCTGCTCCAACGGGCTCTGGCGCTTCGATCGCGATGATCTTGAGGCAGTCGCCCAGCGGCACGCCCGACTTGATGCCGCGAACAATGACGTCGATGGCATCGGGGAACAGGCTCCGGAACTGCTCGAACCGGCGTTTGCGCTTGAGGCCGACATAGAGATGCGGGAGCAGCGGCCCGCCAATCATGGCAAGACCGGCGGCGGGCAGCAGTCCGAGCATGCCCAGGAACACGAGAAATACGACGGCGACGGCGACGACGCAGATCAGGTAATATTTCCTCGACGTCCAATCGATATTCGCCTGCCGTAGCCGCGTCGCCAGCGACGGCTTGTAGCTCTTCTGCATCTTGCCTTTTTGCCGCTCCTCGGCCTCCTGCAGCGTCGCCTTCACGGAGCGCTTGCGTGCCTTCTCGCCAACGCCTTCGGCGAGGCGGACTGTCCTGTCGCCTGAAGGCAAGATCGCCTCGACGCGGCGGTCGAGCGGCGAGCCACCGATGAGGCGCGGATAGAAAGCCGCCAGCAGGATTCCGCCGACGGCGCCGGAGGCGAGCACGAACGCAATAATGGGAAGGAGCAGGTGGTCGGGCATCGCCGCGCCGCTAGGCCAGGGCACGCGGCGCTTCAGCCGCGGCAAGAGCGGCAGCGAGGTTCTTTTCCTCGCCGTAGTAACGTGCGCGGTCCCAGCACTTCGGGTGTCCGATTCCGGTCGAGCGATGCTGACCGATGATTTTGCCGTCCTTGTCCTCGCCGAGGATCTCGTAGACGAAGAGGTCCTGTGTGATGGGCACATCCCCTTCCATGCCGAGAATCTCGGTGATGTGGGTGATGCGGCGTGAGCCATCGCGCAGGCGTTGGGTCTGGACGATGACGTCGACCGACGAGCAGATCATCTCGCGGATCGTCCTAGATGGCAGCGAGAATCCGCCCGTCAAGATCATCGATTCCATGCGCGCCATCGCCTCGCGCGGCGAGTTCGCATGCAGCGTGCCCATCGAGCCATCGTGGCCAGTGTTCATCGCCTGCAAGAGATCGAAGGTCTCGGGGCCACGGACCTCACCAACGATGATGCGGTCCGGCCGCATGCGCAGGCAGTTCTTCACGAGATCGCGCATGGTCACCTGCCCTGCCCCCTCGAGGTTGGGCGGGCGCGTCTCCAGGCGAACCACGTGCGGCTGCTGCAATTGCAGTTCGGCAGTGTCTTCGCAGGTGACGATGCGTTCGTCCGCTTCAATGAAATTCGTCAGGCAGTTGAGCAGGGTCGTCTTGCCGGAGCCCGTGCCGCCCGAGATCACGATGTTGCAACGGACCTTGCCGATGATCTTCAGGATCTGCGCGCCCTCCGGCGAGATAGCGCCGAATTCGGTGAGCTGGTCGAGCGTGAGCTTGTCGCGCTTGAACTTGCGGATGGTGAGAATGGCGCCGTCGATTGCCAGCGGCGGCGCGATCACGTTGACGCGGCTGCCGTCCGGCAGGCGGGCATCGCAGATCGGCGAGGACTCGTCGACACGCCGGCCGACCTGGCTGACGATCCGCTGGCAGACGTTGAGCAGCTGGGTATTGTCGCGAAAGCGGATGTCGGTCTGCTGCACCTTGCCACGGATCTCGATGAAGATCGGATGGCTGCCGTTCACCATGATGTCGCTGATCTCGTCGTTGGCGAGCAGCGGCTGCAACGGCCCGTATCCCAGCACATCGTTGCAGATGTCTTCGAGCAGTTCTTCCTGCTCGGCGGTCGAGACGATGGCCTTCTTGGCGGCGACGACTTCGATGACGACGTCGCGAATCTCGGCCCGCGCCTGGTCATGATCCATCTTGGTCAGCTGCGAGACGTCGATGATTTCGACCAGAAAGCCGAAAATTCGCCGCTTGAGATCGTGGTACTCGTCGGTCTTGGATCCCTCCCGAGCCTTTTGCGTCGGCGCGATGCTGCGCAGAGGTACCACCTTGGACGACAGCGCCTTCGGCGATTGCGTCGAGCCCGACGCGACTCTCTTCACTTCGAGCAGCAGCTCCTCAACTTCGCTTCGCTTGCCGAACATTGTCATACACTCCAGACCGAATTGGATGGGGATTTATCCGCTGATTGCGCGACCCGGACCATTCGGCTGGACGATCTATGGCTCCAATGAGTCACTTAGGCGGAGTGGTCTAGACCGCGACGTGGTGCGAGGGATTGGAATCCGGAAATGGGGCCTCGGTTGCCCGTCATTTCGATCACCTGCGACCCTGGCTAAGGAAAGCAGCTCGTCGCCGAAAGGGACACGGACCTCTGGAACAATCCGACATCCAAAGTGTAGGTGATCGAGCCATTCACCTGGTTGCCGCAGGCGGCCGAGACATACGTGAAGACCGGAGTGATAAGCGCCCCGGCATAACGGGAATTTGCATAGGCAACGACAGTGATGGAGTCGCTGCACACGGTCGGGACAACCGAGGCGCAGCGAGCCGCGGCTTCGACCGCAAAATGCATGCTGCCGATGGAAAGCAGCATCAAGGATAGATTAATGGCCCCGACCAAAAGCATGACCGCAGCCGGTGCGACGAGGGCGAACTCCACCGCTGTTGCGCCCCGCTCGTCGCCCCAATACCGAGGCCTGCTACCGCTCCGGACGGTCATAGCATGCGCACCATGGCGGTCTTCGTGATCGGGGTGGTAAGCAAGCCGCCGAGCGAGAGCCCGGCGAATATGGGCGAGTAGTTGAAGGTCACTGCCACCCGGACATAGTCTGCCGGCTGCAACGCCGCCATACCCGCCGCCGAGCAGTCGGCCGGCTTGCTGGACACGTCGCTCACATATTGAAGGGCGTTCGACGAATTGACGCAGTAATAGCCTTCGGAGACTGTGCCACCATCGAGCGTAACCGCGGTTCCGAGCGACGTACTCTGGATTGCAGCCGTCACTGCTGCGGTCAACCCCGGACAATTGACCGTTGCAGGAAGATGGCTGACATCGCAGGCTTTCAGCGCGCTCATAGTTCCGACAAGAGCAGCGTTCTCGACTTGCATGCGCTTATACAGATAGACGCCGATGTCGGTGACATTCACGAGGGCGAGGCACAGAAATCCCCCGACAAGCGCGAATTCGATTCCCGCGACACCCTGACAATTCTTGTGAAATTCTCCGAGGGTCGCGCGCATTTTTTTTCGACCGAACAACATCGCCTGTTCCTCTCGCGGCCAACCCGGGCACCTGACGGGCGATTCAATTCACCAGCCAGGCTCGGCCGGTGGCTGGACCCGTCGGCATGGTGACTCCTGCGGCAACACAACCACCCTTGGGCAGGATATTGGCGGCGCCTTTCATGAGGATGCTGTCGACCACCAACACGAAGCAGCTCTCGCCGTAGCTCGACTTGTTTACCGCGCCGCTCAAACTAACGCTGGCATGGGGCAGATAAACGAGGCCGCTGATGTTCCAAGTGGGACTGTTCCCGCCCGCGTTAATGTCCACGCCGGTGGTCAGCTTGGGGTCCTGATAGATCATGACACCGGACCAGGGCCCCGAGGTGGGAGCGGCGACGTCGACGATGCCGTTGCCCGTCGGGGCATGAATGTAGCTTCCCCCATTGGTACCCGTGAACACGAGAGTGAGGGAAGAGCCGCTCAATGTTCGGAGCGCGAAGCCGTTCGTGTCGAGCTGCCCATTTACGATCACGAGGACGGCGCCAGATGGGGCATTGACCATGACATTGCCGGTCAACTTCAAATCGCCGCAGGTCACGACATCGCCGCTCAGATGCTTGGTGCCCGACCACGTGGCCACCGACCCTGAAGGCAACTGTGGGTAAACGCCACCGCAAGTGTTAGCAGGGATATTGGCGGCGAGGCCCGAGTAAGGATCGGCCGTGGGCGGCAACCCGGAGGTCTGCACCTTGCCGCAGCCCGAATTGATACCAACAGCATCACCATAATCGGCGCCAAGATCGTGCCCACTGCAATTGGCGCTCGTGTTCGACTTGGTGCTGCAGCCCGCCAGATCGGCGCTGGGGCTACCAGTGGTCCTGATGGCCGTCGCCGTGCCACTGCTGGCCAGGGCCAGGAGGCAATAGGGACGCCGGATGATGGCCGGCTTTGCAACCGCGGTGGCAATTAGGTACTTCCTGCCACCGCCGCTTCCGGCATAGCCCACGACGGGTGACAGATAGAGTGGCACCGATCTGGTGATGGAAGCGCTGTAGCAAGTCGCGCCGCCGTCCGGGCAAGAGACGTCACGCAACACCGTCACGGTGACGTTGTCGACGCCGTCGGCCAATCCGAATTGTGCGGCGACCGCCCTTCCCTCGACATCGAAGTTGGCGCCGGCGTTGGAGGCAGCCGCCATAACCGCTGCATCGGCGGCATTCTGCATTCCTCGCTGCAGCATGTACCAATTGGAGACTTCGAAGCCGACGCCAAGGCCGCCGATCAGCATCGGCATCGAGAGAGCAAACAGGATGGAAGTGCTGCCGCGCCGATCGCGCCGGAACCGCCCCAGCACCGCAGTTGCACGTTGCGCCACGAACCGAAGGTATCCGCGCATGGATCAGCCTCCCCACAGGCGCTTGAAGGTGAACCGACCGGCGCGGTCATCGCAACGACCGGTCACGCGTCCCGAGATTTTCTCCGCGATATGGGCGAAGTGCCGCGTCGCAGGCGAACGGGCCGCCACATCGGCGACCATGCGGCCGGCATTCGCTGCAGCGCTGAATGTCGAAGGCTCGAAGGCAACGCAGGCGAGCGGGTCCATATTGAGCGCCTTGGCGAATTGCGCGGGATTGATTTCCGAACGTTTGGGAACGCCCACCTGGTTGAGAATAAGCTTGGGCGGCACGTCGTTGGGCCGCGCCTGCTGCAGTATCGCAAGGAGGTTCTTGGTGTTGCGCAGCCCGATCAGGTCCGGCGACGCGGTGATAACGATTTCGTCGGCACCAAGAAGTGTCTTCTTCACCCACGATGTCCAGACATGGGGAATGTCCAGAACGACGAACGGAACGTTCGATCGGGCAAGGTCGAGCACGCGCTCGAAGGCGCCCTCGGTCTGGTCACAACAGGTTTCCAGGCTGGCCGGCGCCGTCAACACACTGAGATGGTCGCCGCAGGGATTCAGCAGCTTCGCGAACAGCCCTTCATCAAGACGGCTCGCGTCGTGAAGCGCCTCGGCGATTCCCTGGCCCCGCTCGAGATTGAATCCGAGGCCGGCGCTGCCGAACGGCAGATCGAGGTCGGCAAGGATGACGTTCGAGCCATAGATCCGCGCCATGCTCGCAGCGACGTTCTGCGCCACCGTCGACGAGCCGACGCCGCCCCGCGCGCCGACGAAGGCAAAGCTGCGCCCGAGCTTTACGGCCCCCGCCGCGTGATAGAGACGGGAGATCGCGGCAATGATGGCCATCGGCTCGACCGGGGCCACGAGATACTCGCTGAGGCCACGTGCCAGAAGTCCGCGAAAGAGCTCGATGTCGTTGGCGTGGCCGATCACCATGACTTTCGTGCTGGTGCCGCAAACATCCGCCAGGGCGTCGAGTTGGACATAGAGCTGTGCGGCTTCGGCGTGGCTTTCGAACAGGATGAGGTCGGGGGTCGCCGTCTTCTGGTAGAGTTCAAGCGCGGCGTCGATGCCACCGCGCTGCACGGTGGCGTGGGTGCGGGACATTCGACGGTCGGCGACGGCGATTTGCATCGCCGCGGTCATTGCCGGTGTTTCACAGAAGGCATGAAGCGTGATCGCGGGAACCGGCAGCATCTCGACAACGCGACCCTTGGGTGGTTCTGCGAGCGGCGGTACCGAAAGTAGAGTTGCTGGATCTGCCATGGCTTCCATCCGACGAATGCCTTCGACCGCGGCGCGGTCAGGGTGAGCGGTTAGGGCGACTTGGGGGCAACAACCGCAGGACCAACGGTGGCGCTGGCGCCGCGGACGATGACAACAGGCTGATGAACCTTCGGTTGCGCGGCCGCCATCAGCGGGACGGGCGCGGGCGCGACCTCGTCATTGTCCGCCGTGGAACGCAACGCCAACGACAGCGTGCCCGCGGCTTCCGCAGCCGTCAGCAATTCGGCCTGGCGCGGACTGAGCTCGAGAGTCGCGGTCTTGCCGACGGCAGTCGACTTCGCCTTGCTCTTTTCGTCCTTGTTCCGTTCGTCCAGTGTCTGGTCGATCGCGAGCACGGTGATGTTCGTGAGGATCGTGCGGGTCGTGTAGTCCTTTTGCCCCTCGGGCTTGTCGAGGCTGCCGAGCGTATGGAGAACGTCGACCCGATCGTTCGGCATGATGAAGCCGCCGGCGGTCTTTTCCGCCGTTATCCGCACGGCGACGGCGCGTTTGCCCGAGGCCAACATCGAGGAGAGCAGCCCGGCATTGGGAAGGCCGAGCTTGTCGTCGCGGATCGGTTCGCCCGCGATCATCTTGCTGCGCACCACCGCGCCGACCAGGCTTGCGATCGCGTCGGGCCGGGCCGCACGATCGATATAGGTGCGCTGCGCAACGCTTTCCGGCCAGGGCTGCCACTGCATGCTTTCCTTGGTGAGAGTCTGCCCGGGCGCGAGGTCGGTCGAAGCGACCAGAACGTCGCGCGCCGTTGTAGGCGGCGTCTCTTGCACGACCATTGGAGCAACCGGCTCGCTCCGCATCGTGAAGGCGATCCAGGCGGCGCCGCCACCGGCGACAAGGGCCACGAAAAGGATGATGAAGCGGAACATCTTGGGGAAACTCCGGGGAACGGCGCGAGCTCAGGCAGCGAACCAGTGCGTCTGCGGGAACACGACCAGGGCGGCAAGCGTGATCGCCACTCCGTAAGGGACACCGGTTTGGTCCGACTGAAGCCGCGCGATCCAGGGCCGGTCGCCAAGAAATGCCGGCAGGCCGACCAACCGGAGCTGCAGGATCGCGAAGGTCAATGCGCCGCCGAACAACGCGGTGTAAACGAGAAAGGCCGGCGCGTGATCGACGCCGAGCCAAAGCGCCGTGACGGCAAGAAGCTTGGCATCTCCCCCACCCATCCAGCCGCGTGCAAAGAAGACAAATCCGACAATGAGGAGCCCGGCGGCGATCGCCGCACTCCACGAGATCTCTTCCACCGTGAAACCGGCAAGCGGCGCCAGCGCCACGTAGGCAGCGAGCAGGGCGAGGACAAGACCATTTCGTATCCGCATGGTCGTGAGATCGACTACACCCGCATAGACCAAGGCAAAGACAAAAATGGCCGTTGCCACAGGGGTTGCGAAAGACGAGATCATGATTATTCCCCCGACCGAGGGCGAAGTCTCGACTTAGAGCTTGTTGCCGATGTTGGTGAAGGTGTTGGTGAGCTTGGTGCCGACGGTGGTGACGGCGGTGACGATGACGACCGCGATCAGGCCGGCAATCAGGCCGTATTCGATGGCGGTGGCGCCGGAGTCGTTGCGGGCGAAGCGTGAGAGAATGGCGTACATGATGATGTTCCTCTGGTTGAGAATTGTTTGGCTGGATTGGCCTGGCGCCCTTGTCCGGCGTCGGGCTGCATGTTGCTCCACGCAGGAATCTGAACAATTCAGCCTGACGACCTAGTGCGGCGCCTCCGAGGGGCTAGACCAGGCGGCCTAGGCAGGCCTTTCCACCCCCGCTGAGGATGGTCGCGTTCCAGTTGCAGCTGGGGTATCGTGCAAGGCCACCCCGGAGCCGCGGAAATTTTCGATCGAGGGGCCAGATTGTCATGAAGTCGCGAAAGCAAATCGCCCTGATAGCCGACGATGATGAATTCTTCCGTATGGCGCTCGCTACAATTCTGACCGGCAAGCTGAAGTTCGCGGAAGTGGTGCAGGCAGCTTCTCTCGACGAAGCTGTCGAGAAACTGTCGGCTCGGAGCGATATTTCGCTGGCGTTGTTTGATCTCGCGATGCCCGGTATCGAAAGTCCGGCCAACCTCAGGGCCGTGCGGGACTGCTTCAAGACCCTCCGGGTCGCGGTCGTGTCCGGCTCGAAGAGCCGGCGGGACGTTCTGTCGGCGCTCGAGGCCGGAGTGCATGGCTACGTGCCGAAAGGGCTCGGTGTGGTCGACCTCGCCCAAGCCTTGCAGCTTATCGTCGACGGCGTGATCTACGTCCCTCCCTCGATCGCCATCCTGCCATCCGCCGCACAGGAGGAGCCGCCCGCGCCTCGTGAGGCGGCCTCGCCGCTGAGGTCGGCGCTCACGGTCCTCACACCGCGCCAGCGTGACGTCCTCACGCTCCTGGTCGAGGGAAAATCCAACAAGGCGATCGCGCGCGAGCTGGACCTCGGCGAAGGAACGGTAAAGGTCCACATGGCCGCCCTGTTCCGCAGCCTGGACGTGAGGACCCGAACCGCCGCTGCAGTGGCCGGGGGCCGCCTCCTGCAGGCGGTTTCGTGACCGGTACCGAAGGGACAAAGAGTCGAGCGGCTGCACCGGCGCGAATCCTCGTCGTCGAGGATCAGGACTCCATCAGGGAACTCGCGCGGGCGGTTCTGGCAGGGGCCGGGTACGAAGTGACCGTCGCAGTCAACGGAGCCGAAGCGGTTGCCGCGGTCTGCGATGCAGGCTTCGATCTCATTCTGATGGACGTCTACATGCCCATCATGAACGGCCTGACAGCGGCACGAAAGATCAGGGCGCTCGAGGGTCCGCGATCGCAGATCCCCATCATCGCAACCTCCGGCGATGCGCAATCGCCCGCGACCACGGGCATGAACGACCATATCTGCAAACCATTCAGAAGGAAGGAACTCCTCCTCAAGGTCGAGGCCTGGCTCCAGGGGGAATTGGCAGCACCACCGGACAAGTCGGAAGCAACGGCCTTCGGCGAAGCGTGCGAACTAATGGGCCGGCCCTGGGCCGTACGCGGACTGACAAAGCTCAAGGGACAGATCGACGAGGCGTTTGGGGCGGACTCCGGAGTTGCCCGAAGCGACGGGCAGATGGCCGATCGGGCCCATGCTCTCGTATCGCTCGCGGCAATCCTCGGCTTCTCGGCGCTGTCGGAGTTGTGCAGCACGCTGGAGGAGGCGTGCCGGGCCGGCCATGATGTGCAGCTGCCCTTCGAGCGCGCCAAAGCGGCGGCGGCGGAAGCACGCAAGACCACCATTGATCTGATCGCCGAGCTCCAGACTCAGGCCTAGCGACACTCGCGAGAGCCGGTCTAGCCCATCCGACCTAGCGGTCACGACAGTGACCTAGGCCTTCAGACCGAATTGCTCCGATCCCGCGCGGGAGCGATATACGGCCAGCATCAGGCAACGGCGTTATGCCCGCAACCTGGTGCATCTGGCATCGAAGCATCCCGACAACCCAATCCGCGAGGAACATCATCATGTACGCCATTCTCTCACGCTTCGCCCGCGACGACTCCGGCGCCACCGCCATCGAATACGGCCTGATTGCCGGCCTGATCGCGGTTGTCATCGTCACCGCCGTCACCACCGTCGGCACCAAGCTCACCAACACCTTCACCAACATCGGCAACAAGCTGTAGCAGCGCCGGAGCCGAGCCTCATCGCGTGCGAGGCCCGAGTCCCAGTTCCACGGCGAAGTCCGATGATGGTCGTCATGAGCATCATCGGACCTCCCGTGGGTCGAGGGCCGGCGCCATCATCGAAGGCAAACTGGTGAAATGAGATGCGCCGCGCTCGACTAGCCAACGCCGCCGTCGGAGCGGGCGTGCCAACATCCGCTCCCGCCGGGGTCGACCCGCCTCGCGGCTCGCTGCGCACCACGGCGATATCGCCGTGGCGGATCTCGTGGCCGTTGGTCGTCGGTATGGCGCTGTTCGTTCTCCTCCTCAATACCACGGGCCTGCCGCTGCTCGCCGATCCCGACAGCCATTGGCACATCGCCGTCGGCAAATGGATCTTCGGCAACGGTTCGGTGCCCACGTTCGACAGTTACTCGCATACTTTCACGGGCCAGCCCTGGATCGCCAAGGAATGGCTGTCGCAGCTCCTGCTCGCTCTCGCCGACAGCGCGGGCGGATGGGGCGGCGTAGCGGCGCTTTGCGCTGCGTCGATCGGCATCTCCTTCGCACTGCTGCTTCGCTTGCTGCTGGTTGATATCCGGCCATTGCCGGCGATGCTGTTCACCCTCGCCGCGATCGTCCTGACGGCGCCGCACTTCCTGGCGCGGCCGCATGTTCTGGCTTTTCCGGTCATGCTGCTGTGGGTCGCAGGTATGGTCCGCGCCGTCGAGCAGAAGCGCGCACCCAAGCCGCTGCTGCTCCTGGCGATGCTCCTGTGGGCCAACCTGCACGGCGGCTTCACGCTCGGCCTGATGCTGTGCGGCGTCTTTGCCCTGGAGGCTGTCGTGACGGCGCGTAACGCAGCCGAGCGCAAGTCTCTCTTCGTCGACTGGACGAAGTTCGGCGTGGCAGCCCTTCTGGTCGCTTGCATCACACCCTATGGTCCGGAATCGATCCTCGTCACATTCCGCATTTTCGGGCTCGGCGACGTGCTCGGCATGATCAGCGAATGGAAGTCGCCCGATTTCCAGGCCCAGCCCATGCAGGAATTGATCCTGCTGACGGCAATTTTTGCCGCCCTGTCGTTTGGCCTCAAGCTGCCGCTCTTTCGTCTGTTGGTCGTGCTGGGCCTCCTGCACCTCTTCCTGAAATATGCGCGCAACGCCGAGTTGCTGGCGATGCTGGCACCGCTCGCCATGGCGCCCCTTCTGGCGCGGCAATGGCCGTCGCTGCGGCCGGACGGCGGCGCTTTTCCCGGCCGGACCTTCCTCGATCGCATGGCGTCGCTCGGCCGCCCGGCCGGCCGGTACGGCACGCTGGCCTGTCTCGCGCTAGTCGTGGTGTTCGCTGGCGGCATGATCAGGTTTGGCGACATCCGGCCGCCCACGAACACGACTCCGATCGCCGCGCTCGATTTCGTCCGCCAAGCCAATCTCCAGGGTCCGGTATTCAACGACTACGACTTCGGCGGCTTCCTGCTTCATGCTGGAATTCCAACCTTCATCGACGGGCGTGCCGAGCTGTTTGGTGGCGACTTCATCAAGCGCTATGCCGAGACCGTCGGCCTGCGTGGCCAAGAGCCGCTGGAGCAGTTCCTCGATCGCTATGGGATCGAGTGGACGCTCCTTCAGAAAGGCCAACCCGCCAACAAATTGCTTGAGCGGCTGCCGGGCTGGCGCCTTGTCTTCAGCGACGACGTGGCAGTCGTCTTCGCCCGCCGGCACTGAACCATTCCATGTCCAATTTCGAATACACGCATCTCTGAACAGACATCCAAGGAACCATGAACCATGAACAGCATCGATCGAGAGGGTCTCTTCCAGCTCTTCATGGCCAGTCTGCCGGGCGCCGCCACTCTCCTCGACATTGACGGCAACGTGCTAACATGGGGCGCGGCCGCGCGGGACATCACAGGCTATGCGGCGGATGAAATCGAAGGCCGGAACTTTTCCTGCCTTTACACGCCGGATGATATCGCTGCCGGCAAACCTGAGGCATCTCTCAGGCGCGCGTTGGCGCAAGGCCGCCATGAGGAGACAGGACGGTGCGTCCGCAAGGACGGTACCGAACTCGAGATGCACAGCGTGCTGATGCCGCTCCGCGATTCGAAGGCTGAACTCGTCGGCTTCGGCCGCCTTATACGTGAAGTCGCGACCACAATCCGCTCAGCCCAGGAAGGTGTGCGCACTGATGCGGCGCCGCTCCAGGCGAGTGAAACAATTCTGGTGGTCGACGATGACGATCAGGTCCGGGAGGGCGTTTCGCATCAGCTGACCAGTCTCGGATACAAGGCCGTGGTCGCGTCGAATGGACGCGAAGCGCTCGAGATATTGGCCCGCGAACCTCACATCGACCTGTTGTTCACCGACGTGATGATGCCGGGCTTGAATGGTCGCGAGGTCGCCGAGGAAGGACGGCTGATGCGTCCGAATCTGAAGGTACTGTTTACCTCGGGATATTTTGAAGGGGCGCTCCAGCGCAACGGCAGTCTCGATGCGAACGTTCAGCTTCTGGTGAAACCGTACCGCAAGAAGAGACTCGCCGAGAAGGTGCTGGAAGCACTGAGGTCAACGGCCTAGCAAGCTGGCCATTCGGCCTCAGGCCAGTTTATCCAGCCATTGCCGTGCCTCCAGCACGTCGCTGAAGATGCCGAGCGCCCGTCCGGCGTCGGCCTGGCCGAACAGTTCGGCCATCTCGCGCTCCAGGTCCGACCCGACGACAATGGCAAGCGGACCGACGCGCCCCTCCTTGGCGTAGGCGACAATCTTCCTGGAAAACGCCCTCAGTTCACTGAGGCGAAGCGACCCCGGCGCAGCATAGGTCGCGTCGAACAGCTTGCGGTAAGGCATGGCGCCCGCGGCGGTCACCGCCGACATATATTCCTCCAGATCCTGGCCCGAGGCCTCGCCGGAGACGGCCGCCATTACGAGCCGGTCGTCATGAGAAATCGACCACGTCAAGGGCACTCGGCAACTCCTGAACCCGGGGCTGAAAAGGCCGGGAAAGGCTCATCGGAGGATCGTTTGCTGCACGCACATCGGCGACCTACGCCACGCTAAACCTCGGCCCGCGTGCATTTTGAGGAATGGTGCCCAGGGGCGGGATCGAACCACCGACACTGCGATTTTCAGTCGCATGCTCTACCAACTGAGCTACCTGGGCGCGCCAATCCGGCCGGCGCGGGCTTATAGGATGGGCTAGCCCGCCTGTCTAGTTGATCCCGGTTCGGTCCCGCCGCCCTCGTCCTCCGCCGGCGCCTCGTCGGTCGCTACTCGGTAGCCCTCCTTCAGCCATCGTCCGAGGTCGACGTTGGCGCACCGTTTGGAGCAGAACGGCCGGTACTCGACGGTGCCGGACTTTTCGCAGATCGGACATTTGGCGGCGATCCGCACGGCGCGCAGCGGTGGCGTGGGGGCTCGGTCAGTCATCGCTCTTCTCAAGCGCTTCAAGTTGGGCCTTCAGCGTTGCGCCACGGCGGGCCCGCGTCAACTCGAAGTGGCCGAGCCGGGTGAAACCGTAGAGCTGGGTCGGTACCGGGTCGTCGGCCAGGGCCTCGGCGAGGGCGGCCTGGACCTTGTCGCGGTCATAGGTGCTGCGCATGGTGACGAAGTCGACCACCACGGCGCCGGCGATGTTGCGCAGCCGGAGCTGCTGGGCAACCGCGGGAGCCGCCTCTAGATTGACCTCGATCGGACGGCGCGGCGCGCGGCCCTGGCGGCCGCCGGCCGTGGCGCTATCGACGTCAACGGCGCACAGCGTCTCGCCCGGCTCGAACAGCACCTCGATGCCGCTCCCAAGCACGATGCGGTCGGCGAGCGCGGTGTCGATCTGGCCCGCCACGTCGTCGATGTCGAAGGCCGGCATCGGCCCGTTGTGCCAGCGTACGCGGATCTTCTCGGCTGTCCGGTCCATCTCGTCCTGCAGGGCGCGCGCCATCGCACGATCGTCGAGGATCACCTCCTCCAGCGTGGCGCCGTGGTCGCGCAGCGCGCGCGCGACCGGATCACGCTCGCCGGGAATGCGCGCCGTCAGGTCGGCGGGCGGCCGCGCGTCGAACGCCTGGCGACGAATCTTCTCCCAACGCTCCATGATCCCGGTCGCGTCGGCCTGCAGCACGTCACGCGAGACACCGGAAGCCGCGGTGCGCAGCACGATGCCGCCTTCGAGCAGATCCTCGACATGGCCGCGCAGACGCTCGCGCTCGGACTCGCTTTCGATGCGGCGCGAGAACGTAACGCCCGCGCCGACCGGATGGTAGACGAGATAGCGGCCGGTCACCGCGAGATTCATCGACAGCCGCGGCCCCTTTGAATTTTCGCCGTCGCCCTCGCCGTCGCTGCGCACCTGGACCAGAAGAGGCGCGCCAGGTGGTGGCCAGTCCTCGATCCCGGCACGGTCGGCGGCGCGCAGGAAGCCCGAGCGACCGATGCCGATGTCGACGAAGGCCGCGTCCAGCTCGGGCATCACCCGCTCGAGCCGTCCGAGGAAGACGCTGTCGGTATGGGGGGGCCTGTCGCGGCGCACGATCTTCAGCTCCACCAGACGCCCGCCGGCGGTCAGCGCCATCAGGAACGCGTTCGGCAGGACATGGCAGATCAGCCGATCGACACGGCTCATGGCATCGCCGATTTCAGCAGTTGCACGGTCTCGAACAACGGCAGGCCCACGACATTGCTGTAGGAGCCGGAAAGAAAGTCGACGAAACGCGCGGCCCGGCCCTGGATGGCATAGCCGCCGGCCTTGCCGCGCCATTCGCCGCTTCGCAGATAATCGTCGAGCTCGGCCGGCTCCAGCCGCTTGAAGCGCACGACGGTCTCGACCAGGCGCGCGCGCATCGTGCCGTCGGGGAAGCCGACCGCAACGGCGCCCAGCACGCGATGGCGCCGGCCCGACAGTCGGCCCAGGCAGACCCGTGCCTCGGTCTCGGTCTCGGCCTTGGGCAGAATACGCCGGCTGCACACCACGACGCTGTCGGCAGCCAGGACGACGGCGCCGGGATGACGTGGCACCACGACGGCGAGCTTGGACCTCGCCATGCGCAAGGCATAGGCGCGCGGCAGCTCGCGCACGGCGGGCGTTTCGTCGAGGTCGGCGGGATCGATCTCAGCGGGCTCGAGTCCGACCTGTCGCAGCAGGTCGAGCCGGCGCGGTGACGCGGAGGCCAGAACGAGCGGGGGGATTGGCGAGAGGCGCAACGCCTACTTGAAGCGGAAGGTGATGCGGCCCTTGGTCAGGTCGTACGGCGTCATCTCAACCGTGACCCGGTCGCCCGCGAGCACGCGGATACGATTCTTGCGCATCTTGCCCGAGGTATGGGCGAGGATCGTGTGATCGTTGTCGAGCTTCACCCGGAACATGGCGTTGGGCAGCAGCTCGGACACCACACCGTTGAACTCGATCAGATCTTCTTTGGCCATCCGGCCTCCGGCTAGAGTGAATTGTGGAACGAAGCGGGCGGAAAATGGGCCGCACAGGGGATTTAGTCAATGGACCCAAGGGGATGGAAACGCAACCTGCCCTTCTCACGGACCCGCCCGTCGCCTATACCTAGGCCGGCCGAAAGGCTCCGGGGAAGGAAGGATCTGTCAAAATGAAAACCCAACGACTCTTGGGGCTCTTGGCCGCTGCGTTTCTGGCACCCGGACTGGCCCTTGCCCAGACGCCAGCTCCCGCGGCCGCATCGAGCGCCGTCACCGCGCCGGCCCAGAAGACGATCGGCGTCCCCTCGACGCGCAAATACTCCTCTTCCCTGATCGTGGTGAACGCCCGCGGCGCCAAGCTCGCGGGCCAGAAGCTCACCCTCGAGGGTGTGTCGCCCAACGCCGTGATCTTCACGACCCGCCCCTCGCGCGGCGTCGGCCACATGCTGACCCCCGACATGGTCGACATCTGGACGACCGGCAGCTTTGCCAAGGATCCGCCCAATGCCACCGTCTCGGTGTTCCAGAAGGACGGCTCCGGCGTCGCCGATGTCGTGGCCGTCCTGAAGTCACCCAAGCTCGACGGCGACAAGCTCACCTTCGACGTCCAGGTACTCGAAGGCAGCATCGCCAACTCCGACGGTCCAGCCTCGGTCTTCATCGACACGGTCTGGTTCGGCCTCGGCGGCTCGCAGGGCATCACCTATCTCGGCCAGAACCAGACCGTCGAAGATGCGCCGGCCATCGGCAGCCGTTACGACACGAGCGCCTACGGCAACGGCCAGTGGTCCAATCCATCGCCGACGCGCGCGCCTTACTACTCCGGACAGTCGTCCGGCGGTGCCGGCGCGCCGCCGCCGCCAGACCTGGATCCGCGCTACGGGCCGAAGCGGTGCGGCGCGCCGCCTCTCCTGCCCTGCTACTAAGCCGCATCGGAGGCCACATGAGTTCCCTTCGCCTCGCCGCCGTCCTGCTCGCGGCGTCAACTCTCCTCGGCGTGCCGAGCATATCGGGTGCCCAGACCGCCGGCGCACCGCAGAGCCCGCCGCTGCCCGGCAAGACCGTCGGCAGGCCGCAGCAGCCGCAGATCGTGCCGTCGATGATCGTGCTCAACGCCCGTGGCGCCAAGCTCACGGGCCAGAAGCTCGTCCTCGAAGGCATTGCGCCCAACGCCATCGTCTTCGCCGACCGACCGATCCGTTCGGCCGGCCATGCGCTCACCAGGCACCTGCTCGAGGAGTGGAGCAGCGCTGCGCCCGACAGCTTCGCCAAGGACCCGCCCAACGCCACGGTGTCGGTGCTCAACAAGGCCAAGGGCGAGGTGGTCGACGCCGTGATGGTGCTGAAGGCGCCCAAGCTCGAGGGCGACCGCCTGACCTTCGATGTCGAGGTCATCGAGGGTAACCTGGCCGGCGGCGACGGCGCCGTCTCGGTCTTCCTTGACATCATCAATCTGCCGATTGCGCGACGCACCTCGCACCGCGCCGCCTGGTACGCCGGCGCTCAATAGAGTCTTCTCCGGAATGTCCGGAGCGTCTTCTCCGGAGTGTCCGGTTTGCTCGGCGAATGTCTTCTCGATCTCGTGAATTGCGATGATCTGCGTCGAATCCGCAGGTTGCCTGAACCTTACTGTGCTCACATTTGAAGACTCCAATGCGCCGGGGAAAATTCTCCCTGTGTAAAAGGAGTTGTTTGATGAAGCGCGCGTTTCTTACCGTAGCTCTGCTTGGCGCATCGATCGCCGCCACAACCACAGTCCATGCACAGCCTTCGAGGCCCGCCCCCGTGGGCAATCCGAAGGGCATCATGTCGTCCTGGACTGCGGGTGCCGAGGAAAGCTATGCGAAGGCGGCCTTTCAAAGCGCCGGCTTCAACTCCGTCAGCGAGCTGACGCGCTCCCAGGACGGAACATGGCATGCCCATGCGCTGAAGAACAACGCCAAGGTCGACGTCTCGCTCGACCGCGCCGGTCGCGTCACCGCGAACTAATCCGCTTCCGCCCTGCTCCTTCCCCGTTCCGGGAGGAGCAGGGTTTCACGGCGACGGGCCCGAAGGGGTCCCGAACCGCGCCTTGAGGCGGGCCAGGATCATGTCGCGCGCCTGGCGGAACGCCTCCAACTGGACCTCGCGCGAACCTTCGACGGCACTGGGGTCGGGCAACGGCCAATACTCGACCTCGGCCGCCGTTCCCCGGATGAACTCCAGCGCCCGGTGATGCGCTTCCGGCGACAGGGTCACGATCAGCTCGAACGACGCGGGATCCACGTCGCCAAACGTCTGGGCGTGATGGCGATGTACGTCGATACCGAGTTCGTCGAGCGCGGCGATCACGAAACCGTCGACGTCACGCGCCCGCACACCGACCGATTCGACATAGAGCGCCTGGCCGTAGAGGCGCTTGGCCAGCGCCTCGGCCATCGGCGAGCGGACGGAATTCTCACTGCAGGCAAAAAGCAGGCTGGTGGGCAATCCGTTCAACGCCTGCATGCCGGTCACGATTTGATGTGAAGGGCGCAGATCAGCGTGAACAGCCGACGGGCGGTATCGTGATCGACTTCGATCTTGCCCTCGAGCCGCTCGCGCAGCAGATCGGAGCCCTCGTTGTGCAGGCCGCGCCGTCCCATGTCGATCGCCTCGATCTGCCCTGGTCCCAGCTTCTTGATGGCAGCGTAGTAGCTCTCGCAGACGAGGAAGTAGTCCTTCACGACCTTGCGGAAGGGTGTCAGCGACAGGACGATGTCGCGCAGCTTGCGGTCCTCGCTGTCGCGCACGTCGAACACGAGCCGCTGCTCGAAGATGCCGATCCTGAGCCTGTAGGGTCCGGGTTCGCCGCCGACGAGATGGAAATCGTTCTCCTCGATGAGGTCGAACAGAGCAACGGCACGCTCATGCTCGACTTCGGGCGAACGGCGCGCCACGGACTGCTCGTCCAGCACGATGTCGGCGATGCGGCGCGACTTCGTCATCGCAAGTGTCAGCTGCGACGGTTCAGCCGGATCGAGATCGACCGGCCATGCGCCTCGAGCCCTTCCGCCTCGGCCAGCGCCTGCGCGGCCGGGCCGAGGGCGGCGAGCGCGTCGGCCGTGCACGATACGAGCGAGGTGCGCTTGAGGAAATCCGCGACGCCGAGACCGCCCGAAAAGCGCGCGGCGCGCGACGTCGGCAGGACATGGTTGGTGCCGGCGACGTAGTCGCCAATGGCTTCCGGCGTGTGACGGCCGAGAAATATCGCGCCGGCGTGGCGGATCTCCCGCGACAGCGCCTCGGCCGCCGGCATCTCCATCGCGAGCTCGACATGCTCGGCGGCGATGCGGTCGACAATCGGCGCGCACGCTGCGAGGTCGGGCACCAGGATGATGGCGCCATTGTCGCGCCAGCTCGACGCGGCAATCTTCGCCCTCTTCATGGTCTTGAGCTCGTTCTCGACGGCGCGAGCCACCTCGTCGGCAAAAGCGCGATCCTGGGCAATCAGCACCGACTGCGACGAGGGATCGTGCTCGGCTTGCGACAAGAGATCGGCCGCGATCCAGGCCGGATCGTTCCGGGCGTCCGCCACGACCAGGATTTCAGAGGGTCCCGCGATCAAATCGATGCCGACCTGGCCGAAGACGCGGCGCTTGGCGGCGGCGACATAGGCATTGCCGGGCCCGGTGATCTTGTCGACGGGCCTGATCGATGCCGTGCCGTAGGCGAGTGCCGCCACCGCCTGGGCGCCGCCGATGCGCCAGATCTCGTCGGCGCCGGCAATCCCGGCCGCCAGCATGACCAGCGGGTTGAGCACGCCGTCCGGCGTCGGCACGACCATGACGATGCGCCGTACACCCGCCACCTTGGCCGGCACGATGTTCATCAGCACCGACGAGGGATAGGCAGCCGTTCCACCCGGTACATAGACGCCGGCGGCGTCGACCGGCCGGTAGCGCGCGCCAAGCCGCGTGCCGGTGGCATCGGTGAAGTCGACGTCCTTGGGCAGCAACGCGCGGTGAAACGCTTCAATGCGCTTGGCCGCGAAGACCAGCGCCTTGCGTTGCGCCGACGGCACCTTTGCTGCGGCCGCCGAGCGTTCGGCCTCGGTGACGCACAGGCCTGCTGCATCAGTCTCGAACCGATCGAATTTCCTCGTGTATTCGACCAGCGCCGCGTCGCCCCTCGCGCGCACATCGGCCACGATGCCGGCCACGACGCGGTCGACGTTTTCGTCGCTGTCCCGATTGCGCCCGAGGAACGCCGAGAATTCCTTTTCGAACCCCGGCGCCGAGGTGTCGAGCCTAAGCGGCATTTGCCAGCTCGCGGAACCGATCGATCCAGCGGCCGACCCGCTCCGGCTGGGTCTTGAGCGCGGCGCGGTTGACGATGAAGCGCGAGGTGATGTCGGCGATGTGCTCGATCTCGACCAGGCCGTTTTCCTTGAGTGTACGACCCGAATCGACCAGGTCGACGATGCGGTGGCTGAGGCCGAGCGAGGGCGCCAGTTCCATCGCGCCCGAGAGCTTTACGCACTCGGCCTGCACGCCGCGAGCGGCGAAGTGCTTGCGCGTCACCTCGGGATACTTGGTGGCGATGCGGACGTGGCTCCAGCGCCTGGGATCGTCGCTGCCTGCCATCTCGGCGGGCTCGGCGACGGCCAGGCGGCATTTGCCGATGCCGAGATCGATCGGCGCGTAGATCTCGGGATAGTCGAACTCCATCAGCACGTCGGCGCCGGCAATGCCGAGATGCGCGGCGCCAAACGCCACGAAGGTCGCGACATCGAACGAGCGTACGCGGATGATGTCGAGGTCGGCATGATTGGTCGTGAAGCGAAGCTGCCGCGCGTCGGGATCGGCGAAGGCCGCCTCCGGCTCGATGCCGGCGCGTGCAAATACCGGGGCCGCCTCTTTGAGGATGCGGCCCTTGGGGATCGCCAGAATCAGCTTCTCATTCATCGATTTTTCGGCGGCTTCACTCGACACGACCGTCTGCTCCAGTAACGAATGCCCGCCCCTCGTCGAATGCTTGGGGGGCTATTCGACCGGATGAGCGGGCTTCCAGGGGGTGGGCCAAGGCTCGCCCACGTCCCCCAAATGGCACGCAAGGCGGCCGATTTCCAGCCGGATGGCCCGGCCGGTGGCAAAGCGCAGGGCGACTGAACCGTCGTTTTCCAGGATGACAGCCAACAATTCCAGCATCCGATCGGGTTCCCCGAGCGGGATGTTGTGGTGCCGGACCCCCGCTACCTCGTTGAAAACTAGGGCGGAATGGGTCCGGGAATGGGCCGAATCGATGCTGGGATCAGCCTCCCACTGGAAGCGGTTCAGGAGGAGAACGAAGCGCTTCTCGTCCTTGAAATAGGCGCAGTCGCGCACCGCTACGAGGGCGTCCTGGACCGCGGCGGAGATCACGCCGAGATCGTCGGCATCGAGTGCCGAGAGTTTCAGCTTGCCCAGCACCGGCTCAGCCCTTCAGCCGCTCGATGTCGGCGCCGCAGGCGGCGAGTTTCTCCTCGAGCCGCTCGTAGCCGCGATCGAGGTGGTAGACGCGGTGCAGGGTCGTGTCGCCTTCGGCGGCAAGGCCTGCGATGGCGAGCGACACCGAGGCGCGCAGATCGGTCGCCATCACGTCGGCGCCGCGCAGCTTCGGCACGCCCCGCACCAGCGCCGATTCGTGATGGATGGTGACGTTGGCGCCCATGCGCGACAACTCGGGCACGTGCATGAAGCGGCTCTCGAACACCGTCTCGGTGATCATCGACGCGCCTTCGGCCCGCGTCATCAACGCCATCATCTGCGCCTGCAGATCGGTCGGGAAACCGGGATAGGGCTCGGTCATGACGTCGACGCCATGCAGGCCGTTGGCGCGGCTGACATGGACACCGCGATTGGTCTTCTCCAGCACCACGCCCGCGGATCGCAGACTCTGGGCCGCGGCCTCCATCAGGTCGAGGCGGGCGCCGACCAGCTCGACGTTACCGGCTGTCATCGCCACCGCCATGGCATAGGTGCCGGTCTCGATGCGGTCAGGGATCACCGTGTGCGTGGCGGCCTTGAGCTGCTGCACACCCTCGATCGTGAGCGTCTCGGTGCCGATGCCGTTGATCGGTACGCCCATCTTGGCGAGACACTCGGCGAGATCGGCGATCTCGGGTTCACGGGCGGCGTTGTCGAGCACAGTCGTGCCCTTGGCCAAGGCCGCCGCCATCATCAAATTCTCGGTGGCGCCGACCGACACCTTTGGGAAAGTGTAGCGCGCGCCTTTGAGACCCTTGGGCGCACGCGCCACCATGTAGCCGCCGTCGATGTCGATCTCGGCGCCCATCGCCTTGAGGCCCGCGATATGCAGGTCTACGGGGCGGGCGCCGATGGCGCAGCCGCCGGGCAGCGAGACGCGCGCCTCGCCTTCGCGCGCCAGCAGCGGGCCCAGCACCAGCACCGACGCGCGCATCTTGCGCACGATGTCGTAGGGCGCCGTCGTCGAGGAGATCTTTCGAGCCTGCAGCGTGAGCGTCGTGCCGTGGGCATGGCCGTTCTCGCCGGCCTCCGAGTCGATCTCCACGCCATGCTGCGCGAGCAACTGGATCATGGTGGTGATGTCGGCCAGCCGCGGCACGTTGTGCAGGACGAGCTTCTTGTCGCTCAGCAGCGCCGTCACCATCAGCGGCAGCGTGGCGTTCTTGGAGCCGGAGATGCGGATGTCGCCCTTGAGCTGGCGACCACCTTTGATTCGAATGCGATCCATGAGAGGGGGACTCCTCAGATCTTGGGCAAGGTGACGCCGCGCTGGCCTTGGTATTTGCCGGCCTTGTCGCGGTACGAGACCTCGCAGGGTTCGTTGCCCTGGAGGAAGAGAAATTGGCAGGCGCCCTCGTTGGCGTAGATGCGGGCGGGCAGCGGCGTGGTGTTGGAGAACTCCAGCGTCACATGGCCCTCCCACTCCGGCTCGAGCGGCGTCACGTTCACGATGATGCCGCAGCGCGCGTAGGTCGACTTGCCGACGCAGATCACCAGCACGTCGCGCGGGATGCGGAAATACTCGACGGTGCGCGCCAGCGCGAAGGAATTGGGCGGGATGACGCAGATGTCGGTGTTGCGGTCGACGAAGCTGTTCTGGTCGAAGTTCTTGGGATCGACCACGGCTGAATTGACGTTGGTGAAGATCTTGAAGTCGTTGCCGACACGGGCGTCGTAGCCGTAGGACGAAAGCCCGTAGGAGATGACGCCTTCGCGCTTCTGGGCATCGACGAAGGGCTCGATCATGCCCTTCTCCTGCGCCATGCGGCGGATCCAGCGGTCGGAGAGGATTGTCATTCTTTTGTTTCCAGAGGGGTAAAGGCGCTTCTAGACGACCGGACCCTCCGGCTCAACCGGAGTCCTTGTTCGGAGTGGTGCCGACCCGTTCCTTGCTGCGGGCCTGGGCCTTGCGGCGCTTGAGGTTTTCCCGCAGGGCGGCGGCCAGCCGCTCGGCCTTCTCCCTGGTTTTCCGGGACGATTCGGCGGTTTTGGAGGGGCCGGTCATGGTCCCGGCAGAATACACCATTTGGCCCCGGCCGGGATCATTCACCCGTCGACGATCCCGCTCCCGCACGGCTACCCTGCCGCCGATGCTTTCTTTTACCTACGTGTGGCCCTACATGGGCATGGGCGCGGCGCTCTTGCTGGCGCTGCTGCTGGCGACCGATCTGCTGCGCGGCGACCGCAGTGTCTCGCGTTGGCAGGATCTCGTGTGGCTCGCCTGGGCGGGCATGCTGGTCTATCTCGTCCACCAGTTCGAGGAGCATGGCATTGACGCCGAAGGCAGCCACTACGCCTTTCGCGGTTTCCTGTGTGCCAACCTGGGCTACACCGACCCGAAGACCTGCCTGATCCCCTACTCCTTCATCACCTCGGTGAACGTCGCCGCGGTGTGGCTGGCCGGACCGGCGGCCGCACTGCTGGGTCGGCGCTGGCCGGCGATCGCGCTCAGCTACTTCTCCATCCCCTTCGTCAATATGTTTGCCCACGTCGGCCCAAGCCTGGCCAAGGAGGCCTACAATCCCGGCGAGGCGACCGCCATCGTGCTCTTCCTGCCGCTGTCGCTCTGGGCCTTCTATGTGGCGCTCTCGCGCTACCAGCTGGGCTGGCGTGCCGTCATCGCCACGATCGTGGCGGGCATCGTACTGCATGCGATCCTGCTGGGATCGCTGATCGCCTTCCTGCGCGGCCTGATCGACGCCGACGTGCTGGACGTGATCCAGTATCTCAACCCGGCGATCGCCGGCCTGATCGTCTACCTCGCGACCCGGCGGCGAGCCGCCTAGGCTGCGAGCTTCTTCGCCATCTTCGCCGGCACGCGCACCGGCATGTCGAGCAGCATCTGGGCGAAGGCCTTGGCCAGCGGATCGGCTTTGAGCGAGGCCATGCCGCCGCCGCCCAGCGCCTGGCGCAGCAGGAAATTGAAGCCGTTGATGCCGGGCAGCCGCCAGCGGCTCACCTTGCCCTCGATGCGGTGCGCAAAGTATTTCGCCACCGCTTCCTCCGTCACCTCGGCATCGAGGATCGGCTGGTACTCGGGCTTCCTGGCAAAGATGCCGATGTTGGCATTGTCGCCCTTGTCGCCCGAACGGCCGTAGGCCAGCGCCACCAGCGGCACGGTCTCGGTGGCTGCGGCAGGAAGCGGCGGTGCCGGCGGCGCTTCGACCGGCAAGGTCGCAGCGCTGAAGCCGCCGCTGCGGGCGCCTTCCTGCATCGCGATCTGGTGGCCGTCGACATCGACGGTGACCGGCACCTGCGTCTTGGGCACCAGGCAGGAGAACATGCGGATCACCGGCGAGGCCGAGGCGCGGCCAGCGCCGAAGCTGCCGGTCATGCCGACCACGCCGCCGGTCGACATCGGCGCGATCTCGCGGCCGAGCAGTGACAGCGCCTCCTTCTGGTCGTGCTTGGCCGCGATCTTGACCACGACCTCGCGGCTGTCCTGCGCGCGCGAGTGCGGGCCATAGGTCGCCTCGGCGCCGATCACCTCGATGCTGACATCGCGGAAGTCGGCCATGCCCTTGTCCTTGAACATGCGGCGGGTCTTCTTGACGATCGACTCGGCGCTATGCCTGCCCTTCGCGGCCGCCTCTCGGCCACCCAACATGAAGATCGAGCTGAATTTGTAGCCGTCGGGAAATGTCGTCGAGACCTTGTAGCTGTCGGTCGGCGGCCGCCCCTTCGCGCCACTCACGCGCACGCGGTCCTTGCCTGCCTGTTCGTAACGCGCCTCGGTGAAGTCGCAGACCACGTCGGGCACGATATAGGCGCGCGGATCACCGATCTCGTAGAGCATCTGCTCGGCCACCGTGGCCGGGGTGATCAGCCCGCCCGTGCCCTCGGGCTTGGACAGCACGAACGAGCCGTCGCCAAAAACCTCGGCGATGGGAAAGCCCATGTTGTCGTAGTCCGGCACCAGCCGCCAATCGGTGAAGTTGCCGCCGTTGCACTGCGCGCCGCATTCGATGATGTGGCCGCACAAGGTGCCGGCGGCGAGAGGGTCGAGATCCTCCGGCGTCCAGCCGAAGGCATGGATCAGCGCGCCCAACGTGACGGCGGAATCGACGCAGCGGCCGGTGATCACCACGTCGGCGCCCTCGCTCAGCGCTCGGGCGATCGGGAAGCCGCCGAGATAGGCATTCATGCTGACGATCTTCGGCGGCAGCTCCGCCCCGGTATCCATCTCGCGGATGCCGGCGGCGCGGAACTCGTCGGCACGCGGCAGGATGTCGTCGCCCAGCACGACGGCGACTTTCAGCTTCACGCCCGCCGCCTCGCAGGCCTTCAGCACCGCATCGCGGCAGGCCTGCGGATTGACGCCGCCGGCGTTGGTCACGACCTTGATCTTCTTCTCGGCGAGCTCGCGCGCAAGCGGCCCCATGACCGCCGTGACGAAGTCCACGGCGTAGCCCGCCTGCGGGTTCCTGAGCTTCTGTGCCGCCATGATCGACATGGTCACTTCGGCGAGATAGTCGCTCACCAGATAGTCGACGTCGCCATGGCGCACGAGCTGCAGGGCGGCGGTCTCGGTGTCGCCCCAGAAACCCGAATGGCAGCCGATGCGCACCGATCCTTTGGCGATCTTACCGGTCATCGTCCTTTCTCCCGGATCTTCCCCGCTTTCTTACTGCCTTTGCGGTGCGAACCGGAAGCGGTGCGGCCGCGTTCCAGCCGCAATGCGACGCCGTCCAGGAACATGCCGAGGCTCGAGGCGAACAGCCGCTCGATATGGTCGGAACCGAGCCAGAGCGCGACGCGCGCGACATTGGGCAGCTGTGTCGCGTCGAGCGCCGCCGGCGCCACGGAGGATTGCCGCACGGCGATGCCCGCGAGCGCCGCGCCGTTTGCGAAGGCGCCGAGGCCTCGGAAGATGTCGGCCGCCAGTTCAGGCGACGCGCCCGCGGCGATCAGCGTCCCCACGACGCGTTCGACGAAGCCGAAAGCCGCTACCGTATTGAAGCGCCGCGTCGCGAGCAGCGGAAAGGCCTCGGGGTGCCTGTCGGCCAGGGTGACGTAGCGGCGAACGACCTCGCCCAGCCACGCAACGACATCACCGGACGGTTCCGGCATGTCGATCTCGGAGATCAGCCGTTCGGTGACGGCGTCGAGCAGGGCCGCCCGGCTGGGGAAATGGTGATAGAGCGCCATGGCCTCGACACCGAGAGCCTCGCCCAGGCGGCGCATGCTGAGCATCTCGAGTCCGTCGCGGTCGATCAGCCCCAGCGCCGCCACCGCGATGACGTCGGGCGATAGCCGTTCCCTGGGCCGGGGCTTGGAAGATGATCGCATGTTTGTGACTTTACAGTGTAAATCCCTGAGACCAAGTTACCTTACATTGTAAACTCTGTGGGAAATGGACATGTCGATGATCGATTCACTCCTCGCGGAACGGGTGGAGACGGCGGGCTGGACCGACCTGATGCGCGCCTGCCCGGACGGCCTCGCCGCCGGGCTCGGCCTGTCGGTCACCGAGCGGGCGGGCGCCATGACTTCCCTTGCCAGCCATATCCCAGTGGCGATGTTCAACCGCTCCAGCGGCTGGCTAACACCGGAAGACTGGAAGGCGGCCCTCGCCCGCCACAGGGAGAGCGGCGCCGAGGACTATTTCCTGCAGCCGCTTCCCGGGGCCGAGGCGGCGTTCGCCGGTTGGGCGTCGGCCGAGGGATTGGCGCTACGCAGCCGCTGGACCAAGATGATCCGTAGCTGCGAAACCCCACCGGAGGCCAACACCAGCCTGCGCATCAGCGAAGCCGGGACCGCGCACGCGCAGGCCTTCGCCGAAGTCGCCCTCGCCGGCTTCGACATGCCGCCGATGCTGGCGCCGTGGCTGGTGGCGCTGTCTGGACGTTCAGGCTGGCGCACCTATGTCGGCTGGGATGGCAACGCGCCGGTGTCGGCGGCAGCGCTCCGCATCGACGGCGACACGGCATGGTGCGGCCTCGGTGCCACGCTGCCCTCCCATCGCGGTCGCGGCGGCCAGAGTGCCTTGTTCGGACGCCGCATCGCCGATGCGCGCGACGCGGGGTGCCGCGTCGTCGTCACCGAGACCGGCGAAGACACCGAGAAGGCGCCCAATCCGTCCTATCGCAACATGGTCCGTGCCGGCTTCCGCCTCACGCATCTGCGCGAGAACTGGGCGCCGCCAAAGGTCTAGCCCTCCGGCGCGATGCCGGCCTCCTTTACGAAGCGCGCCCACTTGGCGATCTCGGCCTTCTGGAAGGAGGCGAGATCGGCCGGCGAGCCCAGCTTCAGGATCACGTTGAAGTCGCGCATCCTGGCCTGCATCTCGGGTTTGGAATACTCCTCGCGCACGATGGCGTTGAGGCGATTGACGATCGCCTCGGGCGTCTTGGCCGGCGCAAAGAGCGCGTACCAGGCGTCGAGATCGAATTCGATGCCCTGCTCGCGCATGGTCGGCAGGTCGGGCAGATTGGGTGAGCGCTGGCTCGAGGTCGAGACGATCGGCTTCAGCCGCCCACCACGGACGTGCGGCAGCCCGGTGCCGACGTCGATGAAGGTGTAGTGGATGGTGCCCGAGATGACGTCGGTCAGGGCCGGCGGCGCGCTCTTGTACGGCACCCGCAGCACTTCGATGCCGGCGATCCGGTTGAACGACTCGCCCGAGACGGTGGCGGTGCTGGTGCCGGCGCCGTAGGAGAGCTTGCCCGGATTGGCCTTGGCATAGGCCACCAGTTCCTTGACGTTGTTGAAGGGCGCGTTGGGCGTAGCGACGATCAGGAACGGTGCAAGGCCAAACAGCGCCACGCATTCGAAGTCTTTCACCGGATCGTAGGGCAGGGTCTTGAACAGGCTGGGGTTGGCAGCATGCGAACTGTTGGTCGTCATCATCAGCGTGTAGCCGTCGGGCGCCGCGCGGGCGACGGCAGCAGCAGCCAAACCGCCGTTCGCGCCGGGCTTGTTGTCGACCACGACCGGCTGGCCACCGACGGCCGCCAGTCTCTCCGCGAAGATCCGCGCCATGGTGTCGGTGCCGCTGCCCGCGGTGAAGGGTACGAGGATCGTCACCTGCTTGCCCGGATAGGCCTGCGCGCGCGCCGGGACAGCCAACGTCAAGGCGGCAGCCGAACCCAGGAAGTGGCGTCGACTAAACACGGACATCATTTCTTCTTTCTGTTCACGAACGCCGTCATCGGCGCGATGTGCTCGCCGTCGCTCACCGACTGGGCGAAGGCGTCGATGCCGGCCTGCACGGCCTCGTCGAGCGACAGCCGTTCCCAGCGCCGCATCAGGCGCTTCTGCGCGCGCACCGCGAGCGGCGTTCCCTCCACGATGGACTGCACGCAGCGCTCGACCGCGTCGGCGATCTTCGCGGCCGGCACGACCTCCTCGACGAGGCCCCAGGCCTCGGCCTTGGCGGCGCCGATGTTTTCGGCGGTGAGCAGCATCCACGAAGTCCGGCCCCAGCCGATCAGGCGCGGCAGCAGCGCCGCCTCGACCACCGAAGGGACGCCGACCTTGACCTCGGGCATGCCGAAATGGGCGTTGTCGGCCGCGATGCGCATGTCGCAGGCCGCCGCCACTTCGAGGCCGGCGCCCAGCGTGTAGCCCTCGAGACGGCAGATCACGGGTACCGGGCAGTCGCGGATCGACTGGCAGAGCTTGTGGACCAGGGTGATGAAGGCGCGGCCATCCTCGGCCTCGCGCATCGCCGCCATGTGGTTGATGTCGGCGCCGCCGATGAAGGCCCTGCCGCCGGCGCCCGAGAGCACCACGACGCGGAGATCATCCTCCCGGGCCAGCGAGCGGAACGCCTCGGTGAGGTCGAGGAGCGCGGGCGGGTTGAGGACATTCAACCGCCGCGCATTGTCGAACACGACATGCGCCACGACGCCCGCTGGCCGGCGGTCCCAGGAGATATCGACCTTGTGCGCGCCTGCCGCCATGACGTTTCGCTCCGTGGCTCTTTTGTCTTCGGGGGATTTCCCCTATTAGAGCCGCCGAACAACTCTTCACAAGAGCGAACCGGAAGGCCCCTCCCGTGCCCGACATCAACCTTGCGGCCTATTCGGTGTTCGTGCCACCCGATCCGTTCGAGGACCATATGGGTCCGATCTATTACCGGCTGGAGGGCGACGCGCAGCAAGCAGGCAGCGTCCATTGCGTGCTGCCGACCCATGACGCGCACGGCAACTATGCCGGCGGCGTGCATGGCGGTGCCCTGCTCACCTTCGCCGACTATGCACTCTGCCTGGTTGCCGGCCGCGCCGCCGACGGCGGCACCAACACTTCCTTCGCCATGACGGTGAGCCTCGCCGCCGAGTTCCTCGACGGCGCGCGGATCGGACCACCGCTGGAGGCACGCGGCGAGCCGCTTCAGGTCACAGGTCGCCTCGCCTTCGCGCGCGGCACCATTACCCAAGAAGGCAAGACGATCGCGCTGTGGTCGGGCGTGTGCCGCCACGTGGCGCGCGCCAAGGCGATGGCGCGCAAGGATGAGAACGCACCCCGCGATCTCGCGGCGATCGAGCAAACGGTACCGGCGGATTTCGATCTGTTCGCCACGGCGAGCCCCTACTCGCGCCACATCGGGCCGATCTACATCAGGGCGGAACCGGAGGGCGCCGCGGCCGTGCAGCCGACGCTGCCGCGCATGTGCAATTCCGGCGGCGTGCTGCACGGCGGCTACCTGATGAGCTTTGCCGACTCGGCGATCACCCGCGCCGCGGCCCTGGTGACCGACATGGCGCCGTCGACGGTTTCCTTCGCCGCTGAATTCCTGTCGGCCGGCGACATCACGGCACCGCTCACCACACGCGTCGAAATCCCGCGGCGCGGCAAGTCGATCGCCTTCCTGCGCGGACTGGTCGAGCAGAACGGCCGCAGCCTGCTCTCCTACTCGGCGACGATGATGCTGCGGCCCCGCCGCTGATCCTGGGCTGACCCACGGCCGATGATGGGCTAGGGCTGCGGGCTAGGCCTGCGGATCCTCGACCACGCCGGCCTGTTCGGCCGCGCGTCGCACTTCCTGACTGAACATGCCGTGCAGGCGCCGCACGCTCGGCAGGTCCTCGGCCTTGGCCGCACGCTCAACCGCCTCGGCGATCTGGCGCAGCGCCACCGCCCCGATCATGCCCGACGCGCCCTTCAGGCGGTGCGCCACGCGGGCGATGGTGGCGAGGTCGTCGGTGGCGATGATCTCGCGCTCGGCGCCGCGCGCGGTATCGATGAATTCGCGTTCGACTTCGGCCAGGGTATGGGGGTCATTGCCGAACAGTTCGACGAGTTTATCGCGGTCATATGCCTGGCTCATGGCGTGCTGCTCATTTCGTCCGCTCTCCCCCGGCCTCATTGCGGGCATCCTTCAGCCAGACATCGAGCGTCGCCTTGAGCTGCTCGATACCGATCGGCTTGGTGATGAAGCCGTCCATGCCGACCGCCCGGCTCTTGAGTTCCTGCTCTTCCAGCGTGCTCGCCGTGACCGCCAGGATGGGCGTACGGGCGCGTCTGTCGACCGTCTCGCGGTCGCGGATCCGCCGCGCCAGCTCGAAGCCGTCCATGGTCGGCATCTGGAGATCGGCGAGCACGAGGTCGTAGCCGCCCTTCTGCCACAGCGCGAGAGCCTCCTCGCCGCCGGCCGCCGAATCGGTCGATGCGCCGGCCAGCTCGAGCTGGCGTGTCAGGATCTTGCGATTGACCGAGTTGTCGTCGACCACCAGCACGCGTCCTTTCAGCCGTTCCGAGCCGCGCGACGCGTCGGGAACGGACTGAGCCGCAACGGCCACCCGCCCCGTGGCGCGGGCCACGGCACGGATCAGCCCATCGCGTCGCCACGGTCGCGGCAGGCCCTGTGAAGAACCGCTCATGGCGGCGGGTCCGTCGAACAACGGGACGAGGCGATCGAAGCCTGCGTCGTCGACGATGCGAATGCCTGTGCCGAACGTGACCGGCCCGACGAGATCGACGAGGGCGCCGGCGTCGCCGAGGTAGCGCGCGATGGCTCTTGCCTCGCCGGCATCGGGCAGCGCCAGGGCAAGCGACAGACCCAGCAGCGGCGGTTCAGGGCGCGGCGCGACGGTCGGGGCCGCCACCGCCAGCCGCACCGTGACGATGAACGTCGAGCCGACGCCGGCGTCGCTCTCGACGTCGACGCCGCCGCCCATGGCCTCGGCGAGGCGGCGCACAATGGAGAGGCCGAGCCCGGTGCCGCCGAAGCGACGCGTGGTCGAACTGTCGGCCTGCACGAAGGGCTGGAACAGCCGCTCGCGCTGCTCGGCCGTGAGGCCGATGCCGGTGTCGGCGACGCGGATGCGGAGCCGCACCTCGCCCTCGCCCCCACCCTGGCCATCGTCCGGCGCCCGCTCCAGGACAAGGTGGACCGAGCCCGCCTCGGTGAACTTGATGGCATTGCCCAGCAGGTTGAACAGGATCTGCTGCAGGCGCAGCGGGTCGCCGACCACCCGGTCGGGCACGCCGGCATCGACATAGGCGACCAGCCTCAGGCCCTTGGCGGCGGCCTGCGGCGCCAGCGTCTCGGCCGTGCCCTCGATCAGCTCGACGGTCGACAGTTCCAGGGTCTCGAGATCAAGACGGCCGGCCTCGATCTTGGAGAAATCGAGGATGTCGTCGATGATGCGCAGCAGAGAGGACGCCGAGTAGTGCACCGTTCCCAGCGACTCGCGCTGCTCGAGGGAAAGCGGCGTGCGTTCGAGAACGTCGATCATGCCGAGAACGCCGTTCATCGGCGTCCGGATCTCGTGGCTGACGGTGGCGAGGAAGGTCGACTTGGCCTGGTTGGCGTTCTCCGCCTCGCGTTGGGCCGCCAGCGCCGCGTCACGCGCCAGCCGCGCCTCGTCGTAGGCGACCTGCAGGCGGCGGGCGAGATCCTCCTTCTGGAAGGCGAGCGCGATGTTGTCGTACTGCCAGCGATGAACGTCGCGGACATAGGCCATCAAGTGACCGACATAGGCGCCGCCTGCGATGCCGACCAGCTGGAAGAAGGGATCGACCGAGGTCAGGAGCACGAACAGGAGCGGCGCCGTGGTGGCGCCGGCGAAGGCGTAGAAGGTCGGCGGGTGCGCCGAGCGGATCGGCACCGCCGTGGTGATGGTGGCAAGCAGCACCAGGCCGAGCAGCATGCGCTGCAGCTCGTAGTCCTTGGAGGCGAGCATGAAGCCCGCCACACCCCAGCAGGCGCCGGCCAGGAAGGAGAGGCCCGCGAACCACCAGCCCCAGCGGACCACGTCCTGGTCGGCCGGCCGCGCCCGGGTGAAACTGCGCCGCAGGACATCGAAGCCGAAGGTGACGGCGAGATGGGCCACGAAGGGCCCGGCAAGTTCGAGCAGATCGATCTGGCGCCAGTAGATGGCGGCGATCACCGGCCACAGCACGAACGAAAAATAGCGCGACTGGGCCGAGCCTTCGAACAGGCGCCGGATGAGCTCGGCGCGGACGAAGGCCTCCTGCCGGGCCTGGTCCGTCTCCTCGACCTCCACGGTGGCAGGATCAGCCGCGGCGACCGACATCGTCCTTCATCCGCGCGGACCTGCGGCCGGCATCGGCTCCGGTTCGGTGAGGAGAGGGTGGAAACAACATGTGGTTAGCCTGTGGCCGTCGGACCCAATTACTGTATCAAGAATGTCAAGATAGTACTATAATTCATTGGAATTAAATGGTATTTTCTCTCTATTAGAACTCATCCATTTTTGGACATTGATTATGCAGCTACCCTCCATCCTGCTGGTCGAGGACGACGCTTTTCAGCGCAAGGCGGCCGAGACCTACCTCGTAAATCATGATCTCCGTGTCATCGCCGTCGAGAATGGCGCCCAGATGCGCCGGCAGATCTCCCGCGCCATGCCCGATCTGGTGCTGCTCGACGTCCAGCTCCCCGGCCAGGAGGACGGCTTTGCGCTGGCCCGCTGGCTGCGCGAGAGCAATACAAGGGTCGGCATCATCATGCTGACCGCCGCCGGCGATGCCGTCGACAAGGTGTTGGGCCTGGAGAGCGGCGCCGACGACTACGTCGCCAAGCCCTATGAACCGCGCGAGCTCCTGGCCCGCTGCAAGAGTGTGCTGCGGCGTTCGGTGAACAAATCGACGCCGTCCCGGCTCGAGCGGGTCCGCATGGGCGACTTCACCCTCGACCTGCCCCGCCGCCTGCTGCTCGACGCCGCCGGCCAGGACGTGGCCCTGACGTCGGGTGAGTTCGATGTCCTGAAAATCTTCGCCGAGAACCCCAACCGGCCGCTCAGCCGCGACTGGCTGCTGGAGACCACCAGCCACAGGAGCCGCGACCCGTTCGACCGCGCCATCGACCTCCGCATCACCCGTATCCGGCGCAAGATCGAGCCCACCCCGGAAAAGCCCACCGTCATTCGCACCGTGCGCGGCGTCGGCTATATGTTCGTGCCGCCCACCGAATAGGGTAAAAGGGCCGCGCTGGAACCATCGAGGTCGGTGGGGGCCCGTAGTTCAGTGGTTAGAACGAGCCGCTCATAACGGTTATGTCGCAGGTTCGAATCCTGCCGGGCCTACCAGCCATCCTTCATCGGACGCGACTTTCCGGGCATGAGTTGTTCGGGATGCTAGCGTGGGTCCATTCGCGACTTCAAACCCATGGAAGAGCAGATGCCCGCATCCTATGAGATCCATCGCAGCCAGCTTGAACTGATCCTGCGGGCCTGGGGCATGCCAGAGGCGACCGCCGTCAGCACGGCCGAGATCATGAGCTGGGCCGACCTGCACGGCATCGACACGCACGGCATCTCGATGATCCCCAGTTACGACGAGCGCAGGCGCGCCGGCAGGATCGACATGCGCGCCCAGCCCGTCGTCGTGCGGGAAACGCCGGTCTCCGCGCTGGTCGACGGCGGCGGCGGCCTCGGCCATGCCAACGCCCGGCGCGCCATGGAACTCGCGATCGACAAGGCGAAAGCCACCGGTATCGGCGTGGCCGCCGTACGCAATTCCGCCCATTTCGGCGCCTGCGGCTTCTACGCGCTGATGGCGGTCGAAGCCGGCCTGATCGGCATGGTCACCACGTCGGCCAGCGGCATCCAGGTCTCCCCCACCTTCGGCGCCCAGGCCCGCCTCGGCACCGATCCCATTGCCTTCGCAGCACCCGGTCTCCCCGGCGAACCCTTTCTGCTCGACATGGCCACTACGACGGTGGCCGCCGGCAAGATCCGCAACAAGGCCAACGAGAACCTGCCGACGCCGCCCGGCTGGCTCGTGACCAAGGACGGCGCGCCCAGCACCGACCCGCTCGAGGTCAGCAAGGGCGGCTTCATGACTCCACTCGGGGGCACCCCGGAGGGCAGCAGCCACAAGGGCTACGGCCTCGGCGCCATGGTCAACATCCTCTCCTCCGCCCTCTCCGGGGCCACCATGGTGACCGACCCGCTGCACACGAAAAAACCCGGCACCATGGACATCGGTCATTTCCTCCTGGCCCTCGACCCCGGCCTGTTCCGCGACGCCGCCGATTTCCGCGCCGACGTCGCCGCCTTCTGCAATACGCTGCGGGCCACCAAGCCTGCCGACCCTGCCCGGCCGGTTCTCGTCGCCGGCGACCCCGAACGCCGCACCGCTGCCCGGCGCCGGCAGACAGGTATTCCGGTCGGCGCGAACCTCCTCGCCAAGGTCCACGACATCGCGCTGGCCTCCGGCGCGGCGTGGATCATGGACAAGTGAGCACGAATTTCCGGTCACGAGTTGCCGCGCTCGAGGCCGGGCTCCGGCACACGAAGTGTGCCGCAAAACGTCGCCAGCTGTGCCGCTGCGTGTGCCACGAGGCGCGAAATGCCCGCCTGAATCAACGACTTGCCTCGACCTCCAGGCACAGCGCCGATGACGCAATGGCACAGCCCCGAATCGCGGAGTTGTTCGCAAACTTCGAAACCCCGAACACCATGAACAGCAAGTGATCGGGCGGCCCGTGCAGAAGATGCACATCGTGGCGACGATAGCAGAAATATAGGACGTTTCCGGCTGAACCTGCAACTCTCCTATCGCAAATCTGCATCGCGAATTTCGCCGGGCTGCTAGCAGTGCCTGCACTTATCCATAGACCAATCGAGGCAACCAGAGGCTGATCGCCGGGACGTAGGTGATCAGGAGCAGCAGCCCGAGCAGGATCACCAGGAATGGGTTGACGCCCCTGATGACGGTGGCGATTGGGGTTTTGGAAACCGTCGCCAGGACGTAGAGGTTGAGGCCGACCGGCGCGGTGATCAGGGCAAGTTCCATATTGACGGTGACGACGATGGCGAAATGGACCGGGTCGATGCCGAGCGGCTTCAGCACGGGGATGATGATCGGCATCGCGATCAGGAGGATCGAGGCCACCTCGAGGAACATGCCGAGAATGATCAGCATGACGTTGATCGCCAGCAGGAACTGCCACGCGGTAAACCCGTTGTCGCGGATGAATTGTACCAGCGCGGCGGGTATCCCGGACTCCGTGATCCAGTGGCCGAACGCGAGCGCGGTGGCGATGATGATCATGATGGTGCCGGCATTCTTGATCGATTCGCCGATGACGGTCAGCGTTTCGGACGGCTTGAACCCCTTGTAGTAGAAGAGGCTGATCAGCAACGCGACGGCGGCAGCGACCGCCGCCGTTTCCGTCGTCGTCACCCAGCCGCCATAGATACCAACGGCGATGATCACCGGCATGGACAGTGCCGGAATGGCATTGATGTTCACCCGCCTGAACTCCGCGGGTGAGCGGCGCGGTTCGCGGGCGAGATTCTTCCGGCGTCCGTACCAGAGAACATACAGCACGAAGAGGCCCGCCTGCATGAGGCCGGGAACGACGCCCGCCAGGAAGAGGCGCGGCACCGATTCGTCGGCGATGATCGCGTACAGGATGAGCGGCAGGCTGGGCGGGATCAGGATGCCGAGCGTGCCGGAGGCGGCCGTGACGCCCAACGCAAAGGGCCGGTCGTAATTGCGGTCGAGCATCGCCGGAATCAGGATCGTTCCCATGGCGAGGGCCGTGGCGACACTCGAGCCGCAGATCGCGGCGAACATGGCGCAGGCCATCACGCAGACGACCCCCAACCCGCCCCGGACGTTGCCGACCCAGGCTGCCGCCACGTCGACCAGGGCCTTGGCGATGCCGCCGCGCTGCATGAACGATGCCGCCATGACGAAGAAGGGAACGGCCAACAAGGTCGTCGAGTTGAGTTCGTCCAGCATCTTCTGGGCAATGCCAACCAGTGGCTTGCCCTCGACGGCGAACATCGTGCCGGCGGAAACGCCCAACACCAGCCAGATCGGCAAGCCCATGCCGAGCAGGACGAAGAAGATGGCAGCAAATATCTTGGTCATCGTCTACTCGCGCCCCGAATGGACTTCCATGGTCGTTGGATCGAACGCGAAGCAGAACTGCCAGAGCCGCCGGGCATAGCGCATCGACATGAGCGCGGCGGAGACCGGGAGGGCGGCGTAGTACAACCACAGCGGAAAGCCGAGGGCCGTGTTGCTGACCTCGCCGAGGTCGAAGGAATCCCAGGAGAGCAGCCAGCCGTACCAGGTGAGGCCGATGCAGAAGCCGAGCGCGATCGCGCAGTTGGCGATTTCGACCCAGCGCTGGCGCTCGGGCCGCAGCATGCGCAGCAGAAGATCGGCGCGCACGTGGCCGTCCTCCCTGACCAGCAGGCTGGCCGTCAGGAACGCCGACCAGATGATGATGTAGACCGTGAGTTCCTCGCCCATTGAAAAATCGACTGCCGTCGTCACGTAGCGACCGACAATCTGGGTGAGGTAGATGGCGAGCCCGATCGCGCCCAGCAGCCCGATCAGCCAACGTTCAAGCCTGTCCCATGCTTCGAGCATGCGAGTCCCCGCAGATCATTGTGGTGTAGAAGAGGATCGGGGCGCCTGCTGGAACAGGCGCCCCGAAAAATCAGCTCTTGCCGCTGATGCCCAAGGCGGCGTTGGCCTGGGCGACCAGGGCGGGATCGAGCTTGAGCTCCTTGATGACCGCATCCTGCGTGGCCATCAGTTTCTTGCGCGTGGCTTCGAGCACCGACGCCGCGGGCACGACGATCTTGATGCCGGCCTTCTCCATGATCCCGACCGACTCGGCCTGGCTCATCGCCATGGCCGTGCGCCAGCCGCCGATCTTGGAGGCCCACAGGTCGGTCACGACCTTCTGCAGGTCCGGGCCCAGCTTCTTCCAGAACGCCTCGCTCACCATTGGAATGTACTGGGCGAAGAACTGTTGGTCCTGAAGCCCGTACTTCACGCCGGAATCCCACAGCTTGGCCGACTTCACGCTCTCGTTGGTGGTGAACAGCGCGTCGAAGGTGCCTTGGCTGAGCGCCAGCGGCACGTCCGGCCAGGCCGTGAAGTTGGGCACGCCCTCGAAGAACTTGACTCGCACCATCTGGCCCGCGCCACCCGACGTGCGGATCTTGAGACCCTTGAGGTCTTCCGGCGCGTTCAGCGGCTTGGCAGTCGAGAAGGTGTGCGACGCACCGAGGTCGAGCCACTTGCCGACGATGTGCACGCCGAGCTTCTTCTCGAGCATGCCGTTCAGCGTGCGGCCGACGTCGCCATCGATCACCTTGTAGATTTCGGTCGCCGTGCGCCCGTAGAAGGCCGGCGACTGGGTGACATCGAGATTGGCCTCGATGCCGGTGAGGTTCCACGGGCCGGGAACGCCCATCTCGGCGCCGCCCTGGCGCAGTGCCTTGCCGACGTCGCGGTCGCGGAAGAGCTGCGCGGAGTGGAAGACCTCGACCTTGATCTTGCCGCTGGCGACCTTCTCCAACTCCTTGGCGAAGTCCGTCATCTGCATCGTGCGCGTGTGCGCGGCCGACGTGTCCAGCGACAGCCGCATCTTGAGCGGCTCCTGGGCGCGCAGTAGCGCCGGAGCCGCCATCGCCGACACGGCTGCGCCGCTCAACAAGGTCCTTCTCAGCATCGTCTTTCCTCCCTGGAGTGACCGTCTTTTGTTATTTGCACGGCTTCCGCCTCAGCAGGCCTTCCTGAGTCGCGCGCGAATGGTATCTTCAGTCTTTGGCAAATGCACATCAAGCGCAATGTCGACCTGCGTGACATGGGCAGCCCATTTGCCGACTCAGCCAACGCTCATCAAAGGCACTGCCATGTTGAGTTCTAAAGGCGGTCCTGGGGGTACGGCCCTGCCGTTTTGTCCAAGCCTTCGCCTGTCGCTGCTTCAATCACTGCTGGATGAGTGTAACGGCATTGGCCACTCCGTGCTCGCGCCCGATGGCTGTCGCTATTTCGTCCGATCGCACCCGAAACGCCGGTACAAAGGCTGCGCAGGCGCGAAGACGGTCCATTCCAGGCGGTTTTTCCCCCGATCATGGCGGCTTACAAAGCCGGAGAAATCAGGGCAACATCACAACAGTGGAAATGAGCACGGGACTGAGCGGAGGGGGCGCGGATGCGGTACGTGAGCTTGTTGGGGTTTCTGCTGGCTTTCTGGCTCGCCCTCTCTGGCCACTTCAGTTTGGGGCTCGTGACGGCAGGCGCGTTGAGTGCACTCATTTGCCTCTTTGCCGCGCTGCGGCTGCGGATCGTTGACCGTGAAGGGCATCCGATAGAGCTGTATCGCGGTGCGCTTACGTATTTGCCGTGGCTGGTGGGAGAGATCGCGAAGTCGGGATGGGCGGTAACCAAAATCATCCTCCATCCAGGCCTTCCCATTTCGCCGACCATGACCGTTGTAAAAGCCAGCCAGCGTACTGGCGCGGGAATCGCCACATATGCCAATTCGATAACACTCACGCCGGGTACGATTACCGTCGGGGTAGACCGCGATGAACTGACCATTCACGCACTGGTGCGAGAAGGCGCCTCCGATCTGGAAGCCGGTGGCATGGATCGCCGGGTCAGCCAGTGCGAAGGCAGGGCGTGATGTTTGCCGCCGCTACTGTCGCCATCCTGGTTTCTCTCGCGCTGGCGATTGCTCGCGCGATCAAGGGACCCACCGTTTTCGACCGGCTGCTCGCTGGAAATTCGGTCGGCACGCTGGCCATCATGCTGCTGGCCGTGATCGGTTTCCTCACCGAACGGCCGGAGTTCCTCGATATCGGCCTGACCTACGGCCTGCTCAATCTCGTAGGAACGCTCGCGGTCCTGAAATTCTTCCGCCACGGCGATCTGGCGTACGATGCCGAGGGAGACAAGCCGTGATGTCCATGGTTGTCGACATTGCGAGCTGGTTGCTGATCATGCTGGGATCATTCTTTACGGTGGTTGGGGCGTTAGGCCTCGTGCGCATGCCAGATATATTTACCCGAATGCATGCTGCCAGCGTGACCGACACTCTTGGAGTGGCCCTCCTGATCGGCGGCATGTGCCTGCAGGCCGGCTTTACGCTGGTTACCCTGAAATTGCTCTTTCTTGTTGCGCTTTTCTTTTTCACCGGACCGGTCGTTACTCATGCTCTCGCTCAGGCCTGCCTGCACGAAGGCGTCCGGCCTGTGCTGGCGGAAGATCGCCGAATTCGCGATGAGAAGCCAACTGCAGACGCCGGGAGGTCGCTATAGAACTCCTCATCAATGCCGCGTTGATGACGCTGCTGGCTATCGTGACCGTCGCTATCATTCGACAGCGGAGCTTGATTAGCGTCGTCATCCTCTCCGGGATCTACAGCTTCCTGATGGCCAGTCTGCTGATCATCCTGGATGCAGTCGATGTGGCCATGACGGAAGCGTCGGTGGGTGCCGGTGTCTCCACCGTACTGCTCCTTGCGACCCTGCATCTGGTCAAAACACGGGAGATGCGGCCGGTGCGGCCACGTCGGCTAGCTTTGCTAGTCACAATCGGCACGGGCGCGCTCCTCATCTGGGGCACCCTGGTCCTACCGCCCTTTGGCACGCCCGATGCCATGATCCACAACCACGTTGCTCCGCGTTATGTCACCGATACGATCAGGGAAACCGGTGTGCCCAATGTCGTGACTTCCGTGCTCGCGGACTATCGCGGCTATGACACGTTGGGTGAGACGACGGTGATTTTTACGGCTGGTATCGGCGTCATGCTGCTGTTGCGCGGAGCGCGCCGACGAGGTCGCCCGGACCGTGGCAAGGCTGCCTCATGAGCCTCGATCTGATCCTTCGCGTCGGTACCAAACTCATCCTGCCGTTCATCCTGCTGTTCGCGCTCTATGTCCAATTTCACGGTGAACTCGGTCCGGGCGGCGGATTCCAGGCAGGCGTCATTGCAGCCGCCGCAGTGATTCTGGTTGCCATTACCTTCGGCCTGTCGGCTGCTCGTCGCATTGCACCACAGGCCGTAGTGGAACGGATGATTCCCCTTGGCGTGCTGATCTATGCCGGAACCGGCGTAGCCGGCCTGCTTGGAGGTCAGAACTACCTCGACTACTCCGTATTGGCCCACGATCCCGTGCATGGTCACGAGCTCGGTATCTTCCTCGTCGAGGCCGGCGTGCTCGTGACGGTTGCCGGCACCATGACGACCCTTTTTTACGCCTTCGCCGAGCGCGGCCGATGACGCAGATGCTGTTCACCCTCGCTGAACACTACAATTACGTCATCACGATCTTTCTTATGATGGCCGGTCTCTACATCGTCATCGCCCGAGGCAATCTGGTGAAGAAGCTGGTCGGCCTCTCGATCTTCCAGACCTCGGTCTATCTGCTCTACATCGAACCTGGAAAGATTTTAGGCGGCACGGCGCCTATCATAGACCCGGCGTTTACCGTCTACTCCAACCCGCTGCCTCACGTCCTGATCCTCACGGCCATTGTCGTCGGAGTCGCCACCCTGGCGTTGGGTCTCGCCCTGGCCGTCCGCATCAACGAAAGCTACGGCACCATTGAGGAAGACGAGCTTCTCGAAGTGGATCGCGAGACGTGACGGCGGTGTGGCCGCATCTTCCGGCTCTTCAAGTAGTCATCCCCCTCATCGGTGCACTCGTTGCGGGGTTACTCCGTCGCGGCGGCGTCGCGTTCGTTTTGGCGACGGCTGTGAGCTGGACGATGCCACTGATTGCCGGCGCGTTGCTCTGGCAGGTGCTGCAAACCGGTCCGATCTCCTACCATCTCGGCGGGTGGCAACCACCTTGGGGCATCGAATACCGCATCGACGTTCTGAATGGTTTCGTTCTGGTGCTCGTTTCGGTGATCGGCGCGGTCATCATGCCTTATGCTCGCCTCTCGCTCGCCTTCGAGATTGACGAGCGCAATCAGGCTTGGACCTATTGCATGTACCTGCTGTGCCTCACCGGGCTGCTCGGTATCACGGTGACGGGCGACGCGTTCAACGCCTTCGTGTTTCTCGAGATCTCCTCGCTGTCGACTTACGTACTGATCGCGCTCGGGCGCGATCGACGCGCGCTGCTGTCGGCATTCCAGTATCTGATCATGGGCACGATCGGTGCGACCTTCTACGTTATCGGGATCGGCCTGCTTTACCTCGTCACGGGAACGCTCAATATGGCCGACCTGGCTGGACGGCTTGGGCCGGCATGGCCCGAGCACTCGCGCGCCATCGTTGCGGGCGCCACCTTCATCGTTGTCGGCCTTGGCCTCAAGCTCGCTCTGTTTCCACTCCACTTCTGGCTTCCGGGCGCCTACGCCTACGCACCGTCCTGGGTAACGGCCTTCCTGTCGGCGACGGCTACAAAGGTGGCAATCTATCTCCTGGTACGGTTCCTGTTTTCGATCTTCGGAGTTGCCTTCGACACCAGCGGTCTGCCCATCGCCGCCATGATCCTCGGCCTGTCGGTTGCTGCGATGGTCATCGCTTCCTTCATCGCGGTGTTCGAGACCGACCTCAAGCGAATGCTTGCGTATTCATCGGTGGCGCAGATCGGCTACATCACGCTGGGCATTGGCCTTGCCAACGAGGCTGGACTGACCGGTGGGCTCGTTCATGTCGTCAATCATGCGCTCCTCAAGGCGACACTGTTCCTCGCGGCTGGCGCGTTCTTCTACCGGGCGCATACGGTACAGCTCCAGGACCTGTCCGGCATCGGCCGCAGGATGCCGCTCACCGCAGCGGCTTTCACCATCGCCGGCTTCGGGCTGGTCGGCACACCTGGAACGGTGGGATTCATATCAAAATGGTACTTGGTGATCGGCGCGCTCGATCACAGTTGGTGGTTTGTCGTTGTGTTCATCGTCGTCAGTTCGGTGATCGCGCTGGTCTATGTTGGTCGCGTTCTCGAAATCGTCTGGTTACGGGCGCCATCATCGCAATGTGCCGAAGCCGGCGATCCGCCCGCATCGATGCTGCTGCCGATCCTGGCGCTGGCCGCAGCTACCATCTATTTCGGCCTCGAAACCGAGTGGACCGCTCGTGTTGTCGAAACGGCTACCGACATGCTGCTCGGACGGCTCCGGTGACCAGTCTGATCGCACCCGAATCGCTGATCGGCATCGCAATCCTCGCGCCCTTCGCCGGCGCCCTGCTCATTCCGGCCTTTCGCCGACACCCCAATCTGCGTGAGGCGGTCACGCTGGCAAGCGCGGTCGTGCTTTGCCTTTCGGTGGCAGCGCTGTTGCCTGGTGTGCTGGCGGGCGCCCGGCCGGACCTGCAGGTTCTCGACGTCGTGCCGGGCTTGTCGCTTGCCTTCAAGGTTGAGCCACTGGGAATGCTTTTCGCGCTCGTTGCAGCATCGCTGTGGGTCGTGAACTCGCTCTATTCCATCGGGTATATGCGAACCAACAGCGAACCGCGGCAGACGGGGTTCTATGTCTGCTTCGCCGTGGCGCTCGGGAGCACTATCGGTCTCGCCTTCGCCCGCAACCTGTTCACCCTGTTCCTCTTCTACGAAGCCCTGACGATCGCGACCTACCCGTTGGTGACCCACAAGCTGGATCACCAAGCAGTGCGTGCCGGGCGGCTCTATCTCCTCCTCCTCCTTGGCAGTTCTCTTTTGCTGTTCCTGCCGGCGATCGTCGTGACATGGATGCTGGCCGGCACTCTCGATTTTACTCCTGGCGGCATTTTGGGTGGCAAGGCGGATGCTCCCCTCCTCACCCTGCTACTCGCGCTCTACATCTTTGGCGTCGGCAAGGCTGCGGTAATGCCGATGCACTTCTGGCTTCCGGCTGCCATGGTGGCACCGACGCCAGTCAGCGCATTGCTGCACGCGGTTGCCGTGGTCAAGGCCGGCGTCTTCACCATTCTCAAGGTCGTCATGCTGATCTTCGGCATTGAGACGCTGAGCCTGGCCGGTCAGTCGCTCTGGCTCACCGTCATTGCCGGCACTACGATTATCGTCGCTTCAGTGATCGCGCTCGCCCAGGACAACCTCAAGCGCCGCCTTGCCTACTCGACCATATCGCAACTTTCCTATGTCGTGCTGGGAGCAGCCATCCTGACCCCGATCTCGCTGGTGGGTGCCGCCCTCCATATCGCCGCACATGCCGTCGGCAAGATCACGCTGTTCTTTGCGGCCGGCTCGATTCACACCGCGGCGCATCTCACCCAGGTGAGTCAACTGGACGGCTTGGGCCGGCGCATGCCGTGGACGATGGGTGCATTTGCCATCGGAGCGCTGGCCATGATCGGTGTCCCACCGACTGCGGGCTTTCTGGGCAAGTGGTTCATCATGACCGCAGCCGTGCAAACATCCAACTGGCTCGCCGTGGCCGTCATCTGTACCAGCACCATACTGACGGCTGGCTACTTCCTGCCCATCGTCTATCGAGCCTTCTTCCGCGCGCCGCCGTCGGCGCATGACGCCCGGCATGTAGTGGGCGAAGCGCCGTGGCCAATCGTCTTGGCATTGACCGTGACCGCGGCAGCCACTTTGCTGCTGTTCATCTGGCCGGAGATTCCTTTCCGGTTGGCGACTTCCATGATCGGATCTTGATGCCATGGACGACCACTGGCTCACACGCACTTCAACCATCCGACTGCTCTGGATCCTCTTCATCGCCATCCTGGCCGTCACCGTCGGGCTGGATTTCGTGATCGATCAGCATCCGCTGTTTGGGCTCGGCGGTACGTTCGGCTTTGGCGCCTGGTTCGGGTTCGCAAGTTGTGTTGCGCTGGTCGCCATCGCCAAGGCGCTCGGCGCGGTACTGAAACGGCCGGATAGCTACTATGACAGCTGACCTCCTCGCGATCCCACCTGGAGCTGTGTTGATCGTCGGCGGGTTGGTCCTGCCGTTGCTTGGCGCCCCGTTGCGAAAGGCCCTGCTGCTCGCGTTGCCGATTCTCACGCTATACCTGGTCTGGCAGGTTCCAGACGGCGTGGTGCTCGAGACGCGGTATCTCGCTTACCGGCTCGTTCTCGTCAAAGGTGACGCTCTTTCGCGGCTCTTCGCGACCGTGTTCTCGGTCATGGCATTGGCTGGCGCGCTGTTCGCGCTGAACCAGGCGCGTGTGGTCGAACTGGCGGCGGCCCTTTGCTACGCTGGCGCCGCGATCGGCGTGGCATTTGCCGGCGACCTGCTCACTTTATTCATCTTCTGGGAATTGATGGCTATCGCCTCAACCGTGGTGGTCTGGAGTGGCGGTCCGACGGCGCGCGCCGCCGGCCTGCGCTATGCCGCCATCCATCTCCTGGGCGGCGTGCTGCTGATGGCAGGGATCGCCGGCGAAGTCGCGGCCACCGGATCTGTCGCTTTCGGCAAGCTCTCGCTCGACTCCTTGTCGGGCTGGCTCATCCTGGCCGGCTTCCTCGTGAACACCGGCGCGCCGCCCTTTTCGGCCTGGCTGCCGGATGCCTATCCGGAAAGCTCCTGGAGTGGAATGGTGTTTCTGTCGGCCTTCACGACAAAGGCTGCGGTGTATGTCCTCCTGCGCGGGTTCCCCGGCACAGAGCTCTTGATCTATGTCGGCCTGTTCATGGTGTTCTACGGCATCGTCTACGCGATCCTGGAGAACGACATGCGCCGCATCCTGGCCTACAGCATCGTCAACCAGGTCGGCTTCATGGTCACCGGCATCGGGATCGGGACCGAGATGGCGCTCAACGGAGCCGCAGCCCATGCCTTCGCACATATCATCTACAAGGCGCTGTTGCTGATGTCGGCGGGTTCTGTTCTTTTCATGACCGGTAGACGGAAGTGCACCGACCTCGGGGGCCTGTTTCGCACCATGCCGCTGACCACGATCTGCGGCATCGTTGGTGCATTGTCGATTTCCTCCTTTCCTCTCACCTCGGGGTTCGTGTCGAAGTCGATGATTTCCGAGGCCGCGGGCCAAGAAGGCCTCATGATCGTCTGGTATCTGCTGGCAGCGGCGTCTGCCGGCGTCTTTCTCCACGCCGGCATCAAGTTCCCCTGGTTCGTGTTCTTCCAAAAGGATTCAGGCCTGCGGCCACAGGATCCGACTTGGAACATGCGTGCTGCGATGATCTTGTTCGCAGCGCTCTGCTTGACGCTGGGTATGGCGCCAACCCTGCTCTATTCCTTGTTGCCTTTCCCCGTCACTTTCGTGCCCTACACGGCAGACCATGTTGTGTTCCAGCTTCAGCTCCTGCTGTTCTCGGGTCTTGCATTCTTCCTGATGCTTGGCTGGCTGAGGCGTACACTGACCATCACACTTGATCTCGATTGGCTCTACCGTCGATTGGGCGTGAAGCTGGCCGGCATTTTTTATGTCTGGGCGACCGTATTCTGGAAGAGCTGGTCGTCGGTGGTAAGTCAGCGCGGCCGAGGTGTCGCGACCTGGCTGCAGCGTCGCTACGGGCCCGACGGCGATCTCGCCCAGACCTGGCCTACGGGAGCCATGACCCTTTGCACCGTCCTTGTGCTCGCGGCGTACCTGATCCTGTCAAGCCACTGACGCGATAGCGCTTACGGAGGCTATGTGCCGCCAAGTACGCCCGATAAAGCACGAAATAAATCCGGCGTTCGCGCGAACCTATCGCGGATCGCCGATGGCGAAGCCGATGACGCACATCGCCAGGGCCATGTAGGCGGCAAGGCGCGCGTGGCTGAAATAGACGTCGGCCAGGGCGCCGCCGATCATGTCCTGCAGGCGCTCGCGCGGCAGCGCCGGCGCATCCTCGATCATCAACCAGACTTCGGTGCGCCGGTAGTTGCGCGCACGCGCCGTCCAACCCTTCCAGAACAGCACAAGTGCGGCGATCAGCACGAACACCGATCCGGAACGAACGGCGATCCAGGGCTCGCTCGAGAATCCCACCATGGCGGTCGCGATCGCCATCAGCGCAAAGCCGCAGCCGCGCCGCACCGACAATTCAGCGTAGCGCCTGATGTCGTCGTAGGTCATGACGCGACGATAGCGCGCGGGCCGTCTTCGACCAATGTCGCGTTGCCGCCGCCCGGCAATCGCCCTAGCGTGCCGCGCACTAAATTACACAAGAATTTGGGGGAAACTGCACATGCTCCGCATTGCGATGTTGTTGTTCGCGGGATTGGCGCTCGGCGCTTGCGGCAAGTCGTCGGGCGGCCAGGACAAGCTTGCCTATGAAGCCTGCCTCGCCTCGGCGAAGAAGGATGCCAAGATCGGCAGCGCAGCATTCTCGACCCTCGAACAGTCCAAGATCACCGGTTCCACCGGCGAAGAAGAAATCCGCGTCAACATCCCCTACGAGCTGGATGGCAAGAAGGCGCTGTTCCAGTGCATCGCCCAGAAGCAGAGCGACGGCAGCTTCAAGGTCGTCTTCTAGAGACGGCGTCTCAGCCCAGCAGGTGACGGAACGCCGGCAAGGCGAGCACGGCCGCCCCGACGAGCCAGATGGCGATCGCCGCGGTGCTGCCGCGTGCGCCGTCGACCAGGCGTTCGTAGAGCGCCGCAGGAACACCGGAGGCCAGCAGCGTCCCCGACGCCACCAGCAGCGAACTGAAGAACAGCACCCAGCCGACCGAGCGCGGAAAGACCTCGGGCATCAGGACGGCCGAGATCGGCACGGCAATGGCGAGGAAGGGCGAGAACAGCCCGTTCAGAATGCTGATGCCGACCACGGCAAAGACGAGAAGATTGCGGTCCATGGCGCTCAACCCGCCACCGCTGCCCGGGGCATCAGCCCGAGCTGGTACAGCACCATGAACAGCACGACCCGGAGGGCCGCGACCCAGAAGGCCGCCACAGGGGCGGTCAGGATGGGCGGGATGGCCGAGGGCGTGATGAAGGCCACCGGCCGGTAGATCCATTCCGTCAGCCAGCGGAAGGAGCGGTAGATGTAGTTCCGGCTGTCCGGCGGCAGGAAGAAGCTCAGGAAAAAGCGGCCGAACAGGCAGTAGAAAACCAGCGACAGAAAATAGTTGGGGATGTGGAAATACCAGTAGCTCCACCAGATGTCCTGAGATCCCACGCACCCGTCTCCTCTTCGTCCATCCTAGCGCAGCGCGCAAAAAAAAGCAGGGCCCCGCGAGGGGCCCTGCTCCGGATCGATATGTTCCGCCCGACTAGGCGGTGTGGGCTGCCACGGCGCCCCCGGGCGTGCGGATCGAGTCCACGAAGTTCTGCATCTCTTTCGAAGGTGCAGGTGTCATGAGGCTGACCACGTAGGTCACGCCGAACGCCACCGGCAGCCCGAAGACGGCCGAGGAGATGTTGCGGATGCCGAACCACAGGTCGGTTCCGAACATGCCCTTGAACGTCTCGGGCGCGTAGCGGGTCATCACCAGATAGAAGAGGCAGACACCGAAGCCGCTCAACATGCCGGTGACGGCGCCGATCTTGGTCGTGCGCTTCCACCAGATGCCGAGCACCAGCGGGGCGAACAGGCCGGCCGCAGCCAGCGAGAACGCCCATGCCACCATCTGGATGATGCCCGAGGGACGCGTGCCGGCAACCGCCGCCGCGATCAACGCGACGCCGACCAGCAAGCCACGCGCCACGATCAACCGGCGGGCGGTGGACGCCTTGGGGTCGATCATCTTGTAGTAGACGTCGTGGCTGAGCGCGTTGGCGATGGCGAGCAGCAGACCGTCGGCGGTGGAGAGCGCCGCGGCGAGACCGCCGGCGGCCACCAGGCCCGACACCACGTACGGCAGGCCGGCGATTTCCGGCATAGACAGCACGATGATGTCCTGGTTGATGATGAACTCCGACAGCTGAAGGATACCGTCGCTGTTGCCGTCCTTGATGGTCAGCAGACCACCGACCTGGGACCAGTTCTGGACCCACGCCGGGAGGCTGGCGATCGGCTGCCCGATCACGTTCTGGTAGACCTCCAACTTCGCGAAGGCGGCATAGGCCGGCGCCGTGAAGTAGAGCAGGAAGATGAAGAAGATCGACCACGCGACCGAGGTGCGCGCCTCACGGACGCTGGGCGTCGTGAAGTAGCGCATCAGGATGTGCGGCAACGAAGCCGTTCCGATCATCAGGCAGAGCACCAGGGCCCAGAAGTTGTTGAACTCCGTCCAGCTGAACTGGCCCTTGGCGTCGGTGAAGGCATCGGTGAAGTGCTTGACGACGCCGAGCTTGGTCTCGAGCTGGGCGATCTGATCGAGCGCCTGGCCGTAGGTCAGTTCGGGGATCGGGATGCCGTACTTCTTGGTCGACAGCCAGACCACCGGCACGAGATAGGCGATGATCAGGATGATGTACTGGGCCACCTGGGTCCAGGTCACCGCGCGCATGCCGCCCAACATCGAGCACACCAGGATGCCGAGCAATCCGACGAAGATCGCGACCTCGAAGGGAATACCGAGGAAGCGCGAGGTGATGATGCCGATGCCGAAACACTGCGCCACGATGTAGGTGAACGATGCGCAGAACAGCACGAGCACGCCGGCCAATCGAGCCCCGTTGCCCTCGTAGCGCGTGCCGAGGAAGTCGGGCACGGTGAACTGGCCGAACTTGCGCAGGTAGGGCGCGAGCAGGATGCCGACCAGCACGTAGCCGCCGGTCCAGCCCAGCACGTAGCCCAGCGCGTTGAAGCCGCCGAGATAGATGCCACCCGCCATCGAGATGAAGGAGGCGGCGCTCATCCAGTCGGCGCCGGTGGCCATGCCGTTGTACAGCGCCGGAACCTTGCGGCCGGCGACGTAGTACTCCGACAGATCCATCGTCCGCGACAGGATGCCGATGTAGGCGTAAACGCCGATCGTCAGGATCACGAAGCAGTAGCCGATGATCTTGTTCGGCACGCCCATCTGCTCGAGGACGGCAAGGATCAGGGTGAAGACGATGAAGCCGCCGGCGTAGCCGCCGTAGATCTTCCCGAGGTTGCCGTAGAAGCCGCCGCCGGCGGCCTTGGAGTCAGCCATGATTCATCTCCCCCGGTCAGTCTTCCTGGACGCCGAATTCTTCGTCGATCTTGTTCTGCGAGATCGCGTTCCAGACGCACAGGACGACGAAAGCGAGCAGCGAGCCCTGGGCCGCCATGTAGAAGCCGAGCGGGAAGCCCAGAAAGCGGATGGTGTTGAGCTGGACCGCAAACAGCGGAGCGACGAAGCTGAAGAAGATCCACAAGGCGAAGATGGTCCACATCAGCGCGGAGGTCTTGGTCCAGTATCTTTGCATTTGTGCGGTATCGAGTTTCGGAGCCATGCCGTTATTCCTCCTCAATCATTCGTTGTGCGGCGTTGCCGGGACGTACAGCGACGAGCCGGGACGTCCGGCTGTAAGTTGCGCGATTTGTGGACGTGCAGTGCATGCTCTGCTTTGTCCTCCCCCGACGCCGTGATACGGCGTTCCTAACTTCTTGATCTGTGGAGGATACGGTGTGCCCAACCATCGCCACAATCAGACCAAAGTCGAAGGCCTGACCTCGTGATGCTGTCTTTCCTGAAGCCGTTCCTGCCCAAGCCCAAGGTTCGGAGTCTTGTTGCGCTGCAGCAATTCATCGAGGACGAAGCGGCCTACCTCGCTCAACGTTCGGTAGTCGAGTTCGTGCGCAACGAGCTCGGCAGCCTGAGCGCCCAGGCCTTCGCCGATCCGCGCTTCCAGGTCAAGATGACGGTGTCCCGTTGGGACGGATTCGCAGCCATTCTGGCCGATATGATCGGGCTCGCGCATGCCCATCTGCTGGCCGCCGGCGTGCCGCGCGCAGTACTCGACGGGTATTTCGGCAACCTTTACGCCACCATCCTTGCCAGCCACCCGCCCCTCGACCACCGTCCACAAGGGTGGGGTCCTGAAATCGCTGCACTGCGAACAAAACTGGCGACGCGGCCGGTCGGCCCCGTCAATCCACAGGCCGACGCCACGGCGACCGGCTCGATGGTCTTCGACACCCTTCCCTTCATCCCACGTGATCCGGTCGAAAGCCGCATGGTGTTGTCCAACGCCTTCGCCTTCGGACTAATCGCCTTCAATGACCGGGTGAGAAGACTGTTGGTGGTCGCACCACTCCACGACGAACTCGTCGCCTCAAGGCAATGACCTTTGCCGATCTCTTTGGCCGATACCTGCGCCGCGCGGCGCCACACGGCCGCTGGAGCGGCCCCGCCCATACGCCGCTCGAACGCCTGCCGCTGGTGGCGATCGATTGCGAGACGACGGGCCTCGACCCGCGGCGCGATCGCATCGTTTCCTTCGCGGCGATCCGCATCGACGAGGGTCTGCGCGTCGCCGATCGGCCTGCGCTCGATCTCCTGATCGATCCCGGCGTCGCCATCCCGGCCCGCGCCACGGCAATCCACGGCATCGACCACGCGCAACTGGCCGGCGCGCCTTCCTTTGCCGAGGCTTTTGCGCGCATTGCGGCATGCCTCGAAAGCTCGGTCGTGGTCGGGCACTTCGTCGGCTTCGATCTCGCCATCGTCGGCCGCGAGGCGGCACGGGCACGACTGCCCTGGCACGAGCCGCCGCATTTCGACACCGCGAACCTTGCGGCGGCCTTGGGCCATCCGTCGGCGCACGTCGACCTTGCCGATTTGCTCGGCCATCTGGGCATCGAACCTGGCGGGCACCGCCACAGCGCCGCCGGCGACGCACGCATGGCGGCCGACCTGTTCGTCGCCCTGGCTCACCACCTGATCGGCCGTGGCCACGGTACCTATGGCGGCGTGGCCGCCGCCCATCGCGCGCCACGCCGGTGACGCCATGGATACGACGGCCCTCGAGCGCCTCGACTCGTTCCCCTACCGGCATCGCGCGAGCGAGCTGATGACGGCCCCGGTCGTCACGATCGATCCGGATCGGCCGGTCGCCGAGGCAACACGCCTGATGAGCGAGCGGCGCATCAGCTCGGTGATCGTTGTCGATGCCAGCCAGCGATTGCGCGGCATCCTGACCGAGCGCGACGTGCTGCGCCTGGTCGCAGCCGGACCCGGCAGGCTAGCCGATCCAATTTCGGCGGCGATGACCGTCCCCGTTCAGGCCATCGAGGCCGATGCGCCGATCTACCGGGCGCTTGCCCGCATGGCGCGCCTCGGCGTGCGGCATCTGCCGGTCGTCGACGACGACAACCGTCCGATCGGCATGCTGACATCGGGTACGCTTCTGAAATTGCGCGCGTCGCTGGCCCTCACGCTCGGCGACGAGATCGCTTCGGCGCCCGACGGGCACACCCTCCGCGCGCTCCACGACCGGCTCCCCGCCCTGGTCCGCGCCCTTCGCAGCGAGGACGTGAGCGCAACGCAGGCGGCTTCCGTCGTCACTGGTATCGGGCGCGACCTCGCCGCGCGTGCCGGCGAACTGGCGCTGGCCGAGATGAAGTCGGCCGGACAGGGCGAGCCGCCTGCACCGTGGTGCCTTCTGGTCCTGGGATCGGCTGGCCGCGGAGAATCGCTGCTGGCGCCGGACCAGGACAATGCGCTGATCCACGAAGGCGGCCCCCGGGACGATACCTGGTTCTCGGCCTTTGCCGGGCACGTCACCCGGCTGCTCGACGAAGCCGGCGTGCCCTATTGCCTTGGCGGTGTGATGGCCAGCAACCCATCATATCGCCATTCGCTCGCAGGCTGGCAGGCGCAGGTCGACGCGTGGGTCGCTCGACCGCAACCGGAGGCCCTGCTGGGGGCCGACATCTTCTACGACTTCGCCGCGGTGCTGGGCACCCGTCACCTCGCCGGCGAACTCCGCCAACATGCCACGCGCGCCGCCGGACAATCGCCCACCTTCCTCTACCAACTCGCCGCGGCAACCGACGACGTTCCCCGGGCCACCGATCTGCTGGGGCGTCTGCGCACGCGCGAAGGCCGTATCGATCTCAAGCGGTACGGCCTGTTTCCGATCGTGGCGGCCGCGCGGGTGGTGGCGCTCGCCTGGGGATCGACCGCAACGGCAACCGATACTCGCCTTGCAGATGCGGCGGCAAAAGGCGCATTTCCGGAGGATGCCGCGCACGCGCTGATCGATGCCCGCAGCGTCATCGTTGAGGCAATCCTCGACCAGCAACTCGAGGACATCGCCGCCGGACGTTCGCCCGACAACCGGGTCGATCCCAGGCGGCTCGGCCGGCGTGCCGCTTCGCGGTTGCGAGAAGCCCTTGCTGTCGCCGCGGAGACGCCGGAACTTGTCCGCGCGGCGTTGAGCAGCCGGCCGATCACGTCCGCTCCTTGACCGCACGCCGCGACGGGGTTCAAGCTTTCACCATGGTGGCCGCCCCGTCCTTCCTGATCGCCGACGACCATCCCATGGTCCGCGACGCGCTCGCGTCGGCACTAGGCCAGGCGTTCCCCGGTTCCGAAATCGTCGTGGCGGGTACGCTCGCCCAGGTCCAGGCGGCACTCGACCGCCAGCCCGAGACCGATGCGTTGCTGCTCGACCTCGACATGCCGGGCATGGACGGTCTTACCGGCGTAGCGCTGCTGCGCTCCGAGCATCCGATCGTGCCGATCATCGTCGTATCCGCCGCGCGCGAACCGGCGGTAGTGCGACGCGCCTACGAGTTCGGCGCTTCGGCCTATATCGACAAGTCGGCCTCCCTCGAGGAAATCGTCGGCACCGTGGGCGCGGTTCTCGACGGTGAGATCTTCGCGCCACCCGAGGCGGAACCCACCGACACATTCGCCCAGCGCGCAGCACAGCTCACGCCTCAGCAGTGGCGCGTGCTCGCTCTCATGATCCAGGGCGACCAGAACAAGCAGATCGCCCACAAGCTCAGCGTCGGCGAAGCCACCGTGAAAGCGCATGTGACGGTGATCCTGCGGAAGTTGGGCGTGCGCTCGCGCACCCAGGCAGTCATCGAGGCGCGAAGCCTTGCCATTCCCGCCGCCGAGCCCGTCAGGCCCTGAGGCGGCCCGCCGC
>Ga0207952_1000131_pt1 | contig 76797 bp, 74 predicted proteins | sample SubbioR12Aug_8Ca_FD_184831 | JGI IMG/M metagenome (GOLD analysis project Ga0207952, IMG submission 184831) | Serpentinite rock and fluid subsurface biosphere microbial communities from McLaughlin Reserve, California, USA - CR12Aug_8Ca (SPAdes) | ecosystem: Environmental > Terrestrial > Deep...
TCGACCGCAACGTCGGCATGGGCTCGCCGCTCAAGATCGCCCGCGGCCAGAATGAGCTGTGGACCAAGGGCGGCCTGCAGTACGCCCCGCCCATCCGCTAGGCCCGACCGGCCCACCGAACCGAACGTGAACCGCCGCCCCTTGGGGCGGCGGTTTTCATTTGGCCTGTTGCTTGCGGGCTCGTCACGGAGGACAATCCTCAGGGGATAACGAACAGGGGCAAATAATGCGCAACACCACCAAAGCAATAACCGCCGGATTCTTCGCGATCGCACTCGGCGTGGCGGGAACGGCACAGGCCGGCAAGGAACTCGACGCCATCAAGGCGCGTGGCAGTCTCCTCTGCGGCGTCGGAACGGGCACAGCCGGCTTCATGCTGGCCAATAGCCAGGGCAAATGGGTCGGCCTGAACGTCGATGTTTGCCGCGCTGTCGCTGCGGCGATCTTCGGCGATGCCGACAAAGTGAAGTATGTGCCGCTGACCTCGCAGCAGCGCTTCACCGCCCTGCAGTCGGGTGAAGTCGACCTGCTGTCCAACAATACAACCGTCACGCTGACGCGCGATACCGCCCTCGGCTTCGACTTCACCGGGGTCACCTACTATGACGGCCAAGGCTTCATGGTGCCCAAGAAACTCGGCCTGAAGAGCGCCAAGGAGCTGAACGGCGCCACCGTCTGCGTTGCACCCGGCACGACGACCGAACTCAACCTCGCCGACTACTTCCGCGCCAACAAGATGTCCTTCAAGCCGGTGGTCATCGAGAAAGTCGACGAGATCAGGGCGGCGTTCTTCTCTGGCCGTTGCGACGTCTATACGACAGACAGCTCGGCCCTGGCCGCAACCCGCGCCGCCAACGTGCCGGCACCGCTCACGATCGAGGATTTCGTCATCCTGCCGGAGATCATCTCCAAGGAGCCGCTGGGCCCGGTGGTCCGCCACGGCGACAACCAGTTCGCCGACATCGTGCGCTGGTCGCTGTACGCCATGATCGAAGCCGAGGAGTACGGCATCACCTCCAAGAACGTCGACGAGATGATGAAAAGCGACAATCCCACGATCAAGCGCATCCTCGGCGTGACCCCGGGCATGGGCAAGGCGCTCGGCCTCGACGAAAAGTGGGTCTACAACATCATCAAGCAGGTCGGTAACTACGGCGAGAGCTTCGACCGCAACGTCGGCATGGGCTCGCCGCTCAAGATCGCCCGCGGCCAGAATGAGCTGTGGACCAAGGGCGGCCTGCAGTACGCCCCGCCCATCCGCTGAAGCCATCGTCGAAGTAGGCGGGATACCCCGCAAGAACCGGGCCACGCCAGGTGATCGCGACACCTGGCGGCGGCGCCCGTTTGGCCGGTTGCAAGCGCGGAATTCCCTCTTACACTGTCGCCAACATTGGTTGAATTGCATGCGGACGAACCGCGGCTGGCTGGGAGACTAACGTATGGCAGTAGCGGCACTCGGCTCCACGCCTCGCGTGAAGGTGGCGCCCTGGAACGATCCCGTCATCCGCGGCTGGGTCTTCCAGATCGTGGTCGTCGGTCTGGTCGCAGCACTTGCCTGGTACCTCGTCAGCAACACCATCGACAATCTGAACCGGCAGAAGATCGCCAGCGGTTTCGACTATCTCGGGCGCGAGGCCGGCTTCGAGATCGGCGATACGATGATCGCCTACTCGCCGGCCAGCACCTACGCCCGGGCGATCTGGGTCGGCATTCTTAACACGCTGCGCGTCGCCGTTCTGGGCATCATCCTCGCGACCATTCTCGGGACGCTGATCGGCATTGGCCGGCTGTCGCCCAACTGGCTGCTCAACAAGATCTGCGCCTGGTACGTCGAGGCGTTCCGCAACGTGCCGCTGCTGCTTTGGCTCTTCCTGTTCTACAAGTTGATCAGCGAGGCGTTTCCCGGCCCCCGGCAGGCAATCAGTGCATTGTGGGGCTCGCTGTTCCTCAGCAACCGCGGCCTCTACTTTCCGGTACCGATGGCGGACCCGATCCACGTATGGATGGGCGTCGCGCTGCTGTTGGGCATTGCCGGCGCCGTCTTGCTGCACCGCTGGGCGAAAAAGCGCCAGGAGGCGACCGGCCAGCCCTTCCCGTCGATCTCGTCGGGTTTCGGCGTCGCGATCGGCCTGCCGTTGCTGGTCTGGCTCGCGGCCGGCGCGCCGAGCGCCATGAGTTGGCCCGAACTCAAGGGCTTCAACTTCGAAGGCGGCACGGTGATCCAGCCGGAGTTCACCGCGCTCCTGGTCGGCCTGGTGCTCTACACTTCGGCCTTCATCGCGGAGATCGTCCGTTCCGGCATCCTGGCCTTGCACAAGGGCCAGAGCGAGGCGGCGGCGGCGCTCGGCCTGTCGCGTAGCCAGTCGATGCGGCTGGTCCTGCTGCCTCAGGCGTTGCGCGTGATCGTGCCGCCGATGACCAGCCAGTATCTCAACATCACCAAGAACAGCTCGCTGGCCATCGCCATCGGGTATCCTGACCTGGTGGCGTCGATCAACGTCACCATCAACCAGACGGGCCAGGCGATCGAGAACATCCTGCTCATCATGGCAGCCTACCTGTCGGTGAGTCTGTCGATCTCGGCGTTCATGAACTGGTACAACAAACGCATCGCCCTGACGGAGCGCTGAGCATGTCCGACGATGCCCTGCCCGGCGGCGAACGCCGACAACTCGCCCCACCCATCGACGAGAGCGGCGCGCTCGGCTGGATGCGCAGGAACCTGTTCTCGAGCTGGGGCAACGGCATCACCACCGTGGTGCTGATCGTCGCCGTCGGCTGGATCCTGTCCGGCTTCCTCGAGTGGGCCCTCTTCACCGCGACCTTCACGGCAGCGACCGGCACCGAATGCCGCGGCGGCGGCGCTTGTTGGGCTTTGATCCGGGAAAAGTGGCGCTACATCTTCTTCGGATCCTTCCCCTATGAACAGCATTGGCGGCCGTTCTTCGCGGTCATCGCCATGCTGGCGATGCTGATTACGAGCGCCGACCGGCGCATGTGGAACTGGCGGCTGCTCGTCATCTGGGGCGTGGGATCGTTCATCACCTTCCTGCTGATGTTCGGGCAGATCCACATTCCGCTCAGTCTCGTTCTTTCCATCGCGCTCGTGGTCGGCGGCATCGGCATGAACCTGCGCAAGGCCGTTGCCGACGCCGGCGAAATGAATGCCTATCGCGCGCTCGCCGCCATTGGACTCGTTGGCCTGGCGCTGCGCATTGCCGGCATCCTGCCCGCCTGGAGCTTCGCCATCGCGCCGCTCAGCTATGTCGAGACCAGCCTGTGGGGCGGCATTCCGGTAACCATCATCCTGGCCACCTATGGCCTCGCCTTCGCCTTTCCCTACGGCGTCCTGCTGGCGCTGGGCCGTCGCTCCAACCTGCCGCTGATCAAGGGCCTGTGCGTGGGCTTCATCGAGCTGATCCGCGGCGTGCCGCTGATCAGCCTGCTGATCATGGCCTCGGTCATGCTGCCGCTGTTCCTGCCGAGCGGCACCACAATCGACAAGTTCCTGCGCGCCCAGGTGGCCGTCATCCTGTTCGCCGGCGCCTACATCGCCGAGGTCATCCGTGGCGGCCTGCAGTCGCTGCCCAAGGGGCAGTTCGAAGCGGCCGACGCGATGGGCCTCAGCTATCCGCAGAAAACGCTACTGATCGTCCTGCCGCAGGCCCTGCGGGTGGTGATCCCGCCGCTGATCAATACCTTCATCGGTTTCTTCAAGGACACTTCGCTGGTGCTGATCATCGGCATCTTCGACTTCCTCAACACCGCCAACCAGGCGCTGGTCGATCCCAACTGGGCGGGCTTTCCGGCCGAGGTCTACCTGTTCGCCGCCTTCGTCTATTTCATCTTCTGTTACTCGATGTCGCGGTACAGCAAGTATCTCGAGGTCGAGCTCAACAAGGGGACGCGCCGCTAGGCGCCGTCAGGGAGCACACAACCATGGCCGCAAAAGCCGCCCGCGATCTCTCCAATGTCGCCTCGGTGATCGAGCTGAAGAGCGTCAACAAATGGTTCGGACAGTTCCATGTGCTGTCCGACATCAACCTCGACGTGAAGGAAGGCGAGAAGATCGTGATCTGCGGCCCGTCGGGCTCGGGCAAGTCGACGCTGATCCGCTGCATCAACCGTCTCGAGGAGCATCAGGCCGGCGACATCATCGTCGACGGCGTGACGCTCAGCAACGACGTCAAGAACATCGAGGCGATCCGCCGCGAGGTCGGCATGGTGTTCCAGTCCTTCAACCTGTTCCCGCACCTCACCATCCTCGACAACCTGACGCTGGCGCCGATCTGGGTGAAGAAGATGCCCAAGAAGGACGCCGAGGAAGTCGCGATGAGCCTGCTCAACCGGGTGCGCATTCCCGAGCAGGCGCTGAAGTATCCCGGCCAGCTCTCCGGCGGTCAGCAGCAGCGCGTGGCGATCGCCCGCGCCCTTTGCATGCGACCCAAGATCATGCTGTTCGACGAGCCGACCTCCGCCCTCGACCCGGAAATGGTCAAGGAGGTGCTCGACGTCATGGTCGAGTTGGCGCGCGAAGGCATGACGATGATGGTGGTGACGCACGAAATGGGCTTTGCTCGCGCCGTCGCCGACCGCGTCATCTTCATGGACCGCGGCGAGATCGTGGAACAGAACGAGCCGGAGGCATTCTTCGCAAATCCGCAGAACGAGCGCACCAAGCTCTTCCTGGGCCAGATTCTGCATCACTGACGACGCGGTCGCGCGCGCCGGAACACCCGACCATGAAGCTTCTCGTCACGGGCGGCGCGGGGTTCATCGGATCGGCCGTTGTCCGCCACGTCATTCGCGACACCGACTGGTCGGTGGCCAACGTCGACAAGCTCACCTACGCCGGCAATCTCGACTCCCTTGCCGAGGCCCGCACCAGCAATCGCCACCGCCATTTCAAGGTCGACATCTGCGACCGCGCCGCGCTCGAGGCGATCTTCCTGGAAGTGCGACCCGATGCCGTGCTGCATCTCGCCGCGGAAAGCCACGTCGACCGCTCGATCGACGGCGCCGCACCCTTCATCGAGACCAACATCACCGGCACCTACACGCTTCTGGAAGCGACGCTCACCCATTGGCGCACCCTGGACGAGGCGGCACGCGCGCGCTTCCGCTTCCAGCACATCTCGACCGATGAAGTGTTCGGCTCGCTGGGCGCCACAGGAAAATTCAGCGAGACCACCTCCTATGCGCCCAACTCGCCCTATTCCGCCAGCAAGGCTGCATCCGATCACCTGGTGCGCGCCTGGCATCACACCTACGGCCTGCCGACGCTCGCCACCAACTGCTCGAACAACTACGGGCCCTATCATTTTCCCGAGAAGCTGATCCCGCTCGTCATTCTGCGCGCACTCCGCGGCGAGAGCCTGCCGGTCTACGGCAAGGGCGAGAACGTGCGCGACTGGCTCCATGTCGAGGACCATGCCGAGGCTCTGACACTGGTGTTGCGCAAGGGTCGGCCGGGTGAAACCTACAATGTCGGCGGCGACAGCGAGCGGCGAAACATTGACGTGGTGCGCACGATTTGCCGGCTGCTCGACGAACTCCTTCCCCACAGCACAAGCCGGCCGCACGAGAAACTCATCCAGTTCGTCACCGACCGACCCGGCCATGATGCGCGCTATGCGATCGACGCCAGTAAGATCAAGACGGAACTCGGCTGGCAGCCGCGGCACAGTTTCGACAACGGCCTGCGCGACACGGTGCGCTGGTTCCTCGACAACCGGCCGTGGTGGGAGCGCGTCATGAGCGGCGCCTACCGTGGCGAACGGCTGGGTCTTTCACCCTAGGGTGGCCGCCCAATCAGAATGTGGCCAAAGGGCCTCAAATCGTTCGGCAACCGATCTGCCAGCAGCCGTGTTGACTCCCTTGACAGCAAAGGAGGCCACCATGAGATCGGTCGCCGGCATCGTGGCGGTGGCGGCTCTTGCCGCGGTCGCCGCAGGGTGCGCGTCGGACCCCTACTACGCGCGCAGCAGCTACTATAACTCGCCGAGCTATGCCTACTCGCCCGGTTACACTTACCCGCCCAGCTACTATCGGACGACGACCTACGGCTACACATATCCGTCGCAGCAATATTCGCGGAGGCAAAGCTACGACGGCTACTGGGACTATCAGCGCAACTACCGGGGCATTCACTCCCCTCCGGAGTTCAGCTCGATGTAGCGTGACTGTGTTAACTTAGCGTCGCGCGGATGGTGGCAGCGACCTTGTCCACCGCTTCGGGTTTCATGTGAGGTCCCATCGGCAGGCTGAGGACAGTTTCCGCCAATGTCTCTGCCAGCGGATAGCTGTTCTTGCCCTGCTTCAGGTCGGCATAGGCCTCCTGCAGGTGCGGCGGGATCGGATAGTGGATCAGCGATCCGATTCCGGCCTTGTCGAGCGCCTTGATCAACTCGGCGCGGCGTGGCGTGCGTACGACATAGAGATGCCACACCGGCTCGGCCCATTGCGGCGCCCGCGGCAGGCCGAGCGCCGGAATCCCTGCAAGCTTGTCGGTGTAGCGGGCCGCGATGATCCGACGGCGCTCATTCCAGGCATCCAGCTTGGGCAGCTTGACGCGCAGGAAGGCGGCCTGCAGCTCGTCGAGCCGCGAGTTGTAGCCGCGCTCCAGATTCACATACTTCACCCGGCTGCCGTAGTTGCGCAGCACGCGCAACCGCTCGGCGAGCGCCGGATCGTCGGTGGTGACCGCGCCGCCGTCGCCATAGGCGCCGATGTTCTTGGTCGGAAAGAAGCTGTGTGCGCCGGCATGGCCGATGGCGCCGGCACGCCGGCCGCGGACCTTCGAGCCCTGCGCCTGCGCCACGTCCTCGATCACCTTGATTCCCCGGCGGTCGGCCAGCGCCATGATGGCGTCCATGTCGGCCGGCTCGCCGTAGAGATGGACCGGCATGATCGCCCGGGTATGGGGCGTGATCGCGGCCGCAAGGCGGTCGGGGTCGATGTTGGGACCAGCCGGCGTCGGTTCGACCGGCACGACCGTGGCGCCGACCGCCGTCACGGCAAGCCAGGTCGCGACGTAGGTGTTGGAAGGGACAATCACCTCGTCACCAGGACCGAGATCCCAGGCGCGCAGCACCAGTTCCAGCGCCTCCAGCCCGTTGCCGAGGCCAACACAGTGCTTCGTCCCGCAGAACGCCGCGTACTCGGCCTCAAAGGCCTCGACCTCCTTGCCGAGGACGAACCAACCGGACTCCATCACGCGGGTATAGGCGGCATCGAGCTCCGGCTTGAGCTCCGCATAGATCGCCTTCATGTCGAGAAACGGGATCATGCCATCCTGCCTGCGGCTTCGCGCTTGAAGGCCTCATAGTCGCGCAAATATTCGCTCTCATCGTACAATGTCGAGGCGATGACCAGTACCACCGTCTGCGGCGCAAAATCAGTGAGTTCATGCCAGACGAAGGGACCGATGTGCAGCGCCTTGGCGGGATCGTCGAGCACCACCATCTCCTTCGTCCGACCGTCATCCAGATGGACCTTGCAGGCGCCGTTCAGGATCAGGGTGACGAGGTGCGACTCGCGATGACCGTGGCGGCCGCGCCACTGGCCGGGTGCGATGTGATGCAGCCAGAACAGGCGCCGCGGTGCAAAGCCCAGTTTGTGATCGAACGCCAGGAAATTCACCTGACCGCGTTCGTCGGCAGCCCCCGGGATCGAAATCCAGCGGCAGCCACGGGTCGTGAGAGCGGGATCGGTCATTGTCGGGAAGTCCATCTCAGCGGTGTGTTATCTGCAGCTTGCGCCATTGCATGTAAACCACGCCGCTCAACGCCACGAGGCCGCCCACGATCTGATAGGCGTTGGGCATAAAGCCATAGGCCATTGACCACAATATGGCGAAGAAGGGTACGAGGTTGACCCAGAGCGAGGCAACGGCGATGCCGAGTCGGCTTGCTCCCACGTTCCAGAAATAGCCGCCCAAGGCGCTTGCGAACACCGCCACGGTCAGGAGCTGCGTCCAAACCCAGGGATCCGTCACGATGAAGGGAGAGCGCGTCCAGCTCAACCCGATCAGCACGAGGCTGAGCACAACCATCCAGCTCATGGCCGATAGCGATGCCACGTAGGTGCGATGGAGCTGGCTCGCCCGGTCGAACCACGCCTGCGCCTTGAGGCTGTAGAGAGTCCAGATCGAGTTGGAGAGCAGGACCACGATCTCGCCGCCGCCCAGGGTGACGCCGCTGCTGCCCGTCAGACTGCCCCAAACCAGGATGCCGCCGCCCAGCAGGTTCAGAGCAAGCGCCACGGGAAAGCCGGGATCGAACCTGAGCCCGGTCGCCAACCGGACCGTGACAGCAGAGACCAGGGGACCCGCGACACCAGCAGCGGCGGCCGAGATCGGATTGCTGAACTTGATGCCCAGCGTATAGACCACGAAGAAGCCGCCCATCATCAGGCCGAGCAGGACGAAGCGGCGCAGCCCGACGTCGATCCGCAGCCCGCGAACACCCTCGACCATCGCCACCAGCAGCGCCAGGATGACGGCACCGGACGCCGTTCGGATCGCCGACATCGGGATCAGGTCGAAGTGCTCCAGCATCACCTTCGACACCGGCACGTTGGCGCCCCAGCTCGCGCCCACGAAAATCATGGCGGCGAAGGCTCCCAGGAGATGACGGCGATCGCTGCGCGTCATCGGCCTCTCGCCGCCACCCGGGCCTCAGCCGGCGGTGCGGCGGCGGACCGCTTCGTAGCCGACGCGGCAATCCTTGTAGACGTCGGGCTTCTCGGTCGAGACCCGCGCCTCGACCACGCCCGGCTGCGTCAGGCAAAGGTCGAGGATCGCCTCGACCAGCGTTTCCTGCAGGTTGAAGTGGCGGCTCTTCGCCAGCGCCACGATCCCGTCATGCACGACATCGTAGTTCAGCACATTGGCGATCCTGTCGCCGTGTGCCGACTGGGCCGCGCCCAGCAGAAGGTCGATGTTGACGACGACGGTCTGCGGCCCCTCCTTCTCGAAGTCATGGATGCCGATCGAGACCTGCAGTCGAAAGTCGCGGATGAAGATGCGGCGTTCCATCTCGGGGGTCATGTCACTTTTTCTTCTTGTCGAAGGCGATGTCGCGCGGCCGTCCGGTCAGGTGTTCGCCACCGTCCACGACCAGCGTATCGCCGGTGTAGCTCGGCGTCTGCAGAATGAACCGCGTCGCCCTCACCAGATCGTCGGTGGTGACGCCGACACCCAGCGGATTGGCGGCGTGCTGCTCGGAAAAGCGCGCGTCGGTCTGGCTGCCGCTGCGGAGCGTGAGGCCGGGGGCGATGCCGGCGACCCTGAGGCGCGGCGCGAACGATTGGGCGAGCAGCGTCGTCAGACCACCCAGGCCGACTTTCGACAGCGTGTAGCTCAGGAAATCCGGATTGAGGTTGACCAGTTTCTGATCGACCACGTTCACGATCACACCGGTCTCTCCGGCCGGGAGCTGCCGCGCCAGCGCCTGCGACAGCAGCAGCGGCGCACGGAGGTTGATCGCCATGTGCAGGTCGAAGTCGGCCGCCTTGGCGGTAGGTGCACGGTCGAGCTTGAACAGCGAGGCATTGTTCACCAGGCAAGTGAGGCGCACGCCGCGGGCCCGGCACTTGCCGACCAGCGCCTCGGCCTGGCGGGCCGATGACAGGTCGGCGTACACGGCCTTGGCACGACCGCCGGCCGCTGCGATCGCCGCCACCGTCGCGCGTGCGCCTGCAGCCGACCGATTGTAATGCACGAAGACGAAGAAGCCGTCGGCCGCCAGCGCTTCTGCCAGCGCGCGGCCGATCCGCAATCCCGCCCCGGTGACCAACGCCCCCTTCATGCTGCGAAACCTGCCTTTTCGTGACTAAAAGAACGGCGGGTTCTAGCATGCGGCCATGAGTTCGTCCCCGTTCGAAACTGTCGACTGCGTTGTGATCGGTGCAGGCGTCGTGGGCCTTGCCGTGGCCCGCGCCCTTGCCCTTGCCGGCCGTGAGGTCATCGTGGTGGAGGCCGCCGAAGGCATCGGCACCGAGACCAGTTCGCGCAATTCCGAGGTCATCCACGCCGGCATCTACTATCCAAAGGGCAGCCTGATGGCGCGGACCTGCGTCGAAGGCCGCCACTTGCTCTATGCCTATTGTGCCGAACACGGCGTGCCGCACCTGAACTGCGGCAAGCTGATCGTGGCCACCAACGAGGCCGAAAGCGAGAAGCTCACGGAGATCAAGGGCCGCGCCGAAGCCAACGGCGTCGAGGGCATGCGGCTCCTGAGTGCGGCCGAGGCCGGGACGATGGAACCCAACCTCCATTGCACGGCGGCGCTTCTGTCGCCCCGCACCGGCATCGTCGACAGCCATTCCTACATGCTGGCGCTGCAGGGCGACGCGGAGGGCTGCGGCGCCATGTTCGCCTTTCACAGTCCCGTGAAGCGGGGTCGCGTCGTGGACGGCGGCGTCGAGCTCGAGATCGGCGGCGCCGAACCGATGAACCTCAGGTGTCGCCTGGTCGTGAATTCGGCCGGCCTGCATGCGCCTGGGCTCGCACAAAAAATCGCCGGCCTGCCATCCGATCGGATTCCGCCTGCGTATTACGCCAAAGGAAACTATTTCACCTTGGCTGGACGCTCGCCCTTCTCACGCCTGATCTATCCCGTCCCCGTGCCGGGCGGCTTGGGCGTGCACATCACGGTCGATCTCGGCGGCCAGGCCAAGTTCGGCCCGGACGTCGAATGGATTGACGGCATCGACTACACGGTCGATCCGCATCGCGCCGACAAGTTTTACGCCGCCGTCCGGCGCTATTGGCCGGGCCTAAAAGATGGCGCGCTGCAGCCGGGTTATGCCGGCATCCGCCCCAAGATCGTGCCGCAAGGCGCGCCGGCGCAAGATTTCACGATTCATGGACCGGCCGACCATGGCGTGCCGGGATTGATCAATCTGTTCGGCATCGAATCGCCCGGCCTCACCGCCTCGCTGGCGCTGGCCGATCGGGTTCGCGACATCGCTTCCGCATGACCTTGGCGCGTCGGGGTATCCTAGCCGGCCTGCTGGGAGCGCTCGCCGGCTGCTCGCCGGCCGCGCTGCTCAACACGACCGTCTCGCGCAAAGGCTACACGCTCGAGGCCGATATCCCCTATGGTCCCGACCCGCGCCATAAGCTCGATCTCTACCGGCCTGAAATCCCACGTACCGACGGCAAGGCGGTGATCTTCTTCTACGGCGGCTCCTGGGAGTCGGGCACCAAGTCCGACTATCTGTTCGTTGCCCAGGCGCTGGCCACCAACGGGCTGACGGTCGTGATCCCCGACTACCGGATCTATCCCGCGGTGCGCTTTCCCGCCTTCATCGAGGATGTCGCCGTCGCCACGCGCTGGACGGCCGACCGGGTTGGCCCCGGGAAGCTCTTCCTGATGGGCCATTCGGCCGGTGCCCACAGCGCCCTGATGCTGGCGGCCAACACAGGTTATCTGGCCGATGCCGGCGTCGATCGGATGAAGCTCGCCGGTGCCATCGGCCTGGCCGGGCCCTACGATTTCCTGCCGCTCACATCGCGCCGCCTACAGGACATCTTCGGCGGCGCCAATAATCCCGCGGCGCAGCCGATCACCTTTGCCCAGGCGCCGCTGCCGCCTGTCCTTCTGCTCCACGGCGAAGCCGACCGCACCGTCTACCCGCGCAATACCGTCCGGCTCGCGGCGGCCTGGAAGGCGGCCGGCGGCAGCGCCGACGTGAGGCTCTATCCCGAAGTCGATCACATCGACATCGTGGCGGCGATGTCGTCCTTCCTGCGTACCCGCGCGCCGACGCTAGCCGACAGCATGGCTTTCATCGATCGCCACTGAACTCGGCAGGCGATCCGCGCTGCGGAAAGCCGTTCCGGGACTGGCCCCTGCCGCCCCGGTTCGCTAATGCTGGGCAGCAATCCAGGCGGGGGAAATCGGCAGATGATCAAGACGCGCTTCACCGAGATGTTCGGCATCAAGCACCCGATCGTGCAGGGCGGCATGCAATGGGTCGGCCGCGCCGAGCTTGCGTCGGCGGTTTCGAATGCCGGAGCGCTCGGCATTCTCACCGGTCTCACCCAGCCCACGCCCGACGACCTGCGCAAGGAGATCAAGCGCTGCCGCGAGATGACGGACAAGCCGTTCGGCGTCAACCTCACCATCCTGCCGACCCTGGTGCCACGGCCCTACGGCGAATACATGGATGCCATCATCGATTCGGGCATCAAGATCGTCGAGACGGCGGGCAACAATCCAAAACCCTTCCTGCCCAAGCTCAAGGCGGCCGGCATCAAGGTCATCCACAAGTGCACCTCGGTGCGCCATGGTATCTCGGCCGAGAAGGTCGGCGTCGATGCGATTTCCATGGACGGCTTCGAGTGCGCCGGCCACCCCGGCGAAGACGACGTGCCGAACCTGGTGCTGCTGCCGGCGGCAGCCGACGCCATCAAAATCCCGATGCTGGCCTCGGGCGGCTTTGGCGATGCGCGCGGCCTTGTCGCGGCGCTGGCGCTGGGCTGCGACGGCATCAACATGGGCACGCGCTTCATGGCGACCAAGGAAGCGCCGATCCACGACAACGTGAAGAAGGCGCTGGTCGAGAGCAATGAGCGTTCGACCGCGCTGATCTTCAGGACCTTGCGCAACACCAGCCGCGTCTACGGCAACTCGGTCGCCAAGAAAGCGATCGAGATGGAGCACGAGGGCAAGACCATCGCGGAAATCGGCCCGATCGTGGCCGGCGCCAAGGGCCGCGTGGTCTACGAGACCGGCGACATGGAGCATGGCGTCTGGTCGGCCGGCACGGTGATGGGAATCATCAACGACGTTCCCTCGTGCAAGGAACTGGTCGAACGTATTGTCTTCGAGGCCGAAGAGATGATCCGCGGCCGGCTGTCGAAGGCGATCGCGGCCTAAGCCGCGGGCACACCCCGGCGTTTCCACCAGCGCCACAGCAGGCCACCGACTGGCGGCAGAAGGCAAAGTCCGGTGACGAGGATCGCCATCGCCGCCGCGAGGCAGTTCCAGCCACGGCGTGCGCCCACGACGCATTCCCAATCGATGGCCATGAAGCCAAGCGCCGCCAGCATCACCGGATTGGCGAACACGGCGGCCGGCCAGAGCTTCCAGGCAGCGGCCTCGACCCCCGGCCGCCACTGACAGATGAAGCAACTGACCAGGGCGCCGCCGAACAGGGACAGGGCGCCGACGAACGCTGCCTGCGGATTGATGAACGCGCCTGCGATGGCGCCGGTCATGACGGCGCCGATCAGGTGACCCATGACGAAGGGATGAATACGCAGCATGGCCTCATGTCGCGATCAGCCTCGCGACCGCTTCCGGATGAGTGTCCAGCATACCGTGATTGGCGCCGGCCAGTCCCTCCATCCGCGCATTGGGCAGCAATTTCACCAAGGCCATGCCGATCGATCGCACCACGTCCTGGCTGGTGGCGCCATCGACGATCATGACGGGTTGACGCAGCGCCGCCAGATCTGCCGCGGTGCTGGTGCCGAGGAACGTGCTGCGGACGTCGATCGCATTGCGCGCCGCGAAGGCGCCGAGGTAGGCACGCACCGGATCGGGCATGCGGGCAAAGGCGCCTGTGCCGAACCAGTAGTCGATCATCAGCCGCACGACCTCGGGCTCGCCCGCCGTGGCGCGTCGCGCGTAATCCTCGAAATGAGCGGCAGCCGGCCCGAGGGCGGCGTCGTCGCCGGTGAGCTGCAGCGCCCGAAAATATACCGGCTCGAGCAGCACGATCCGTTCGATCGTGTCGGTCCGCGCCTGCAGCGCTGCCTGCAACGCGATGTTGCCGCCGAAGGAATGACCGACCAGACGCACTGGCCTGCCCAGCGACTCGACCAGGCACGCCACGGCGGCGCCCATGGCATCCATCCGCCCGACCGGCTCGTCGACCTCCAGCTGATCGGAGCCGCCGTAGCCCGGCAGATCTGGACAGATCGTGCGGAAGCGCTCCTTGAGATAGGGCACGACGCGGCGCCAGGAACTTCCTTCGCCAGGCGAGCCATGAACCAGGACCAGCGGCGGTCCACTGCCCTCCTCGCGGTAGGCAAGCTTGCAGCCGTCGGGCAGATCCAGACTGGGCATGTCAGCGCGCTCCATTCAGCACGAGGATAGTCGACGTGCCGTGCGCCAGCACCTTGCCGTCGGGGCCGAGCACCCGCGCCTCGGAAGAGATGATCTGCCGGCCCTGCGCCACGGCATGGGCCTCGGCGCGCACACGGCCGGTGTCCCGGGCGATCGGCCGGGAGAAATTTCCCTTGGTTTCGATCGTGGTGTATCCCGTGCCAGCCGGCAGCAGCGAGTGTCCGGCGCAACCCGCGACGCTGTCGATCAGGGTAAGCGCCCAGCCGCCATGCACGCCGCCCATGGGATTGAGCAGGTGTCTGCCGGGTTCGCCCTCGAAGGCAGCAAAGCCCTCGCCCACCGCGACGATCCAGAAGCTCATGGTCTCGGAAATCGGCGCCTGCGGCAGGTGGCCGTCGACGATTGCCTGCAGGATCTCCCGGCCGGTCTTGCCGGCGATGTCGTCGGGCCGCGCCAGGCCATAGCGATAATCGGTCATCAGGTCTTTCCATGTATCTACATTATATGTATATACATAAAACTATGACCCGAAAAGCACAATCCCCCAAGACCCTGCGATCGGACGCCCGCGCGGCGCTGCAGACCTGCGCCGGGTGGAATTTGCGTATGGCGGCCCGTCGGGTGACCCAGTTCCTTGAAGAGCGCATGGACGGCGCCGGGCTTTCCTTCTCCCAGTTCGGACTGATGGCCGAGATCGCCTCGGCGCCCGACGACACGCTGAGTGCGCTGGCCGGGCGCATGGGGCTCGACCAGTCGACCCTGTCGCGGACCTTGCGCACCCTCGAGGGCGAGGACCTGGTCGAGATCGCCGTCGCTGAAAGCGATCAGCGCAAGCGCATGGTCTGGCTCACGGAAAAAGGCGCCCGACAGCTCGAGGCGGCCCTCACCTCCTGGCGGCAGGCCCATGCCGAACTGGACAAGTTTCTTTCGACCGATCTCGTGCGGCGGCTCGCCTTGGAGGCAGAAAAGATATGACGCCGAATACCGCCCTGCTCGACAGTCGTACCGCCTGGATCACCGCCTCCGCGGCGCTGGCCATCCTGACGCTCTGCTACGGCGCACCGCTGGTCTCGGTGGTGGCCATGAAGCCGATCGCGGCCGAACTCGGGACGTCGCGCTCCGGTCCCGCCGGCGCCGGCTCCATGGTCTATATCGGCGCGGCGTTCGGCGGCATCGTCGCGGGCTGGCTGGCAGGCAAACTCGGCGTGCGTCGGATCGTGATGTTCGGCGCGGCCATGGTGGCCGCGGGTCTCGTGCTGTCGGCCTCAGGCGGCATGCTGGAACTTTATGCCGGCCACGGCGTGTTGATGGGCCTGTTTGGCACGGCCTGCATGTTCTCGCCACTCATCACCTACGTCAGCCGCTGGTTCGAGCGCCGGCGTGGCGCCGCGGTGGCCCTGATCTCCTCGGGACAGGCGGTCGCCGGCGCGATCTGGCCGCCCCTGCTGCAGCTCGGCGTCGATACCGTCGGCTGGCGCTGGACGATGGTTCTGTTCGCGATCTTGGTCGTCGTCGCCGTGGCGGCGCTCACCGTCGTGTTCCTCCATCCACCGCCCGAGGAGTCGGCGGCGGCGGTGGGCGCGGCCGACCGGCCGCAGTCGAGCGGCAACGTGCTCGGCATGTCCCGTAACACGCTCATGATCCTGCTCATGGCCGCGGTGTTCTGCTGCTGCGTGCCCATGGCGGTGCCGATGCACCACGTGCCGGCCTTCTGCAACGATCTCGGTATGACGCCGCAGTACGGCGCCGCCATGCTGTCGGTGCTGCTGGGATGTGCCTTCCTCGCGCGGCAGTTCTGGGGCTGGGTCGCCGATCGCATCGGCGGCCTGCAGACCTTGCTGTGGGCCTCGCTTGTGCAGGCAACGGCGCTGACCGGCTTTTTGCTGACCAAGGACCAGGCGGCCCTGTTCGCGATTTCCGCCGCCTTCGGCATCGGGCTGTCGGGGCTGTTGCCTGCCTACGTAATCGCGGTCCGCGAATACTATCCGGTCGAGGAGGCCAACTGGCGCATCCCCACGGTGCTGTTCGCGGGCCTGTTGGGCATGGCGACGGGCGGTTGGGGAGCGGGCTTCCTCTACGACGCGTTCGGCGACTACCTCTCGGCTTTCGCCGTCGGCATGGCTTTCAACCTCGTCAATCTCGCAGTGCTTCTATTCCTCGTTGGACGAAAACAGCGCCCCACCCGCGAGTTCGCCCCCGTATAATAAGGCATGACGAACAGCAGCGGTGAGTTGGATGGCCGCGCCGCCTGGACTGTGGCCGCGGCGGCAGTCGCCATTCTCACCATCGCCTATGGCGCGCCGCTGATCGCGGTGCTGGCCATGAAGCCGATCGCAGCCGAGCTTCAGACGCAACGCTCCGGAGCGGCAGCGGTCGGCGCTTTCGTCTATGTCGGCGCCTCCATCGGCGGCATCCTCGCGGGCTGGCTGGCGGGGCGGCTGGGAGTCCGCCGGATCGTGATGTTCGGCGCGGTCATGATGGCCGCCGGCCTTGTCCTCTCGGCATCGGGCGGCCTGCTCGAGCTCTATGCCGGTCATGGCGTCCTGATGGGCCTGTTCGGCAGCGCCTGTATGTTCTCGCCCCTTCTCACCTACGTCAGCCGCTGGTTCGAACGCCGGCGCGGCTCTGCCGTGGCGCTGATCTCGTCGGGGCAGGCGGTCGCCGGCACGATCTGGCCACCGTTGCTGCAGTTCGGCATCGACGAGATCGGCTGGCGCCACACCATGACGCTGTTCGGATTGTTCCTCGTCCTGGCGGTGATCGCGCTGGCTGCTGTCTTCCTGCGCCCGCCGCCCGAAGTACCGGCGGCAGTCGTTGCCGCGACACGCGGCGCGCAGCGCCCAGCAAGCGTCGTCGGCCTGTCGCCCAACCTGGCGATGATGCTCCTGATGCTGGCGATCTTCTGCTGCTGCGTACCCATGGCGATGCCGATGCAGCACGTCGTCGCCTATTGCGGCGACCTCGGCTTCGCTTCGCAGTACGGTGCGGCGATGCTGTCGGTCCTGCTGGGCAGCGCGTTCCTGGCACGGCAGTTCTGGGGTTGGCTCTGCGATCGCATCGGCGGCCTGCAAACCCTGGTATTGAGCTCGATGGCGCAGATCACGGCATTGACCGGTTTTCTGCTGACCCAGGACGGCGTTGCCCTGTTCTTCGTCTCCTCGGCCTTCGGCTTCGGACTGGCGGGGCTGGTGCCGGCCTACGTGATCGTCGTCCGCGACTACTATCCTCTGGTGGAAGCGAACTGGCGCATACCGACAGTGCTTTTCGGCGGCACGATGGGCATGGCGGCCGGTGGCTGGGGCGCCGGCCTGCTGTTCGACCAGTTCAGCAGCTACCTGCCGGCGTTCGGCACCGGGGTTGCCTTCAACATGCTGAACTTCGTCATTCTGATGTTTCTCTTCACGCGTTCCCGCGGGCTTCACACCAGGTTGATGCGACAACCGCAGACCTCGACCTGAGACGGTCCGCGCTTCTTGCCACGCTTCTCCGCCGCGGCGAGTATCTTGTCCTTGTTGACCGCCTTCACGTCGTAGGCCGACACGCCCTGGCCGCGGCCATCGTGATCGGCCACGAAGCGGATCTCAGAACCATCGAGCTTGATGCGATTGCCGTCCAGGGGACGATCGAGAATCTTCGCCCAGTTGGCTGCCGCGGCGGCAGGGTCGGGATGCTGGATCTCGACGCCCGCCAGGCCGCTGGTCACGTCCGAGCGCGCGTGCTTCAGCCAGCCCTTCTCGGCCGGCGGCCACCATAGCGCCGGATCGACGCCCTTGGGCGTGAAGGTCGTGTCGAGCGACAGCAGCACGCCTGCGGTGTCCGACGGATGGAAGTGGGTGTACTGGTATTCCGGCAGGTCCTTCTGCGCCACGGCGCGCACGCCGAGATCAGTGACGCGCTTGCGCTCGGCCGCCGCATCGGGAACCTGGAGGATGACCATGTATCCGCCGTCGCCCTTGCGCCGCTCGATGTAGCGGCCGGCCGACGTGCCCTGCTGGAACGGCGTCACGATCTCGAGGAAGTCGTGGCCGGTCGGGCAGACGACGTTGACCAGACCCCACTTGGCGACACCGGGATCGCGGTAGGCGACGTCGATGCCCAGGATGTCGCACAGCTCTTCGCGCGAGCTTTCCAGATCGCCGCAGACGAAAACGCACTGCCTGAGCTTCATCGCACCCCTCCCTTTCGTCTTCTCCGTCGCCTATGGTAGCGCCATGCGGACCGTATGGACCATGGGCTTCGTGGCGGCGGCCGCGCTTTCATTCTGCTTCCCGGATTTCATCGTCTTTCGTTTCACCCAGGCCGTGATCTGGGCGATCGCGCTGGTGGGCCTGGTGATCCTGTGTGGCACGAGTGGGCAATTCTCTTTCGCCCAGGCGGCGTTGTTCGGCATCGGCGGCTACACCGCCGCCATCCTGGGCGCCCATACACCGCTGTCGCTCTATTGGGCGCTCGTGCTGGCACCGCTCATGGGCTACGCCGCGGGCTATGGCCTCGGCCGGATCGCCGGCGGCCATAGCCTGTGGACCCAGGCCCTGGTGAGTTACGCCCTTGCCATCGCCTTCCCGCAGCTCCTGCGCTGGCGCGTGATCGAGCAGTGGACCGGCGGCGTGCAGGGCCTCTATCTCGATTTCCCCACCGCGCCCGGCGGCATCCTGAGCAACGACCGCTGGGGCTTCCTGATGGCACTCGCGCTGCTCGCGGCGGGCCTGTGGCTTGCCGCCAACCTCATCCAGAGCCGCTCCGGCCGGGCGATGAGAGCCGCGCGCGACCACGATCTCGCCGCCGCGGCGCAGGGCGTCCGCGTCGTGCAGGTGCGGGCGACGGCTTCAGGCGTGGCGGGGGCCTACATTGCCCTTGCCGGCTGCCTCCAGGCCTTCCAGTTCGGCTTCGTGGGGCCTACGGGCTACAACTTCACGCTGTCGGTCCAGATGCTGTTCGGGCTGGTGATCGGCGGCATGCACTCGCTCGCCGGCGCGATCGTGGGCGGCCTGTTCCTGCAGTTCTTCCCGGATCTCACCGCCGGCTTCGGCAAGGGGCTGTCGGCGTTGCTCTATGCCGTGCTGCTGATCGCCGCCATCGTGGCGATGCCCAACGGCGTGGTCGGCGCACTCGGCCGCCTCGCCGCCCGGCTGCGCCGTCAGTGACCTCTGAAGACCGGCGCGCGCTTCTCGACGAAAGCCCGGGCCGCTTCCTTGTGGTCCTCGGTCTCGCCGGTACGGATCATGCGCGCGGCCTCGCTGTCGAGTGCCTCGGAGAGAGTGCCTTCCTCCGCCACCTTCATGTTCTTCTTCACGTGCCACCACGCGACGCGCGGGCCTGACGCCAGCTTCTTGGCGAAGGTCATGGTCTCGCTGTCGAGGCTGGCATCGTCGACGACACGATTGGCGAGGCCGAGCTTCTCGATCTGTTCGGCGTTCAGGATCTCGGCCGTGAAGTAGAGCTCGCGCGCCTTGGAGGTTCCGACCAGCTTGTGCAGGAAATAGTGCGAGCCGAAATCGCCGGAGAAACCCACCTTGGCAAAGGCCGTCGTCATGCGCGCGCTCTTGCCGACGAAGCGCATATCGGCCGCCAGCGCGATCGACAGGCCGGCGCCCGCCGCCACGCCGTTCACCATGGCGATGGTCGGCTTGCCCATCTCGTGCAGCAGCTCTGAGACCCGCATGCGGATGCGAATGTCGTGAACCTTGTCCTCATAGGTCTTGTCCTGGTCGCGGCCCGCGGCCATCGACTTGACGTCGCCGCCAGCACAGAAAGCCTTGTCGCCGGCGCCACGCACGACGACGCAACCGACGTCGCGGCTGCCCGCCGCTTCTTCAAGCGCATCCGAGAAGCCGCTCATCATGTCGCGGTTTAGCGCGTTCATCGCATCGGGGCGATTGAGAACGATCTTCATCACGCCGTCTTCGACGGTCTTGAGCACAAACGACATCGGCTTCCTCCAGGATTGCGGTCCGTCTCCGTTGCGGCGATGGTTTCCCAAACCGAGCACTCACGCAACGGCATTCCGTCTTGCTGGGCGGAACATTCAAGGAGATACCCGATTGGGAGAGCCGGGGATGAAATAGCGGCTTGGAAGGCGGGCCAGCCGGGCGTCTAATGTCGGCCTCTTCGGAGGTCGCCCATGCCGCCCGACTCAGTCACCGCCGCGAGTACGCGTCCCGACCCCCTTTACACCGCACTGGAAGAGCGTGTCCTGGCACGCGACCAGCAGGGCGCCAGCGAGGTCTACTACAATCTCGTGAAAGCCGGCCGGCCGCTGCCGGAAATGCTGCGCGAGGCCGTGCGCATCCACGCGCCTTATACCCACGTGCCCTATCACGAGCGCATGGACGATGGGTACGTGAACTTCGTGAACAACGATCATTGCCTGTTGAGCGCCCGCGCCACGCTACATCTCTCAAAGATGCTGCCGGGCGCGGCCTCCGGCCTGCCGATGGCGCAGACCATCTGGTACATCCCGACCGGCCTCGACATCTGGAACCAGAAGATTGCCAAGGCGCCGGGCCATTATACGCGCGGCTTCCAGATGGCGGACGGGCCGCCGCCGGCGCCGGTGGTGCACTGGCCCGACCAGTCGCCGCTAAAGCTCGACGGCCCGCTGCACGACCGCCTCGGTCAGTGGATGACCCTGGTCCATCGCGGCCAGGTGGTCGACGCTTACCGCACCTTCCTCGGCCTCATGGCCGAGCCCGCGGAGCGGCGCGCGGCGCTGGCCGAGCTCGTCTTTGCCGGCCTGATCGACGTGCAGGACCGTTCCTTCCAGAACCGCTCCTACACCACCGGCCACAAATCCTTCCGCGCCCGCGCCACCGTCGAACTGGGCGATGCCATCGGCTGGGACATGGCGCACGACGTGCTCTATGCCGGCGCGCTCGATATCGCCGTCGGCCCGCGCTGGTACTCGCTCTACGAAGTCGCCTGCAACGCCATCACCGTCTATCTCGAAGGCCACGAGTTGCATGCCGTGCCTTATAGCGGCACGACGGAGACGGAGCGCGCAATCCTCGCCAACAACAAGACGCCGCTCACGCAGGCCGAGGCCGATGCCCTCATCGACGTCGTGCTGCACCAGCCCGAACCCGCCTACATCGAGCATCTGACGGCACTGCTGAAGGCCGGCAAGAATCCGCGATCGATCCTGGACGCGATCCAGCTCGGCGCGGCGCAGGTCGTGCTGGAAACCCACGCCGACATCAACTTCTCACTGCCCCAGCATTGCTACGAGTACTGCAACACGCTGGGCTGGTTCTGGGACAATTTCCAGCATCCGCAGCGGCTGAAACTGCTTTATCTCGCGGCGGCCTATCTCAACCAGAATGCCTGGCATCAGAAGCTGAGCGGCGATCTCCTGCCTCCTAGGGTCGAGATGCCGTCTGGTGCCTCAGGCCTTGACGCCCACCAGCTCGCGGCGCGCGTAGAAGCCGCGACCATTGTCCTCGATGCTCCAAAGGCGCTTGGATGGGTAAAGGCCTATCTCGCCAGCGGCCACGACACGGCACCGCTGGTGCAGGCGCTCGCCATGGCGGCGAGCCGGCTGGGCAACGACCCGCACAACCAGGAAATCGCGCAATGCATGCTGGAGGATTTTAGCAAGAACCGCCTGCCCGACCGCGGCCGGCTGTTGCTCGCCGCCGCCCAGCACACGGCGCGGCACCGCAAGTACGGCGACCCGCTCGATTGCAGCCGCCGCTTCGGCAAGGCGCTTGATGTGGCGGCGCTCGCCTGAGGGGCGGGCGTTGACAGCGTGTGACAGCCGGAGTCATGCTTGATCTCGCTGCTGTAGGGCGCATCGGCTGACGGCCGAAGGGGCTATGCCCACCTACGTCTCTAAAATCGTAGTTGCGCCCATGCTGAACCTCGAGAATCTCCGAAAGCAGGCCAAGCTCTATCTGCGTTGGCATCGCGACGGCTACCATCCGGTCGCCGCCACGATCAGGGCGATGCTGCCGCGTTACAAGCATTTGACGGATCGTCAGGTGCTGGCGGAACGCTTCAAGCTGAGCGACACGCAGGAGCTGGTCGCACGACAATCCGGGTTCGAAAGCTGGCAGGCGCTCAAGTCAGGAGTCCAAGCCATGCCCGCAACGACCAATCCGACCGTCTCGATCCCCGTGCTGAGCGATGTCGAGACGCAGTTCTACGTCTCGGACGTCAAGGCGTCGTGCGATTACTACACGAAGCCCGGCTTCACGGTGGCCTTCACCTATGGCGAGCCGGTCTTCGTCGGTGATATCCGCGAACGCGAGAAACTGCTGTCGGCCTCGATAACCGTCGACAGCGCCGACGAGATCCATCGGCTCTTCGACCAGTACAAATCGGCCGGCGTCGACTTCAACCAGACGCTCAAGAAGGAGCCATGGGGCGCGCGAACCTTCATCGTTCGCGATCCCGACGGCAATCTCCTGCTGTTTGCCGGACCGGCCGCCTAAAGACGAAGCACGTACATGGCGAAGGCCTCGGCGGGCGCGCTGCGGGATTCGTAGAGATACTTGGCCGGAACATTGTCCGGCTCGGTGCCCACCCAGGCTTCCTGGCAGCCCAGGTCCTTGCCGAGTGTCAGCATGGCGTCGAGCAGGCGCCGCGCAATACCCTGGCGCTGGAGCGGCGGCGCCACCGCCACTTCGTCGATATAGAGCTCGGTCGGCCGGCCGTCCGGGTGCCGATGCACGACCGCTGCGACCTGGCCCACGATCTCGCCATTGGCGATCGCCACCATGAGGTGATGACCCGGCGTAGCGAGGTAGTGGGTGAGTTGACGACGCTCGACCGGATGATCAAAGACGTCCGGCGCAACACGCAGGAACAGATCCTCGTCACCGGGCCCGACATAGCGGATTTCGACGGTCATCGGCTTTCTATAGCCCACTAGCGCAGCGCCGCCACCAGCGCCCTGCCGATGGCCGCGGGCGACTTGCCGTTCGGCCGGTACCAGGTCGGTGTCCAGTTGAGGGCGCCGAGCAGCTGCAGGCGCCACAAGGTGCGGTCGGTGGCGGCGGGCAGCGGCAGCCCCGCCACCAGCTCGACGAAACGCTTCTCGTAGCCGTCGCGCATCACGACCAGCCGGCGGCGCAGACGTGGGTCGAGGCGGCTGAGATCGGCGGTCATGACGGCGGCATGGGCCTTGTCGGACAGCAGCGAGTCGAGGTGGGCGACGCAGGCCGCCTCCAGCCGGCTCCACGGCGCGCGCATCCGGGCAACCGCGGCATCGACCGCCGCCCCGATCTCGGCCACGCCCGCCTCGTAGACCGCGGCGATCAGTTCGTTCTTGGAAGGGAAGTGGTAGTACATCGAGCCCGCGAGCATGCCCGCCTCGCCCGCGATGTCGCGCATCGACGTCGCCTCAAATCCGCCCTTGGCAAAGCGGCGCGCCGATATGGCCAGAAGTTTCTCGCGGGACATGGCGTATTGTAGCAACCAAACACTTGTTTGGTAAGTCGCCGGGCGCTAGCCTCCGGCCATGGCCTATGTTTTCGACCTCGGCAATCCGGCGACCAACGCCAACCCCTTCCCCGAATTTGCGCGCCTGCGCGTCGAGGATCCGGTGCATTGGTCGCCCGCCATGAAGGCGTGGATCGTGACGCGCTATGCCGACGTGAAGCAGGTGGCGCTGAACAACCGGCAGATCTCCGCCGACCGGCTGACGCCGTTCTTCAAGACCAACCCCGAGTACCAGAAGGGCTCGATCGAGAGCCTGGTGCGCTATCTCAACCACTGGATGGTGTTCCGCGATCCGCCGGATCACACCCGCCTGCGGCGCCTGTTCAACAAGGCCTTTACGCCAACCTCGGTCGAGAACCTGCGGTCCAACATCGAGGATATCGTCGCCCACCTGATCGACGGCATGCAGGCCAAGGCGAAACGTGGCGAGACGGTCGACTATATCGCCGACTTCGCCTACCCGCTGCCCGCCTCGGTCATCATGGACCTGCTGGGCGTGCCGCGCGCCGACCTCGAGCGCGTAAAAATCTGGTCCGACGACATCGCGCTCTTCATCGGCACCGCCCAGGTCGCCGGCAACAAGTACCTGCGCGCCGAATCCGGAGCCAAGGCGATGTCCGGCTATTTCCGCACCCTGGTCGAGGACCGCGCCGCCCAACCGCGCGACGACATGATCAGCCAGCTCGTGCTGGCGCGCGACGACCGCGATGCCCTCAGCACCGACGAGATCATCGGCACCGCGATCCTGTTGCTGTTCGCGGGCCACGAGACCACCACCAACCTGATCGGCAACGGCTTTCTCTATTCGATGAAGAACCGCGGCGAATGGGAGCGGCTGGTGGCCGATCCGTCGCTCGCTGCGTCCGCCGTCGAGGAATTCCTGCGCTACGACGGCCCGTCGGGCGCCTTCGCCCGCGTCGCCGCCGCCGACCTCGAAATGGCTGGCAAGACCATCCGCGAAGGCCAGCGCGTCTTCGCTTTCATGAACTCGGCCAACCGCGATCCCGAGGCCTTCGACAACGCCGAGCGCTTCGATATCGGCCGGGCGCAGAGCCCGCACCTCACCTTCGGGCATGGCATTCACTTCTGTCTCGGCGCGCCACTGGCCCGACTGGAGGCCCAGATCGCCGCGACCCGGCTCGCGGAACGCCTGCCCCACATCCACCTTTCCGGAGGCGATCCGGAGTGGCACGATTCCCTGATATTGCGAGGTGTGAAGGGCCTGCCGGTGACGCTATGAAAGCGATGATCTGCCGCCAATGGGGCGGCCCCGAGGATCTGCGGCTGGAAACGGTCGACTCAGCGCCACTCAAGCGCGGCCAGGTCCGGATTAAGGTCCATGCCGCCGGCGTAAGCTTCGCCACCACTATCGTAATCGCCGGCAAGTACCAGCGCCGCCCACCCTTCCCCTTCGCGCCGGGCACCGAGGTTTCGGGCGTCGTCACGGAGGTCGATCCCGCCTGCAAGCGGCTCAAGGTCGGCGACGAGGTCGTGGCCGTGCTCGACTGGGGCGGGCTCGCCGAGGAAACGGTGGCACACGAGGTCAATGTCTTCCCCAAGCCAAAAAATCTGGGCTTCGTCGAAGCGATCCAGCTCGCCATCTCTTATCCGACGTCGGCCGGCGCCCTCACCTGGCCGATGGCCCTCGACGTGCAGAAGGGCCAGACGCTTCTGGTCCACGCCGCGGCAGGCGGCGTCGGCATGGCCGCCGTCGAGATCGGCAAGATCCTGGGGGCCACTGTGATCGCCACGGCAGGCGGACCACGCAAGACCGAATTCGCCAAGACGCATGGCGCCGATCACGTGATCGACTACGCGACCAGCGACTTTCGCGAGGAAGTGCTGAAGCTGACCAACGGCCGTGGCGTCGACCGCGTCTACGATCCGGTCGGCGGCGATGTCTTTGCCCAGTCGCTGCGCTGCATGGCGGTCGAGGGCCGCATCTGCCCGATCGGCTTCGCCGGTGGCACGATCCCGCAGATCCCGGCCAACTTGCTGCTGATCAAGACTATTTCCGTGACGGGCTTCAACTACGGTTATTACGTCGGCTGGAGCCCGCACGACGCCCGCTTCGAGCAGGCCGAACGTACCTTCGCACTGATGGAGCGCATCCGCGGTTGGTGCGAGGCGGGCCTTTGCCGCCCGCATGTCGACCGCACCTTCCGCCTCGACCAGGCGGCCGAGGCGATGCGCGCCCTGCTGGAGCGCAGCGTCGCCGGCCGCGTCGCGATCGTGATGGATTGATCGCTACTTCTTGGTCAGCTCGCCTTCGAAGATGCAGTAGCCGTCGAGCTTGATCCTGGAATCGCCTTCCTTGATCTGGCCGATGACATCCATCATGCCGCCGCCGCTCACCATCGCCACGGTCTTGATGGCGCCGTTCTTGCCGAGGGTCGTTTCGAACTTGCGTTCGGCCCGGCCCTCCTGCTGGAAGAGACCCTTCACGCTCTCACCATCGACGGCGACGTTGATCGTCATTTTGTAGCTCGGACACCTCGAGCTTCCGGTAACGTTCACGCCAAAGCCGGTCCACGTGTAGACGACCGGCTCGGCCTGTGCCGCGCCGGCGCACAGAACCAAGACCAGAGTTCCCGCTGCAGTCACCCTCGACATCGGTCTTGTTCCCGTCATTCGTCCCCGTCAGGTGAATTCCCTGACAGCATGAAGCAACGAGGCAGGCTTTGCACGCGACGGGGCTATTTCTTGACGAGCGGACCTTCGAACAGGCAGTAGCCGTCGAGCATGATCTTCGGGGCGCCATCCTGGAGGGTGCCGACGACATCGATGGTGTTGTTGTTGCCGACGATGGCCTTGGTCTTGAATTTCTTGTCGGCGCCCATCGACACGTTGAAGAAGCGCTGTGGGCGGCCTTCCTGCTGGAAGAGGCCCTTCACTTCATTGCCTTCCGTCGTGATGTTGATCGTCATCTTGTAGGTCGGGCACTTGCCTGACCCGACGCCATAGCCGGTCCAGGTATAGGCAGGCCCGTCAGCTTGGGCCGCACCGGCGAACAGAACAGCCGCCAAAGTTCCCGCTGCAATTGACTTGAACATCGAATCCTTCTCCCTGACAAAAGTCCCTGATAGCCTTGAACGTCGACCTGCCCGCTTCTCGTGTCCCGCCACGTGCCGGCTATGCCAAATCTTAGCCAATCTCGACATGAAAATCGCCTTTTTGAAGGCGTCACCAGGCATTTCCTGGGGATCAGCGCCCCTTGAAATTTGGCTCCCGCTTTTCGAGGAAAGACTTGATGCCCTCCCTCATATCCTCGGTCTGCATCAACGGCAGGAGTTGCAGGAAGACATGGTGGACATGCTCGTTGAAAGGTTCATTCCAGGCCATGCGCATCATGCGCTTGGCGGCCTGGATGGCGAGCGGTGCATTGGCCGCAATCTCGAGAGCGAGCTCGCGCGCAGCGCCCATGACCTCGGCGTCGGGCACGACCTTGTTGACCAGGCCGATGTCCAGCGACTGGGCGGCACTGAGCGTACGGCCGGTGAAGATCAGCTCGGCCGCCCTGGCCCAGCCCAGCATCCGCGGCAGATACCAGGTGCCGCCGGATTCGGGCAGCACACCACGCTTGGCATAGGAGGCCGCCAGCTTGGCCGACTGCGCCATGACCCGGATGTCGGCGCCGAGGGCGAGATCGAGCCCATACCCTGCCGCCGAGCCGTTGAGCGCGGCAATCACCGGCTTGTCCATGGCGTGCAGCACCGGCGGCGGCGTGTTGCGCAGGTCGATGTTGGTGGGCGTGGCGCCCGAGCCGACGCTGAGATTGTCCGTGCCCTTGGACTGCGCCTCGAGATTGAGCCCGGCGCAGAAGGCGCGGCCGGTGCCGGTCAGGATCACGACCCGCACGGCGGGATCCTCGTTGGCTCGCACCAGGGCGTCGGTGAGCTGCTTCAGCATCGGCCCTGAAATGGTGTTCATGCGCTGCGGCGCGTTCAGGGTGACCGTCGCAATGGCGCCATCGACGCCGTAGAGCAGCTCTTCCGGTATGAGCACCGCTGTGGGCTGGGCCGCAAACTGGCTCATGTTTCCTCCCTCTGCTGTATACGGCTATGGTGGCGCAGGAGAACAGACCGCGCCATGCAAAACCGTTTCATCGACCTCTACAGCGACACCAAGACCAAGCCCTCACCCGGCATGCGGAAAGCCATGGCCGACGCCGAGGTAGGCGACGAGCAGAAGATGGAGGACCCCACCGTCGAGCGACTGCGCGAGCGCATCTGCGATCTTCTGGGCAAGGAGGACGCGGTTTTCCTGCCGAGCGGGACAATGGCCAACCAGATCGCCATCCGCGTTCATTGCCGGCTCGGCGACGAGGTGATCGCCGATCGCACCGCGCACATCATCAATGCGGAGGGCGGCGGCACGGCCGCCAATGCCGGCGTCATGATCCGCATGGTCGACGGCCCCAACGGCGTCTTCACCGGCGAGCAGGTGCGCGATGCCCTGCGCGATCCCAACAGCCGCAACGCGCCGCGCTCGCGCCTGGTCTCGATCGAGAACACGTCCAACGGCGGCTGCGGCACGGTGTGGCCGCTCGCCACGATGCAGGGCGTGACCAAGGTGGCGCGCGCAGCCGGCCTCAGCCTCCACATGGATGGCGCGCGGCTCTGCAACGCGGCCGTCAAATCCGGCACCAAGGCTTGCGACTACGCGGCCTGCGTCGACTCGCTCTGGCTCGACTATACCAAGGGCCTGGGCGCCCCGGTCGGCGCGAGTCTCGCCGGCTCGAAGGACTTCATCAAGGAAGCCTGGCGCCAGAAGCAGATGCTGGGCGGCTCGATGCGTCAGTCCGGCGTGATCGCCGCGGCCGCCCTCTATGCCCTCGACCACAACTGGGACCGCCTTGCCGAGGACCATGACAATGCCCGCCACCTCTCCGAAGGCATCGCCAACATCGAGGGCCTGAAGATCGACGTAGCGCGCATGGAGACCAACCTGGTGTTCTTCGAGATCACCAAGCCGGGCTGGACCACGACCAGGCTGGTCGAGGCCTGCAAGGAACGTGGCGTCGGCATGGGCGCCGCCGCCGGCAACCGCATCCGCGCCGTCACCCATCTCGACGTCAACCGCGCGGACATCGACTCCGCCTTGAAGGTGATCAGCGACGCGCTGGCGGCCTGACCGCCCATGAATGCACCTCTGAAGCTCGGCCAATCGATCGCGCGGCGCGAGGATCGTCGGTTCCTGACGGGGACCGGCCGCTACACCGACGACACCGCGCCGGACGGGGCTCTGGCCGTCCTGTTCGTGCGCTCGCCGCATGCCCATGCCCGGATCGCCGGCATCGACACGGAAACAGCCCTCGCCTCGCCGGGCGTTGCCGCCATCTATACTGCCGAGGACACCGCCGCCGACAGGCTGGGTCACCTGCCCGCCATCAGCGAGATCAAGGACGAAGCCGGCAACCGCCATCGCGAGCCGCCGCATCTGCCGATGCCGGTCGGCAAGGTGCGCCATGTCGGCGATGTCGTCGCCATGATCGTGGCCGGCACGCTCGACCAGGCACGCGACGCCGCCGACCTGCTGGTCGTCGACTACGAGGAACTGCCTGCCGTCGTGACGGTGGCCCAGGCGCTCGCTTCAGGCGCGGCGCTGGTCCATGACGACGTGCCGGGCAACCTGATGTGCCGCTGGAGCAGGGGTGATGCCGCCGCGACGGAGGCCGCTTTCGCCAAGGCGGCCCACGTTTCGAGCCTCTCGATCCGTTCGCCGCGCCAGATCGTGCACTACATGGAGACCCGTGCGGCGTGGTCGGCCTACGACGCCGCCAGCGATCTCGTGACCGTCACCTTCGGCTCGCAAGGCGTGCAGATCCCGCACCGGCTGATGTGCGAGCGCGTTCTCGATGTCGCGAAGGACAAGTTGCGGCTGGTCACCGAGGACGTGGGCGGCGGCTTCGGCCCGAAGTATCCCATCTATGCCGAACCGACGCTGATCGCCTGGGCGACGCGCAAGCTCGGACGCGGCCTGCGCTGGACCGCCGACCGTGCCGAGCTGGCCCTGGCCGACAGCCACTCCCGCGATCTCGTGGCGATGGGCGAACTTGCGCTCGATGCCGGCGGCAGGTTCTTGGGCATACGGGTCAAGGCCGAGGCCAACTACGGCGCCTATGTCTCGATGTTCGCGCCAACCATCGCGACCACCGGGATGGCCAAGGTGATCTCCGGCCTCTACCGCATCCCGGCGATCCGCCTCGACTTCGACTGCGCCTTCACCAACACCGTGCCGGTCGATGCGATCCGCGGCGCCGGCAAACCAGAGGCCCTGTTCCTGCTCGAACGGCTGGTCGACATCGCCGCCCACGAGACCGGCCGCACGCCCATCGAACTGCGCCGCCTCAATCTGCTCCAGCCCGAGGACATGCCCTACGCGGCGGCAAGCGGCTACACCTATGATGCGGCCGACTGTCCGCGGCTGTTCGAGACGGCCCTCAGCCAGGCCGACGTTGCAGGTTTCGAGGCACGCCGCGCCGCGAGCGAGGCTGCCGGCAAACGCCGTGGTCTCGGCCTCTCCTGCCATCTGCACGGCACCGGCGGCATCGCCGACGAACATGTCGTGGTGCAGGTCGAGCCCGACCGCCTCGTCGCCCGGTTGGGCACGCAGAGCCAAGGCCAGGGCCATGAGACAATCTTCGCCCAGATGCTGTCGACGGCGCTCGACGTGCCCGTCGAGCGCATCGAAATCCGCCAGGGCGACACGCAGAGCATCCCGCACGGCGGCGGTACCGGCGGCTCGTCGTCGACCATCATCAGCGGCACGACACTCGCGCGCGCTGCCGATGTCGTGATCCAGCGCGGCCGCGATCTTGCCGCCGAGCGGCTGGAAACCGCACCGGCCGACATCGCCTACCGCGACGGCGCCTTCGAGGTCGTGGGTACCGACCGCCGGGTCGGGCTGTTCGAGCTCGCGGCCTGGAAGCCGTTCGACGGCGACGCGGTGTTCGCCGACAAGATCGAGACCTTCCCGACCGGAGTCATGGTCTGCGAGGTCGAGGTCGACACCGACACCGGCGTTACCCGCATCGACCGCTTCACCGCGGTGGCCGACAGCGGCGTGGTGGTGAACCCGCGCCTGCTGGCGGGCCAGATGCATGGCGGCATCGTACACGGACTCGGCAATGCTCTGATGGAGGAAGCCGTCTACGACGAGGAAACGGGACAGCTGCTCAGCGGCACCTTGATGGACTACGCCCTGCCACGTGCTGACGACGTGCCGGGCCTGCAGGTCGACACGATCGCCACCGCCTCGCCCAACAATTTCCTCGGGCTGAAAGGCATCGGCGAACTGCCGACCAACGGCGCGCCGGCTGCCCTCGGCAACGCCATCCTCGATGCGCTACGCCCGCTGGGCGTACGCCATATCGACATGCCGATCACCGCCCAAAAGATCTGGAAGGCCTTGAATCGATGACACGCTGGATACGTCGTTCGGTACTCGCCTTGGGCGCACTCATCGTCCTGGCGGCCGGCGCCATGGCCGCTGTCATCGCTTGCGATTCGCCGGCCGCGCCGCCGGTGCTGGCGGCCGGCAATTCCATTCCCGGAATCGCCCAGTGGAACTTCGCCGAGCTTCCCAAGGTACAAACCGTCAAGGCGCGTGACGGCGCGCCGCTCAATTATCGCCTCTATCCCGGCCGCGCCGACCGCGCGGTTGTGCTGGTGCACGGCTCCACCGGCTCCGGCGCCGAGATGCTGAAGCTCGCCCAGGCGCTGCAGGGGGCGGGCGCCACGGTTTACGCCATCAGCCTGCGCGGCCATGGCGGCAGCGGCACCCGAAACGGCGATGTCTCGTATCGCGGCCAGCTCGACAACGACCTGGCCGACCTCGTCAAAGGCGTGGGGATCGACAAGCAAGGCGTCCATCGCACACTCGTAGGATTTTCTTCCGGCGGCGGCTTCGTGTTGCGCGTTGCGGGCGGTTCGCAGGCCGGCTTGTTCGACGACTATCTCGCGATCTCGCCCTACATTGGGCCGGACTCGCCCACCAACAAGCCCAATTCCGGCGGATGGGCCGGCGTGGCGCTGCCGCGCGTCGTGGCCCTGTCGCTGCTCGACGGCATCGGCCTGCCCTGGTTCCAGGGACTGCCCGCGATCCACTTCGCCACCCAGGCGAAAGCGGACGACAGCCGCACGCCGGTCTACTCGTTCCGGCTGATGGCCAGCCTGCAGCTTGGCCGCGACTGGCGCGCGGTGCTGGCCCGCATCCAGGCGCCGACACGGATCGTGGTCGGTGCCAACGACGAGCTGTTCAACGCCGATCAGTTCCAGCCGATGTTGCAGGCCATCAATCCCCGCATCGGCGTCATGGTCGTGCCGGGGCACGGTCATCTCGGCATGATCGCCGACTCGGCGGCAGTAATCGCGGTCGCCACCGTGTGGCGGCAGATAGCGGACCGCTGACGGCGGGCGCTACGCCTGCAGGAACGTCAAGGCGCCCCGTCCGCCGACATAGAGGCCGGCCGCGATGACGAACCAGGCGAAGACGCGCGTGAGCAGGCCCTTGCGTCGGGCAAGCACGGTGTTGGCCTTGGTGCCGGCGATCGCCCCGACGGCGCCACCGCCAACCAGCAAAGCCGCGACTGGCCAGTCGACCAGTCCCGACCAGGCATAGCTCGAGGCGGAGGCAATACCGAACGCAGTGACGGCGACGAGCGAGGCACTTGCGGCATCCTGCAATTCCATGTCGGTCGCCAGGATCAGCCCCGGCACGATCAGGAATCCGCCGCCAATGCCGAAGAACCCCGACAGCAGGCCGACGCCGGCTCCGAGCACGATGAGCCGCGGCAGCAATCGCCGTGCGTTCTCACGCGTGAGACGCGCCGATTGGGAGCCGCTCGCCGGCTTGGGCCGAAGCATCACCACACCCACGACGATCATCACGAGCCCGAACAGGGCCAGCAATTTCTGGCCGTCGACGGATTTTCCGAAGGCGGCACCGGCCAACGCCCCTGCGACCCCGGCAGCGCTGAAGACAAGTGCGCAGGGCCAGCGGATCGATGTCCGCCAGGCATGCAGACCGAGGCTGGTCGCGGCATTGAGCGCGACGGCGAGGGCTGCCGTGCCGATCGCGACGTGAGCAGAGGGAACACCCACCGCATAGACGAGCAGCGGCACGGCGAGGATCGAGCCGCCGCCGCCGATCAGTCCCAGAACGAGGCCGATCAGGCCGCCCGAGGCCAGCGCGATGGCCGGGGCAAGCATCAGTCCAGCGCGGCCTTCACCGCGCGGTTCCACGGCATCAGGCCGAGCAGCTTGGCCATGCCGCACCAGCCGCTGGCGCCAGCGAACACCAGGCCGGCACCGACGAAAGCCGAGAGAGCGAGGAAAGCTGGCGCGACCCAGATGCCCAGCACGACCCCCAGCACGACGAGGCTGCCGGCGGTGATCTGGACCTGCCGCATGATCTCGATCGGCTGTCGTGTGTCGGTGGTGACCGGCAGACCCGCCTTCTTCCAGGCGTCGATACCGCCTTCCAGGACATAGGCGTCGCAGCCTGCCGCACCGGCAAGACGCGAGGCGTTGGCCGCCGTGCGGGCGCCGGAGCGGCAATGGAAGATCACCGCCCTGGCATCCGCCGTGTCGATCGCCGAGAGCTTGGAGAGAGCGTGGTGACGCACACCGGGAACGTGTTCGCGTGCATGCTCGTCGGCCTCGCGGATGTCGACGAGCACCGCGCCGTCGTCGATCAGGCACTTGGCGCGGACGGCATCGATGGTGGGAAGGGACATGATGTTCTCCTCTCGGAAAGGTCCGGGTCAGGTCTGGCAATAGAGCCGGTGCAGGGTGGCGAGCAGCGTTTCCACCCGCGGATCGGCGATGCGATACCAGAGCATCTGCGCGTCGCGACGGAAGGCCACGACACCCTCTTCGCGCATGCGCGCAAGATGCTGCGACAGCGCCGATTGCGACAGGCCAACATCCTCGGCCAGCGCGCCGACGGTCGCCTCGCCCGTTTCCACCAGCTTGCAGAGAATGAGCAGGCGGCGGTCGTTGGCGAGGGCGCGCAGCAGGTCGGCGACTTCGCCGGCCTTGGCTTCGAGCGCACCGGGATCGAGGCGAGAGGATGTGTTTTTCATATTAGCTATTGCTAATTTAGTTATCTCTAATATATATGTCAAGTCGCAGCCTTGGAGAAAGACATGTCCTCGCAGCCGGTCATCGACGCCTTCTTCGACCCAGCCACTTTCACCATCACCTATCTGGTCAGCGATCCCGTCTCCGGCCGGGCGGCGATCGTCGACCCGGTGCTCGACTACGACCACCGCTCGGGCAAGGCCACGACCGCCTCGGCGGATCGCGTGCTGGCGAAGGCTGCAGAGCGCGGCGTACAGGTCGACTGGATCCTGGAAACCCATGCCCATGCCGACCACCTGACCGCGGCGCCACACCTCAAGGCGAGGACGGGCGCCTCCGTGGTGATCGGCGAGCACATCCGCGAGGTCCAGAAAATCTTCGGCAAGGTCTTCAACGCCGCCGATGTGAGCGGCGACGGCCGGGAATTCGACCGTCTCGTCCGAGACGGCGAGCGGCTCCCGCTCGGCACGCTCGAGATCGAGGTCATGCATGTGCCCGGCCATACGCCGGCCGACGTCGCCTACCAGATCGCCGACGCCGTGTTCGTGGGCGACACGATCTTCATGCCCGATTACGGCACGGCCCGGGCCGACTTCCCGGGCGGCGACGCGGCGCAGCTCTATCGCTCGATCCGCCGCCTTCTGGCATTGCCGCCCGCGACCCGGCTCTTCATGTGCCACGACTACAAGGCGCCGGGACGGGACAGCTACGCCTGGCAGACGACCGTGAAGGATGAATGTGCGCGCAACGTTCATGTGCACGACGGCATCGACGAGACCCACTTCGTCGCCATGCGGCACAAGCGCGATGCCACGCTCGCCGCCCCAGTCCTGCTGCTGCCGTCGGTGCAGGTCAACATCCGGGCCGGCCGCCTTCCGCCGGTCGATACGAACGGCGTCGCCTACCTTCGCATTCCGATACGCCTCGCCGCCTGACGGGTAGTACCTGCCCCCTCCCTCGGCTAGCATCCGCGGCCAAGGAGGAAATCAATGAAATCGACAATGAGAGCCCTGCTCGCGGGCGCGCTGATTCTGCTCGCCGCCGAAGCGCAGGCCCAAGCCTGGCCCAACAAGCCGATCAAGCTCGTGGCGCCCTATCCGCCCGGCGGCCAGACCGACGTGGTGGCGCGCTATTTCGCCGAGAAGCTCACGGGCGTGCTCGGACAGCAGGTGATCGTCGAGAACAAGGCCGGCGCCCAGGGCATGGTCGGCGCCGAGATCGTGAAGAACGCCGCGCCTGACGGCTACACGTTCGTCTACGTCAACTCGTCGATGATGTGCATCAACCCCTACGTCTACAAGAAGATGCCCTATGACGGCTTCAAGGACTTCGTGCCGGTGACTCAGCATGGCCTGGCGCCATTGGCCATGGTGGTGCTGCCCACGCTCGGTCCGAAGTCGGTGAAGGAGTTCGTCGCCTGGGCCAAGGAGCGCAAGGGCAAGGTCAACTTCGCCTCGTTCGGCCTAGGTTCCTCGTCGCACATCTGGGGCGAGGCGCTGAACCAGGCCGAAAAGCTCGACATGACCCACGTACCCTACAAGGGCGCGGGTCCGGCGATCCAGGATACGCTGGCCGGCCACATCCCGATGACCATCCAGGATCTCGCCTCCAGCGGTCCTGCGATCTCCGGCGGCAAGCTCTTGCCGCTGGCCGTCACCTCGGCGGTGCGCTGGCCGCGCCTGCCAGACGTGCCGACCTTCAACGAGGTCGGTTACAATATCAACCTGGTCGGCTGGAACGGCATCATGGCGCCGGCCGGCACGCCCAAGGAAATCGTCGAGCGCATGAGCGCGGAGATTCGCAAGGTGGTGCAGGCGCCCGAGGGCAAGGAGAAGCTCCTCGACATGGGCTTGTTCGCCACCGGCACCACGCCGGCCGAAATGACCGAAATCATGAAGACCGGCTGCGCCGCCTGGGGCGACGCCGTGAAGCGGGCCGGCGTCGAGCCGGAATGACCTAGGTCAAGGCCCGCCCCCGGCGGTCATGCGAACCAATGCGCATGACCGCAAAGATCCTGATCCTCAACGGCCACCCCGATCCCGTCCGCAAGGGCCTCTGCCATGCCCTGGCCGACGCCTATGGCGTCGGCGCCGCAGAGGGCGGCCACGAGGTGCGCCGCCTCGATATCGCTACGCTCGCCTTCGGCTTCGTCCATTCGCAAAGCGAGTTCGAGCACGGCGAAGCATTGCCAGACATCGTGACGGCCCAGGAGGCGGTCAAATGGGCGAGCCATGTGGTGGTGATCTTCCCGCTCTGGCTGGGCGACGTTCCGGCCGTACTGAAGGCGTTCCTCGAACACACGCTGCGCCCAGGTTTCGCCTATGCCTATCGGCCCAGCGGCTTTCCCGAGATGTTCCTGACGGGACGGTCGGCGCGCATCGTCGTCACCATGGGGATGCCCGCCTTCGTCTATCGCTGGTATTTCCGCGCCCACGGCGTGAAGAACCTCAAGCGCAACATCTTGCGTTTCGTGGGTTTCTCGCCGGTGCGCGACACCATGCTGGGCAGCGTCGGCACGCGCAGCAAGCCCCAGATCGCACGCTGGTTCGACGACATGAAGGCGCTGGGCCGCCGGGCCGCTTGAGCTAGCGTTGACCCAATCTCGCGAGCGCTGCAGCGATCGCCTCGCGCGTCGCAGCGGGCTGCTCGGCGATAGCGCGCCCCAGCAGATCGAGCTGGCGACGCAGCGTGTTCACCTGGTCGATGAGGTCCACCACGGTTTCCACCGACTCGTCGTCGAAGCCCATCTCGTCGATGAGCTCGGCCAGCAGGCGGGCGCGGGCGACGTCGATCTGCTCGAAGCTCCACGCCTCCGCCGTGCCTGAGGGGCGCAGCAAGCCACGCGCCACCCAACGTTCAACATGGACCGTCGTCAAGCGGCCGTGCAGACGCAGCAGTTCGTCAAGGGTCGTCACGTGAACTGCTCCATCTCCTTGCGCGGGTCGTGGGCGCGACCCGCCTCCCAGCTCTCGAGGAATTCCTTCAACTTGTCGTCGGGCGTTTCGGGCAGCACGATCTTCAGCTTCACATACTGGTCGCCACGCTGGCCCGACTTGCGGTGGAGCAGGCCGCGGCCTTTAAGCCGAAGCGATGTGCCCGTGTTCGAGCCCGCCGGCACGTTCAGCATCACCGGCCCGCCGATCGTCGGCACCTTCACCTTGCCGCCCAGCGTCGCTTCCGAAACTGTCACCGGCAGTTCGATGTGAATGTCGTTGTCGCGCGGCTGGAAGAAGGCGTGCGGGTCGATGTGGATCTCGACATAGGCGTCACCGGCCGGCTGGCCCTGTGTACCCGGCATCCCCTGCCCTTTCAGCCGCAGCGTCTGACCGTCGGTCGTGCCTTCGGGAACGTCGATGTCGAGGGTCTTGCCGTCGGGCAGGTTGACCCTCTGCTTGCCGCCACGCGCGGCCACCAGGAACGGCACGCGCAAGGAATAGGTGACGGGCATGCCACCCATGTCGAAGCCCCCGCCACCGCGGCCACCGCCGAACCCACGGCGCTCGCCGAACATCTCGGAAAAGATGCCGCCCATGTCGACGAATGACTCGTGTGCGCCGGCCCGTTCGTATTTGTGGCCGTTGCCACCGGCCTGATCGCGATAGAAGCCGCGCGGCGGCATCTCCTGCCCGGTGGCGTCGATTTCGCCCGCGTCAAAGCGCCGCCGCTTCTCGGCATCCGAGAGCAGGTCGTTAGCCTGGCTGATTTCCTTGAACTTCGCCTCGGCGGCCTTGTCGCCGGGATTGAGGTCGGGATGGTGCTTCTTGGCGAGCTTGCGGAAGGCCTTGCGGATGTCGTCGTCCGAGGCGGTCTTTGGCACGCCCAGGACGGTGTAGGGATCGGTCATAGCCCTACAGATGTGGTGTGAATTGGTGGGTTGCAAGTATGGGCAGCGACAGAGGGCCACCACTTCCGGTCGTCCGCCGTCAGCTTTTGGGGGCTAATCGCCGGCAGAAGTAGGTGTTTGCAGTCGGTGCGAACTGTCGTCCAAGCTTCCATTATCGCACCGGAAATGAAATGAATGTTGACCGCCCAAGGAGGTTTGATACGTTCCGCCCGGGTGGTGGTAGCGATTGGGAGAGCGCTTCCATTGGGTATCGAGCGGTACGCTCGATACCGAACGACTTCGGTCGTTTCGAGGGTGGCAGGTAGGTAATGGCAAGTTCGCAACCCGGCACTTCGGTGTCCGGCGCTGCATTTTCCGGCGCGTATCGTGGCAGCGAGTCCTTCCAGGTTGAAGCCCTCGACAACACGATCACAAAGCGGTTTGCCGCGAGCACGAAGAGCTCGCCTTCACGTGTTGCGCTCGTTCAGGACGGCGAGGCGCTGACCTACGCCGATCTCGATCTGCGCGCCAATCAACTCGCGCATTTCCTGCAGCGGCAGGGCGTCGGCGCAAACAGCCGGCTCGCCTTGCACGCCGGACCGTCCATCGCAGCACTCATATCCATTCTCGCGGCACTCAAGGCAGGCGCTGCCTACGTGCCGCTCGATCCAACCGCTCCTCAAGCCTATCTCAACTGGGTCCTGCACGATTGCGGCGCCGGGCTGGTGCTTTCAAGCGCTCGCCGCGATGGCGAATTGCCCGTGCCGTCGATGGACCTCGCGAAGGCACTGGCAGCCTCCGCCAATGAATCCACAGCAGCATTGGACGACGATTCCCGTCCCGATGACATCGCCTACGTGATGTACACCTCGGGGTCGACAGGCCGTCCAAAAGGCGTGCAGATACCCCACCGAGCTGTTGTGCGGCTGGTAACCGACCAAACTTACGCACGCTTCGCGGCTGACGAGGTAATCCTCCACGCCTCGGCGCTCGCCTTCGACGCCAGTACCTTCGAGATCTGGGGCACGCTCCTGCATGGCGCTCGTGGTGTCATCGTCAGGGACGAACGCGCCTCACTTCAGCGCATCGCCGAGGCGATCACCCGGAACGGCGTCACCACCGCGTGGTTCACCTCGGGCCTGTTCAACCTGTTCATGGACCACCAGCTCGGTGCGCTCCGGGGTCTTCGCCAGATCCTGGCCGGTGGCGACGTGCTGTCGCCCTCTCACATACTGCGGGCGCAGGCCGCACTGCCGAACTGCCAGCTGATCAACGGCTACGGCCCGACGGAAAACACCACCTTCACCTGTTGCTACAGGATTCCGCGCGAAGGCTGGGGTGGCGGCCCGGTGCCGATCGGCACGTCCATTCGCGGCACCTACGTTCGCCTTCTCGACGAAGACATGAACCCGGTGGCCGACGGTGAAATCGGCATGCTCTACGCAGGCGGCCTCGGTCTCGCGGCCGGCTATCTCGGCGATGCCCGACAATCCGCCGCCGACTTCGTCACCGATCCGATGCGCACCGGAGCCGTGCTCTATCGTACCGGCGACCTCGCGCGCCGCCGGCCGGATGGCAATCTCGATTTCATCGGTCGTCGTGATCGTCAGGTCAAGATCGATGGCAAGCGCGTCGAGCTCGGCGAGATCGAAGAGGCATTGCGCAAGAGCACCGGGGTTTCCGATGCCGTGGTGACGATGGGTCGAGCCGGCGAGCCTTCCCTGACGGGGTACCTCAAACCGGCATCGGGCGAATGCGACCGCGCAGCGCTGGTGTCGAGCGCGCGCGCCACCCTCATGGGTACCTTGCCGCCCCATATGCGGCCGTCGCGGGTCATGGTCGTCGATGCGTTTCCGCTGACCTCGAATGGCAAGATCGATCTCGACCGTTTGCCGTCGCCGAGGCAGCCCGAGACATCGGCGGCGGCGTTGGCGAAAGGCGAAGCCGAACGCACTCTGGCCGGCATCTTTTCGCGCGTGCTCGGTCTGCACACCATCGGCCCGGACACCAACTTCTTCGATCTCGGCGCCACTTCCCTGAAGCTGATCGAGGCTCATGCGTCGATCGAGCGTGTCTGGCCTGGCGTTGGCGTGGTCGACCTCTTTCAGCATCCAAGCATCCGTGGACTGGCACGCGCGATCGAGGGCCGGACGGCACCGGCCGAGAGCACGATACGGAGCCGCGCGCGACAGCAGAGCGAAGCGTTGAGGCGGTTGCAACGCGCCAAGTCGGCGCGATGAGCGTTCCTGAGGACGCGGTAGCCATCATCGGCCTTGCCGGGCGATTTCCCGGGGCAAGCGACATCGACCAATTCTGGCGCAACATCCGCAACGGCGTGAGCTCCGTCAGCCGTTTCTCGGACGCCGAGCTCGAAGACGCGTTTGCCAACGACGTTCGCAGCGACGCCAACTTCGTGCGCGCGCGTCCGATCCTCGAAGATGTCGATCTTTTCGATGCAGACTTCTTCGGCATGCTGCCGCGGGAAGCTGCCCTGACCGATCCGCAACATCGGGTGTTGCTCGAGTGTGCCTGGGCGGCGCTCGAGGATGGAGGTTACGACCCGTCGCGGTTCGCAGGTGCGATCGGCGTGTTCGCCGGTTGCAGCATGAACACGTACCTGCTCGCGAACGTCCTGGACGAGCGCCTGGACCGTGACAGGTTCACCAGCGACTATCAGGTCGGCTCCTACGACGCCCTGCTTGGTGCCCTCTCCGACACGCTGGCAACGCGCATATCCTACAAGCTGAACCTGCGCGGCCCGGCAATGACGGTGCAAAGCGCGTGTTCGACATCGCTGCTCGCCATTGCCCAGGCCTGCCAAAGCCTGCTGCTGCATCAATCGGACATGGCGCTTGCCGGCGGCGTCTCGATCACCTTCCCGCAGAAGCGTGGCTACCTGCATCAGGAAGGCGGCATGGTGTCTCCGGACGGCGTCTGCCGCCCGTTCGACGCCGACGCCGGGGGCACGATATTCGGCGACGGCGCAGGCATCGTGCTGCTGAAGCGCCTCGCCGACGCGATCGACGACGGCGATCGCATCTATGCCGTCATTCGCGGCAGCGCGGTCAACAATGACGGCAGCGACAAGGTTGGCTTCACCGCGCCCAGCGTTCGGGGCCAGGCGGACGTCATCGCCTCGGCGTTGGCCGCGTCGGGCGTCGAGGCGGACACGATCGGCTACGTCGAATGTCACGGAACAGCCACTCCATTGGGCGACCCCATCGAGTTTGCCGGGCTGGTCCGGGGCTTCGGGTCAAACCGGGTCGAGCTGCCCTATTGCGCCCTCGGTTCCGTCAAGGCGAACGTCGGGCATCTCGATGTCGCCTCTGGCGCCGCTGGCCTCATCAAGGCGGCACTTGCGCTACATCACCGTGAAATTCCGCCGCTGGCGAACTTCCATAGGGCAAACCCACACATCGATCCCGCCGGAAGCCCGTTCTTCTTTCCCACCGCCCCCATCTCGTGGCGCCAAAGCGCCACGCCTCGGCGGGCTGGCGTGAGCTCGTTCGGCGTCGGCGGTACCAACGTCCATGTCGTCCTTGAGGAAGCACCGCCCGTCCCGTCCACCCCTGAGGCAACATCGCGCCGCCACGTGCTGCCACTTTCCGCCAGGAGCGATGCGGCGCTTTCGGCCATGGCGGCTGCGCTCGCGGACGAGCTGGTCCGGAACAGCGAAATGGCGATCAAGGATGTCGCCTATACGCTGCAGGTGGGTCGGCACGCCTTCGAACATCGCGCCGCCGTCACATGCTCCTCCCGCGAGCAGGCAATCGAGGCCTTGCGCGCACTGCCGCCAACAGCGAGTGGCGCGCGAGCGCCCCTGATATTCACGTTCCCCGGACAGGGCGCGCAGTACCCGGGAATGGCGCGAGTCCCCTACAGGCAGCACGCCTCCTTCAGAGCCACGATCGACGAGGGCATCGCCATCGCGACGCCGATCGTCGGAGCCGACTTGCGCGCACAGTTGCTCGAGCCCGAGGCGACCGGTGGAGATGCGACCCTGCTGACGCAGCCGGCGCTGTTCATCTTTGAATACGCATTGGCCAGGCTTTGGATATCCTGGGGTCTGACGCCGGACGCCATGGTGGGGCATAGCGTCGGCGAATTCGTCGCTGCCTGTCTGGCCGGAGTCTTCTCGTTCGAGGACGGCTGCCGCCTTGTCGCCGCCCGGGCGCGGATCATGCAGGGAATGCCGCCTGGCGCCATGCTGGCGGTTCGGCTTTCGGAACCGAAGTTGAGAGCCGACCTTGGTGACACGCTCGATCTGGCCGCCATCAACGCGCCCTCCCTCTGCGTCGCATCAGGTCCGGTCGAAGCGATCGAAGCGCTGAACGACAGGTTGACGGCAAAGGGCGTAGCCTGCCGGCGGCTCGCCGTCTCCCATGCCTTCCATTCTCGCGCCGTCGACCCCGTGCTGGCGGAGATTGAAAACGCTGCCGGCTCGGTGTGGCTGGCATCGCCCCGGATTCCCTTCGCGTCGTGCGTCACCGGAGAGTGGGCCGGCGCGGCGCAGGCAACCGATCCCAAATACTGGGCCCGCCATGGCCGTGCCCCGGTGCGGTTTGCCGATGCGCTTTCGACGGCAGCGCAAGATAGTTCCTTCCTGCTCGAAGTCGGACCCGGCCGCGGCCTCTCGGCGCTGGCGGCGCAGGTTGTCGACCGGAAGAAGCTGCACGGTATCGCCGCAAGCCTGCCGGACGAGGACACCGACGGGCTGTCGGAAGCCCTGGCCGCTCTCTGGACCGCAGGGTTCGCGCCGGACTGGGCAGAGACTGCGGAGACGCACGGCCGCAGGATCTCATTGCCGACTTATCCTTTTCAGCGATCGCGCTGCTGGATCGAGCGCACCGACAAGCGCGCCATGGTTGTCCCGCTGCTGGGCGCGACGCCGACGAACGCCACCGTACCGGCTGCCCCACTTCCCGGCGTGGTGCCAACTTCGACGCCCGCTGCCGCAACACCGCGCGTCTCTTCGCTAGAAACCCAGGTCGTCGAGATCCTGGAGTACCTGTCGGGCGCGTCCGACATCGATCCACAAGTGGGGTTTCTCGACCTCGGATTCGACTCTCTCCTGCTCGGCCAGGTCGCACGAGCTTTGGAGAAGAAATTCCGGATCCGGATCACCTTCCGGCAGTTGTTGACGGAGATGTCGTCCGCGGCGTTCGTCGCCAGATACCTCGATTCGACCCTGCCGCCGGACGTGGCGCAGCCCGCACGATCGACTCCGCCTGTCGCGCCGCCACCGATGCCGCTGCCGCAGAATGACGGCGATGCTCGCACACGCGTGTATCGACCGACCGTCGGCGCAGGCCCGAGCACCTTGACCGTCACTCAGCGCGCCTACGTTGACGATCTGGTGCGTCGGCTGAATGCGCGGACGCCGCTCTCCAAATCCAGGACGCAGCAAGACCGGGCAGTACACGCCGATCCGCGAACGGCCGCAGGCTTCCGTCAGGAGTGGAAGGAACTCGTCTACCCCGTGGTCGCCTCTCGGGCCAAGGGCTCGAAGATCTGGGATATAGATGGCAACGAGTATGTGGATCTCGTCAACGGTTTCGGCCAGACGATGTTCGGACACTCGCCGGACTTCGTTACGGCCGCTGTCGCCGCGCAGATCGAAGAAGGCTTTCCGATCGGACCGCAGAGCCCGCTGGCCGGTGAAGTGGCCGCGCTCGTGTCGAAGTTCACGGGGGACGAACGGGTCACCTTCTGCAACACCGGATCGGAAGCGGTGATGGCGGCAATGCGCGTGGCGCGTGCGGTCACCGGGCGGGAGCGCATCGTCGTATTCGCCAATGACTACCATGGCCAGTTCGACGAGGTGCTGGTGAAGGCCGGCGGCGGCGGAGCTCGCCACGCCTTGCCGATTGCGCCGGGGATTCCTCCCGAGTCGGTCGCCAATATGATGGTGCTGCCGTACGGCGAGCAACAGAGCCTCGATTGGATCGAGGCGAACGGCAACGAGATCGCAGCCGTCCTCGTGGAACCGGTGCAGAGCCGCCATCCCGAACTGCGTCCGCAGGCCTTCCTGAAAAAGCTGCGCGCAATGACCGAAAGCTCCGGCACGGCGCTCGTGTTCGACGAAATCGTCACCGGCTTTCGCGTGCATGCCGGTGGGATGCAGGCGGTCTTCGGCATCAGGGCCGACCTCGCGACATACGGCAAGGTGCTGGGCGGCGGCATGCCGATCGGAATCCTGGCGGGCAAAGCACGATTCATGGACGCGCTGGACGGCGGCACATGGCGATACGGCGATGAGTCCCGCCCGGAAACTGCACCCACTTTCTTCGCCGGCACTTTCGTGCGCCACCCTCTGGTGCTCGCCGCCGTCAAAGCGGTTCTTCAGCATCTCAAGGCCGAAGGACCGACGCTGCAGGAGAAACTGGCGGCGCGCCTGCGCAGCCTCGTCGAGAGCATGAATCGCGATCTGGCGCGCCACGGCCTCGCAACACGGGCCGAAGGCTATTCGAGCTGGTTCTACATCAACTTCGCGGGCGAGCTGCCGCTCGGATCGCTTTTCTGGGCGCAGATGCGCCTGCTCGGCATCCACGTTCAGGAAGGCTTTCCCTGCTTCCTCACCACGTCACACTCCGACGCCGACATTGCAGCCATCGAGAACGCCTTCCGCACCTCGCTGGACGCCCTGGAAGCGGGCGGCATCCTGGCGACTGCGCATGGCGACGTCGGCGACTCCGCGCCATTGACCGAGCCGCAGTTGGAAATCCTGACCGCCGCGCAGATGTGCGACGAGGCTTCTTGCGCCTTCAACGAGTCGATCAGCCTTGCGCTCGACGGCGAGATCGACATCGCCGCTCTGAAGTCTGCCCTGAACGCCGTCGTCGCCCGCCATCAGGCGCTGCGCGGTTATCTTGGGCGTTCCGACGAGCGCATGCATTTCGCACCATCGCTCACCCTTGCGCTGGAGCTTCAGGATTGCTCGCGCGAGACTGACGCAGATGCGGCCCTTGCGGCACTCGTCGCCGCCGATGCGCGCATGCCGTTCGACCTGTGGGCAGGGCCGCTCGTGCGCGCCAACCTCGTAGGCCTGGCCAAGAACCGACACGTGCTTGTGTTCACCACACACCATATCGTCTGCGACGGCTGGTCGCTGAACATCGTCCTCAACGACCTCGCGGCGGAGTACCGCGCGTTGCGCGCGGCTCGGCCTGCGGCATTGCCGACGGCACCGCGCTTTTCCAAGTACGCACTTACACAGGCAGCTTCGAAAGCCTCGCGAGCGGCCGACCTCGCATACTGGACCTCCCTCTACGCCGATCTTCCTGCACCGATCGAGCTCCCCACGGATCGTCCTCGCCCGGCCCAGCGGTCGTATGGCGGCGCCACCTACTCGACCCACTTCGACGCCGACCTTCTTGCTTCGCTCAGGAAAACAGGTGCAGCACAGGGCACGACTCTTTTCCCGGTGCTCTTCACGGCTCTGCAGACCGTGCTGGGACGCCTGGCGAATGCGGCTGACATCGTGATCGGCGTGCCGCTTGCCGGCCAGCCTGTCGACGACGAACCGATGCTCGTCGGACACTGTGCCGAGATGCTGCCCTTCCGTGCTCCACTGGCATGGAGCACGCCCTTCACCACTCACGTCCGGGGTGTTGCGCAGCGGCTGCTCGACGGCTTCGACCATCCGAAATGTACGTACGGCACCCTGGTGCGCGCGTTGCCGCTGCAGCGCGCTGCGAACCGTCTGCCGCTGACGGAGGTCCAGTTCAATCTCGAACGCCTGGCCGACGCCCTCGATTTCGGCGGGCCGGCGGCTGCTGTTTCACCCAACGCGAAGGCGGCGGTGAATTTCGATATTTTCGTCAACGTGATCGAATCCAAGGCCGGCCTGCGGATCGATTGCGACTACAACACCGGCCTGTTCGACGAGTCGACGATCGCCCGTTGGATGGCCCACTACCGGCGCATCCTCAAAGGCATCTGCGCCGCTCCGGAGACTTCGCTGTCCGCGCTGCCGATCCTCTCGGCCGAGCAGGAGCGTTTCGTTCTGGACGTGGTCAACGACAGCGTGGTGCCCTATCCACGCGACAGCTGCATCCACGATCTGTTCGCAGCGCAGGCCGCGAAGACCCCGAGCGCGGTGGCCTGCGTCGATCGCGGCGGGGCGATTTCATATGCCGAGCTCGACCGGCGATCGACGCGCCTGGCGCAGGAAATCCTTCACGCCGGCAAGGCGCGCTCGGCCAGGATCGCCGTCGCCGTCGACCGCTCCCGTGCACTGCCCGTTTCCCTGCTCGGCGTGATGAAGTCGGGGCATGCCTATGTACCGCTCGACGTGAATCAGCCGCTGGAGCGGTTGCGCCAGATCGCGAGCACCGCCCGGATAGACGGCATTGTCTGCCAGGACGAGCGCATCCGTTCGATTGCGCCCGAGGCGTTTGCCGTCCGTCTCGATCAGCTTGATCTTGCCGACATTCCGGGCGGAGAAGCGCTGTCGCGCGTGCCATCGGGCGATTCCGCCTATGTCCTGTTCACGTCCGGTTCGACCGGCACGCCCAAGGGCGTCGAGATCAGCCATCGCGCGCTGACCAATACGATCTGCGACGTCGTCCGCCGGTGCGACGTCACCGCTGCCGACGTCGCGATGGTCTCGAGCGCCGTCACCTTCGACGTTGCCGCGATGGAGCTCTACACGCCGCTGATCGTCGGCGCCCGCATGATCCTGACCGAATCAGAGGAGGTCAGGAGCGGGTTCGAGCTGGTGGCGCACGCAGAGAAGGCCGGCGCAACACTGATGCAGGCGACTCCCACCCTGTGGCGCATGCTTCTCGAAGCGGGGTTCTCGTCTCGCCCGGAGCTGAAGATGCTGACCGCTGGCGAAGCGGTCACCCCCGATGTCGTTGATCGCCTGCTGGCAGGCGGAGGGCGGCTCTGGAACCTCTACGGACCGACGGAAACCACCATCTATTCATCCGGTTGCGAGATGCACGCCGGTGTGGCGAGCATCACGATCGGCAAGCCTCTGGCAAACGCCCGACTCTACGTCCTCGACGATCGCGACGAGATCGCGCCAGCGGGTGCCGTCGGAAGGCTTTTCATCGGCGGCGACGGCCTGGCGAAACGATATTTCGGGCAGAGCGACCTCACGGCGCAATCCTTCAGGACGATCTCGCTCGCCGGCCGCGCCCCGCAGCGCCTCTTTTTCACCGGCGATCTGGCGCGCCTGCTGCCGTCAGGCGACTTCGAGCTGCATGGCCGCGTCGACAGCCAGGTGAAGCTGCGCGGATTCCGGATCGAGCTCAAGGAAATCGAAGATGTTCTGCGTCGGGCCCCAGGGATTTCCGACTGCGCCGTCCTTCTGCGCAACGATGCCGGCACCGACCCTACGCTCGCTGCCTATGTCGTCTCTTCCGGCAGCGCGAAAGCTTCCGAGTTTGCCGCCTTCCTCGCCGGCCGGTTGCCGGACTACATGGTCCCGACACGCTGGCTCGGGCTCGAGGCGTTGCCGCTGACACCGAGCGGCAAGATCGATCGGAATGCTCTACCGCGGCCCGCGCCGGCAATGCCACAGACGACCGCGCCGCGCGTTCTGCCCCGGACGCCTCTGGAGACCAGGATCGCGGCCGTCTGGGCACGCGTGATCGGGCTGCAAGAAGTCGGCGTCCATGATCCCCTCTTCGCCCTGGGCGCCGACTCCCTGCAAGTCTTCCGTATCGCCGCGCAACTCGACCAGGAATGCATCGGCGTGGCAGCACGCGACCTGATGGGGAACCCCACGATCTCGGCGCTCGCGAAGGCGCTCGAGAACGAGCCGCACGACGCTCCTTCCAGGAAGGGACCGTCTCTTGCCGACTTCCGCCACGGCGCGAGACGGCATACCGTCTCGTCATGAGCTTCGGTGAGTTCAACGATCCGCAGACCGCCCCGGAAGGCGGCGCAGCGAGCGCGTTTCCGTGCACGCTGCTGCAGGAGCGGCTCTGGTCGCAGCATGAAAAGGACGGTCCGCAGGGGCTGAACGTCGCAATGCGCTGGCTGGTTAACGGGTCTCTGTCGTCCGCGACCATCGAAGGTGCGCTGCAGGCGCTGGTCCGGCGACACGAGGTCCTGCGCACCGGCTTCCGCAAGATCAACGGCAGGCTCGCCCAGATCGTCTCGCCAGCTTGTCAGATCAAGCTGCGCGACATCGACCTTTCATCTCTTTCCGCCGACGAGGGCGCCGCGCGGGCCGAGGAGATGGCCAGGACCGAGGCCGTGAAACCCATCGAGCCCGGCCAGGCGCCGCTCATGCGTGCAACACTGCTGCGCTTCGGCCCGGATCGTGCCGTCCTGCTGCTCACCTTCCATGCGATGGTCGTCGATGGCTGGTCGACCGGCCTGCTCATCAGCGAGTTCCGTGCCGCCGCCCATGCCATCGACGCGGGCACCACGCCCGACATTTCCGAACCGGAGATTCAGTTCGCCGACTATGCGCTCTGGGAGAGAGAACTGCTGGCGAGCGACGCGCTCGACGAGTCGCGCGCCTACTGGCAACGCCGGCTGCGGGACGCCACGGGCACCGAGGTGCCGCCCGACCACCTGCCGGCCGGTCGACGGAGCGGGTCCAGTCACATCAAGTCCGTGCTGCTGCGGGACGATCTCAGCCGCGCGATCGACGGTTTCGCGCGCCAGCAGAACGTCACGCTTTACAGCCTTGCCGCGGCGGCGCTGGCGCTCATGCTGCACCGTGTCACGAGCGAGCCGGAGATCGTGGTGGGATCTCAGGTGGCGAATCGCGAGGACCCGACGGCCGAGGCCCTGGTCGGACCGACCGTCAACTCGATCACGCTTAGCCTGCCAGTCGACGACAATGCCGGACTCCACGCCTTCGTCGCGAGCGTGACCGACTCGGTTCACGAAGCGCTGAGGCACCAGCACCTGCCGTTCGAGATCGCAGAAGGCTTCGCGCGTCATCGCGATGGCATGCCGTTGCATGCCATCAATCTCGTCGTCCACCGTTCCTACTCGGGCACTGCGGAAACGGAACAGGAGGGTTCTGGACGCTTCAACCTGGTGTCCCTGCCGTCATACTCGTCAGGCACCCAGTGGTCGCTTAACTTCTACATGATAAGCCGCGATGAAGGCTGGCGCCTGTCGTGCGAGGCAGACGCCGACCTCTACGATCTCGAAACCGCGCAGGGCTTGCTTGAGGCGTGGCGCAAGTGCTTCGAAGCACTTGCGACGTCGGCCGACTGCCGCTTGGCGGACTGTCCGGCCCTTCAGGCGGTCTCCCCGCGTGCCGGCGAGAACGGCACATCAATCCCCTTCCACAATCCCGCGCGCCAGATCGTCCGCTTTCATGAAAGCGGTTCGAGAACGCCGGTGATCATGCTCAACAACGTATCGGTCTACTACCCGCTGGCGCGACAGCTCGGCGAGGATCGGCCCTTCATCGACGTCCAGCTCTATCACCCAACGGGCCCCCTCGAGCTGCCACCGCATGACTTCGAGGTTTTCGCCGCCTATGCCATACGTTTCATCCGCTGGGCGCAACCGAAGGGCCCCTACATCCTGGGCGGTCATTGCGTTTACGGCGTTCTCGCGATCGAGGCCGCACGGCAGCTGCAGCGCATGGGCGAGCAGATCCCACTCGTTGCGCTCTTCGACAGCTGGGCACCGGGCTATCGCGAGGACATGTCGCCCCGGGACAAGAAGCTACGCAAGCGCCAGCTCAGCATGAAGACCTACGCCGAGCGACTGGCCCAATACCGCAGAGGCGAGATCGGCCTGAACGAAATCGCGCGGAAGCCCATCCTTCGCCGCCTCGGTCTGCTCGGGCCGGAGCCGGAACCGGAGCAGCCTGTGGGCGAATGGTTCGACACCTATCTGCGGGCGGCGGCTGCGCGGTATCGGCCAAGTCCCTACGACGGCGATGTCGTCCTCTTCCGCAGCGAGGAGACGCTGCGGGGCCGGCTGTTCGACGAGCGGATGGGCTGGGGGCCGCTGGTGGCGGGGAACCTGCAGAAAGAGGAGGTAAGCAGCGCGCATCTGGACATGTTCCGCGAGCAGCCCGCCGCCCACATCGCGTCCGTCATGCGCGCTGCACTCGCCGAAAGAGAAGACCGCTAGGTCGTGAAGCTGCTGCGGCTTCTCCTCATCGTCGGGCTTGGGCTGGCCGCCGCCGCCTGGTTCGTCTTCGTGCCGCGCCGGCCTCTGCCCAGCGGCCCCAAAGCCGTGGGCCAGACGGAGCTCGTGCTGCAGGATTCGGGTGGTCAGCCCGTGCCCGTCACAATCTGGTACCCCGCCACCACGTCAGGCCCCAGCACGCCGCCCGATGCACGGGCGCCGGCCCCCGTGATCCTGTATTCGCCGGGCTGGGCGGGCACGCGCACGCAGAGCCGCATCCAGGCCGAGAATCTCGCCAGCCACGGCTTCGTCGTTGTGGCGTGTGACGGCCTTGCCACAGAGGCCTCCTTCGATGTCAGCTCCGACGCAGCGATGGCCGCCACGATCGAGCGGGCCGGACGGGACGTCGTGGCCCAGGCCGGCCGCCTGCTCGAGGTCCTGCGCGCGCTGGCCGCCGGACAGCCCGCGCTTCCCACCGTCCGCCTCGATCTCGCGCGGGTGGGCGTGCTCGGCTATTCGCTCGGCGGGCCAGCCGGCCTCACAGCCGCGTTGCAAGACCCGCACATCGTCGCCGTCCTCAGCCTCGACGGCGGCCTTTTCGGGCCGCCCGCCACCGAGATCGGCTCGGCCGCCTACTTCCTGCTCTCCAGCAGCGAGGCCTTTCCGACCGAAGCCGAGCTTGCCTCATCCGATCCCTCGACCCGCAACTACGCCCAGGTGAGCGCCATCGACATCCCGCGGAACAAGCTGCGGATGGAACGGCCGAACAACTATTGGGCACAAATCCCGAAGGCCGATCACGGCGATCTGTCCGACTCCCTGTTCACCTTCACCCGCGCCAAGATCTTTCGCACCAACTTCGAACGCCGCGCCATGAACACCGCGATCGAGGCCTATCAGGTTGCCTTCTTCCGGAGCGTTCTCCTGGGCGAGTCCGGACCGCTGCTCGCACTGGTCGGCCGCAACGATCAGACCGTTCGCTGGATCAGTTCGACGTCCGCGCCGCCGAGTGCCGCCAAGGCTCGGCAGTAGTCGTCCGTCGTCTGGTGCAGCCACCACAGCCCGGTCGCATCTTCCGGGGCAAGCGCCATGGTCGGCGGCGAGGATGCGATCGATACCGCGAACCGATCGAGCGGCATCGACAGGCCCTTGCCCAGCGCCTTCACGATCGCCTCCTTGAGCGTCCAGACGCGGAAGAATGCCTCGAGCTGGTCGCTTTTGGTCGGCTGGTCCTCGATCGCCGCGATCTCGGCGCGATGAAAGTACCGCCTTGCCAGATCGAGATGCTCGAGCGTGCGGACCTGTTCGAGATCGGCACCGACCACAAGCGTGTCGCTTATGGCAAGAAGGGCCTGGTCGCCGGAGTGGCTGAGGCTGAAGTGCATGGACGGCGCCTGGGCCACACTCGGCTTGCCGAACTCGTTCTGGACGAAGACGATGACCTCAGGCGCAAGGCCGAGATGCTTGCCGAGCAGCGACCGCAGGCGCGCCCGACCGGCTACGAAGCGGCGCCGATGATGGGAAGCGACGAAGCTCTGGCTGCGGACCTTCTCATCCTGCGACAGCGTCTCGGAGGACAGCGGATCCTCCTCGAGCGACCACGACCAGACCGCGATCCGATCGCGGCTCACAATCCCAGGACCGCCTTGGCGATGATGTTGCGCTGGACCTCGTTGGAGCCGGCGTAGATCGTGGCGGCGCGGTTGTTGAGATAGAGCGGCATCGCCGTGATGCCCCACTCCGGCGTCACGGTCGGCGCGTTGTGGCCGAGCAGCCGCGCTTCGGGCTCGAAGGGTGCGGCATACCAGGCCAGCGCCTCGACCCCGAGATGGTCGATCTTCTGCGAGGTCTCGCTGCCCCTGATCTTCATCGCCGACGAGGCCGCGCCCGGGTTCTTGCCCTTGCTGAGATCGGACAGCACCTGCAGCTCGATCATCTCGAGCGCCTGGATATCCATCTCGGCCTCGGCCAGCCGCTCGGCGAAGCTGCGTTCGGTGGCGAGCCTGCCGGAGCCGTCGGCCGCCTCCTCGCGCACGATGCGGCGCAGGTCATCGAGCCTTGCATAGAGATTGGGCGTGTAGGCCTCACCGCCGCGCTCGAACTCGAGCAGGTACTTGGCCACCGTCCAGCCGGCGTTCTCCGGGCCGATACGGTTGGCGATGGGCGTCCGCACATTGTCGAAGAACACCTGGTTGACCTCGTGATCGCCGGCCAGGGTCACGATCGGCTTCACGGTGAGGCCCGGTGTCGCCATCGAATCGATCAGCACGAACGAGATGCCGTCCTGCGGCTTGCCTTCCGTCGCGGTGCGCACCAGGCAGAACATGTGGTCGGCGACATGGGCGCCCGTCGTCCAGATCTTGGTGCCGTTGATCACGTAGTCAGAGCCGTCCCTCACCGCCCGGGTTTTTAGGCTGGCGAGATCGGAGCCCGAGCCCGGCTCGGAGTAGCCCTGGCAGAACACGATGTCGCCCGACACGATACGCGGCAGGTACTTGGCCTTCTGCTCCGGCGTGCCGTATTTCATGATGACGGGGCCGACCATGCGCAGCCCCATGGCGAAGATGCGCGGCGCGTCGACGGCGGTGCACTCGCGCGAGAAGATGTAGCGCTGGATGGCGCTCCAGCCGGTGCCGCCGTATTCCGTTGGCCAGCTCGGCGCCGACCAGCCCTTGCGGGCCAGCACCTTGTGCCAGCGCACACCGGCTGCAACGTCGGCGAAGACGCCGCCGGTCTTGCGGCCGGCCTCGCGCAGGTCCTCCGTCAGGTTGTCGTCGAGGAAGCGGCGGACCTCGCCGCGAAAGGCCTCGTCCTGGGCGCTGAGTGCTAGATCCACGGGCTTTCTCCGGCTGGACTGTCCACAGAGGCTAGCGGCCGCCGCCGGCCCCCGTCCATAGCCCTGTCCAGAGCGCGGCTGACAGAGGCTTCCGACGGGCGGTATGGTTCGTGCTTGATGACAGCGTTGGTTGGAGGTCGGCCATGCGTATGTTGCTCGCCCTGCTCGCGTTCCTGCTCCTCGCCCTGCCGGCCACGGCGCAGGACCGCAAGGAAGTCGACATCGCCCTGGTGCTGGCCATCGACATCTCGGGCAGCATCGACCCCGACGAGGCCCGCCTGCAGCGCCAGGGCTACGTCGAGGCCTTCAACGACCCCGTGATCGTCAGGGCGATCCTGGGCGGCAACCACGGCCGGATCGCCGTCGCCTACTTCGAATGGTCCGACTCCTGGGTGCAGAAGCTCCTGATCGACTGGACCCTGCTCGACTCCAAGGAGGCGATCGTGGATTTCTCCGCCCGCCTCTCGCGTGCACCGATCTCGATCGCGCGCCGGACCTCGATCAGCGGCGCCATCCGCTATGCCATCCCGCTGTTCGATCGCGTACCCTATGAGACCGAGCGCAAGGTGCTCGACATCTCGGGCGACGGCTCGAACAACGACGGCGGCCTGGTCACCGATCTGCGGCACGACGCCCTGAAGGAGCGCATCGTGATCAACGGGCTGCCGATCATGAACGACCGGCCCAATCCCTACGGCTTCCCGAGCGAAACCGACCTCGACCGCTACTATCTCCATTGCGTCGTCGGCGGCCCGCGTTCCTTCGTCGAGGTCGCCGTCAATTTCGAGGACTTTCCCCGCGCCGTGCGCAAGAAGCTCCTGCAGGAGGTGGCCGACATCGGGCCCCGGCATGATTTCGACGTCGGCGACCTCGGCATGCCGGCCGGGCGCGACGGCGTGCAACTCGCCCAGGCCACGCCGCGTCGCGCCAGCGGCGCCCCCGACGACTACACCCGCTTCGTGCGGCCCGAGTACGAACTGGGCTGCGACGTCGGCGAGCGCCGCAGCCGCGAATTCTGGCAGCGCCGGTTTGGAGTCACGCCGGACTGAGGGCTTCCTATCCTGCGCGGTGCGCCCGCCTCTCAAGCGGCTGATCCCTCTGGCTTTTTCGCCGGTTCCGCGGCCGTGGATCGGGAAACATTGTGGGACATTTTTTCGTCCGCTCGGCGGTCGAAGTAGTCGAGCACCCGGATCGAGGCGAGGTGGGTGAACGTCCGCCGCCAACCGACCTCCAGCCCCTTGTGGTAGACCGAGCGCAATTCACCCTCCCGGACGATGGCCATCAGCCTGTCCTCGATAATATCCCGGCGCTGCAGCTGGATGGCGTCCCAGCGCTCGCGAAACCTCGCGTCCCGCTGGCGCCAGCGGTAGACGGTCGACAGCGGCACCCCCGTGCGCTTGGCGGCCAGGCTGACCTCGCCGCACAGGCGAAATTGGCGAAGGAAGAAAACCCGCAGGCGCGGCGCCGTCCGCCGCTTCACCGGGCCGCGGAGCGCCCGCGCCAACAACTCCGAGGCACTCCAGGCCTCCCCAGCCTCCACGGTCATCCTTCGTCCTCCCGGTGATCGGATTTCACGGGCGGATTGATAATACATTCCTATCCTCCCGTCAAGCTGCGGAGGCCGATGCCGCCGACGCGACCGGCAAACCGCAGGCGATCACCCGCCGTCACGTTGCGGTGAAACACCCGGTCGTGACGGGCCCGTGAAGACCGCCGCGAGATAGCGTGCCTACGATGAAACATCGCGGAGAAACAGAAATGAGAGTGCTTGCAGTGCTGGCGACCAGTATCGTTGCCCTAGCCGGACCCGCGTCGGCGAGCGGTCTGGAGCCGCCCACGCGGGATTTTTCCGGCGACTATGGAATGGCCGGCAAAGGTTCGGGGCCGCGCGACAGCGCCTATGCCGGGACCTGCAGGATAAGTGCTGCAGGCCAGGGCTACGACGTCTCCTGCTTCAACGCCGATACGCGTCATACCTATGTCGGCAAGGGCCTGGCCCAGGGCGACACGCTGGCGATCTTCATCGGCGACACCCTGCGCGGCGATCACAACAGCGTCTTCACGGGGGAATATCTGGTGCTGTACCGCGCCCGCGCCGACGGTGTGCTCGAAGGAACATGGGTCCATGCCGGCAGCACCGCCGGCGGCGCCGAAACACTGACGCCAGTGCGCTGAGGAGACATGCCCAACTCGTCCCCAGCGGGGCCTCATCGAGCGACCTGCCGGATGCAGCCGGCGCCCTAGGTCCGTACCCTTTCGTCCAGTTCGGAGACGGTCGTCATCGCGTGGACGAGACGGCGAATGGCCGGTGCAGCCAAGAGCACAACGGGAATCATCGCCGCCCAGGCGATCAGCCAGGAGCTGAGCCAGTGAACCATGAAAGTGGATTCGCCATAGAACGGGGCACTTGCGATGGCAGCGGCAATGGCGGTGGTCATCCCGGACTGGATGACGGCAAAGACAAAGTGGCCGTAGCGTCTGGGAATGCGCAACATGCTCCCCCCCCCCTTGATGGCTCGTGCCACGCCAAGAGGCGCAGTCCGAGCATATCAGACGCCAACCAGCAAACTTTGTGCCACGACCACCATGCGCCTGGACTCTGGGCATTTGAGACCAGTTCCTGATGTCGCCTGCCAACTCTTGGCCGGCATCCGAATGCGCAGACGACGAGCCACGCCGGCGGTGATCAGCCGGCTGGTCGTGATGGCGGAACCATTATTTTGTAGCGAACGATCTAAAATAATGCTCTGCTGCCGGAATGGGCCGCCTCAAGGAATTTGACCAAAGCAAAGCCATCGACGGCGCCGTCGACTGCTTCTGGGCGCGCGGCTACGAGGCGACCTCGGTGCGCGACCTGGCCGGACACATGGGCATCGGCGGCGCCAGCCTCTACAACGCCTATGGCGGCAAGCGCGCGCTGTTCGTCACGGCGCTGGCCCGCTACGCCGACCGCTCGATGCGCGAACGCATCGCCCGGCTGGAGGGTAACGGCCAGCCGAAAGAAGCTATCCGCGCGTTTCTCGTGGAAATCATCGAGCGGTCTCTCGCCGACCGCGACCGCAAGGGTTGCCTGCTGGTCAACTCGGCGCTCGACGTGGCGCCGCACGATGCCGAAATCGGCAGGGTCGTCGCCGGTTACCTCGAGGAAATTCGGGCCTTCTTCCAGCGCAACATCGAGGCGGGCCGCCGTGCCGGCCAGATGCCGCGCAATCTCGACGCCGCGGGCATCTCGGCCCACCTGCTGGGGGTTCTGATGGGGATCCGCGTGCTGGCACGCACCAAACCCGACCGCGCGCTCCTCGAAAGCGTTGCCCGCCCGGCGCTCGACCTGCTGGACATGCCGGCGACATCGCGCGTCCGGAGACGCCGGCCATGAGCGACCGGACCGCCACTATCGAACACCTCAATGTCGAGGCGCTGTCCGCCCTGCCGGACGACGCCCCGGTGACGATGCTCAATCTGATGCGCTTTCGCGAGCGTTCGCTCGACGGCAACGGCAGCGGCTGGGACGCCTACCTGCGCTACAGCGCCCTCGCCATCAGGACGATCAAGGCGCAGGGCGGCACCATCGTGTGGACGGGTACCGCGGAAGCCGTGGCGCTCGGCATTCCGGACGACAACCGCTGGGACTACGTCGCGCTCGTGCGCTACCCCTCGCGCAAATCCTTCATCGCCATGATGACCTCGGCCGACTACGCCAGCGCCAACCTCGAGCGCGAAAACGGCTGCGCCGCGCACGCGATCATCGCGATCCGCGAAACCTACAACAGGCTCACGACCGCACCGACCAAGGAGTAGAAAATGTCACTGGCAGACAAACTGGCGGCAACCCGCGCCGCGAGCGCGGGCCGGATCCCGCCCGAACGGGCGGCCATCATGCATCGCGCCACGGACGACCTCCGCAAGTCGGGAATTCTCGACCGCATCGTGGCGGTCGGCAGACCCGCCCCCGCCTTCGAGCTGGCCAACCACGACGGCCGCCGGGTCGCATCGGCCGACCTTCTCGCCAGCGGGCCGCTGGTCCTGTCGTTCTTCCGGGGATCGTGGTGACCCTATTGCAGGCATGAGCTGGACGCTCTGCAGACGATCTACGCCGACATCGCGGGCCTTGGCGCCTCGCTGGTCGTGATCTCGCCCGAGCTGCCGGAACGCACGGCAGACATGGCCGCCAAACAGAAACTCACCTTCCCGATCGTGTGGGACGAGAAGTCGACGGTCGCCGAATTCTTCGGCCTCGCCTTCACCCTGCCCGACGACCTGAAGACGGTCTACCTCGGCTTCGGTAACGACCTCGCCGTCCGCAACGGCGATCCGTCGTGGCAGCTGCCGGTGCCGTCGCGTTTCGTCATCGACGGCGGCGGCATCGTGCGGCTGGTCCAGGCCGACCCCGACTACAGATACCGGCCCGAGCCGGAGACGACGCTCGACGCCTTGCGCAAGGTCGTCGCGGGTTGACCAAGGCAACCGAGGCCGATCGAGGCATGACCCGGAATGACTCGATCGGTCTCTGCCGGGAACAGCACGCCGAGCTGTACGCGGGCGACGGCACGCTGCGCCTGATCGTCGACCATCCATCCAACGCCCGGTTGATCGGGACGTGTGCCCAGGCCTGCCTGGTGCGGGCGGCGGACCTCACTGTCGAGGCGGGGGACGGAGTCGCCGTCGTCTATATCGCCCGAGGCGGCGCCGCTCTACGGATTGCCACCGCGAAGGCGGTGCGTCGTGCGGACGGTGCCGTCGGCCTCGCCGAGTGGCAGGTCGAGCCTGGCTTCGACCATGCCGCGACCGCCGAGGATGGGGCCATGGTTCACCGCCTCACGCGGACGCCCGGCGCGCGGCGATAAGTCATCACCACTGCGCCTCGAAGAAGGCGTCGGCACTCTCGACCTCGACCAGCCGGCCCTTGCGGATTTCGAGAAAGCGCGTCGCCGCCGTGCGGGTGAAATAGCGGTCGTGGCTGACCGACAGACAGGACACTTCGCCCTACTCGAGCTCGACCTCCAGCGAGTTGGGCAACTCGCGCGCCTGCGCGGGCCGCCAGGCCAGGCGTTCCGCCAATTCGTGGTGATAGAGGGAATCGAAGCCGCCCATTGCGATCTGCAAAGATCAACGACCACAGCAGGTCAGTCATGGCAGCTCTCCTCAAAGTCATGGGCGTGGCGCTCTCGAAACATGCCGGTCTGGCTGATGATCTCGCCGAGCAGCGGATGATGGAGCACGAGGACGAAAGCGAACCAATCGGCACCGAAATCGACGTGGCTGATGGTGAGCGCGCCCGGGGCCAGCCATCGCGGCAGCCTGAACCGCACACCACCCAGACAAAGAAAATAGTGGTCGCTGTGGAAATGCAGCGCTTGATCATCCGCACTCACCGTCAGCGCGATGCCGAAGCCGCTCCCGAGATATTCCTCCAGCCCGGTCGGTCCTGCGAAGCGCTTGCTGCTATGGATGACCTGCGGGAAGCCGCATGTGCGGCCATACATTCTCGTCCAGAACTGGCCGCCGCTCGCGCCGTCCTCGGTCACGGTGACGACAGCGGGAACGTCGACCTCGTCGAACATCGGCAGCGGCCCGCCGATCACGCCACAGAGGCGCGCCAAAAGCTTGCCGAACAACGTGCGGCGGCTTTGGACGATGGTGCCGGCATAGGTGACGGCGGTATTGGCCTCGAGGCGCTTGCTGAAGCGAGCGCGTACCGTCGCCGGCAGGCGCGACCAGGCGGCGGCGCCTAGCAGGGCGCAAAAACGCAGATCGTGCAGGCTGGCGTCCTTGTCGAGGGCAACCGGGGCGCCGCGCTCTTCCGGGGTGATGATCGTGCGCAACCTCGCCATGACATATTCCCCCTTTCCGTTTTGTCTGCTATTTCTGTCATAAGAGAAATACATACTCAAAATTTTTGTCGTCGCCTCATTTGGCCCGACCCAAGCTCACCAACTTGACCACCCGGGAGCCGAGCTTGATCAACGCCATGAGCGTGGTCGGCGACACAGCCATCATTTGACTGAACCAGGAGTCGAGCGTCGTCACGAAACTCTGCATCTCCTGCAGCCGGGCACGCGCCACCTTGCTCACAGTAGGATCGCCGTCTGCAGCCTTCAGCACCTCGTGGATCGCTGCGACCGCCGGATCGATCTCGCGTTCTTTGCGGCCTTGGACGATGCGCGCCATGATCTGCCAGAGATCGGCTTCGGCCTCGTAGTGATCGCGCCGGTCGCCGAGCACCGGCACACGGCGGATCAGCTTCCAGGTAATCAGTTCGCGAATGCTGTTCGATACGTTCGACCGCGCCATGCCGAGCGAGTCCGCGATCTCTTCCGCCGTCAGCGGCCGATCCGACAGGTAGAGAAGCGCCTGGACCTGGGCGACCGAGCGGTTGACGCCCCACTGACCGCCCATATCGCCCCAACGGAGGATGAACTGCTCGACGGCGGTCGGAAGAGCTGTCCTGCCTGTTTGTTCTGTCATGACAGAAATATATGAAATAACGAGCAGGCCGTCAAGGCCCTCCGAGAATTCTCCCCTGCTCCGTCAGCCGTGAATCGTTACCCCTGCGCCTCGAAGAACGCGTCGGCGCTCTCGACCTCGACCAGCTTTCCCTTGCGGATTTCGAGGAAGCGCGTCGCCGCCGTGCGGGTGAAGTAGCGGTCGTGGCTGACGAACAGGCAGGAAACCTCGCCCTGCTCGAGCTCGGCCTCCAGCGCCTCCTGCCCCTCGATGTCGAGATGGTTGGTCGGCTCGTCGAGCAGGTAGATGTTGGGCCGCAGCAGCTTCATCTTCAGGAACACCAGCCGGGCGCGCTCGCCGTGGCTCAGCAGGCCGATCGGCTGGCGAATGCGCGCAAAGGCGAAGCCCGCCTGGGCGAGCAGCCGCACCGCCTCCTTCTCCGTGGCGCCCTCGGCCTCGGCGACATAGTCGAGGATCGTCGTGGCCGTCGGCAGGTCGCGCATCGTCTGGTCGAAATAGACCAGCCGGCAGGACGGATTGAAGCGGATCGCGGCCTGGCTGTCGTAATGCTCCAGCGCCGGATCGTAGGCGGCCGCCAGCGCTGACAGGAGCGTCGACTTGCCCGCGCCGTTCGCGCCCAGCACCGCCACACGGTCGCCGGCGGCCACGGTCAGGCGATCGATGGTCAGCAGCTTGCGGCCGCCGCCCCCAACCGTACCGGGCACCATGACGTCGAGACTGGCGAGCCTGAGCGCCACCTTGGCGTCGATCTCGCCTTCGTTCAGCTCGAGGCGGCGTTCGCGCGCGACGTAGGTCTGCGTGCGATCGGCCTCGATGCGCGCGATCCGCGATTCGACGGCGTTCTTGCGCTTGTTGAGGTCGGGATTCTTGACCGCCCAGACCTTGTAGCGTGCCGCCGCGCGCTCCAGCCGCTCGATCTCCTTGGCTTCGAGCCGGCTCTGCGCCGCCGCCGTGGCGTCGCGGCGCAGAAGTTCCTCACGGGCCAGAGAGAACCGCGTCTTGAAGGCATGGACGCCGTCGGAGCGCAGGAACAGCGTGCGCTCGGTCACGCGATCGAGGCATTCGCGGTCGTGGCTCACGATCAGCATCGGGATCTTGAACTCGACCGTCAGCCAGCGTTCCAGCGTGTTGATGTTGGCGAGGTCGAGATGGTTGGTCGGCTCGTCGAGGATGAGGAGGTCCGGCTCCTCCAGCCGCGCCGCCCCGGCGATCAGCATCAGCCGCTGCCAGCCGCCCGACAGGGTGCCGAAGCGCTGCTCCGCGATCTCCGGCGCGACGCCGATCTCGTCCAGCAGCACGTCGATGCGCCAGTCCTCGCCGCCGAGGCCGGCGCGCTCGAGCGATGCGCCCAGCACCTCGCGCACCGTCTGTCCGGCCAATCCCTCGGGAATGTCCTGCGGCAGGCTGCCGACCCTCAGGCCGCGCGAGCGGATCACCTGGCCGGCATTGAGCTCGAGCTCGCCGGTCAGGCATTTCAGCAGAGTGGATTTTCCCGCGCCATTCTCGCCGACCAGCGCCGTACGCGCGTCATCGAGCAGGAACGACACGCCCTCGAAGACGCGCCCCGCCCCGTAGTAGAAACCGGCATTCTCCATGCCCAGCACGGCCTGACGCGGCGCCATTATCGTTCTCGCAAGTCCCCTGGTTCGAAAGGAGCGGCGGTTTTGAGGGGCGAAGCCGCGCCCGTCAATAGACAGTCCCGGCCATTGTCTTTCGCCGCCGCTGCCGTCAGCCTGCCGGCTTGGATATTCGAGGAGAAGTAACATGGCCGTTGTAGAGACCGAACGTCACGGGCAGGTGCTCGTGGTCCGCATGAACCGGCCGGAGCGCCTGAACGCCCTCAGCCACGAGATGAGGACGGAGCTCGCCCAGGCCTGGACCGACTTCCGCCACAGCAAGGAGCTGGAAGTCGCCATCTTCACCGGCACCGGCCGCGGCTTCTGCGCCGGCGAGGACATGAAGGAATCGCTGCAGAAGGGCGTGGCCGGCGGCCAGCGGCCGGCGATCGAGGACCCGTTCATGTCGGGCAAGCTCGAGAAGCCGGTGATCGCCGCGATCAACGGCTTTGCCATGGGCGGCGGCTTCATGCTGGTCGAGCGCACCGATTTGCGCGTGGCCGTGCGCGAGGCGGTGTTCGAGGTTTCCGAAGCCAAGCGCTGGCTGCTGGGCGGCTACAACCACGGTCACGTCGCCAACGTGCCCTATCCGATCGCCATGGAAATGGCGCTGGGCTTCCGCTTCACTGCCCAGCGCTTTTATGAGATCGGCTTCCTCAATCGCCTGACCGAGGCCGACCAGCTGATGCCGACCGCGCTTGCCATGGCCGAGCACCTGCTCACCCTGCCGCCGGCCTCGCGGGTCAACACCGTGCACATGATGCGCCAGATGCGCCCCGCGCCGGGCCCCGAGATGCAGCGCCTGGCCGACGCCCTACACGACCACGGCGCCAAGAGCGATCTCATGGAATCGCGCGCGGCCTTCGCCGAGAAGCGCAAGCCCAACTTCAAGGGCTGGAACGACCCCGAGGACCGCTACAAGCTGCCGACGCTCCAGTCGATCAAATAGGAACCCGATCGACCGGAATCCGGTAGAAGCGGATGGCGTTCAGCGCGAAGAATTTCCCGAGCGTTTCCGGCGATTCGGCCGCGAGCGCCTCGAGCATCACCTCGACGATGCCGCGGAAGTTCGTGCTGAGTGTCGAGACCGGGAGGTTGCTGCCGAAGATGATGCGATCCGCACCGAAGATCGCCGCGGCTTCCCGCACCACCCGGACGTTGCTCGGAACGTCCCATTTGCCGTGCGGCAAGCCCAGCTCCGAGAGCTTGATGATGACATTCGGGCACCTGGCGAGCGCCTCCAGGCCGCGCCGCCAGATCGCGAGGCCCTCTTCCGAGCGATCGAGCGGCAGGCCGGTGTGGTTCACCACCATGGGGATACCTGGGAAGCTCCGCGCGACCTCCGCGCCCTCCTCGAGATGCCAGTAGGGAATGCGCATGTCCCAGGACATGCCGTGCTTCTCCAGCAGCGCGAAGTTCCGCCGCCAATGATCGTCCTGCATGGTGCCGGGCGCGCCGGCGATCGACGCGTTCGGCCCCTTCGATGTCACCGGCCGCGAGCGAATGCCGCGCATCAGCGGAGACCGTGCATGGCTTGCCAAGACCTCGGCGCAGTCCGGCTGGGTGAAGGTGACATGGCCGATCGCCACCGAGGGCAGGCCGTGCTGCCGGTGCACCGTCTCCAGCCACTCGGTTTCAGCCACCTGCTCGTCGGGGGCACGGCCGGCCTGGATATGGACGCTGCCGATGACGCGATAGCCGGCGAGGTCCTGAACATAATCGGCCGGCAGGTAATCGCGGCAGATCTTGCGATAGTCGCCGAGGAAGAAATTCTTGTCGTACTGATCCTGCTTGGTGGGATAGCTCCCGGCGCTGAGATCCCAGAGGTGATGATGGGCATCGACGATCGGCATCGAGAAGCCCTGGGGCGCCGGCAGGGTGCTGAAGAGGTTCATCCTCACGCCATCGGGTAGTCGTAGCGGATGAAGCCCATATGCCGCGCGACCTTGTCGTAGAGTCCGCGAGCGCGGACATTGTTGACCTGGGTCAGCCAGTAGTAGCGCGGGCAGCCGCGCGCCCGCGCCGCCGCCGCGACCGCCTCGATCAGTGCCCGCGCCGCGCCCTGGCCACGCACCTCCTCGTCGACGAAGAGGTCGGCGAGGTAGCAGACATCGTCGAACCAGACGCTGGCGTGGAACAGATAATGCGCGATGCCGACCACGCGGCCGTCGAGCCGCGCGACGAGGCCGTGCAGCTCCTCGGCCTTCATCAGCCGGCCAAAAGCGCGATCGTAGTCGGCGTCGGGCAGCACCCGCTCGTAGAAGGCGTTGTAGCCGACCGCGAGCGGCAGCCATCCGGCGCGGTCAGCGGGGCGAAGCGGCGAGATTTCTATCATGCCGCCTTGTAGCGCAGGAAAACGATGTCGCCTACATCTCGACCAGCGTCTTGAAGCCGCCGTAGGCCATGCGCTTCATATCGAACGGCATCTCCTTGGTCATGCTGGCGGTCAAGCGCTTGTCCGCCATCACCTTGGCATTGACCTTGTCGCGGTGGGCGCGCGATTTGTAGACGATATAGGAGAACACTACCGTCTCGCTCGGCTTGGTCTTGGCGAGCTTGGTGAAGGGCATGCCGAACTTCACCTTGAGGTCATCGCCGGCGCATTCGCGATAGTCGAGCGCGCCATGATCGCGCCAGACCTTGGCACCCAGGGTCGCCATGCGTTTGTAGGCGGCGAGTTTCTTCTTCGGCACGACCAGAACGAAGCCATCGACATAAGACATGACATGCTCCTGATACTTAACTAAGTAGTTAAGGACTAGGCAATTGCATGCCGGGTGTCAATCCGGCCGCAGCACCGGCAAAACGCCGAGCCGCTTGGCGGCGAAGTCGAGGAACGCCTCGATCTTGGGCGCGCGATGGGCGCGGCCCTTGGTGACGAGATGGACCGGCAGCGGCGGCCGCTCCCAGGCCTGCAACAGGCGCACCAGCCTGCCCGCCGCAAGATCGTCGGCGACCTGGTAGGACAGGAGCTGGGCAACGCCACGCCCGTCGCGCGCCGCGCGCAGCCTGGTCTCGACGTCGTCGACGCGGAGCCGCCCCGCCAGCCGCACCGGTGCGCCGCGCCTGAGGCCGCCGAACACCCATTCGGTATTGCCGCGCGCCGTGCCGAGCAGCGCCTCATGATGCGCCAGGTCCGCCGGGGCGCCCGGCGTGCCGCGCCGCTCGAGATAGGCCGGGCTCGCGACCCACAGCCGGCGCACATGGCCGACCGGCCGTGCCGACAGTGTCGAATCGGCGAGCGGCCCGATTCGCAGCGCGACGTCGATGCCTTCGTCGATCAGGTCGATGTTGCGGTCGTTCAGCAGCAGCTCGACCTCGACCCCGTCATGGGCATCGAGGAAGCGCGACACGATCGGCGCGATGTGGCGGCGGCCGAACTGCACCGGCGCGGTGATGCGGAGCAGGCCGCGCACCGGCGCGTCGCGGGCGCCCGAGGTCGCGGCCTCGTAGTCCTGCGCCAGGAGGCGCGCCTTGTCGTAGAGCGCGCGGCCGGCTTCGGTGGGAGCGAGGCGGCGCGTCGTGCGGTCGATCAGGCGGACGCCGATGCGGTCCTCGAGAGCCGTCAGGGCGCGTGTCACGGCGGGCGGCGAACGGCGCAGCCGGGACGCCGCGCGCACCAGGCTGCCCTCCTCGACGATGCGCACAAAGACGCCGAGTTCGTCCAGACGATCCATCATATTGTTCCATAAAATGGAATTATGACTTGTACATTCCTGCTCTACTCAGTGCAATCGCCGCGGCCTACCTTCGGGCGGTCACAGCGAGGAGACCGGACATGCTGAACGGGAGCTGCCTGTGCGGCGGCGTCGCCTACGAGGTCGATGCCGACTTGAGCCGGATCGCGCATTGCCATTGCCGGACCTGCCGCAAGACCCATGGCGCCGCCTTCTCGTCCGTGACCGTGGTGCCGCGCGAAAAATTCCGCTGGACCAGGGGCGCCGACCTCCTGGGCGCGTTCGAATCCTCGCCCGGCAAGTTCCGCCGCTTCTGCACCAGGTGCGGCTCGCATGTCATGGCCGAGCGCACGGTTCAACCCAACGTGCTGCTGCGGCTGGGCTGCCTCGACACGACCGTCGGCGAGCGGCCGCAGGTCCACATCTGGCGGTCCGAGGGCGCCTCCTGGTACGACCCGAAGACGCAGTCCGAGGAATTGCCGGAGGGGCTCTCGTGAGCCCGCCGGACGCCGCGACGGAGTTCCTGCCCTTCCACCACGACGAGCTGGCGGCGCAGGCGCTCGGCGGCCCGGGGCCCAAGAGCGCGCGCATGCGGCCCTTCATGCCCGACCAGCATCGCGAGTTCTTCGCGGGCCTGTCCTATCTGTTCATCGCCACCACAGACGCCGCGGGCTGGCCGGTGGCCTCGGTCCTTTCAGGACAGCCGGGCTCCGTCCAGTCGCCGGATCCGGTGACGCTGCGCATCAACGGCGTCCATGATGTCGAAGGTGTTGCTGCCGGCCGCGAGGTCGGCCTGCTCGGTCTCGATCTCACCAACCGGCGGCGCAATCGCGCCAACGGCCGTGTCGACGCCGTCGATACCGACGGCCTCACGGTGCGCATCACCCAGAGCTTCGGCAATTGCGCCCAGTACATCCAGACACGCCGGCCGACGGCGATGGCGCGGACGGCGGCGCCCGTCGAGGCCTTCGACGGGCTGGACGACGCGGCCCGCGCGCTGGTCGCGGCGGCGGACACGTTCTTCGTCGCCAGCCGGTCCCGGCCCGAAGTCGGCAGCGACGGCGGCCTCGACATGTCGCATCGCGGCGGCCGGCCGGGCTTCGTCGACATACAGGGCGACACGCTGGCCATCCCCGACTTTCGCGGCAACCGCTTCTTCAACACCCTGGGCAATCTGCTGGGCGATCCGCGGGCGGGCCTGCTGTTCATCGATTTCGCTTCGGGCGACCTGCTGCAGCTAAAGGGCCGGGTGGAGATCGACTGGACGCCGGGCGGCATGGGTCCTGAAGGCGCGGAGCGGCTGTGGCGGGTCAGGGTCGAGCGCGGCTGGCGCCGGCGCGGCGCCTTCCCGTTCGCCTGGACCTTCGGCGACTATGCGCCGACGACCCTCAGGACAGGCGTGTGGTGACCTCGTGCTCGCGGCGCAAGCGAGACACCATGGCCTCCAGCGCGAGGACATAGGAATCGACGCCGAAGCCCGCGATCATGCCGATCGCGGCCTCGGAGGTGACGGATCCATGGCCGCGCTTCTCGATGTTGGTGATGTGGATTTCGATGGCTGGTGCGCTGATCGAGCGCAGACAGTCGCGCAGCGCGTGGCCGGCGTGAAGGAACCCGGCCGGATTGAACAAAATGCCGTCGATCTTGGCGCGATCGGCCCTGTAGATCGCCGTCACGGCCGCGCCTTCGGTGTTGGTGTACAGGATCTCGAGCGACACGCCGAGGCTGCGCGCCTGCCGGCGAAGCAGGGCGTCCAGTTCCTTGGCGGTCGTCGTGCCGTATAGCTCGGGCTGGCGCCGGCCCAGATATTCCATGTTGGCGCCCTGAATCAGCAGCAACTTCATCGCGTCCCCAAGATGCGCAACGCGGCGCCCCCACAGGCCCGCGTCGGTTGTCCCCGAGAACCCTATAACAATTTTCCGACGAACTGAAAGCGTCTAAGTCGCAACCGCCTATCGCGGCAGGGTTGTCGACCCCATCAACGCCTCGTCGATCGACCGTGCGCATTGGCGGCCTTCGCGGATCGCCCAAACGACCAGCGACTGGCCGCGGCGCATATCGCCGGCGGCAAACAGCTTGGGCACCGAGGTCTTGTAGTCGACCACATTGGCCGCGATGTTGCCACGCGGATCGAGCGCCACCTCAGCCTGTTCGAGCATGCCTGGCTTGCGTGGCCCCAGGAAGCCCATGGCCAGCAGCACCAGATCGGCCTTTAGCCGGAAGGCGCTGCCCGCGGCCTCCTGCATCGCCATGCGGCCGTCGGCGCCCTTGGCCCATTCGACGCGGACGCATTCCAGCGCTTCTAGCCGGCCGTCCTTGCCGACCGCCCTCTTCGTGAGCACCGCGAAATCGCGCTCGACGCCTTCCTCGTGGCTCGACGAGGTCCGCATCTTGAGCGGCCAGTCCGGCCAGGTCAGCGCCTTGTTCTCGCGCTCCGGCGGCTGCGGCATGACTTCCAGCTGAGTCACCGAGGCGGCGCCCTGGCGGTTGGACGTGCCGACGCAGTCGGAGCCGGTGTCGCCGCCGCCGATCACGATGACATGCTTGCCCTTGGCGGTGAGCGTGCCCCGGGGGGCGGCGCGGGCCTCGTCGTCGCCGGCGACACGCTTGTTCTGCTGCACCAGGAAATCCATGGCGTAGTGGATGCCGTCCAGCTCGCGGCCCGGCACTTCGAGGTCGCGCGGGAACTCGGCGCCGCCGGTCAACGCCACGGCGTCGTAGCCTTCGAGCAGCGACTTGATCGAGAGCGTGGCGCCGACCTCGACACCGGTGCGGAACTCGACGCCCTCGGCCTCCATCTGGCGCATGCGCCGGTCGATCAGGCGCTTCTCCATCTTGAAGTCGGGGATGCCGTAGCGCAGCAGGCCGCCGATCCGGTCGGCCTTCTCGAACAGCGCCACCGCATGGCCGGCGCGCGCGAGCTGCTGGGCGCAGGCCATGCCGGCCGGGCCCGAGCCCACGACGGCCACGCGCTTGCCGGTCTTCTTCGCCGGCAGCAGCGGGACGACCCAGCCCTCCTGCCAGCCGCGATCGACGATGGCGCACTCGATCGATTTGATGGTGACCGGGTTGTCGTCGATGTTGAGCGTGCAGGCCGCCTCGCACGGCGCCGGGCAGATGCGACCGGTGAATTCCGGGAAGTTGTTGGTCGAGTGCAGCATCTCGAGCGCGTCCTGCCAGCGGTCGCGGCGCACGAGATCGTTCCAGTCGGGGATCAGGTTGTTGACCGGACAGCCGTTGTGACAGAACGGAATGCCGCAATCCATGCAGCGCGCGCCCTGCTTGCCGATCTCGGCCGGCGGCAGCGGCAGCACGAATTCCTTCCAGCTCTTCAGGCGCTTCTCGACCTTCTCGTAGGGCCGGTCCTTGCGCTCGATTTCCAGAAATCCCGTCGGCAGACCCATCTAGGCTACTCCGCCGCGACGGCTTTCGCCGTCGCCCTTTCCTGCGCCTGCAACAGCGCGCGCTTATAATCGCGCGGCATCACCTTGACGAAGCATTTCAACGCGCTGTCCCAGTCTTCCAGGAGCTCGCGCGCCCGGGCGCTGCCGGTGTGGAGATGGTGACGCTCGACCAGGATGCGCAGGCGCTCGGCATCGAAGCGCAGCACGTCGCCCATGCCGCTGTCCTCGACGTCCAGCGAGCGCTGGCGCGGGCGTCCCGGATCCTTGGCGGAGTCGTCGGCGGCGTCGGCCGGACCGACCTTCTCGAGATCGACCATCGCCGGGTTGCAAAGAAGGGTGAACCGTCCGCGCGGATCGTAGACATAGGCGATGCCGCCCGACATGCCGGCCGCGAAGTTGCGGCCAGTATCGCCCAGCACCAGAACGACACCGCCGGTCATGTATTCGCAGCCATGGTCGCCGGTGCCTTCTACGACACAGACCGCGCCCGAGTTGCGCACCGCGAAGCGCTCGCCCGCGACTCCCTCGAAATAGGCCTCGCCCGCAATGGCGCCGTAGAGAACGGTGTTGCCGACGATGATGTTTTCCAGCGGATCGCGCTTCGATCCCTTGGGCTGGCGTACCACGACACGGCCACCCGACAGGCCCTTGCCGACATAGTCGTTGGCATCGCCCGCGAGCTCGATAGACACGCCGCGCGCCAGGAAGGCGGCGAAGCTTTGGCCCGCGGTGCCCGTCAGCTTCACCGAGATCGTGTCGTCGGCCAGCCCGACATGGCCGGTACGCCGCGCCACCTCGCCCGAGAGCATGGCGCCCACGGTGCGGTTGACGTTGGAGACCGGAAGTTCGATGCGGACAGGCTGACCCTTCTCAAGAGCGGGCTGCGCCGCCTCGATCAGCGCGTGGTCGAGCGCCTTGTCGAGGCCGTGGTCCTGACGCTCGCTGTTCCAGATCGCCACCCCAGGCCGGGCCGGCATCTGGTGCAGGAGCTTGCTTAGGTCGACGCCGCCCGCCTTCCAGTGATCAAGCGCGCGGTGCATGTCGAGCCGATCGACCCGGCCGATCATCTCGACCAGCGTGCGGAAGCCCAACCGCGCCATGATCTCGCGCAGCTCCTCGGCCACGAAGAAGAAATAGTTGATCACATGCTCGGGCTGGCCGGTGAAGCGCTTGCGCAGCACCGGGTCCTGCGTCGCCACGCCCACCGGGCAGGTGTTGAGGTGGCACTTGCGCATCATGATGCAGCCGGCGGCGATCAGCGGCGCCGTGGCAAAGCCGAACTCGTCGGCGCCCAGCAGCGCGCCGATGGCGACGTCGCGGCCGGTGCGGAGTCCTCCATCGACTTGAACTGCAATACGTCCGCGTAGCCCGTTCAGCACCAGGGTCTGCTGGGTCTCGGCGAGGCCGATCTCCCACGGCGAGCCGGCATGGGTGAGCGAGGTGAGCGGCGAGGCGCCGGTGCCGCCCTCGAAGCCCGAGATAGTGACGTGATCGGCGCGCGCCTTGCTGACGCCGGCCGCGACCGTGCCGACGCCGACTTCCGAGACCAGCTTCACGGAAACCCGGGCCGCCGGGTTAACGTTCTTGAGGTCGTGGATGAGCTGCGCCAGATCCTCGATCGAATAGATGTCGTGGTGCGGCGGCGGCGAGATCAGGCCGACGCCGGGCGTCGAGCGCCGCACGCGCGCGATGTTCTCGTCGACCTTGTGGCCGGGCAGCTGGCCGCCCTCGCCGGGCTTGGCGCCCTGCGCCATCTTGATCTGCAGGTCGTCGGCATTGACGAGGTATTCCGCCGTGACGCCGAAGCGGCCTGACGCCACCTGCTTGATGGCCGAGCGCATCGAATCGCCGTTGGCCATCGGCTTGAAACGGTCCGCCTCCTCGCCCCCCTCGCCGGTGTTCGACTTGCCGCCGATCCGGTTCATGGCGATGGCGAGCGTTGTGTGGGCCTCGCGGCTGATCGAGCCGAAGCTCATGGCGCCGGTGGCGAAGCGCCTGACGATGGCGGCCGCGGGCTCGACCTCCTCGAGCGGGATCGCGGCCTCGGCCCACTTGAAATCCATCAGGCCGCGGATGGTGAGCAGCCGCTCGCTCTGCTCGTTGATGGTGGCGGCGAAGGCCTTGTATTCGTCGGGCAGGTTGCCGCGCACCGCGTGCTGCAGCTTGGCCACGCTCTCTGACGTCCAGGCATGGTCCTCGCCACGCAAACGGAAAGCGTAGTCGCCGCCGGGATCGAGCATAGTGCGATAGATCGGATCGTCGCCGTAGGCAGCACGATGGCGGCGCACCGTCTCCTCGGCGATCTCGTTCCAGCCCGCGCCTTCGATCGTGGTGGCGGTACCGGTGAAATACTTCTCGACGAAGCCCGAGTGCAGGCCGACAGCGTCGAAGATCTGGGCGCCGCAGTAGGACTGGTAGGTCGAGATGCCCATCTTGGACATCACCTTCAGCAGGCCCTTGCCGACCGCCTTGATGTAATTCTTCTGAACCTCGTAGCTCTTCTGCGGCAAGGCGTTCTGCAGCCTGAGCTGCTCCAACGTCTCGAAGGCGAGGTAGGGATTGATCGCCTCGGCGCCGTAGCCCGCCAGGCAGCAGAAGTGGTGGACCTCGCGCGCCTCGCCGGTCTCGATCACGAGGCCGGTCTGGGTGCGCAAGCCCCGGCGGATCAGATAGTGGTGCACGGCCGCCGTCGCCAGCAGCGCCGGGATCGGCACGCGCTCGGCCGACACGGCGCGGTCCGACAGGACCAGGATATTGCGGTCGGCCAGCACGCAGTCGGTCGCCTCGACGCAGATGCGATCGAGCGCCTTCTCGAGCCCGGCGGCGCCCTCGGCGGCGGCCCAGGTCGTGTCGATGGTGGCGGTGCGGAAGGCGCCGTCGAGCAGCTCCTCGATCGAGCGGATCTTCTCCAGGTCGGCGTTGCTGAGCACCGGTTGTGCCACTTCCAGCCGCTTGTGGGTGCCGGCATGACGGCCGAGCAGGTTGGGCCGCGGGCCGATCATAGAGACCAGCGACATCACCAGCTCCTCGCGGATCGGATCGATCGGCGGGTTGGTGACCTGGGCGAAGTTCTGCTTGAAGTAGTTGTAGAGCAGCTTCGGCTTCTTCGAGAGCACGGCGATCGGCGTGTCGGTGCCCATCGAGCCGATCGGATCGTCGGGCTCCCTGGCCATCGGCTCGAGGAAGAAGTTTACATCCTCCTGCGTGTAGCCGAAGGCCTGCTGGCGATCGAGCAGGGTCGTGGGATCGTTGGACGGCGCCGGCGCCGGCGGCTCGGAAAGCTCGCTGAGCTCTTCCAGCTTGTACTGCGTCTCCTTCAGCCACTCCTCGTAGGGCTCGGCTTCGGCCAGCGACCGCTTCAGCTCCTCGTCCTCGACGATGCGGCCTTCGTCGAGATCGATCAGCAGCATCTTGCCGGGCTGCAGACGCCACTTGCGCACGATCTTCTCTTCGGGGATCGGCAGCACGCCCGACTCGGAGGCCATCACGACCTTGTCGTCGTCGGTCACCAGGAAGCGCGCGGGCCGGAGCCCGTTGCGATCCAGGGTGGCGCCGATCTGGCGGCCGTCGGTGAAGGCGATGCAGGCCGGCCCGTCCCACGGCTCCATCAGCGCCGCGTGATATTCGTAGAAGGCCTTGCGCTTGGCATCCATCAGCGGATTACCGGCCCACGCCTCGGGGATCAGCATCATCATGGCGTGCGACAGCGAGTAGCCGCCGGCGACCAGCAGCTCGAGCGCGTTGTCGACGCAGGCGGTGTCGGACTGGCCATGCGGGATGATCGGCCACATCTTGTCGAGGTCGGCACCGATCAGGTCCGACTCCATCGTGCGGCGCCGGGCATACATCCAGTTGACGTTGCCGCGCACCGTGTTGATCTCGCCGTTGTGGGCGATGAAGCGGTAAGGATGCGCCAGCTTCCACGACGGGAAGGTGTTGGTCGAAAAACGCTGGTGCACGAGGCAGAGCGCCGACTCGCAGAGCGGATTGCGCAGGTCGGCGTAGAAGCTCTCGACCTGCGGCGCCAGCAGAAGGCCCTTGTAGACCACGGTGCGCGACGAGAAGGACGGCATGTAGAGCTGGGCCAAGCCCGGCAGCTTGTGCTTCTTCTCGAGGTCGGTGAGCGGGTTCTGGGTCTGCTTGCGGATGGCCAGGATCTTGCGCTCGAAGGCGTCCTGGTCGGCGAGCTTGGGCCCGCGGCCGACGATCGCCATCTTGATGACCGGCATCTTCTCGATGACCGACTTGCCGAGCCCGGTGAGGTCGGTCGGCACGTCGCGCCAGCCGACCAGCTTCTGGCCCTCGACCTTGACGAAATGCTCCAGCCGCTTGACGGCGAATTTCCGCGCCGCCTCGTCCTGCGGCAAGAAGCACATGGCGACGGCGTAATGGCCGGGCGGCGGCAGGTCGATGGCGGACTTGCGCGCCCAGTCGCGCAGCAGGGCGTCGGGGGTCTGGATCATGCAGCCGGCGCCGTCGCCCATCAGCGGGTCGGCGCCGACGGCGCCGCGGTGGTCGAGATTGACCAGAATCTGCAGGCCCTGGCGCACGATGTCGTGCGACTTCCGGCCCTTGATATCGGCCACGAAGCCGACGCCGCACGAGTCGTGCTCGTTGCGCGGGTCGTACAGTCCCTGTTTCTCGGGCAATCCCATCAACTTGCTCTGTCCTGCTAGCGTGGAGCCTCAGCATCCCCCCGGATGCGTCCCTCGGGGCATTATTAGCCCGGCAGCCGGGCCGGGTGAAAGCAATTGTTGCGGCGCAAAAGGCCCTGTAACTTGGTCGCAGCTCTGCTCAAAGGTAGGAACGAGATGTCGCTTCGGTCTATTCGTCGCCTGTCGGCCGCCGCTGTCGCCCTGTCGCTGGTTGCCACCCTGGCCGCCTGCTCCGGCAAGGGCGCGAACGAGGCCTATACCGGGCCGGGCTGGTACCTGGAGAAGCCGTACCTGGTCACCGTCAACAGCCCGAGGGTCTTCGCCGGGCCGATGTCGTACGACAAGTGCGAGGAGGAACGGGCGAAGATCGGCGGCGACGCCTCGACCCAGATGCTCTGCGTCAATCACCCCGGCAAGCCCGCCAAGCAAGGGATCTAATAGCGAAACTGGCGCCAGGGGCGGCACAAGGGGCGGCACATAGCCGCTGTTATGCAGATCGGCTGAGCCTGAGCCCGGGTCGGGAGATGACGCGAGGCCAATGCAAAAGTTCATTCACATCACCGACACGCACTTCGTGCCGCAGGGCAACCTGCTCTACGGCCTGAATCCGATCGACCGGTTGGCACTCTGCGTTGCCGACGTGAACCGAAACCATTCCGACGCGGCCTTCGCGATCCTGACCGGCGACCTCGCCCACAAGGGCGAACCGGAGGCCTACGCAGCGCTGAAGCGCGAGCTCGACAAGCTCGTGATCCCGTACCACCTGCTGGTCGGCAACCACGACGATCGCGCCAATTTCCACGCGACGTTCCCGGAGGCGAAGTTCGACGAGAACGGCTTCGTCCAGTACACGCTCGACATAGGCGAAGGCGTGACCGGCGTCTGCCTCGACACCAACGAACCCGGCAAGCCGTGGGGCACTTTCTGCGAGAAGCGCGCCGCCTGGCTAAAAGCTACGCTCGACCGGCTCGACGCCAAACCGGTAATCATTTTCATCCACCACCCGCCCTTCAAGGTGCGGATCCGGCGCATGGACGACATCTCGCTGCTGGAGCCGAAGCACCTCGTCGCGGCCCTCGAAGGCCGGACCAACATCCGCCACATGTTCTTCGGTCATCTCCATCGACCGGTGGCGGGAAGCTGGCGCGGCATTCCGATCTCGACCCTGCGCGCCACCAGCCACCAAGTGGCGCTCGACTTCGTCATCGAAGGCCGCATCCCCGGCAGCCACGAACCGCCGGCCTACGGGGTCTGTCTGCTCGAGGAGGACCAGATGATCGTGCACATGCACGACTATCTCGACCGGACGCACACCTTCCTGCTTTAGCCAATCGCCATCAGGCTGGCATTTCCACCGGCCGCCGCCGTGTTGACGCTGAGCGAGACCTCGTCGAACAGGAACTCCCGGGGATAAGGCGCGACGTAAATCGGCACGATCGGCCCGTCTCGCGCCGCCATCTTGCGCCCAAGCGCCAGAAGATCGTCGGCGGTGCCGTCGAACAACACGGCCGACGCGGTGGCGTCCTCGACATCGACGACCGCGCGATTGCCGGTCGCCGTCGCTAGGTCGGTCTGGGCTTGTAGACGCGCAGGGTCGCGTGCAACGCAGAGGATCGTGCCTCTGGGGCGCAGCGCGTAGCCGTTACGCTCGCCCACCGGCCCCGGCAGATCGACCGCTGCCGACGGCGTCAGCGGTGGCCGCTTCGACAGCAGCCGTCGCACATAAAGCGGCCCGCCCGCCTTCGGTCCCGTGCCCGACAGCCCGTGGCCGCCGAACGGCTGCACCCCGACCACGGCGCCGATCATGTTGCGATTGACGTACTGGTTGCCGGCGGCGCTCGCCGCCGTCGCACGTTCGATCGTCTCGTCGATGCGGCTGTGCACACCGAAGGTGAGGCCGAATCCCGTCGCATTGATCGCCCGCACCACTGCCACCATGTCTTCGCGGCGATAGCGCAGCAGGTGCAGGACCGGCCCGAAGACTTCGCCCGGCAGATCGGAAACGGCGCCGATCTCGATCAGGGTCGGCGGTACGAACAGCCCGTGCTCCGTTTCCGGCGGCAAAGTCGCCTGATGAACCGCATGGCGCGCCGCGCGCATGCGCTCGATATGGTCGACCAGGCGCTTCTGTGCGTCGGCCGAGATCACCGGCCCGACATCGACCGACAAGCGGTCGGGACTGCCGATGCTGAGTTCCGCTATCGCGCCCTTCAGCATGACCAGCACGCGATCGGCGATGTCCTCCTGCAGACAGAGCACGCGCAGCGCCGAACAGCGCTGGCCGGCCGAGTCGAAGGCCGAGGTCAGCGCATCGCCCACGAGTTGCTCGGGCAATGCCGAGGAGTCGGCGATCAACGCGTTCTGACCACCGGTCTCCGCGATCAAGGTCGGCGGCCCGTCGGCGCACAGCCGCTCGCCGAGTTGGCGCTGGATCGATCGCGCCACCTCGGTCGAGCCGGTGAAGACCACGCCCGCCACGGCAGGATTGCTAACCAACCGACTACCCACCTCGCCGTCGCCGGGCAGGAGCTGCAACGCACTCGGTGGCACGCCGGCCTCGTGCAGCAGGCCGACCGCAAGGGCCGCAATCAGCGGCGTTTCCTCGGCGGGCTTGGCGATCACCGCATTGCCCGCGGCCAGGGCGCCCGCGATCTGGCCCACGAAGATCGACAATGGAAAATTCCACGGGCTGATGCAGGCGACGAGCCCGAGCGGCGCCAGCGCCTCGGGCGGCTGGTCCACGACCCGGCTCGCGTAGTAGCGCAGAAAGTCGACCGCCTCGCGGATTTCGCCGATCGCATTGCCGAGCGTCTTGCCGGCCTCGCGCACGATCGGACCCAGGAGCGCCGGCATCCGCGCTTCGAGGAGATCAGCGGCGCGACCGAGACAGGCCGCGCGCGCCGCGGGCGTCTCCTGCCACGGCACCGCCAACGCGCAGGCGGTATCAACCTGTTCCGGCGCGGCATCGAACACCGTTCCGACCACGTCGCGCAGGTCGGCCGGATTGTGGATCTCGCGCGCCGTGCCATCGCGCGGCCCGTCGGCCAACAATGGCACCGCACGCAGCGACTCGGCCGCGCCCTTCACCAGGATCGCGACGAGCGAGGCGAGCACCTGTTCGTTCACGAGATCGAGGCCGCGCGAATTGGCGCGCACCGGCGCGAACAGGTCGCGCGGCAGGGCGATCGCGGGATGCGGCGCGCCGACCGGGTGCAGCAGCCGGACACGCCCGACCGGGTCCGCCAGCAGGGCCTCGACGTCAACGTCCGGATTGGCGATCTGGTTCACGAAGGAGGTGTTGGCGCCGTTCTCCAGCAGGCGCCGAACCAGATAGGCGAGCAGCGTCTCGTGCGTGCCGACCGGCGCATAGATGCGGCAGGGCCGGTTGAGCTTGTCGGCGCCGACCACTTCCTCGTACAGCGCCTCCCCCATGCCATGCAGGCACTGGAATTCGTACTGGCCGGCGTAAAAGTTCTCGCCCGCCATGGCATGCACGGTGGCGAGCGTCAGCGCGTTGTGGGTGGCGAATTGCGGGAACGCGGCGTCGGGCGCCGCGAGCAGTTTGCGCGCACAGGCAAGATACGAGACGTCGGTGTGGATCTTGCGCGTAAAGACCGGAAAGTCGTCGAGCCCGTCGACCTGCGCGCGCTTGATCTCGCTGTCCCAGTAGGCGCCCTTGACCAGCCGGACCATCAGTCGATGCCGGCTGCGGCGTCCAAGGTCGATCAGATGATCGATCACGAAGGCGGCGCGCTTCATATAGGCCTGGACCACGAAGCCGATGCCGTTCCAGCCTTCCAGCTCCGGCTCGAAGCAGAGCCGTTCCAGCAGATCGAGCGAGATTTCCAGACGGTCGGCTTCCTCGGCGTCGATGTTGAGGCCGATGTCGTAGTGCCGCGCCAGCACGGCGAGCGCCTTCAGTCGTGGATAGAGTTCGCCCTGCACGCGCTCGCGCTGCGCCCGGCCATACCGGGGGTGCAGCGCCGAGAGTTTTAGCGAAATCCCCGGTCCCTCGTAGATGCCGCGGCGGTTGGCGGCGCGGCCGATCGCATGGATCGCCTGCTCGTAGGCGGTCCTGTAATAGTCGGCTTGTGCCGCCGTGACGGCAGCTTCGCCCAACATGTCGTAGGAATAGCGAAAGCCCTCGGCCTCCAGGCGCCGGGCGTTGGCCAGCGCCTCGTCGATGGTCTGGCCCGCCACGAACTGCTCGCCCATCATTCGCATGGCGATATTGACGCCGCGGCGGATCAGCGGTTCGCCGCCGCGCGCGATCAGGCGGGTGAGCGCCGACGACAGGCCCTGCTCGCTGCTGGTCGCGGTCAGGCGGCCGGTCAGCAGCAGGCCCCAGGTCGCGGCATTCACGAACAGCGACGGGCTGTGGCCGAGATGGGCGCGCCAGTCGCCGCCGCCGATCTTGTCGCGGATCAGCGCATCGCGGGTATCGTCGTCGGGGATGCGCAGCAGCGCCTCGGCGAGGCACATCAGCGCCACCCCCTCCTGGCTGCTGAGCGCATATTCGTGGATCAACCCTTCGACGCCACCCGACGGCGTCTTGGACCGAAGCAGCTTCACGAGCCGGCGCGCCAAGGCCGCCGCCCGCGCGGTCGCCGCCGGTGGCAGGCTCGCCTGCTCGATCAATGGCGGCAGACATTCCGGC
>Ga0207952_1000132_pt1 | contig 76725 bp, 75 predicted proteins | sample SubbioR12Aug_8Ca_FD_184831 | JGI IMG/M metagenome (GOLD analysis project Ga0207952, IMG submission 184831) | Serpentinite rock and fluid subsurface biosphere microbial communities from McLaughlin Reserve, California, USA - CR12Aug_8Ca (SPAdes) | ecosystem: Environmental > Terrestrial > Deep...
AAGGCCTCCGAGGCCGCCCGCCGCGCTGGCTCCGCCACCGCCGCCGCTCAGGGGCCCGCCTGCGCTCCCCGCCTGTCCCGCGAGTCCTCCGTTTCCACCCTGGCCACCGCCCGCGCCGCCGGTGTTGCCGCTCTCGCCGTTGTCAGTAGCATTGGCGCCGCCGCCGCCGCCACCGCGGGCGGGTGTGGACGTGCCGCCGGCTCCGCCGGCACCCTGCTGGCCACCACCCCCACCCCCACCGAGATTGCCCGCGCCACCTAGTCCGAACTCGCCGCCGCCGCCACCGCCACCACCGCTAATACCGGCACCACCGCCAAGACCAGCATAGCCGCCACCGCCGCCGCCGGCTTTGCTGCCGCCATCGCCTCCTGCCCCACCGAGGCCGCCGCCGCCACCGCCAGTGGTGTTTGGGGGAGCATCGATGGCTTGGCCGCCGCCTGCACCGCCCTTTGCCGAAGCGTCGCCGACCGTGACGTTGGTCAGGCTGGCCGACGCGCCGCTGTTGACGAACACCGCAGCACCGGCGCCCAGGCCGCCACCGCCGCCGCCACTCTTTTGGCCAGAGCCGCCGCCGCCATCGCCGCCGTTGGCGACGGCGTTGTTGATGGCCAGGTTGGAGACCTGCACTGTGCCCGCCTGCACGAAGATGGCGCGGCCTTTGTTGTCGGCGTCGATGGCGTTGTTGTTGCCGGCGATGGTCACGCTGGCGGTGATCATCGGCAGCGACTGGGTGAGGGTGATGTTCTGGGTGATGTTGATGGTGTTGTCGCCGCCGCCGTTGGCGGAGAAGATGGCTGTCCGCAGCTGTTCCTCGTTCGCGACGTCGACCGCCAAGGCCGCGCAGGGCGTCAAGCAGGTGCAGGCCAGCAGCATGGCCGTCAGGCGACGGCCTGGCCGTTCAACGCTCGTACAACGCATGCGACTGCTCCCGCCTACGGCATTCATCCCCTGCGGGCGGGATACGCGCTTTCACGCTTCGTGCAGAAGACCTAGACTCCCCGGAATGGACCAGTCGATTACCCAAGTCGGACCACCCGAAGTTCATCCCGACGCCTATCGGGTGGTGCGGGTTGCGACGGAATTCCTGCTGCGCGGCTTCGACCTCCTGACCGAGGCGCAGGGGGATATGGTCGACGGGCTGATCGTCATGACGCTCGTCCGCGACCAGGCAGGCCCGCAGCGCCGCAAGCCGATCGGCGTACGCGCGCTGTCGCGGCGACTCGACATGCCCTACACGACGATTCGCCGCCACGTCGGGAAGCTGGCTGAGAGCGGCCAGTGCGTCGCCGAGAGAGGTGGTCTCATCGTGCCGCCGGCCGTGCTGCGCAGCCAACGGATCACGACGTTCCTGCGCAAGATCTACGTCAACGCTGTTCGCCTGTTGACCGACCTGACGCGCATCGACGTCGCTGCGTTCGCCTCGACCTCGCGACGTCCGGTCAAGTCAGGACGTCTCGCAAAGGAGCAGGCCGCCATCGCTGTCGCCGCGACCGGGCTGCTGCTGACCGGCATCCGCTCCACGCGTGCCTTCTGGGGCGGCGACCTCATGAAAGGACTGGTCTACACCGCGATCTGGACGGCGAACGTCAAGCACGTGACGAACACTGCGCCGGCAGGGATCCGGGCTGTGCTGCCCGACAGCGACCGCCAGCCCGTCAGCGTGCTGGCGATTTCCCGGTCGCTGCGCCTGCCCTACGAGACCGTCCGGCGGCACGCCGATGCGCTGCTGCAGGCAGGCATCTGCGTGCGCGTGGGACGCCACGGCCTGCTCGTGCCCACCCGCTTCATCGAGGGTATGACCGCAGGCATCGCGATCGCCTACCGCCTCATCATGGACTTCCTGGCCGAGCTGCGGCGGGCCGGCGTGAAGGTCTAGGGATCATGGGAGCGCGGACCTCCAGGCCCGCTCATGATCTTGTCTTTTCTGCACGGTGCGGGCTCTCGCGCCTCAGAAGGCGCTGCCGCGCGCCAGAGGTTAGCGCGCAGACGCGCTAACCTCTACCGACGAAGGGCATCTTGGTCGCCATCACCGTCATGAACTGGACGTTGGCGTCGAGCGGCAGGCTGTCCATATAGACGATGGCCTGGGCCACCGCTTCGACATCCATGCGCGGCTCCGCAATGGTCGTGCCGTTGGGCTGCAGCACGCCCTTGGTCATGCGCTCGGTCATCGGCGTCACGGCATTGCCGATGTCGATCTGGCCGCAGGCGATGTCGTAGGGCCGGCAATCGAGCGAGGTCGACTTGGTGAGGCCGGTGATGGCGTGCTTGGTCGAGGTGTAGGCGACCGAGAACGGCCTGGGCGCATGCGCCGAAATCGAGCCGTTATTGATGATGCGCCCGCCCATCGGCTTCTGTGCCTTCATGATCTTGATCGCTTCCTGGGTACACAGGAACGGGCCGGTCAGGTTGGCCGCCACGACGCTGAGCCAGGTCTCGTACGGCAGATCCTCCAGCGGCACGGGCGGCGCGCCGCCGCCGGCATTGTTGAACACCAGGTCGAGGCGGCCGAAGGCTTCCTTGGTCCGGGCGAACAGGGCCTGGATCGATTCGCGCTTGGTGACGTCGGTCGGCACGGCGAGCGCATTGGGGGCGTTGTTGCCGGCCATGCTCGCGGTCTCCTCGAGCGCTTCCTTGCGTCGGCCGGCCAGCACCACCTTGTAGCCGTTCTTCAAGAGTGCCAGTGCCGCGGCGCGGCCGATGCCGCTGCCAGATCCTGTGATGATTGCGATTTTCGCCATGGATTCGTTCCTCCTCGAAGGAGCGGACCCTATCAGACGGCGAGGGATTTCACATAGGCCCGCCAGCCGCCGAGCGAAGTGATATCGCGCGCGTCCGCGACGGCGTGGCTTTCGCAGAGGAAGCCCAGCACGCCGGAGCCGTCGGCCAGGGTGACGGTGCCGAGACCGAGCGGCGCGGGGATCTTGGCTGCGAAGGCGCCGACCTTCTCCGTCGGCAGGCTCCATACTTCCAGTTCGATGGCACCGCCGCCTTCCGCGGTGCGTACCATGCCCGGCCGATGCGGCGGGCCGCCGGGAAGGGCATAGAAACGGTAGACCGGCGCGGTCTTGCCGGCCCGCTCCAGCCGGCCCCCCAGTTCGGTGAGCTGACTGTTCAGCGGCAGACCGCTCATGTGGGCGCCGACCACGGCGATGGAAACGCGATCTTCTATGACGACGGGATCGTGTGCCTGGGCCGGTAGCTGGCTCATGGTCTTGCCGAGAGGCAGCGGCACGGCGCGCTGCCAGCGCGCGCCGAAGGCCAGCAGGGTGCGCTCAGTGAAGGCGCGACCGATCAGGGTGATGCCGAACGGCATTCCGTCGGGGCGGAAACCGAAGGGCAGGGCGAGACCCGCGAGGCCGAAGAAATTCACGAAGTTGGTGTAGTGGCCGAGATGCGAATTGTAGAGCACCGGCTCGCGCTCGAGATCGGACAGGCGATAGATCGTGCCCGCCGTCGGCAGGGCCAGGAAATCGAGGCCCTGCATCCCCGCCGCCGCCCGCGCCTTCAGCTCGGCCAGCTTGTACTGGCCTTCGAAGGCATCGACCGCGCTGTATTTCCGGCCGCCCAGCACGATCTGCCGCGTCGTCGGCCAGACCCCGGCATTGTCGGCGGCGCCTTCGATGAAGGTGCCGACCGCCGCCGTGCGCTCGGCCACCCACGGTCCGCTGTAGAGAAGCTGGGCGGCATCGCGAAAGGGCGCGTAGTCGAATTCGACCGCCGTGCCGCCCAGCGCCTTCAGTTTTTCGACAGCCTGCGCGTAGAGCGTGGCATAGGCATCATCACCGAAGAACTCGAGCGGCATTGGCACGCCGAAGCGGAACGTCTTGCCGATGGCGGGCGTCGCGCGCGGGCGACAGACGACGCCCAGCACGGCATCGGCGTCGGCGCAGCAGAGCGCAAACACCGACACGCAGTCGAGCGAACGGCAGGCCGGCACGACACCTTCGTTGCTGAACAGGGCAGGCGTGGGCTTGAGGCCGACGATGTTGTTGAAGCCGGCCGGCACGCGGCCCGAGCCTGCCGTGTCGGTGCCGAGCGAGAAGCTCACCAGGCCCGACGAGACGGCGACCGCCGAGCCCGAGCTCGAGCCGCCGGGAATGTAGTCGGCATCGAAGGGATTGCGCGGCACGCCGTAGGGCGAGCGCACACCCACCAGGCCGGTCGCGAACTGGTCGAGGTTGGTCTTGCCGACCACGATCGCGCCGGCATCGACCAGGCGCTGTACGACCTCGGCCGAAGTCCTCGCCTCGTAGGCGAAGCCGGGGCAGGCCGCCGTCGTCGTCATGCCGGCGACGTCGATATTGTCCTTCACGGCGAACGGGATGCCATAGAGCGGCAGCTTCTCGATCTCGCCCAGCCGCGTCGTGAGGTCGTCGGCCTGGGCGCGCAGGCCGGCATCCGTCGCGCGCGATATCCAGACCTTGTCATCGCCCGCCGCAGCGATGCGCTTCAGGACCTCCTCGATCACCTGCCGGACGTCGAGGGTCCCGGCGCGATAGGCGTCGCTGAGCGCGTGAACGCCAAGATCGAGCAAACCGGTCATCTGCCGTTTGTAGACAAGCGGCCGGCCAAATGCAGCCGCCAGATGCACGCGGCAATTGGCACGGCCCTTGCATCCTGCGCGACGGGATCGTGTGGGTCTCAAAAAAAACAGGGGGACTACAATGAAGCGTCGCTCATTCATGAAGACGACGGCTGCCGCCGGCGCCGCCGCGACCGCTGCGCCGGCGATCTGGTCGGAGGCCAAGGCACAGGCGCGTAACGAGACGCTGCTGCTGGTCACCGAGAGCCCGCCCAATTCGATGGATATCCATGGCGTCGGCACCAACCGCCCGGCCTACGAGGTGTCGTGGAACTGCTACGACCGGCTGATCACCTACGGCGTCAAGAAGGACGCCAACGGCAACGACCACTACGACTACACCAAGCTCCAGCCCGAGCTCGCCACCGACTGGAACGTGACGCCCACGTCGGCGACCTTCAAGCTGCGCAAGGACGCCAAGTTCCACGACGGCACGCCGATCACCGCCAAGGACGTGAAGTGGTCGTTCGACCGCGCCGTCACGGTGGGCGGCTTCCCGACCTTCCAGATGAAGGCGGGTTCGCTGGAAAAGCCGGAGCAGTTCGTCGTCGTCGACGACAACACCTTCCGCGTCGACTTCGTGCGCGCCGACAAGCTCACCATGCCCGACATCGGCGTGCCGGTGCCGGTGATCATGAACTCCGAGCTCTGCAAGAAGAACGCGACCGCCACCGACCCGTGGGCGATGGAGTGGTGCAAGAACAACCTGGCCGCCGGCGGCGCCTACAAGGTCGAGCGCTGGCAGCCCGGCCAGGAAGTGGTCTTCGCGCGCAATGACGAGTGGAAGAACGGGCCGCTGCCCAAGGTCCGCCGCGTCATCCAGCGCATCATCCCGTCGGCCGGCAACCGCCGCGCCCTGCTCGAACGCGGCGACGCCGACATCTCGTTCGACCTGCCGTCCAAGGATTTCGCCGAGCTGAAAACCTCGCCCAAGCTCACGGTGATCGGCACCCCGATCGAGAATGCGATGATGTATCTCGGCATGAACGTGAACCAGAAGCCGTTCGACAACGTCAAGGTCCGCCAGGCGGTGGCCTGGGCCATTCCGTACCAGCAGATCATGGACTCGGTGATGTTCGGCCAGGCGCTGCCGCTGTTCGGTGGCGCCGACAACAAGTTCAAGGGCGCCTACTGGCCGCAGAAGGACGGCTACAAGACCGACATCGCCAAGGCCAAGGCACTGATGGCGGAGGCGGGCTATCCCGCCGGCTTCGAGACCACCCTGTCGTTCGACCTCGGTCTCGCCAGCACCAACGAGCCGTTGACCATCCTCATCCAGGAGAGCCTGGCCCAGATCGGCATCAAGGCCTCGATCAACAAGATCCCGGGCGCCAACTGGCGCGGCGAGCTGCTCAAGAAGAACATGCCGATGATCACCAACGCCTTCGGCGGCTGGCTGAACTATCCGGAGTACTTCTTCTACTGGTGCTATCACGGCCAGAACGCCGTCTTCAACACCATGGGCTACAAGAACCCGACGATGGACGCGCTGATCGACAAGGCGCGGTTCACGACGGGGCCGGAGTACGAGGCGGCAGTGAAGGGCTTCATCGACATCGCCTTCGAGGAGGTGCCGCGAGTGCCGATCTTCCAGCCGCTGCTGAACGTGGCGATGCAGAAGAACGTCACCGGCTACCGCTACTGGTTCCACCGCCAGCTCGACTACCGCCAGCTCGTGAAGGGCTAGCGGCGGGCGCCGGAGGCGGCGATGCTGAACCTGCTGCTGTCGCGGCTGGCGACGGCGATCCCCAGCATCGTGGGGGTCGTCATCGTCACCTTCATGCTGACCCGCCTGCTTCCGGGCGATCCGGCGGCCTATTTCGCCGGGCTGGCCGCGAGTCCGCAGGCGATCGCCGAGATCAGGACCAAACTTGGCCTCGACAAATCGCTGCCCGAGCAGTTCGTCGGCTACATCGGCGATCTGCTGCAGGGTAATCTCGGTAACTCGCTCTCGACCGGCCAGCCGGTGGTGGCGGAGATCGCCACCCGCCTGCCGGCCTCGGCCGAACTCACGCTGTTCGCGCTGATCGTCGCCGTCGCCATCGCCATTCCCCTGGGCGTCCTGGCGGCGGTGAAGCAGGGCACCTGGATCGACCACCTCTGCCGGATTGTCACCACGGCAGGTGTGTCCCTGCCGGTGTTCTTCACCGGCCTGCTGTTCGCCTACGTCTTCTACTACCTGCTGCAGTGGGCGCCAGCACCGACCGGCCGCCTCGACGTGTTCATGTCGCCGCCGACGCATATCACCGGCTTCTACCTGATCGATTCGGCGCTGACCGGCAATCTGGAGACCTTGTGGGGCGCCCTGCGCCAGCTCGCCTTGCCCGCCATCTCGATGGCGATCTTCTCGCTGGCGCCGCTTGCCCGCATGACGCGCGGCTCGATGCTGGCGGTGCTGGGCAGCGACTTTATCCGCACGGCGCGGGCGAGCGGCCTCAGCCCCCGCACCGTCATCTTCACCTATGCCTTCCGCAACGCCGTGCTGCCGGTCATCACGACCCTCGGCATGGTCTTCTCGTTCCTGCTGGGCGCCAACGTGCTGGTCGAGACGGTGTTCGCCTGGCCGGGCATCGGCCTTTATGCCGTGAACGCGCTGATCACCTCGGACTATGCCCCGGTCCAGGGCTTCGTCCTCACCATGGCGATCCTCTACGTGGCGCTCAATCTCGCCATCGATTTCGTCTACGGCCTCGTCGACCCGCGCGTGCGGCTGGATTCCTGACGATGCTGCCGCTGCTGCGCCACGCCCGCTACGTGCTGTCGGAGAACCCGGTCACCGGGCTGGCCTTCGGCCTGTTCGCGCTGTTCCTGATCGCGGCGCTCTTCGGCCCGGTACTGGCGCCCTACAATCCGCTGCAGAGCAACGCTGCCATGGCGCTGAAGCCACCCTCGGCGGCGCACTGGTTCGGCACCGACCAGCTCGGCCGGGATATTTTCAGCCGCGTGCTGGTGGCAACGCGCCTCGACCTCACCATCGCCTTCGCCTCGGTGATCCTGGCCTTCATGTTGGGGGCGCTGTCGGGCGTGGCAGCGGGCTATTTCGGCGGCTGGACCGACCGCATCGTGGGCCGCCTGGCCGACACCATCATGGCCTTCCCGCTGTTCGTGCTGGCCATGGGCATCGTGGCGGCGCTTGGCAACGAGGTGATCAACATCGTGATCGCCACCGCGATCATCAACTTCCCGCTCTATGCCCGTGTGGCGCGCGCCGAAGCCAATGTGCGGCGCGACGCGGGCTTCGTCGAGGCGGCGCGGCTTTCGGGCAACGGTGAGGCACGCGTGCTGCTGGGCCATGTCCTGCCCAACATCATGCCGATCATGATGGTGCAGATGTCGCTCACCATGGGCTACGCAATCCTGAACGCGGCGGGCCTTTCCTTCATCGGCCTCGGCGTGCGTCCGCCGGCGGCGGAATGGGGCATCATGGTCGCCGAGGGCGCCAACTTCATCCAGTCCGGCGAATGGTGGATCGCGCTCTTTCCTGGCGCGACCCTGATGCTGGCCGTCTTCTGCTTCAACCTGCTGGGCGATGGGTTGCGCGACATCATCGATCCGAGAATGCGGACATGACCGCGGTTCCCGCCCTTTCGGTCCCCGCCCTCTCGGTAGAAAACCTGTCGGTCGAGTTCCGCACGCGCTCCGGTGTCGTGAAGGTGCTGGAGCATGTCGGCTTCAGCGTCGACAAGGGCGAGACCGTGGCGCTGGTGGGCGAGAGCGGCTCGGGCAAGTCGGTGACGGCCTTCGCCGTCATGGGCATCCTCGATGCCGCCGGCAAGGTGACATCGGGACGGGCGCTGTTCGGCGGCACCGACCTGCTGGCGCTCAGCGAACATGATCTCGCCGAGCAGCGCGGCCGCGAACTCTCCATGATCTTCCAGAACCCGCGCACGGCGCTGAACCCGATCCGGCGCGTCGGACGGCAGATCGCCGATGTGCTGGTGCGCCACGGCGGCGCCACCCGCAACGACGCGCCGCGGGCGGCGATCGAGATGCTGAAGCGCGTGCGCATCCCCGATCCCGAGCGCCGGGCTGAGGCCTATCCCTTCGAGCTGTCGGGCGGCATGTGCCAGCGCATCATGATCGCCATCGCGCTCGCCTGCCGGCCGGCGCTGCTGATTGCCGACGAACCCACCACCGGCCTCGATGTCACCACCCAGGCGGTGATCATGGATCTGATCGGCGAGCTGGCCGGCGAGGCGGGCATGGCCACGATCTTCATCACCCACGACCTCGCGCTGGCCGCCGAATATTGCGACCGCATCGTGGTCATGCATGCCGGCCACATCGTCGAGGCGGCCCCCGGCCGCGATCTGTTCGCCCATCCGCGCCATCCCTATTCGGCCAAGCTGCTGGCAGCGACCCCGGGCGAGACTGTCGCACTGGAGGATTTGGCCTCGATCCCGGGCGGCCTGCCGGACCTGCGCCGGTCCGACCTGCCGGCGTGCCGCTACAGCGATCGCTGCGAACGTCGTCTCGAGCAGTGCATCCAGCCGCTGCCGCAGCACACCGTCGGCGAACGTCACGTCGTGGCCTGCTGGAACCCGCTATGACCGTCGCCACACCGGGTCCGCTGCTCGACGTCGCCGAACTGGCGAAGCGATTCACCGTCGGCGGCAAGCAGGGCCTGCTGGCGCGCGCCACGTCGTTCCGCAAACCGGTGGCGCCGCTGCCGCAGCTCCATGCCGTCGATGAAGTGAGTTTCACCATCGCCCGCGGCGAGACGGTGGGACTGGTGGGCGAATCGGGATGCGGCAAGTCCACCCTGGTGCGGCTGATCAATCGTCTGCTCGATCCGACCTCGGGCAGTATTCGCCTGGGCGGTGCCGAGCTTGCCGACTTCAAGGCCCGCGACTTCGCCGGCAATCCCCATCGCGCCCGCATCCAGATGGTGTTCCAGGACGCCGGCGACTCGCTCAATCCGCGCTACACGGCGGCCGACGCCATCGCCGATCCGGTGCGGCGGCTGAAGAAGATGTCGGGTGCCCAGCTCGCGGCCCGCGTCGAGGAACTGGCCGATATGACCGGCCTGCCGCGCGAGCTGCTGTCGCGCTTCCCGCACCAGCTTTCGGGTGGCCAGAAGGCGCGTGTCGGCATCGCCCGCGCCATCGCGGTCGAGCCCGAGCTGCTGATCCTCGACGAGCCGACGGCGGCGCTCGACGTCTCGGTGCAGGTCGTGATCCTGCAGCTCCTGCAACAGCTCAAGCGCGAGCTCGGCATGAGCTACCTGTTCGTGAGCCACGACCTCAACGTCGTGCGGCTGCTCTGTGATCGCGTGCTGGTGATGTATCTCGGCAAGGTCGTGGAGCAGGGGCCGGCCGCCGAGGTCTTCGCCGATCCCCGGCACCCCTATACCAAGGCGCTGATCTCGGCGATCCCCCAAGTAGATTTGGAAGGGGCCGAACCCGAGCAGCGGGCGGGCCGTCTGCGCCTCGGCGGTGAGCCGCGCAGCCCGATCGATCCCGATCCCACGGTCTGCCGCTTCTACGGCCGCTGTCCCAAGGGCACGCCGCGCTGCGCCGAGGAAATGCCGCTCTTGCATCCGGCCGGTACGGCACGGCAGGTTGCCTGTCATTTCGCTTGAGGGGGAGGAAAGACGTGGCCGATGACAAGCCCGACGTTGCGCGCCTGGTCGACGAGGCGGCGAAAGCCCTCGGCTTGCCGATCGCGGAGGAGTACTGCGCCAACGTGATCCTGAACTACGAGCGCTCCCTGATGATCGCGCGGCCGCTGCTCGAGGTCGAACTCGACGACGAGCTGATCCCCGGGCCGGTGTTCCGGCCATGAGCGATCCGCTTTCCAAGGCCGCGACCGCGGCTGAGATCGCGCGCACTGTTTTGGGCGGCAAGGTGACGGCTGCCGCCGTGATCGACGCCGCGCTGACGCGCATCGCGGCGGCCGAACCCACGATCAACGCCTTCACCGACATCGTGGCAGAACGCGCGAAGCAGCGTGCGGCCGAAGTCGACGCCGGCAAGCACCGCGGCCCCCTGGCGGGCGTGCCGTTTGCGGTAAAGAACCTGTTCGACATCGAAGGCCTGCCGACGCGGGCCGGCTCCAAGATCAACGTCGACGGGCCCAAGGCCGCCCGTGACGGCGCGCTGGTGCGCAAGCTCGAAGCCGCCGGCGCCATCCTGGTGGGCGGTCTCAACATGGGCGAGTACGCCTACGATTTCACCGGCGAGAACGCGCACTACGGCCCCTCGCGCAATCCGCGCGACACGACGCGCATGACCGGCGGCTCGTCGGGCGGCTCCGGCGCCGCGGTCGCGGCCGGCGAGGTGCCTCTGGCACTGGGCTCCGACACCAACGGCTCGATCCGCGTGCCGTCCTCGCTCTGCGGCCTGTTCGGGCTGAAGCCGACCTATGGGCGGCTGAGCCGCGCCGGTTCGTTCCCCTTCGTCGATGCCTTCGACCATCTCGGACCGATCGCGCGCTCGACCGAGGACCTGGCGCTGGCGTTCGATGCCATGCAGGGCGCCGACCCCGACGATCCGGTGTGTACACATCTGCCCCCGGAACCGACCCTGCCGCATCTCGGCGAGGGCATCGGCGGACTTCGCATTGCCATCGCCGGCGATTATTTCGCGCGGGGCGGCGAGCCAGAGGCATTCGAGGCCGTGGCCACCGTCGCCAAGGCGCTGGGCGCCTCGGAGACCGTCGTATTGCCGCAAGCCGCGGCGGCGCGGGCGGCAGCCTATGTCATCACCGCCATCGAGGGCGGGCAGCTTCACCTGCCGCGGCTCCGGGCGCGGCCGCAGGATTTCGATCCCGATACGCGCGAGCGTTTCATGGCAGGGGCCCTGCTGCCCGGTGCCTGGTACGTGAAGGCCCAGCGCTTTCGTCGGCACTACCGCGTCAATGTGCTGAAGATCTTTGACGAGGCCGACATCGTGCTGGCGCCGGCCACACCTTGCACCGCGCCCAAGCTCGGCCAGGTCATGATGAAGCTGGGCGGCGTCGATATTCCCGTGCGTGCCAATCTCGGCCTCTTCACCCAGCCAATCTCGTTCATCGGCCTGCCCGTCGTGGTGGCGCCGCTGCAGCGGCCCGGCGGCCTGCCGATCGGCGTGCAGATCATCGCCAAGCCTTTTAACGAACAGGCCGCGTTGCGTGTGGCCGCTTTCCTGGAGAAGCAGGGCGTGGCCGCTGCGCCGCCGGCATAGGAGCCAAAAATGGAAATCAACATTCCCGAAGTCGTGGGCGAGGTGACCGCGGCCTTCAATCGCTACGAGGCTGCGCTCAACACCAACGACGTGACGACCCTCGACGGTTTGTTCTGGAAGAGCCCGCACACGCTGCGCTACGGCATCGGCGAGCAGCTCTATGGACACGACCAGATCGCCGCCTTCCGCGCCGGCCGCGACCCGGGCTTCGTGTTGAACCGTGATCTTCTCAAGCTCTGGATCGTCACCTACGGCCGTGACTTCGGCACCGCCAATTGCGAGTTCCGCCGCCATGGTGCGACGAGGACCGGCCGGCAGAGCCATACCTGGATGCGTACACCGGAGGGTTGGCGTATCGTGGCCGCGCACGTCTCGCTGCTCGGCGAGGCGACACCCATGAAGACGCCATAAGAACCCAAGGGACGAATTGAAACTTCTGCTGACTCACGTGCCGCTGGCCAGGCGGCAGTACTACGGCGCGCGGGCGCTCGCCCGCCTGCAGGAGCTGGTCGAGGTCACGCTGCACGAGGGCGATACCCCGCTCGATCCCAAGGGCGTGATCGCGGCGGCGCGCGACGTCGATTTGATCATCGCCGACCGCTCCACCGCGATGCCGGGCGAAATTTTCGCCGCATTGCCCAGGCTGAAAGTCGTGATGCGAAGCGCCGTCGACATTCGCAATATTGACGTCGCGGCAGCCTCGGCGGCTGGCGTTCTGGTGACCCATGCCGAGCCCGGCTTCGTGAAATCGGTCGTCGAACTGACCCTGGGTTTCCTGGTCGACCTGTCGCGCGGCGTCTCGCGCGCCGCAGCCGATTACCACGCGGGCCGCATGCCCGAGATCCGCGTCGGGCGGCAGCTTTCGGGCAGCACGGTCGGCATCATCGGCTACGGCCGGATTTCCCGCGATCTCGCGCCTCTGCTCGCCGCCGTCGGCATGACGGTTCTGGTGTCGGACCCCTATGCCCAGGTCGACGATCAGCGTTTCATCAAGCTGCCGATGAACGATCTGCTGGCGCGCGCCGACTATGTGATCTGTCTCGCCATCGCCAACGAGGAGACCGAGAATCTGTTGGACGCGGCGGCTTTCGCCCGCATGAAGCCAGAAGCCTTTTTCATCAACATGTCGCGTGGCAACCTGGTCGATGATGCGGCGTTGCTGAAGGTACTGACGGAAAATCGTATCGCCGGCATGGCCATGGATGTTGGCCGCGCACCGGACCAGATGCCGTCACTCGAATTGGCGCGCCTGCCCAACGTGATTGCCACGCCGCATGTCGGCGGCCTGACGCCGCCCGCCAGCGAAAGCCAGGCCATGGACACCGTCCGCCAAGTGGAATCGCTGGTGAAGGGTGAGACACCCTCAGGCGCTGCCAATTTCGATCTGTGGACGCGCCGACCTTAGTCGGCCGGGCGGTCGAAACTTCCCGATAGTGCGTACGTTATTTCTACGCACCGAAGGAAGGAGGCGAACAATGGGCAAACAACCCCCGGACCTGACCGCCGTTCGCATTCCCGATGACGAGGTCGACTTTTACCGCGTGAGCGAAGGCGGTTGGTACGCCATCGACGACGAAGACAAGGCGATTCTCGGCCCATTCGAGAACCTTGGCGAATGCGATCAGGCGATCCACGACCGGGTCAGACACGCCGCCTAGGGACGGCCCAGACCGACTGGTACGCGCCCGACGACGGTGACAAAGCTGTGTTCGGCCCGATCGACAAGCACCCGAGGCAAAGCGCCGGCAGAGTCTAGTTTCCCGGCCCGCGTTCCATCGAGAAGGGCTGCCAGCGTTCTAACTTCGACTTCTCCAGCACCATGGGATTGACGCAGGCGCGCGGCCACTTGCCGCCCAGCACCAACGCCATCTCCGCACCGACCCGGCGCTTGCGCGCGACATCGAAGCGGTTCGAGGCTGAGGCCACGTGCGCGGTCAGGATGACGTTGTCCATGCCGAGCAACGGATTGTTGTGGCCGACCGGTTCTGTCTCGAGGACGTCGAGGCCGGCGCCGGCGATCCAGCCTTCCTGCAGCGCCTTGATCATCGCTGCCTCATCGACCGTGGAACCGCGACCGGTGTTCACGAACAGCGCCGTCTTCTTCATCTTCTTGAAGTGCGGCTCCTTCATCAGGTGGTGCGCATCCTTGGTGCCGGGCGCGTGCATGGAAATGATGTCGGAGCGTTGCAGCAGCTCGTCGAAGCCGACCGGCTGCACGCCGTAGTCGGACATCACCAGCTCCTCGATGTAGGGATCGTAGGCCAGCATCTGGAAGCCGAAGGGCGCGGCACGTTTGGCAACGGCGCGCGCGACATGGCCGAACGAGATGAAGCCCAAGGTCATGCCCATGAGGCGCGGGAACTGGTAGAGCATCGGCCGCGCCTTGGCCCACTCGCCCTTGCGCACCAACTGGTCCTGCACGACGAGACGCCGCCAGCTCGACAGGATCAGGGTCATGGCGTGGTCGGCCACTTCCTCGATGAAGGTGTCGGGGCAGTTGGTCACGGGAATGCCGAGCGCGGTGGCGGCCTCGACGTCAACCGAATCGACGCCGACGCTGGCCAGCGACACGACCTTCAGCTTCTTGCCCGCGTTGATGACCTTCGCCGTGATACGTGGCCGACCCTTGCCGTAGATCGCGTCGGCATCGACGGCGGCTGCGGCGAGCTCGTCCTCGCCGCCCTTCACCTCGACGATCTCCGCGCCGATGGCGGCCAGCGCCTCCATCTCCAGGGAATGGTCCGCGCCCGGCACGCCTGTGCCCGGGCCGGCAGTCGTCACGATCTTGAAACGTGCCACGTGTTGTCTCCTCCGATGATTTGAGCGCACTCTAGCGCAAATCGGCGTCTCTCCAACCACGGTGAAACCAGCATGTCCGCGGCCAAGAATGTCCTGTTGATCGTCGTCGACCAGTGGCGCGGCCTGATGCTGCCAAAGCTCGGTGCGGACTACCTGAAGCTGCCGAATATCGACAGGCTTTGCGCTGAAGGTGTCACCTTCCGCAACCATTTCACCCAGTGTGTCCCCTGCGGGCCGGCGCGGGCGAGCCTGCTCACCGGACAATATCTGATGAACCACCGCGCAGTGCAGAACACGATCCCGCTGTCCGGTCGCTTCACCAACCTCGGCCACGAGCTCCGGCGTGGCGGCTATGATCCGGCGCTGGTCGGCTACACCACGACCACGCCCGATCCGAGCACGACGGACGCCAAAGACCCGCGCTTCCTGGTGCTGGGCGACATCATGGACGGCTTCCGTCCGGTCGGCGCTTTTGAGCCTTACAAGGACGCCTACTTCGGCTGGGTGGCGAGCCACGGCTTCACGCTGCCCGACAACCGCGAGGACATCTGGCTGCCCCAGGGTAAGTCGGCGGGCAAGTCGACCGGCGGCGCAACGGCGCAGCCTGCGGTGATCCCCAAGGAACTTTCGGACACGACCTGGTTCACCGAGCGCGGGCTGTCCTACCTGCAGGGCCGCGGCGACAAGCCGTGGTTCCTGCATCTCGGCTACTACCGGCCGCATCCGCCCTTCATCGCGGCGGCGCCCTACCATGCAATGTACCGGCCGGAGGACATGCCCAAGCCGGTGTGGGCGGGGAGTGCCACCGAGGAGGCCAAGCAAAACGCGCTGCTCGCCTACTATGTAAACAACGTCAAGCAGTCGAGCTTCTTCCAGGATGGCCAGGGGCTGGGCTCCGAGATGAGCGAGGCTGAAGTGGCTCAGCTGCGCGCCACCTATTGCGGCCTGATGACCGAGATCGACGGCCAGCTCGGCCGCGTGTTCGACCATCTCAAGGCCACTGGCCAGTGGGACAACACCTTGATCATCTTCACCTGCGATCATGGCGAGCAACTGGGCGACCATCACCTGCTGGGCAAGATCGGCTACTTCGACGAGTCCTATCGGATACCGATGATCGTGCGTGACCCGCGCACCGAGGCGAATGCCACACGCGGCAACGTTGTCGAGCGATTCACCGAGACCATCGACACCATGCCGACCATCCTGGAATGGCTCGACCTCGACGTGCCGCGACAGTGCGACGGACGCTCGCTGCTGCCGTTCCTGAAGGGCACGACGCCCACGGATTGGCGGACCGAGGTCCACTACGAGTTCGACTTCCGCGATCTTTATTATAGCAAGCCTGAGTCCTCGATCGGATTGCCGATGGACAAGTGTGCGCTGGCCGTCGTGCAGGACGAGAGCTTCAAGTACGTGCATTTCGCCGCCCTGCCGCCGCTCTTCTTCGATCTCAAGAAGGACCCGGGCCAGTTCGTGAACCGTGCCGGCGATCCCGCCTATGCCGCGCGCATGGGCGAGTATGCCGCCAAGATGTTGACCTGGCGGCTGGGCTTTGCCGAGCGCACGCTCACCGGCTACCGCGCCACGCCCCAGGGGCTGGAGGTGCGTGCGGCCTGAGTTGTTTGTAGAGTGGGGCCATGAAAGAGGACCTCTACCGCCGGCCCGCCGCCGGCCAGCATCCGCCCCATCGCGTCGACGCCTACAAGTCGACGGTCGGCCGTTCGCCGCGGAAGCCGGCGATCGTGCTGCCGCAGACCCTGTCGGAAATCACCGGCCCGCTGGCGGTAAACGAGCGGCTCGATGCCACCGAGAACGACCTCACGCGCCAGCGCATGGGCCAGCCGCTCGGCGAGCGCATCATCGTGCATGGCCGCGTGCTCGACGAGGACGGCAAGGCCGTGCCCAACGCGTTGGTCGAGATCTGGCAGTGCAATGCCGCCGGTCGCTATCATCATCCGGGCGACCAGCACGACGCGCCGCTCGATCCCAACTTCTACGGCGGTGGCCGCACGCGCGCCGATGCCGACGGCGGCTACAAGTTCATCACCGTGAAGCCCGGCGCCTATCCGTGGGGCAACCACAAGAACGCCTGGCGGCCGGCGCACATCCACTTCTCGCTGTTTGGGCCGGCCTTCGCCACGCGGCTGATCACCCAGATGTACTTCCCCAACGACCCGGTGCTGGCCTACGACCCGATCTACAATGCCGTGCCCGAGGGCGCGCGCCATCGCCTGCAGGCGGCCTTCGACATGGAAGGCACGCAGCCGGACTGGGCGCTGGCCTACAAGTTCGACATCGTGCTGCGCGGCCGCAACGCCACCCCCCTCGAATCCTGAAGCTGGAAGACAAGCATGGCTGACGGCCTGACGCCCTCGCAAACGATCGGCCCGTTCTATTGGGGCACTGTCGTCAGCAGCTATCGCGCCGACCTCGCGCCGCTTGGCGTGGCGGGTGAGCGCATCGAGCTCGTGCTCACCTTGCACGACGTCGATGGCAAGGTGGTCGCCGACGGGCTGCTCGAACTCTGGCAGGCCAACAGCCACGGCCGCTACGACCATCCCGAGGACCGCCGCAACCTGCCGCTCGATCCCGGCTTTGACGGCTTCGGCCGCGCCTCGACCGACGCCGAGGGCTCTGCGCATTTCAGCACCGTGAAGCCCGGGCGCGTGCCGTGGCCAGAAGGCGGCTTGCAGGCGCCGCACATCAACATCTCGATCTTCGCGCGCGGCGTCCTCAATCGGCTGGCGACCCGGCTTTATTTCGACGGCGATCCGGCGCTGACCGAGGATCCGGTGTTGAAGCTGGTCGAGCCGGCGCGCCGCAGCACGCTGCTCGCCAAGCGCGACAAGCAGGGTGTGTGGCGCCTGCCGATCCATCTCGGCGGCGCCCACGAGACCGTCTTCTTCGACAGCTGATCGCATGGCCGGTCGCCTGGTGGCTGCACTCGGCTCGTCGGCACTCGCCGCCGAAGCCTTTTCCGATGCAGCGACCCTGCGCCATATGCTGCGCTTCGAGGCGGTCCTCGCCCATGCCGCGGCGGCGGCCGGGCTGATCCCCGAAAAATTTGCACCCATCATCGCCAAGGCCTGCGATCCCGCGCTGTACGATCCCGCCTCGCTCGCCGAAGCCGCGCGCCGAACTGCCACCCTCACCGTGCCGCTGGTCAAGGCGCTCACGGCCGAGGTCGCCAAGCGCGACGCCGAGGCCGCCGCGTATGTGCATTGGGGCGCCACCAGTCAGGACGTGCTCGACACCGCGATGGTGCTGCAGGTGGGCGAGGCGATGCCCCCGATCCTGAAGGATCTCGACGGCATCGTCGCGGCATTCGCCAAATTGGCAAAGAAGCATCGTGCAACGCCGACGCTCGGCCGCACCCTGCTGCAACCCGCGACGCCGCTGGCGCTCGGCCAGAAGATCGCCGGCTGGGCGTCGGATATCGACCGCGCCACGCGTCGGCTGAGCGCGAGCTTCGCCGAAAGCCAGGTCGTGCAGTTCGGCGGCGCATCGGGCAGCCTCTCGGCGCTCGGGCCCGAAGCCGGGCAGGTGATGACGACCCTGGCCAAGCATCTCGGCCTCGCCCTGCCACCGGCGCCATGGTTTGCGCAGCGCGTGAGGGTGGCGGCGCTGGCGCAGGACGCGGCGTTGGTCGTGGGCGCGCTGGGCAAGGCGGCACGCGACATCTCGTTGATGATGCAGGTCGAAGTGGGCGAGGCCTCGGAGCCCTCCGGGCCTGGCCGGGGCGGCTCTTCGACCATGCCGCACAAGCGTAACCCCGTAGGAGCGGCGCTGATCCTGGCGGCGGCGCAGCGCGCGCCGATGCTGGCCGCCACCATCGTGTCGGCGATGCCGCAGGAGCACGAGCGGGCGCTGGGCGGCTGGCAGGCGGAATGGCCGACGCTCGCCGCCCTGATCGAGGCGCTGGGCTCGGCGGTTCAGGCGATGGCCGAGGTCGCTCCCGGCCTCGCGATCGACACCGATGCGATGCAGGCCAACATGGATGCGACCGACGGCGCCGTGCTTGCCGAGCGCGCGACCTTCCTGCTCGCTGAAAAGATGGGCAAGCAGAAGGCCGGCGCGCTGGTCGAGAAGGCGCTGTCGAAGGGCGGCTCGTTCATCGCGGCACTGGGCCAGCTCGAGGCCGAGCTGTCGGATGAGGCGGCGCTGCTCGGCTACTCGCCCGACTTCGTCGACCGCTTGCTGGCGGACCTGAAACGCAAGTGACCTAGCCCGGCGCCGCGCCCTGGGTGCCGACATAGACGGCATAGAGCGACTGGCTGGCCGCCATGAACAGCCGGTTGCGCTTGGGGCCGCCGAAACAGACGTTGCCGCAGACTTCGGGCAGTCGGATGCGGCCGAGCAGCTTGCCGTCGGGGCTCCACACCGTGACGCCGCTGTAGCCCAGCGCGCGGCCGGCGTTGCTTGAGCACCACAGGTTGCCGTCAACATCGGCGCGCACGCCGTCCGGTCCGCACTTGATGCCGTCGACCATGAAGTCGGCGAAGCGCTTGCCGTTGCTGATTTTGTTGTCGGTGCCGACGTCGAACACGAACATGTCGCCCTTGCCGCCCGGGCCGGTGTCGCCCGGGCCCTTGCCGGTGCTGGCGACATAGAGCTTCTTGTAGTCGGGCGAGAAGCAGAGGCCGTTGGGATCGGGCGCCTGATCCTCGGTGACAACGAGATCGACGCGGCCGCTGGGATCGATGCGGTAGCAGTTGGTCGGCAGCTCGCGCTTCATCGACCCCATGCCCGGCGGTTGGCCAAGGGTGGGCTTCAGTCGCCCGTTGGTGTTGCTGGGACCGCCGGCCATGTCGGGCGTGCCTTCGTAGAGCTGGCCGCCGTAGGGCGGGTCGGTGAACCAGTAGCTGCCGTCGGGATGCGGCACGACGTCGTTGGGCGAGTTAAGCTTCTTGCCCTGGTAGTTGTCGGCCAGCACCGTCGTCGAGCCGTCGAGTTCGTAGCGCACCACGCGCCGCGTCAGGTGCTCGCAGGACAGTTGCCGGCCCTGGAAGTCGAAGCTGTTGCCGTTGCTGTTGTTGGAGGGCAGGCGGAACACGCTCACGCGGCCATCGTCCTCCAGCCAGCGCAGTTGGCGGTTGTTCGGGATGTCGCTCCACACCAGATAGCGGCCGACCGAGTTCCAGGCGGGCCCTTCGGACCACAGCGCGCCGGTCCACAGGCGCGTGATGGCGGCGTTGGGCTGGGTGATGCCGTTGAACGCCGGATCGACGGTGATCATGTCGGGGTCGCGGAAGTAGGTCGTCGGCGCGCCGCCTGGGCCGAAATCGCGCGGCGGGTTGGTGATCGTGGTGGCCGGAGCCGCCGGTGCCGGCGCCTGGGCGAGAGCAATGCCCGGGGTCAGGACGGCGGCGCCGATACCGGCGGCCTTGATCAGGCCGCGGCGTGACAGCTCATGGCCGCGTGCGTGCTGCATCATAGGTGTTCCTCCAGGGATTTTTCTTTGCGCGATCGGAACTACGCGACTCTACGCAGCCGAAGGCTAGGCGCCGGTCCGGTGGCCGGCAACGCCTGCCGGCGCACTGCAGCGTTACCTTAAATGTAGCTGACCTTCATGATCTCGAGCTCTTCCTCGCCGGCGGGCGTGCGCAGCCTCACCACGTCGCCCTCCTGGGCGCGCAAGAGGGCCCGGGCGATCGGCGAGATCCAACTCACATGGCCCTTCTCGAGATCGACCTCGTCGACACCCACGATCTTGACCGTGCGCTTCTTGTCCTCGGCGTTGGCGGTGGTGACGGTGGCGCCGAAGAACACCTGGTCGGTCTTGGCCCGCTTGGCCGGATCGACGACCTCGGCATTGGCCAGCCGTTTGCTGAGATAGCGGACGCGGCGATCGATCTCGCGCAGGCGTTTCTTGCCGTAGATGTAGTCGCCGTTCTCCGAACGGTCGCCGTTGCCGGCCGCCCAGGTCACCACCTTCACCACTTCCGGCCGTTCCTTGCGCATGAGCGTGTTGAGTTCGTCCCGCATCCGGGCGAAGCCCTCGGGAGTCATGTAGTTCTTGGCGGTCGCCGGCAACCCGCCCATGTCCTCGGGGAGGTCGTCCTCGTCGTCGCCGTCGCTTTCCTTGGTGAAGGCCTTGCTCATTTCAGTCCTTAATCTATCAAGCAGGGGCCGATGACAACCAGCCCGCCTCGTTTGCAACGTGCCTCCGGCGAAAGCCGCGTGGCGTTTGCCGTACGTGACGGCGAGACGCGGCTGGCCGACCTCTATCAACGCGATCCCTGCCGGGTTTTGTTCCCTGATTCCGAACCGGGCGAACCGCCGCAGGCCGTGCTGGTGACGACCTCGGGCGGCGTGGCCGGCGGCGACTGCCTGCGCATGGCGGTCGCGGCTGGCCCCGGCGCCCACGCAGTGGTGACCACGCAGGCGGCGGAAAAAATCTACCGTGCCGCACCTGGCAGCGATCCCTGCCGGATCGACGTGGCGATCACCGCGGACGCGGGCGCCGCCCTCGACTGGCTGCCGCAGGAGACCATCGTCTTCCAGGGCGCGCGCCTCGTCCGGCGCACGGTTGCCGAGGTGGCGCCGGGGGCCTCGTTGCTCGGCTGCGAAATGGTGGTCCTTGGCCGCGGCGCTTCGGGCGAACGCTTTGCCTCGGGACTGCTGCTCGACTCCTGGTCGGTTCGGCGCGGCGGCAGGCTCGCCTGGACCGACACATTGCGCGTCGAGGGCGAGACGCCTGACGGCGCGGGCTTCGGCTCGGCCAACGCGCTGGCCACCGTGATCGGCGTGTGGGACGAACCGCAGTCATTTTTCGAGAAGGCCCGGCCGCTCCTCAAGATCGAAGGCAAGGTCCGGGCGGGCGTCACGGTGGTGAACGGCGTGATGGTGGCGCGGCTGCTGGGCGAGGCGACACAGGTGCGTGAAGCGGGCATCCGCTTTCTGAGTGGTCTGCGCGGCCAAAAGATGCCGCGCGTTTGGCATGTTTGATGCAGCTTCCGGCGGGCTATAGTCGAAGCTGAGAGCAGGGGAACTCGGCCAATGAATCTGACGCCTCGGGAAAAAGACAAGCTTCTGGTTGCCATGGCCGCCAACGTGGCGCGCCGGCGCCTCGAACGCGGCGTAAAACTCAACCATCCCGAGGCCGTGGCCCTGATCACCGATTTCGTCGTCGAGGGCGCGCGCGATGGCCGCTCGGTCGCCGACCTGATGCACGAGGGCGCCAGCGTCATCCGCCGCGAACAGGTGATGGAGGGCGTGGCCGAGATGATCCACGACATCCAGGTCGAGGCGACCTTCCCCGACGGCACCAAGCTCGTCACCGTCCACGATCCGATCCGCTGAGGAGCAGAGGCCATGAAGCCGGGTGAAATCTTCACCGCTCCGGGCGAGCTGGAGCTCAACAAGGGTCGCAATCCGATCACCGTCGAGGTCGCCAACACCGGTGACCGCCCGATCCAGGTCGGCAGCCACTACCATTTCTTCGAAACCAACGATGCGCTGAAGTTCGACCGCAAGCGCGCCAAGGGCATGCGTCTCGACATCGCCGCCGGCACTGCCGTGCGTTTCGAGCCCGGCCAGTCGCGCACGGTGCGGCTCACACCCTATCTCGGTGGCCGCGAAAGCCACGGCTTCCAGGCCAAGGTCTCGGGCAAGCTCGGCCCGATCGCCAAGGTCGGCCCCTCCAACGAAGGCCCGACGCGGATCTCGCGGTCGGCCTATGCCGGCATGTTCGGCCCGACCACCGGCGATCGGGTGCGACTCGCCGACACCGACCTCTTCGTCGAGGTCGAGAAGGACCACACGACCTACGGCGAGGAGGTGAAGTTCGGCGGCGGCAAGGTGATCCGCGACGGTATGGGCCAGAGCCAGCGCACGCGCGCCCAGGGCGCGGTCGACACCGTCATCACCAATGCCCTGATCGTCGATCACTGGGGCATCGTGAAGGCCGACATCGGCCTCAAGGGCGGGCTGATCGTCGGCATCGGCAAGGCCGGCAACCCCGACGTCCAGCCCGGCGTCGACATCATCATCGGCCCCGGCACCGAGGCGATCGCGGCCGAGGGCAAGATCATCACGGCGGGCGGCATCGACTGCCATATCCATTTCATCGCCCCGCAGCAGATCGACGACGCGCTCTACAGCGGCATCACCACCATGATGGGCGGCGGCACCGGCCCGGCCCACGGCACGCTCGCCACCACGGTGACGCCCGGGCCCTGGCACTTGGGTCGCATGCTGCAGGCGGCCGAGGGGCTGCCGATGAACCTCGGCTTCTTCGGCAAGGGCAACACCAGCAAGCCGGCCGGCCTGAAAGAGCAGATCGAGGCCGGCGCCTGCGGGCTGAAGCTGCACGAGGACTGGGGCACCACGCCGGCCGCCATCGACAACTGCCTCACCGTGGCCGACCGCTTCGACGTGCAGGTGGCGATCCATACCGACACGTTGAACGAGTCGGGCTTCGTCGAGACGACGCGGGCCGCCTTCAAGGGCCGCGCCATCGCCACCTTCCACACCGAGGGTGCGGGCGGCGGCCATGCGCCCGACATCATTCGCCTCTGCGGCGAGAAGAACGTGCTGCCGAGTTCGACCAATCCCACCATGCCCTACACGGTGAACACCGTGGACGAGCATCTCGACATGCTGATGGTCTGCCATCACCTCGATGCGCGCATCCCCGAGGACGTGGCCTTCGCCGAAAGCCGCATCCGCCGCGAAACCATCGCGGCCGAAGACATCCTCCACGACCTCGGTGCCTTCTCGATGATGTCGTCCGACAGCCAGGCCATGGGTCGGGTCGGCGAAGTGGTGATCCGCACCTGGCAGACCGCCGACAAGATGAAGAAGCAGCGCGGGCGCTTGAAGGAGGAGAAGGGCGACAACGACAACGTCCGCGTAAAACGCTACGTCGCCAAATACACCATCAATCCCGCCATCACCCATGGCATTGCCAAGCACGTGGGCTCGGTCGAGGTCGGAAAGCGCGCCGATCTCGTGATGTGGGCGCCGGCCTTCTTCGGCGCCAAGCCCGACATGGTGCTGATCGGCGGCTCGATCATCGCCGCCCCGATGGGCGATCCCAACGCCTCGATCCCGACACCGCAGCCGGTGCACTATCGGCCGATGTTCGGCGCCTTTGGCCGCAGCCTGGTGGTGAGCCCGGCGCTGTTCGTGTCGCAGGCTGCGCTCGCCAAGGGCGTGGCCAAGAAGTGGGGGCTCTCGCGGCCGCTGCTCGCGGTCAAGGGCACACGCAAGATCGGCAAGAAGGACATGGTGCACAATTCGCTCTGCCCCAAGATCGAGGTCGATCCAGAAACCTACGAAGTGCGGGCCGACGGTGAGCTGCTGACCTGCGAGCCGGCAACGGTATTGCCGATGGCGCAACGGTATTTTCTGTTTTAGGCACGATGGATGTTTCACGAAAATTGTCATCCCGAGCGGAGCGAGGGATCTTTCGCAACGCATGACCAAAGATCCCTCGCTCCGCTCGGGATGACGGCGGGTTCGTCCCTGTGAAGCGCGCCCTTGAAGTCGTGCGCTCCGGCCAATGGCCGGCGCAGGATCGCACCGACACCGTCACCCTGCTGTTCGACGATCGCTACCGCCGCCGCCTGCGCATGCTGGGCGATGGCGGTCTCGACTTCCTCCTCGATCTCGCCGAGCCCGTCGTGTTGCGCGGCGGCGATGGGCTCAGGCTGGAAGAAGGCGGCTTCGTCGAGGTGAAGGCCGCCGAGGAGAACCTGGTCGAGATCCGCGGCCGCGATGCCGCGTCCTTCGCGCGGCTCGCCTGGCATCTGGGCAACCGGCATCTGCCGGCGCAGATCGACACCGACCGCATCCTGATCCGCGACGATCATGTGATCGTCGACATGCTGAAGGGTTTGGGTGCCGAGGTCCGTGCCGTCCGGGCGCCGTTCGATCCCGAAGGCGGCGCCTACGGCCAGCACAATCACGACCTCGGCCATCCGCATGGTCACGTCCACGACAAGCGTCATGGCTGAAACCAAGGCTGATCCGCTCTACCGGCTGCTCGCCTGGCTGTCGCCGGCCTATCCGGTCGGTGCCTTCAGTTATAGCCACGGCGTCGAGACGGCGGTGGAGGAGGGCTTCATCAAGGATCGCGCCTCGCTGGTCGCCTGGCTGGAAAGCGTGCTGGAGCGCGGCACCGGGCTGGTCGACGGCGCGTTGTTTGCCGCCGCGTGGCGCACGGTCGACACGGGGGATTGGCCGGCTTTCGATGCCGTTGCCGAACGCGCAGCGGCGTGGCGGGGAACCTCGGAGATGGCGCTCGAATCACGCCAGCAGGGCGGCTCGTTCCTGTCGATCACGCGGGCGGCCTGGCCGCATCCCAATCTCGACGCCGCCCACGAGCGGACGGGTGGTGAGCTTGCACTGCCAGTGGCCGTGGCGCTGGCGGCGGCCGCGCACGGCATCGCGCTCGAGTCAGCGCTGGGCGGCTACCTGCACGCCTTTACCGCCAATCTGATCTCGGCAGCGGTGCGGACCGTGCCGCTCGGCCAGACCGACGGCCAGCGCGCGCTGGCGGCGTTGGAGCCTGCGGTGCGGCGGACCGCGGAAGCAGCGATGGCCGCGACCTCGCTCGACGAGATCGGCACGTCGACGCCGCTGCTCGATTGGTGCTCGCTGCGCCACGAAACGCAATATACGCGGCTGTTCCGCTCATGAATGCCGTGCTGGCCTTCCTGCTCTTCGTCGGCGTCGGCGCCATTGCCGTCGTTCATGCCCTGTGGGGTCTGGGTAGCTCCTGGCCCGAGGCCAATCACGAGGCGCTGGCGCGTGGCGTCGTGGGCGATGGCCGCAAGCGCATGCCGCCGCCGTGGCAGTGCTTCGCCGTGGCAGCACTCCTGGCGCTGGTGGCGTTGTGGCCTTGGTACGTGCTCGGACGCGGATCGGAGCCGCTCGTGCTGACCGGGACCTTCGCCATCGCCGGCGCCTTCGTGGCCCGCGGCTGGGCCGGTTACAGCCCGCGTTGGCGGGCCCATTTCAACGACGAGCCGTTTGCCAGACGCGACAAGCGGTACTATTCGCCCTACAGCCTGTTGCTGGGCGTGAGCTATCTCGCGCTGCTGGCCGGAGAAATGGAACGATGAGTACGCGTGGTCCCCTCAGGGTGGGCGTTGGCGGTCCGGTCGGGTCGGGCAAGACGGCCCTGGTCGAGCGTCTGTGCAAGAGCATGCGCGATGCCTACGACATCGCCGTCGTCACCAACGACATCTACACCAAGGAGGACGCGGAGTTCCTGACGCGCGCCGGTGCGCTGGCGCCGGACCGCATCGTCGGCGTCGAGACCGGCGGCTGTCCGCATACGGCGATCCGCGAGGATGCCTCGATCAATCTCGCCGCCGTCTCGGACATCGTGCGCAAGTGGCCGGATCTCGAGATCGTCTTCGTCGAATCAGGTGGCGACAACCTCGCCGCCACCTTCTCGCCCGAGCTGGCGGATCTCACCATCTACGTCATCGACGTGGCGGCGGGCGAGAAGATCCCGCGCAAGGGCGGGCCGGGCATCACGCGGTCGGACCTGCTGGTGATCAACAAGATCGACCTGGCGCCGCTGGTCGGCGCCAATCTCGACGTGATGGACCGCGACGCGCGCAGGATGCGCGGCGCCAGGCCCTTCATTTTCTCGAACCTGAAAGAGAACAAGGGCGTCGCCGACGTCGCCGCCTTCATCGTGCGCCAGGGTGGCCTGCCGGCGCGCTGATGTGAGAGAATAGAAGGAAGAGGAGAAATCGATGATCCGGACGATCTGCCTGACGGCCCTGTTGCTCGCCCTTGCCGGCCCCGCGTCGGCCCATCCCGGCCATGAGGCCTCCGGCTTCCTACATCCCTTCACCGGCATCGATCACCTCCTGGCCATGGTCGGCGTCGGCATGTGGGCGGCGTTTCTGGCAGCGCGGAAGCCGGCGGCGGCGCTGCTCGTGCCGGCTGCTTTCCTCGCCATGATGGCCATCGGGGCAGCTGCCGGATTTGCAGGCATAAAATTGCCTATCGTAGAGGCAGTCATCCTGGGTTCGGTTTTCGTCTTTGGCGGTCTCATCATGGCTGCAGTGCGCCTGCCGTCGGCGGCGGCCATGGCGGTGGTCGGCCTGTTCGCAATCTTCCACGGCTATGCCCACGCCCTGGAAGCGCCGGCCAGTGGCGCGGGGACCTACATTTTGGGGTTCCTGGCCGCCACCACCCTGCTGCAAGTGGCCGGCCTGGGACTCGGCTGGATTGCCCTCCGCGCCGTCGGCGACCTGGGATTGCGGGTGCTGGGCGGCGTCGTCACGGCCGGCGGAGTCCTCGTCCTGGCCACGAACTGAAAGTTTTCCCGGACCAACCCGGGAGTTTGGCACGGCATTCGCTTTCCATGTTTCGCGCGGGGGACTCCGTCGCGATAACAAGGAGAGCGGGATGAAATTCGGATCGATGATGCGGACGGGTCTGGTCGCCGCCGGCCTTCTGGCCGGCGCTGCGGGCAGCGCGTTCGCCCAGGGGGCGCCGATCAAGGTCGGTATTCTGCATTCACTGTCGGGCACGATGGCAATCAGCGAGACGACGCTGAAAGACGTCATGCTGATGCTGATCGAGGAACAGAACAAGAAGGGTGGCGTTCTCGGCCGCAAGCTCGAGGCCGTCGTCGTCGATCCGGCGTCGAACTGGCCGCTGTTCGCTGAGAAGGCGCGCGAGCTGCTGCAGAAGGACAAGGTCGCCGCGGTGTTCGGCTGCTGGACCTCGGTCAGCCGCAAGTCGGTCCTGCCGGTGTTCGAGGAGCTGAACGGCATCCTCTTCTACCCGGTGCAGTACGAAGGCGAAGAGAGCTCGCGTAACGTGTTCTACACCGGTGCCGCTCCGAACCAGCAGGCGATCCCGGCCGTCGACTACCTGATGGCCAACGAGAAGGTGCAGCGCTGGGTCCTGGCCGGCACGGACTACGTCTATCCGCGCACGACCAACAAGATCCTCGAGGCCTATCTCAAGCTGAAGGGCGTCAAGCAGGAAGACATCCTGATCAACTACACGCCGTTCGGTCATTCCGATTGGCAGTCGATCGTCGCCGACATCAAGAAATTCGGCTCGGCCGGCAAGAAGACCGCCGTCGTGTCGACCATCAACGGCGACGCCAACGTTCCGTTCTACAAGGAACTCGGCAACCAGGGCATCAAGGCCAAGGACATTCCGGTCGTGGCCTTCTCGGTCGGTGAGGAAGAACTCGCCGGCATCGACACCAAGCCGCTGATCGGCCATCTCGCCGCCTGGAACTATTTCCAGTCGGTGAAGAACCCGACCAACGAGGCCTTCATCAAGACCTGGCAGACCTTCACCAAGAACCCGAAGCGGGTGACGAACGATCCGATGGAAGCCCATGTGATCGGCTTCGCCATGTGGATCGAGGCGGTGAAGAAGGCCGGCACGACCGACCCCGACGCCGTCATCGACGCCATGATCGGCATCGCGGTGCCGAACCTGACGGGCGGCCTGTCGGCGATGATGCCGAACCACCACATCACCAAGCCGGTGCTGATCGGCGAGATCCAGGGTAACGGTCAGTTCGACGTCGTGTCGTCGACCGCTCTGGTCCTCGGCGACGAATGGTCGGACTACCTGCCCGACTCCAAGGACCTGATCTCCGATTGGCGCAAGCCGATGAGCTGCGGCAACTTCAACGTTGTCACCGGCAAGTGCGGCGGCAAGGGCAAGTAGCGCCCGAGGCCTAGAAACAAGCCACTCACAGGGGCGGGGCGACTTTCGAGTCGCCCCGTTCTCATCTCCGGGTTAGTTCTCAGTCATGCTTTTCCTGCGTCCGCTTGCGAGGCTGCTGCCGGCGCTGGCTTCTATGCTGGTCTCGGGGCTGATCGCCGCCACGGCCTTCGCTGCCGATCTGCCGGCGCTCGTGGGCAGCTTGACGACCGGCAGTTTCGGCGATCGCGAGACCGCGATCGGCGCCCTGGCCGCATCGGGTGAGCAGCGGGCCGCGCCGATCCTCGAAGCCCTGGGTGCGGGCCAGCTCTATGTCCGCAAGTCCGACAACCTCGTGCTCATCGGCAAGCCGGACGGCAACCAGCTCGCCCTGACCGAGGCCATCTCCGGCAAGGCCGCCGGCAGCGGCTCGGAAGCCGGGCTCGACCGCATCAGGGTCAACAACCGGTTGCGCGGCATCATCGAGGCCGCCATCGGCTCGCTCACTCTGATGAGCCCCGATGCCCGCGTGCGCCGTGGTGCGGCCGAGGCACTTTTCAAGCGCCGCGATGCTTCATCGCTGGCTGCCCTCGACCTTGCGCTCGCGGCCGAGAAGGACCCGCGCATCAAGCAGTCCATGAGCGAGGCGCGGGCCGCCAGCGTTCTGGCCTCCGATGCGTCGTCCGCGCAGAAGCTCGAAGCCATCGCGCTGGTGCGCGAGCGTGCCGACCGCGATTCGCTGGGTGTCCTGCAGGCCACGGCGGTGGCGGCGACCGACCCCGAGGTCAAGGCCGCCGCCACCGCCGGCGCCGACGCCGTTCGCCAGACGCTCGCCGCCTGGGAGGTTGCCCAAAACGTCTGGTACGGCATTTCACTGGGCTCGGTGCTGCTGCTGGCCGCCATCGGTCTTGCCATCACCTTCGGTACCATGGGCGTCATCAACATGGCGCACGGCGAGATGGTGATGCTGGGCGCCTACACGACCTTCGTCGTGCAGGAGGTCATCCGCACCTCGGCGCCGCACCTCTTCGATGCCTCGCTGCTGATCGCGCTCCCGCTCGCCTTCGCGGTGGCCGGCGGCATCGGCATCCTAATCGAGCGCGGCATCATCCGTTTCCTCTATGGTCGACCGCTCGACACGCTGCTCGCCACCTGGGGGCTGTCGCTGGTGCTGCAGCAGGCCGTGCGCTCGATCTTCGGATCGTCCAACCGCGAGGTCGGCGCGCCGTCGTGGATGTCGGGCGCCTTCCAGGTCGGCCAGATCAACGTCACCTACGGCCGTTTGTGGATCGTCGTGTTCTCGCTCATGGTGTTCGTTGCCCTGATCGCGCTGCTGCGTAAGACGCCGCTCGGCCTCTACATGCGCGCCGTCACGCAGAACCGGCCGATGGCGTCCGCCATGGGCATCCGCACGCCGCGCGTCGATGCCCTCACGTTCGGCCTGGGCTCCGGCATCGCCGGGCTGGCCGGCGTGGCGCTCAGCCAGATCGACAACGTCAGCCCCAACCTCGGCCAGGGCTACATCATCGATTCGTTCATGGTCGTGGTGTTCGGCGGCGTCGGCAATCTGTTCGGCACGCTGATCGGCGCGCTGACGCTGGGTGTGGTCAACAAGTTCCTGGAACCCTACGCCGGCGCGGTCCTGGGCAAGATCCTGGTGCTGGTATTCATCATCCTGTTCATCCAGCGCCGCCCGCGCGGCCTGTTTGCGCTCAAAGGCCGCTCTGTCGAATGAAGGCCGTCGAATGATCACGCGCTTCCTGTGGCAGGGCATGGACCGCAACCTACGCATTTTCGTCCTGCTGGTGCTGGCGATCGGTGTTGCGCTGCCGTTGCTCAACCAGCTCACGCCGCCGGGCAGCGCGTTCCACGTGCCAGCCTGGCTGATGCAGCTGATCGGCAAGTATCTCTGCTACGCGCTGCTGGCGGTTGCGGTCGACCTGGTATGGGGTTTCTGCGGCATCCTTTCGCTCGGCCACGGCGCCTTCTTCGCCTTAGGCGGCTACTGCATGGGCATGTACCTGATGCGCCAGATCGGCAGCCGCGGCGTCTACGGCAACCCGCTCCTGCCCGACTTCATGGTGTTCCTGAACTACAAGGAACTGCCGTGGTTCTGGTACGGCTTCAATCACTTCTGGTTCGCCATGATCATGGTCGTGGTGATCCCGAGTCTGCTCGCTCTTGCTCTGGGCTGGTTCGCCTTCCGCAGCCGCGTCACCGGCGTCTATCTCTCGATCATCACCCAGGCGATGACGTTCGCGCTCATGCTGGCGTTCTTCCGCAACGACATGGGTCTCGGCGGCAACAACGGCATGACCGACTTCAAGGAGATCCTGGGCTTCTCCGTCCAGGCCGACGGCACGCGCGCCGTGCTCTACTTCGCCTCGGCTGTTGCGTTGGCGCTCGGTCTCATCGTCTCGGCGGCGGTCGTGGGCTCGCGCTTCGGCAAGGCGCTGACGGCGGTGCGCGATGCCGAGAGCCGCATGCGCTTCCTCGGCTATCGGGTCGAGGGTTACAAGCTCTTCGTCTTCGTGCTTTCGGCCGCCATGGCGGGCATTGCCGGCGCGCTCTACGTGCCGCAGGTCGGGATCATCAATCCCAGCGAGTTCTCGCCCGCCAACTCGATCGAGGCCGTGCTCTGGGTCGCCGTCGGCGGCCGCGGCACGCTGATCGGGCCGGTGATCGGCGCCTTCATCGTCAATTTCGGCAAGACCTGGCTGACCGGCGCCCTGCCCGAGGTCTGGCTGTTTGCGCTGGGCGCCCTGTTCATCGTGGTGACGCTGCTGCTGCCCAAGGGCGTGGTCGGCCTGTGGGGCCAGATCAAGGCCCGCTCGCAGGCGAAAAAGGCGAGGGCGCCGGCATGAACGCCAGAAGCACCTCGGCGCTCCTCTATCTCAGCGGCGTCACCGTCTCGTTCGACGGCTTCAAGGCGCTGAACAACCTCTCGCTGCTGGTCGAACCGGGCGAGATGCGCGCCATCATCGGCCCCAACGGGGCTGGCAAGACCACGATGATGGACGTCGTCACCGGCAAGACGCGGCCCGATTCGGGCGAAGTGGTGTTCGACGGCAAGGCCGACCTCACCAAGCTCGACGAGGCCAGCATCGCCACCCTGGGCATCGGGCGGAAGTTCCAGAAGCCCACGGTGTTCGAGAACCACACCGTGCGCGACAACCTGCTGCTGGCGCTGGCGGGCTTGCGGAAGTGGCATAGCCTCCTGCTGGCTGCCCCCACCAAGGCCGAGAACGACCGGCTGGCCGAGATCCTCGCCATCATCCGCATGGAAGAGCAGCAGCACATGCTGGGCGCGCGCCTCAGCCACGGCCAGAAGCAGTGGCTGGAGATCGGCATGTTGCTCGCCCAGGACCCCAAGCTGCTGCTGGTCGACGAGCCGGTCGCCGGCATGACCGACGTCGAGACCGAGACCACGGCGCAGGTGCTGCGCGAGATCAACCGCACCCATTCGGTCGTGGTCGTCGAGCACGACATGAGCTTCGTGCGGGCCTTGGGCGTCAAGGTGACGGTGCTGCACGAAGGTTCGATGCTGGCCGAGGGCACGCTCGACCAGGTCAGCGCCGATCAGCGCGTCGTCGAAGTCTACCTCGGACGCTAGGCATGCTGACCGTCCAGAACGTCGACCTTTTCTACGGCGCCGCCCAGGCGCTGCGCTCCGTTTCGCTGTCGGCGTCGATTGGCAAGGTGACGTGCCTGCTCGGTCGCAACGGCGTCGGCAAGACGAGCCTGTTGCGTGCCATCTGCGGCCTGCAGCCGATCGCCTCGGGCTCGATCGCCTTCGACGGCCAGGATGTCTCGAAGCTGCCGCCGTACGAGCGGGCGCGGCGCGGCGTGGCGCTGGTGCCGCAGGGCCGCGAGATCTTCCCGCTGTTGACGGTGAAGGAGAATCTCGAGACCGGTTTTGCGCCGGTCGGCCGCGACCAGCGCAAGATCCCCGACGAGGTGTTCGAGCTGTTCCCGGTGTTGCAGTCCATGCTGAAGCGCCGTGGAGGCGATCTCTCCGGCGGCCAGCAGCAGCAGCTCGCCATCGGCCGCGCGCTTACCATGCGGCCCAAGCTGCTGGTGCTCGATGAACCGACCGAAGGTATCCAGCCCTCGGTCATCAAGGACATCGGCCGCGCCATCACTTTCCTGCGCCAGCGCGGCGACATGGCGATCCTGCTGGTCGAGCAGTATCTCGACTTCGCCCACGAACTGGCCGACGACTTCGCGGTCATGGACCGCGGCGAGGTCGTGATGTCCGGCACCCGTGAGACGTTCGACGCGGATGCCGTGCGCCGTCACATGACGGTGTAATTCGGCTTTAGACCGGCCAGGCGACGATCGAGGCGTCCCATCGAGCGATGCGGCCGTCCCGCATGTTCCAGAATTCGACGCCCTTCGAGCGCATCGCTTTGCGCGTTTCCGGGTCGATCCAGTGGTTGATCCAGATCACGCCGAAGACGTTGCCGTTCAGCGAACGCAGTGCCTTGCGACAGACATAGCTGGTGCCTGGCGCTGAGAACCTGGCGAAGCGGGGTGCCATCAGGGCCCGCAGACCGGCTTGGCCGCGGATATCGGCATGTTCGTTGAACGACACGACGCAGTCTTCGGTGAAGCCGCTCAGGAAGGTGTCGATATCACACGATGTCGAAACCTCGGCGAAGCGAGCGACGATCGCTTTGGCATCAGCCATGGAATACTCGCGGGCACCGAGCGCCAGCACATCGTCCGAGGTCTCGCCCGTCCAGGGGCCAATGTCGATGGTGGTGAAATTTGCCGATATGGCTGTGTCGGGCATCACGAGGCTCCTGGCGGGCTTTGCGTGCCCCGGACTGTGCGACCTGGCCGCTCGCCGGTCAATTCGTCGTTCTGCATCGTCTCGACCCCGGCCACGAAGGTATGGCGGTAACCCCGTGCACGCTGGATCAGGCGGCGGCCACCCGCCGGCAGGTCGTAGACCACCTCGGGCCGCTTGAGCTGCAGTGCATCGAAGTCGATCACGTTGATGTCGGCCTTATGGCCCGGTGCCAGCAGGCCGCGATCGGCGAGGCCGTAGGACAAGGCCGTGCCGCGCGTCTGCTTGGCGATCAGGAATTCGAGGTCGAGCTTCGGTCCGCGCGTACGATCGCGGCCCCACAGCGTCAGCAACGAGGTCGGCGAGGAAGCATCGCAGATCACGCCGACATGGGCGCCGCCGTCGGCCACGCCCAGTACGGTGGCGGGATCGGTGATCATCTCATGCACCACGTCGAGGCTGCCGGCGGCATAGTTCTCGAACGGCAGCATCAGCAGGCCCTTGCCATCCTGCGCGAGAATCACTTCTAGGGCGACTTCCTGCGGCGTGCGGCCGGCGCGTCGGGCAATGGCTGCGACCGAACTGGCGAAATCGGGCTCGTAGTCGGGCCGGTCGGCGATGGGAAACATCTTGTGGAAGGTTTCACCCATGTACGCCGGTGCACCGCCGATGCGCGGGGCGAGCAGGCGCTGGCGCAAATCGGCATCGGTCATCAGACGCTGATAGCGCGTGGTCGGGGTGAGATCGCGCAGCTCGCGCCACGCCGGATGGGCCGCGAACGGATGGACGGTGGTCTCGAGCCCCATGATCACGCCGATCGGCCGGCTGCCGACCTGCGCGTTGGCCTCGTGGCGCGCCGCGCGCATGCGATGGATGTTGGTCAGCGTCTCTCGCCACAGCTCAGGCTCGGCATCAACCTGGACCAGCAGGCAGGAGAGCGGTCGGCCCGCCAACGTCGCCGCCGCTTCCAGCGCTTCGAACTCGCCGGGGCCGAAGTCGGAGTTGACCTCGATCACGCCGCGGCCGGCACGCTTGATGCCTTGCGCGATGCCCAGCAGTTCGGCCTCGCGGGCCGAGAGCGAGGGAGTAAAGCGTCCGTCTCGGGCCTTGTGTTTGGTGGTGCGTGAGGTGGTGAAACCCATCGCGCCGGCACGCAGTGCCTCTTCGGTGAGGCGAGCCATCTCTTCGATCTCGCGTTCACTCGGCACTTCGGCATGCTCGGCGCCGCGATCGCCCATGACATAGAACCGCAGCGCGCCGTGCGGCAGCTGGGCGGCCACGTCGATGGCTCGGTTCATCGAGTCGAGCGCATCGAGATAGTCGGGGAAGGACTCCCAATTGAACTTCACGCCTTCGCTCAGCACTGTGCCGGGAATGTCCTCGACGCCTTCCATCAGGTTGATCAGGTAACTCGACTGGCCCGGTCGCACCGGCGCGAAGCCGACACCGCAATTGCCGAACACCGTGGTGGTGACGCCGTGCCAGGAGCTGGGGGTGACGAACGGGTCCCAGGTCGCTTGGCCATCATAGTGGGTATGGATGTCGACGAAGCCCGGCGCCACGATCAAGCCCGCGGCGTCGATGTCGCGCTTGGCGGCGCCAAGCCTTGGACCAACGGCGGCGATCTTTCCATCTTGCACTGCGACATCGGCGACCCGGCGTGGCGCGCCCGAGCCATCGATCACGGTTCCGTTTCGGATGACGAGGTCAAACATCGTCGAAGGATAGGCCCGGGGCGCCCGCTCGGTCTATGGTCACTCCGTCAGGAGCCATCCCGTCGGGGAGTAAGACCTTTGCAAAGACCGCTTCTCTTCATGCCGCTCAAGCTGCGCGGCGTCACGGCGCCCAACCGCTGTGTCGTCTCTCCGATGGTGCAGTACCGCGCCACCGACGGGCAGGTGAACGACTACCATCTGGTGCATCTCGGCAAGTTCGCGCTCGGCAAGTTCGGCATCGTGTTCACCGAAAATTGCGCCATTGAGCCGCGCGGCCGGGTCACCCAGGGCGATCTCGGCCTGTGGGATGATGGGCAGATCGAAGGTCACAAGCGGCTGGTGCGGTTCCTCAAGCAGGAGGGTGCGCTCGCCGGCACGCAGATCACCCACTCCGGCCGCAAGGGCTCGACGCCGCGCTCGTTCGACAAGCCGGGCCAGCTCGGGCCCGAGGGCGCGGGTTGGCAGCGATGGCAGGTGGTTGGCCCCTCGGAACTGGCGGCGGGCGATGGCTATGTAACGCCCAAGCAGCTCGGCACGGACGAGATCGAGGGGCTGGTGAAGAAGTTCGGCGAGGCCGCGCGGCGCGCCGACGCCGCCGGCTACGACGTGATCGAGATCCACGGCGCGCACGGCTACCTGTTGGCCCAGTTCCTCTCGCAGGTCAGCAACAAGCGCAACGACCAGTATGGCGGCGACCGTGCCGGCCGCATGCGCTTTCCGCTCGCCGCCGTGCGTGCCGTGCGCGAGGGCTGGCCGGCGCACAAGCCGATGTTCATCCGCGTCTCGACGGTCGACGGCGCCGGCGGTTGGGAGGTCGAGGACACCGTGGCTTTCGCCAAGGAGCTGAAGGTGTTGGGCATCGACGTGGTCGACTGCTCCTCGGGTGGTCTCACCGGCCTCTCGACGGCGCTGCCGATCAAGCGCTCGCTGGGTTTCCAGGTGCCGTTTTCGGCGGCGGTGAAGCGGCAGGCGGGCATCGCGACCATGACGGTGGGCCTCATTCTCGACGGACCTCAGGCCGAGCAGATCCTGCAGGCGGGCGACGCCGACCTGATCGCGATCGGCCGCCAGGCACTCTACGACCCGTTCTGGGCGCTGCACGCGGCGCAGGAGCTGGGCTGCGACAGCGACTTCGAGATGTGGACGCCGGAGTACGGCTGGTGGCTCGAGAAGCGGAAGAACAACCTTCCAAAGTAAGAAGACAGACGGGAAACGCATATGACCGGTATTCTCGCCGGCCTTCGCATCGTCGAAGGTTCGGCTTTCATCGCGGCGCCGCTGGGCGGCATGACGCTCGCTCAAATGGGCGCCGACGTGATCCGCTTCGACGACATCAAGGGCGGCCTCGACAACGAGCGCTGGCCCATCACCCGGGACGGCCGCTCGATCTATTGGGCCGGCCTCAACAAGGGCAAGCGCTCGATTGCCGTCGATCTGCGCAGTCCCAAAGGCCGCGAGCTGCTGACCGCGCTCATCACCGCGCCGGGCGAAGGCGCCGGCATCTTCACCACCAACATGCCGGCGCGCGGCTGGCTGGCATATGAGGAGCTTGCCAAGAAGCGCGCCGACCTGATCGCGCTCAACATCGTGGGTGCCCGCGACGGTTCGGCGCATGTCGACTACACGGTGAACGCCATCACCGGCTTTCCCATGGTGACCGGCCCGGTCGGCCACGACGGCCCGGTCAATGCCGTGGCGCCGCCGTGGGACCTCGCCACGGCCTATGCCGGCGCCATGGCGCTCCTGGCCGCCGAGCGGCACCGCCGCATGACGGGGCAGGGGCAGCGGATCGTGCTGCCGCTGCAGGACATGGCGCTCGCCGCCACTTCGGCGCTGGGCTACCTCGGTGAGGCCGTCGTGAACGAGGTCGACCGTTCGCGCTACGGTAACGAGATCTTCGGCACCTTCGGCCGCGACTTCAAAACGAAGGACGGCCGCTTCGTGATGATCTGCATCTTCTCCGATCGCCATGTCGATGCGCTGGCCTCGGCCGGCGGCTTCGCGGCGGCGTTCAGGAAGATCGAGGCCGAGACCGGCCACGATCTCAAGAGCGATGCCGGCCGCTGGAACACCCGCGAACGGCTCTGCGCCGTGATCGAGCCCTGGGTGGCCGCGCACACCGCGGCTGACGTGGGCGCAGCGCTCAAGACGGCCGGCGCTCTGTGGGCGCCCTACCAGACCTTCCGCGAGCTCGCGGCCGACAAGGATGCGGTGCACGACAATCCGCTGTTCACGGTCCTCGACCAGCCCGGCATCGGCCGCTATCCGGTGGCGGCCTCGCCGCTGCAGTTCGGCGCCGTGCCGCGGCAGCAGCCCAAGATCGCGCCCACCCTGGGCCAGCATACGGACGAGATTCTTTCCGCTATCCTCGGCCTGCCGGATCACGAGATCACCCGGCTGCATGACGAGAAGGTCGTGGGTGGACCCAGATAAAGTTCTCATCGCCGGCGGCGGCATCGGTGGCCTGGCGGCGGCACTTGCGCTGGCCCAGAAAGGCATTCCCTCGCTGGTGCTGGAGAAGGCGTCCAGGCTCGGCGAGATCGGCGCCGGCATCCAGCTCGGACCCAACGCCTTCCACTGCTTCGATCGCCTGGGCGTCGGCGAAGCGGCGCGCGGCATGGCGGTCTATATCGACAGCCTGCGCCTGATGGACGCCATCGCCGACGGCGAGATCACCCATATCGACCTCGGCGAGAAGTTCCGCGCCCGCTTCGGCAATCCCTATGCTGTCGTCCATCGCGGCGACCTGCACGGTGTGCTGCTGAAAGCCTGCCAGGATCATTCCCTGATCGACCTCAGGACGCAGGCCGAGGTCGATGGCTACGACCAGGACGGCAAGGGCGTGACGGCCAAGCTCGGCAATGGTGAGACGGTGAGAGGCCGCGCGCTGATCGGCGCCGACGGCCTGTGGTCGCATGTCCGCCGCCAGGTGGTCGGCGATATCCCGCCGCGCGTCTCCGGCCACACCACCTATCGCTCGGTGATCCCGCTTGAGCAGATGCCCGAGGATCTGCGCTGGAACGCCGCCACTTTGTGGGCCGGCCCGAAGTGCCACATCGTCCACTACCCGCTGTCGGGCTGGAAGGTCTTCAACCTCGTCGTCACCTACCACAATCACGCGCCCGAGCCGGTGGCCGGCAAGCCGGTGCCGGTCGAGGAGGTGCGCAGGGGCTTTACCCATGTCTGCGAGCGCGCCCAGAACATCATCCGCCACGGCAAGGACTGGCACATGTGGGTGCTGTGCGACCGCGATCCCGTCGACCGGTGGGTCGACGGCCGGGTGGCGCTGCTGGGCGACGCCGCCCATCCGATGATGCAGTACATGGCGCAGGGCGCCTGCATGGCGATGGAGGACGCGGTCTGCCTGGCCGATTCGTTGTCGCGGCACGACTCGCTGGAGGCGGGCCTGGCGACCTACAAGGCTCGCCGCGTGCTGCGCACCGCGCGCGTACAACTGATGTCGCGCGCCATGGGCGATCACGTCTATCACCCCGACGGACCGCACGCGGCGCTGCGCAACGCCCTCATGAACGCCAAGAGCCAGGACCAATGGCTCGACACGCTCGATTGGCTCTACGGCGGCAACGGGCTCGACTGACGCACGAGTCAGTGGGACAGCCTCTGGCGTCGACCGCCGGGCCGGCGACCAGCGCCAGATCCCTGATTCTGAACGGAAAAGTCCGTTCGCCGGCGCCGGGGCGTGAGACGCCAAATGACTCGCATCAAAACTCCGGGCTTTCGGCAAAAATGCCCGGCCGCTTGCGATAAGGAGCTGGCAGCAAGAAGGGCGCGGATCGGATGTGAGCCTCATGGCATGATTAGATAGGATTAAAGAGGACGATTGTCAATCCTCTTGAACAGACTAGTTGGTTAAACTAGTCTGTTGGCAGCAGGAGGTTTCCCATGGCGACCGTTGGCGCCTTCGAGGCGAAGACCAAGTTCTCGGCATTGCTCGAGCGCGCCGAGCGCGGCGAGCAGATCACGATCACGCGGCGCGGCAAGCCGGTGGCCAAGCTGGTGAAGATCGACCGCCCCGTCCGCGACGGTGGCGATCGCATTCTCGCCCGCCTCAAAGCCACCCGCGAGAACGCGACTCTCGGCGGCATTTCCTGGAAGGAGCTTCGAGACACCGGGCGGAAGTACTGATCCGTGCTCGTCATCGACGCTTCCGTCGCCCTGGCCTGGTGTTTCAAGGACGAAGCCACGACGGCCACCGATAACCTCGTTCTGCGGACGCATCGCGAGGGCGCGATCGTGCCGGCACACTGGCTTCTGGAAGTCTTGAATGCCCTCCTGGTCGCGGAACGGCGCGGCAGGATCGGGCGCGATGACGTCGCCGCTCATGTCGAGACCATTGTGGACCTCGGCGTCGACGTCGACATCGAGACGGATCGCCGTGCCGCGGTGGAAACGCTCATCCTGGCGCGGACCGAGAAACTGTCCGTCTACGACGCGGCTTATCTGGAACTCGCCCTTCGGCGCGGCCTGCCCTTGGCGACGCTCGACAGGAATTTGGCGAAGGCGGCCCGAAAGGCCGGCGTTCGCGTCGAGCCTTGAGCCCACACATGCCGCCTGCCGCCAACCGGCCCCGTGCCGTCGCCATCGAACTGAACGCGGTGCTGGTCGCTCTGATCGGCGACGAGCCGCAGGTGCTGACCCTCGAGGACGGCGCGCTGCTGCCCTCGGGGCCGTTCGAGGGCGATCACCCGACCTTGCAGACCGGACTCCGCGCCTGGGTCGAGCGCCAGACCCATCATCCGCTGGGCTATGTCGAGCAGCTCTACACCTTCGCCGACCGTTCGCGGGCCGCGGCCACCCTGGGACGGCGCATCGTCTCGATCTCGTATCTCGGCCTCACCCGGGAACGTGTGACGGCGGGCAGGCACGAGCCCGGCTGGCAGAGCTGGTACCGCTACTTCCCGTGGGAGGACTGGCGCGGCGGCCCGCCGGTGTCGCTCGCGCGTCAGCTGCTGCCGCGGCTGCGGCATTGGATCGACGCGGCCACGACCGCGGCGGCCAAGCGGGATCGCCGGCAGCGAGTCGAGATCAATTTCGCCGAGGCGAGCTGGAACGAGGATTTGGTGCTGCAGCGCTACGAGCTGCTTTACGAGGCGGGCCTCGTGCCGGAAGCTGGCGGGCGCCGGCCCGTTGCCGATCCTTTGCCCCCTGCCGCCATTGGCGCGCCGATGCACTACGACCACCGCCGCATCCTGGCCACCGGCATTGCGCGGCTCAGGGCCAAGATCAAATACCGGCCCGTGGTGTTCGAACTGATGCCGCCCGATTTCACCCTGGGCCAGCTTCAGCTCGGCGTCGAAGCGCTGGCCGGGCGGCCGCTGCACAAGCAGAACTTCCGTCGCCTCATCGACCAGCAGGGTCTGGTCGAGGAGACCGGCGCCGTCTCGGCCGAAACCGGTGGCAGGCCGGCCAAGCTCTACCGCTTCCGCCGCGAGATCGTGATCGAGCGCGCCGTCGCCGGCAGCAAGCTGCCGCTTTCGCGCTCTTCCTGAGTTATTTCGGGCTGACGCGCTTCCAGTCGGCGGCGACGAAGCCCTGGGCGTCGAGCCGGGCTTCCTTGGCGATCGCGGGCTCGGTGCCGCGGCAGATCCAGCTGTAGGCCAACATGCGTTCCGTTCCGGTGACCACCCGCGGGATGACCTGCGAGTTGGAGTTTCTGCGGCAGAAGTCGCTCATGGCGGGGCTGGGCGTGCGGTCGGTGTCGGCCTTCAGGCACGACGGACTCTGGGCATTTTGGCAGACCAGTACAGCGCCGCCCACGCAGCGCCAGGAAATGCCGTAGATCGCCCGCGGGTACTGCGGATTTACGAACGGCGCCACCATCCACTCGGGAGTCTTGTCGGGGGCGAACTGCTGGTCCGGTCCGTCGATCGTGCCGGCCGCGCGGCAATAGGCCTGGGGATCGGTGACCGCGGGTGTCTGGGCCCCTGCGCCCGTTCCGGCGGTGAAAGCCATGAAACCGGCGACGATCATGAAAAAGCTACGCATGCCGTCCTTCTAGGCGACGGCCGGCCGCTTGTCGAAACCGGGAAAACCGGGGCTTGACGCGTATTATGCTCGCTCATAGCATAAGAGCATAAATGCTCATAGTGAGCATAATAGGTGCCCCATGAACGCTTCCCTCCAGGCCGCCCAGCTCTACGACAAGGTGAAGTCGGTGATCCTGCCGGCCGAATGGTCGGAGTTCGCACCCGACGTCGACGCCATCCTGGCGCTGAAGCGCGAGAAGAACGCCGTCATCCTGGCGCACAACTACCAGACGCCGGAGATCTTCCACGGCGTCGCCGACATCGTGGGCGACAGCCTCGCCTTGGCGCGCGAGGCGATGAAGACCGACGCCGAGGTGATCGTGCTGGCCGGCGTCCATTTCATGGCCGAGACCGCCAAGCTCCTGAACCCTTCGCGCACCGTGCTGATCCCCGACCTCCGGGCCGGCTGCTCGCTGGCCGAATCGATCACCGCCCAGGACGTGCGCCTGCTGCGCCAGCGCTGGCCGGGCGTGCCGATCGTCACCTACGTCAACACCTCGGCGGCGGTGAAGGCCGAGAGCGACATCTGCTGCACCTCGGGCAACGCCAAGAAGATCGTCGAGAGCCTGGGCGTGCCCAAGGTCATCATGCTGCCCGACGAATACCTGGCGCAGAACATCGCCCGCGAAACCGACGTCGAGGTCATCACCTGGGCCGGTCACTGCGAAGTCCACGAGCGCTTCTCCGCCGCTGACGTGCGCCAGGTGCGTGCCGGTCATCCCGGCGTCGTCGTTCTGGCCCATCCCGAATGCCCGCCCGAGGTCGTGGCCGAGGCCGACTTCGCCGGCTCCACCGCGGCGATGGCCGACTATGTCGAGCGCGAGCGGCCGGGTCGCGTCGTGCTGATGACCGAATGCTCGATGAGCGACAATATCGCGGCCCTTCATCCCGAGATCGAGTTCGTGCGGCCCTGCAACCTCTGCCCGCACATGAAGCGCATCACCTTGCCCAAAATCCGCCGCGCGCTCGAAACCATGAGCCACGAGGTGACGATCGATCCCGCCGTTGCCGAACCCGCCCGCCGCGCGGTCGAGCGCATGCTGGCCGTCCACTGAGGAGAGCATCATGAACCCGATCGCAAACCTCGCCCCGTTGCCCCTCCTGATGCTCGAGGCGCCGGTGCGCGCCGCCCTCCTGGAAGATCTCGGCCGCGCCGGCGATCTCACCACCGACGCCATCGTGCCGGCCGCGGCCTGGGCCGAGACGGCGCTGGTCGCCCGCCAGCCCGGGGTCGTTGCCGGCCTCGATGCCGCGGCGCTTGCCTTTCGCCTGGTCGATCCTCAGATCGAGATCGCGATCGAGCGGCCCGACGGATTTAGGCTGGCGCCGGGCGATCGCATCGCCACTATCGCCGGGCCGGCGCGCGGCATGCTGACGGCCGAGCGCGTGGCGCTCAATTTCCTCGGGCACCTCAGCGGTGTCGCCACCGCGACGGCGACGCTGGTCGAGGCCGTGCAGGGCCACAAGGCGCGCATCTGTTGTACGCGCAAGACCCTGCCCGGTCTGCGCGCGCTGCAGAAATACGCCGTGCGTGCCGGCGGTGGCGTCAACCACCGCTTCGGTTTGGACGATGCCGTGCTGATCAAGGACAACCACGTTGCCGCGGCCGGCGGCGTGGCGGCGGCGATCCGCGCCGCCCGTGCCGGCGTCGGCCATCTGGTCAAGATCGAGGTCGAGGTCGATTCGCTCGATCAGCTCGACGAGGCGTTGCGCGAGGGGCCGGACGCCGTGCTGCTCGACAACATGGGCCCGGAGATGCTGGCCGAGGCGGTGCGCCGCATCGCCGGCCGCGCGATCTCGGAGGCCTCGGGTCGCATCACGCCCGCCACCGCGCCCGCCATTGCCGCCGCCGGAGTCGATCTCATCTCGGCGGGCTGGCTGACGCACAGCGCCCAGGTGCTCGACATCGGCCTCGACTGGCGTCGCCTCAGGCGAGACCGCAGCCGCGAAGCGCGGCCGACGGCGGCTTGAATGAGCGACGTCGCTTTCTCCTCCCCTTGCTTGCAAGGGGAGGTGCCCGCGTCTTCGCGGGCGGAGGGGTCATGGGCCGTCGGTGAGGCTCATGACCCCTCCGACCCGTATGACGGGCCACTTCCCCAGCTTCGCTTGGGAGGAGAGACTCGATCCAATCGACGATGGAAAGATTCTACGCTCTGATCCCGGCCATCTGCGTCAATCCCAGCGCGACCGACAGGAGATCCGAGCCACCGGCCAGACGCGCGGAGGGGGCCGCCCGCCCGATCGCGGCGCGCACGGCCGGCACGCGGCTCGATCCGCCGGTGAGGAAGATCGTATCGATGGCGGCAGGACGAAGACCCGCTTCCGCGATGCAATCGCGCGCCGCCTTGTGCAGCCGGTCGATCCGGGCCTCGATGGCGCGGTCGAAATCGACGCGCGTCGCCGCGATCGCGAGGCCCGCCTCGAGAAATTCCAGGGGCACCTCGGCACGTTCCCCGGCGCTGAGCGCGATCTTGGCGTCCTCGACGGCGAACGCCAGGCGATGGCCGAGCCGTTGGCGCACCACGCCGAGAAGGCGCGCCACTTTCTCGGGCTCGCAGGCCAGCGACACCAGCTCGGCAAGCGCGCGCTCGTTCTTATAAGTATAGGCGAAGTTGATCGTCGCCCAGGTGGCGAGCTCGTGATAGGGCGCGTTCGGCATCGGCAGGTCCTTTTCGACGAGCCGCGTGCCGAGACCCAGCAGCGGCATCACCGCCGCGAGGTTGAGCGCGGTGTCGAAGTCGGTGCCGCCCACGCGCACGCCGGCAGTCGCAAGAACGTCTTGGCCGCGATCGGCGCGCTCGCGGCGCTGCGGGCCGACACGGACGACGGAAAAGTCGCTCGTGCCGCCGCCGATGTCGGCGATCAGCGCCAGCTCTTCGCTCTGTACGGTTTGTTCGTAATGGTGGGCGGCCGCAATGGGCTCATACACGAACGCGACGTCGCGAAAGCCCGCCCGCCGGGCGATGGCTTCGAGCACCTCCTGCGCCCGCGCATCCGCCCTGTCGTCGTCGTCGACGAAACGCACCGGCCGGCCGAGCACGACGGTCGTGATCTCCTGCCCGGCGAAGGTTTCGGCCTTGCCTTTCAGATGCCGCACGAAGATCTCGACGACTTCCCGGAGCGGCACCTTGCGGCCGCCGAGGCTGGTCTCCTCGTCGATCAGGGGAGACCCCAGGATCGATTTTAGCGCGCGCATCAGCCGGCCTTCGGTCTGTCCGACATAGGCCGCGATGGCCGCGTTGCCGAACAGCACCCGGCCTTTGGTTTCGTAATCGAAGAACACCGCGCTCGGCATCAGCGTGCTGTCCGCTTCGATGGGCGCAAGTGCGGGTGTCCCGTCGCGCGCGACGCCGATCGCCGAGTTCGACGTGCCGAAATCCAGTCCGCAGGCAATCATCCCGGTTCCCTTCAGGTGCGAAGGGGACCTCATCTATAGAGATGCGTCTCGCGTTGCCAGACTGTTTCTTTTCGCATAAACTTACCTTGATAGTGGGATGTCTTGAGCATGGCTCGGCGTTGCCGCTTTCCCCACCCAAGATGAATCTCTAGGCCGGCAGCGCCGCCGTGATCAGGATTTCGATCAGGTCGCCCTCGGGCATGACCGATTGCACGAACGAGCGCACCGGGCCCTCGCCGTCGGGCATCCACGACGCCCACACGCGATCGAAGGCAGGCTTCTGGTCGTGGTCGGTCACCACCACGTCGGCGCGCAGGATGCGCGTGCGGTCGATGTCGGCGGTTGCCAGGTGCTGGTCGAGCACCGCCAGGGTCGCGGCGGTCTGGCCCGGCAGGTCGAGCGACTTGTCGGGCGAGGTCGCCACCGCATTGAGCAGACCGCCGCCACCCGGGAAGCGGTAGATCGACACCGCCGATTTATTGGGCAGGGTCTTGTCGGGAACGCGGGCGATGTCGGGGTGGGGCACGACGAATTCTCTCCTTTGTGCAGCCTAGCGATTGCGCCCGGCGACGTACTTCCGCAACGCGCTGTTGATCTCCGTCTGATAGCCGCGGCCGCGACCGCGCGCCTTGAACCAGGCGACGATGTCGGAGTCGAGCCGGATCGTCACCGGCTGCTTGACCGGCCGGTAGAGGTCGCCGCGTCGCGCCAGCCGCCAGTTGGCGGCCGGTGCCTCGGGAATGTCCTTGGTATCGATCGCCTCGTCCGCTTTCGCCGCCAAAGCCGCGAGCTGCCGCCGCTCCGCCGTGCTAAGGGGCTTCCGCTTCGTAGCGCCGACGCTCGTGTGAAGTCGCTTTCCGCGCACCGATGATCCTCGCAAGATTTGCCTCCTCGCCTCTCGGGTAGGTGTGGACGACCACCACCAACGTGACCGTTCCGACAACGCCGATGGCATGCCACCTCTGTTCTCCGTCGATCACGCGGTCCGGGACAATGACATGCAATGGATCGTCCCAGACGCGACGCGCCAACTCGAAGGAGACGCCGTGTTTGGCCAGATTCGTCCGTGCTTTTCCAGGATCCCAGTCGAACCGCACCAGCGCCCCTATATGCGTATATAATTGTACGTACAGTTCTTGCCGGTTTCAAGGACCTGTTACAGAATTTCGAAAGGCCGATTGCACCGTCGCGTTCGAGGTCGATTTCGAGCAATATCACCGAGGAGGCCGAACGATGACCCATGTTGCCCGGCGCAATCGAGCCCACTGTTCCATCCATCCCGGAGCGCTGCTGCGGGAGGACGTGATCCCCGCCACCGGCAGGACCAGGACGGAGATCGCACGGCTGCTCGGCATCTTGCGCCAGCATCTCTACGACATCCTGGGCGAACGCAAGCCGGTCTCGCCGTCCGTCGCGGTTCGCCTCGGCAAGCTGTTCGGCGATGGCGCCGGCGTGTGGGTGCGTATGCAGGCCGCCTACGACACCTGGCGGGCGGAACAGGAGGAGGACGTGAGTGGCATCCCCACGATCTGGGCGAAGGCGGCCTGAGGCGGTGCGCACCACGCCAGTGGTGATCGGCTCTCGAGAGGCAAGAGTAGCAGCGCAATTCAACACATCGCGAAGCCGCGGTCTGACCACAGCGGAGCCAAGGAGACGACTTCCATGACCGAGATACCCGATGTCTATATGGACTTGTTGCTGGAGAAGAGAGCCTTCGCCCACCTGGCGACGGTGATGCCCGATGGCTCGCCGCAGAATACGCCGGTGTGGTTCGATTTCTCGGGCGGCAAGATCCGTGTGAACTCGGCGCTCGGGCGGACCAAGGTGCGCAACATGAAGCACGGCGCGAAAGTGGCGCTGTCGATCATGGATCCGGATAATCCCGACCGGTACGTCCAGCTACGCGGTACCGTGACCGGTGTGCGGCAGGACGATGTCGCCGCGAAGCATATCGACCAGCTCGCGTACAAATACATGGGGCTCGACAAGAACCCCTATGCGAAGGCGGAAGATGTGCGGGTGATGTTCGAGATTTCCGTGTTCTCGGTGCAGGGGATGAGCTGATAGGATGACGGGTGTGCATCGTGATCGCACTAGTCATTGGAGTGAGTGAATGACCAGACACAAGGGTGGCGCGAACACGGAAAATGAGGCTGAGAAGCTCACACTTGGCCAACTCAACAAGCTAATAGCTGTTGCAGTGTGGCGATTCCAGAATGTCGGCAACTCGAGTCTGCGGAAGGTCACATTAAAACGCCTGATATGGCTGGAAGCTCAACGAGAGCGGCTTCACGGAGTTTCCGCTCCAGCCCGCCGTCCTCTGCGTCGGAAAGCAAATTAGGACACTAGGCTTGCCAACATTGCTCGCTGCTCCTATCTCCCCTCAATGAGAGACCCGCTCTCCGAATCCCGCCTTTCCGACATCATCGAGCAGGCGCGCGGCCAGGCGCCGGCTGACCTCGTGATCAAGGACGTCGGCGTCCTCGACCTCACCTCGGGCGAGATCCGCGTAGGCGACATCGCCATCGCCGGCGACCGCATCGTCGGCACCCACGAGACTTATCGCGGCGCCACCGAGATCGACGGCCGCGGCCTCACGGCCGTGCCGGGCTTCATCGACGCCCACGTCCATTGCGAATCCACCCTGGTCACGCCGCTGGAGTTCGACCGCTGCGTCGTGCCGCGCGGCACCACCACGGCGATCTGCGATCCGCACGAGATCAGCAACGTGCTGGGCATTCCGGGGCTGAAGTATTTCCTCGAGTGCGCGGCCGTCACGGTGATGGACCTGCGCGTCCAGCTCTCGTCGTGCGTGCCGTCGAGCCATCTCGAAACCTCGGGCGCCACCTTGGAGGCCGAGGACCTGCTGCCGTTCAAGCATCATCCCAAGGTGCTGGGGCTGGCCGAGTTCATGAACGTGCCGGGCGTGCTGGCGCGCGACCCCAAGGTGCTGAAGAAGCTCGCGGCCTTCTCCGACGTGCAGATCGACGGCCATTCGCCGCTGCTCTCGTCCTACGATCTCAACGCCTATATCGCGGCCGGCGTGCGCAACTGCCACGAGACGACGTCAGCCGAGGAAGCTCGGGAGAAGCTGCGCAAGGGCATGCAGATCCTGGTGCGCGAGGGCACGGTCTCCAAGGATCTGGCGGCGCTGGCCGAGCTGATCACCACGGAGCGCGCGCCGTTCCTGGCCTTCTGTACCGACGATCGCAACCCGCTCGACATCGCCGAGGAGGGCCACCTCGATTATCTGATCCGCGCCGCCATCCGGAAGGGCGTGAAACCGCTCAACGCCTATCGCGCCGCCACCTGGTCGGCGGCCCGGCATTTCGGCCTGTTCGACCGCGGGCTGGTGGCGCCAGGCCAGCGCGCCGATCTGGTGCTGCTGGAGGATTTAGAAACCTGCGCGGTGAAGAGCGTGATTTGCCGCGGGAGCTTGGTGACGCCGGATCGTTTTAGGACACGGCCTGATGTCCCGCTGGTAGGCCTCGATTCGGTGAAGCTGAAGCCGGTGACGGCGGCGACGTTCCATGTCCCGGCGGGCGCCGGCGGCTCGCCGCCGGTGATCGGCGTGCGGCCGGGCCAGATCCTGACGGACCGGCTCTCCGTGCCCGTGACACGCCGCGACGGCGCGCTGGTGGCCGATGTCGCCTCGGACGTGCTCAAGGTGGCGGTGCTGGGCCGGCACAATACCCAAGGTCGGGTCGGGCGCGGGTTCGTAAAAGGCTTCGGCATCACCCGCGGCGCCATCGCCTCGTCGATCGGTCACGACAGCCACAACGTCTGCGTCATCGGCTGTAACGACAGCGACATGGCGGAGGCGGTGAACCGGCTGATCGCGCTCAAGGGCGGCTTCGTGGCCGCCGTCGACGGAAAGGTGGTGGCCGAGCTGGCGCTGCCCATCGCCGGCCTCATGAGCGACCAGCCGTTCGAGCAGGTCGAAAAGGGCCTGCGCCGCCTGCGCGAGGCGGTGCGCGGCCTCGGCACGACCCTGCACGAGCCCTTCCTGCAGATGGCCTTCCTGCCGCTCCCGGTGATCCCGCACCTCCGCATCACCGACCGGGGTCTGGTCGACGTCGACAGGTTCGAACTGGTCTAGATGCTAGCAAACTGCTGGCATGGCCCGGCTGGAAGCCACTAGAACTTAAACTTGCAGCTTCAGCAGGTTCTGGGCTATATTTCTGCTATCGTCGCCACGAGGCCTGTCTTCAAAAGGCTAGGCCGACACCCACAAACAAACTGTCATCCCGAGCGCAGCGAGGGATCTTTGCGTGACCGTAAAGATCCCTCGCTGCGCTCGGGATGACAAGCGGGCTGGAAGCAATGCCGGCCCGAACCTTTGACCATGCCCCGCCCGGCGCGCCCGCCGGTATGTATCCCTGGAGGATGAGGGGAGGTCCCGCGGTCTTTGCCCAGCACTGAGCCGTGAGTAGCAAGCAAAGGCTGCCCCCGCCGACGATCCGTCCGGCAGTGGGGTGGACCGAGGCGCGAAAAACGCGTCCGAGAGCTGAATTTTGACGGTCATCTGCGGCCGCCCGAGGTGGGGCCGCAGGGTCGGATTCCCGCGATGTCACAGGTGGGCGCTCAACCTGTGTCACAACATTTGTCTCAACTTGGTGTGACACCTTTGGTGTGACACAGCCTCGGGCCGTGTCCGGAAAATCGCCCTCCCGGCTAGCGGATCATGGCGCGGAGCTTGGACGAGACCAGGTCGGTGGCGAGCACGAGGGCCAGGATCACGATCACGCAGGCCGCCGTGTCCTCGTAGGCGAAGAGCTTCATCGAGCTGATCAGCTCGAAGCCGATGCCGCCCGCGCCGACCATGCCGAGCACGGTCGAGACGCGGATGTTGGTCTCGAAGCGGTAGAGCACGACGCCGATCCAGGTCGGCAGGACCTGCGGCAGCACGCCGAACACGATGCGTTGCAAGGTGCCGGCGCCGGCGGCGCGGAGCGCATCGAGCGGGCCCTCGTCGATCTCCTCGATGGCCTCGGCAAAGAACTTGCCCAGCATGCCGGCACCATGCAGCGCGATGGCCAGCACGCCGGCGAAGGGGCCGAGGCCGACGGCAGCGACAAAGATCAGCGCCAGGATGATCTCGTTGATGCCGCGCATCACGTTCAGCACCTGGCGGAGCCCATGGAACACCCAGGCATAGGGCGAGAGGTTGCGCGCGGCGAAGAAGCAGACCGGGAGCGCCAGCACGATGCCGAGCAGCGTGCCCCACAGCGCGATCTGCACCGTCTCGATCGCGGGCTGGATCAGCTTCTGCATGAAGGCGAAGTTGGGCGGCAGCATGCGGCCGATGAAGTCGGCGATCCACGGCAGGCCGTCGATGAAGCCGGTGATGCTGAGGCGGGTTCCGACCGCCGACCACCACAGCACGGCGAGTGAGAGGCCGAGGACGGGGGCCAGGATCCACCAGCCCAGGGGACCGCGCGGCTTGTTGACGACGAATTGCAGGGACATGTTCAGGCCCTCTCTTCGATGGCGGCGGCGGCGATGACGGCCTCCGCCGCGGTGCGCCGGCGCTCGGTGAGGCGCTGGGCGGCGTCGAGCACGTTGGGATCGTCGAGGCCGGGATAGATGCTGCGGATGACGTCGCCGCTCACGCCCGACGGCGCGCCGTCATAGACGACCTCGCCGGCCGAGAGACCGACGACGCGCTCGGCGAATTCCAGCGCATAGTCGATCTGGTGCAGGTTGCAGAGCACGGCGATGTTGGATTCCTTGCAGCTCTTCTTCAGGTAGGTGAGCACGGTGCGCGAAGTCTTGGGATCGAGGCTGGCCACCGGCTCGTCGGCCAGCATGAACTTGGGCTGCTGGGCGAGTGCGCGGGCAATGCCGACCCGCTGCTGCTCGCCGCCCGACAGCGCATCGGCGCGGCTCCGGGCCTTGTGGCTCATCGCCACCTGCTCGAGGCAGTGCAGCGCGATCCTGACGTCGGCCTCGGGAAAGAGTTGCAGGCTGCTCAGGATAGGCGAGAGATCGGCCATGCGGCCGACCAGCACGTTCTTCAGCACGCTGAGGCGTTTCACCAGATTGTGCTGCTGGAAGATCATGGCGACGTTGCGCCTGAGCAGGCGAAGGTCGCGACGGTTGGAGGAGAGCGACGTGCCGTCGACCACGATGTCGCCGGCCGAGGGCTCGATCAGCCGGTTGATGCAGCGCAGCAAGGTCGATTTGCCGGCGCCCGACGGTCCCAGCACGACGACGAACTCGCCGGGCCGGATCGAGAGGTTGATGTTCCGCAGCGCCTGGACGTCGCCGTAGGACTTCGCCAGGCCCTTGATTTCGATCATCGGCTTACTTCTGCTTTTTGAGATCGATGTTCGCGAGCTTCGCCGTCTCGCGCACGATGTCGTAGGCCTGGTCGTTGGTTTCCTTGAAACCGTTCAGCTTGCCCTGGTCGGACCAGTTGAGGTTCTTGATGTCGAGGAACGCGGCTTTCACCTTGGCCTTCATCTCGGGCGAGAGGTCCTTGCGCCACACCATCGGCGATTCGGGGATCGGCGCCGATTCCCACACGACCTGGATCTGGTCGGCCTTGATGTGGCCCTTGGCGATGGCAGCATCGAGGATGCGATCGGCGATGGTGGCGGCGTCGACCTTGCCGTTGGCCACGGCCAGCGCATTGGCATCGTGGGCGCCGGTGAAGATCACCGTCTTGAAGTCGCGCTTGGGCTCGATGCCGGCTTTCAGCAGGCCCGCCAGCGGGAAGGCGTAGCCCGAGGTCGAGGCAGGATCGACGAAGGCGAAGTTCTTGCCCTTGAGGTCGGCCAGGGTTTTGATGCCGCTCGACTTCAGCGAGATGATCTTGCTGTGATAATAGGTGCGGCCGGCCTTGGCGGTCTCGGCGATGGCGAAGGCTTCTACCGGCGTCACCGTGGTGGCGAGCACATAGGAGAACGGCCCGAGGTAGGCGATGTCGAGGTGCTTGGCGCGCAATGCCTCGATGACGCCGTTGTAGTCGGTCGCGACGAAGCCCTGGACCTTGTAGCCCGAGTTCTTCTCGACCGCGTCGAGGATGTCCTTGCTCTGCGCCAGCATGGCGCGCGAATCCTCCGACGGGATCAGCCCGACCTTGAGAACCTGCTGAGCGTGGACGATCGACGGTGCCGTGAGCGCGGTGCCGGCGGCGAGAAGTCCGAAGGTGCGGCGTGTGATCATGTCTTCCTCCCGTTTGTTTTTTTCAGGCAGCCAGTTCGGCGACGAGACTTTCACGTCGCCCGATGAAATTCCTTCCGCGATCGCCAGCCAGGGCATCGTCGATCAGGCGCGACCAGTCGGCCGCCTTGATGCCGTGATCGGTGGCGTCGGACGAGATGCCGAGCTTCTTCAGGAAGGCTTCGAGCCGCGCCGCACCGGCGGCGAGGTCGGACCCGAAAATGCGCTTGAGCGCGGCATCGCAGTCCGGATCGCAGCCGGCGACGGCGCGCATCACCATGGGCAGGCTGAAGGAGCAGGCGATGCCATGGGGCACGCCGTGATAGAGCGTCAGATGGTAGGACAGCGCATGGGCCAGCGCCGTCCGCGTGTTGGAGAAGGCGAGCCCGGCGAACAGGCTGGCCCGCGCAAGCCGCGTGCGCAGGGCCTCGTTCCTGAGATCGTCGGCCAGCAGGGGCAGGGCGTCGAGCACCTCGCGGGCGGCGACTTCGGCCAGTGCGCCGGAGACCGGGTTGGCATTGACGTTCCAGAGACTCTCCAGCGCGTGGCTGAGCGCATCGAGGCCGGTGCTGACGGTCACGGCGCGCGGCAGGCCGAGGGTCAGCAGCGGATCGACCAGCGCCGTTTCGGGATGGAGGCTGTCGTGGGTGAGCGAGTATTTCTTCATGGCGCCGGTGTCCCACACCGTGGCCCACGAGGTGACCTCGCTGCCGGTGCCCGCCGTCGTGGGGATGGCGATGATCGGCGTACGGCCGAGCGTTTCACCACCCTTGCCGGTTTCGAGATGGCGACGCACGCGGTCGAAATCACCTGATGCCGCCGCCAGCACCTTGGCCGCGTCCATCACCGAGCCGCCGCCTAGCGCCACGATCGCCTCGACGGGCTGCGTGGCAGCCGCGTAGGTGCGGCAGGAGTCGGCAAGGCCGATGAAGTCGGGATTGGGGCCGATGTTGCGGACCACGACGGCGGGTGTGCCGGCCATTGCCGTGACCCGGCGTGTGAGCTCGGCGAAGACGCCGCCGCCGTTGGCATCGTCATAGGTGACGAGGCAGTAGGCCCGGCCGGCCAGTACCTTGCCCAGCGTCTCGAACACGCCGGCGCCGAACTTCACGTCGACCGGATTACGGTAGCGCCACATCCGCGCCTCTCTCCCACAACTCTGTTGCTCTTTTGTGGACAAGTTTCCGGCTGAGCCTCACATTTATCCAATTCAATGTTTCCAGATCATCCATTGAGAAAATCAATATGAGGCACACCCAGCTCCGCTCTTTCCACGCCGTGGCCCGGCGCCTGAGCTTCACTGCGGCGGCGCGCGAACTCGGCGTCAGCCAGCCCACCATCACGACGCAGGTGAAATCCCTGGAGGGCGAGTTCGGTGTCGAGCTGTTCGTTCGCCGTGGCCGGCGCATCGAGCTGACGGAGACCGGCGGCGGTCTTTTGGAGATCACGCGCCGCCTGTTCGCCGACGAGAAGGAGGCCGCGGATTTCCTGAACGAGACGCGCGGCCTCAGGACCGGCCACCTGCGGGTGGGCGCGGTCGGTCCCTATCACGTCACCGACATGCTGGCGGCGTTCAACGCGCGCCATCCCGGGCTCTATGTCTCGGTCACGGTCGGCAACTCACGCGACACGTTGCGTGACCTGCTCGACTACCGCACCGACGTGGCGGTGCTGGCCCACGTCGATCCCGATCCACGACTGGTGGCGATCCCCTACCAGCGCCATCGCGTCGTGGTGTTCTGCCACGTCGACCACCCCTTCGCCCGGCGTCGCGGCATCCGGGCGCGCGAGATGGAGGGCCAGCGCCTGATCGTGCGCGAAGCGGGCTCGACCACCCGGCGCGCCTTCGATCAGGCGATGCGCGAGGCCGACACGCGGCCGCGTATCGTGATGGAGATCGGCAGCCGCGAATCGATCCGCGAGGCGGTGGCCAAGGGGATCGGGCTCGGCGTGGTGTCGGAGGCCGAGTTCATTCCCGATCCGCGCATCCGCGCCCTGCCGGTGATCGACGCGGAGATCTACACCTATGCCCACGTCGTGCATCTGCGCGAGCGGCAGAATGCGCGGTTGGTGCGTGCCTTCCTCGACGTCCTGGGCGACCTTCTGGGTGCTAGCCCCGCCTCACGCTCGCGCCGCCGTCCACCGGCAGCGTCACGCCGGTGATGAAGCTCGCCTCGTCGGAGGCCAGGAACAGGGCCGCGTTCGCGACGTCCCAGCCGGTGCCCATCTTCTGGCGCAGCGGAACCTTGGAATCGCGCTCGGCTTCGACCTCGGCACGGGTCTTCTTGAACGTGCGGGCGCGGGTGTCGACAGCCATCGGCGTGTTCATCAGGCCGGGCAGGATGACGTTGGCACGGATGCCGTATTGGGCGTTCTGGTAGGCGAGCTGCTCGGTGAAGGACACCATCGCGGCCTTGGTCGCCTTGTAGGCGACGTAGGGGTAGGTGGTGATCACGGCCATCGAGGAGATGTTGATGATCGCGCCGCTCTGCTGGGCGCGCATGATCGGGATCACGTGCTTGGCCGCGAAAATGCAGCTCTTGAGGTTGATCGCCACGCAGCGGTCGAACGCTTCCTCGGTGATGTCGAGCAGCTCGGCGTCGCCGCCGGAGAGCGAGACGCCGACATTGTTGTGCAGGATGTCGATGCGGCCCCAGCGGCCGTGCGCCTCGGCGACCATGGCCTTGACGTCGGCCTGCTTGGTGACGTCGGCCTTGAAGGCCATGGCCGTGCCCTGGTTGGCGCCGATCATCTCGACGGTCTCTTCCGCCGACTTGAGATTGTGATCGACGCACAGGACCTTGGCGCCTTCGCGCGCGAAGGTGAGGGCCGTCGCCCGGCCGTTGCCCATGCCTTCGCCGGGGCTCTGGCCCGCCCCGACAACGATAGCGACGCGATCTTTGAGACGCATGTCAGGACACTCCTGGAATCGGATATTGCTTCAGGACTTCTTTGTAGTGGGGCTCGTTGTCCATCTTCATGGTCGCGAGCACGCGCACGACGGCGCAGTAGAAGGCGATGGTGAGTACGAGATCGGTCATGTGCTCGTTGCTGAGCTCCTTCTTGATCTCGGCGAAGGTGGCGTCGGTCATGGCGAGATCGCGCACCATCTCGCGCGCGCCCCTGAGCACTGCCTTGGCGAGCGGCTCGAGCCTGGACGGCTTGCTTTCAGTCTCGAGGAAGAGGTTCTGGATGTCCTCGTCGGTGACGCCGAATTCCTTGCCGATCTTCACGTGATGGGTGAATTCGTATTCCGACTTCTCCATCCAGCCGACTTGCAAGATGGCGAGTTCGCGCAGGCGCGGATCGAGCGTGCTCTTGTTGCGGATGTAGCCGCCGACGCCATGGAAGGCGCGCGCCATGCCGGGTGAATTGACGAGCAGCCTTGTGAGATTGATCGGCCGCTTGAGCAGCTCCTTGTGTTCAGGCGGAAGCTGATCGGCATCGAGGTAGGGCAGGCGAGCCATTCTTGTTCATCTCCTCACTGAGCTGCTGAGTCGCGTTCCGGGCCCTGCAGCGTGACGCCGCCGTCGACCACCAGGACCTGGCCAGTGATGTAGCGGGCGTGGTTGCTCATCAGGAAGCGGACGGCATGGCCGATGTCCCAGCCGGTGCCTTCGATTTTCAGCACCGAGGCCTTGGTGCGCTGGGCGCGGTTGGCCTCGCTCATGCCGTTGCCGCGATTGACCATCGGCGTGTACATCGGGCCGGGGCAGATGCAGTTGACCCGGATATGGTCCTTGCCGTGATCGACCGCCATCGCCTGGGTGAGCCCAATCACCGCCGCCTTGGAGACGGTGTAGGTGGTGAGGCCGCGCGGCCGGAGCGCCGAGATCGACGAGATATTGACGATCGAGCCACCCTTGGCGGTCTTGATCATGGCCGGGATCGCATGTTTGGCGAGCAGGAACATGGTCTCGACATTGACCTGCATCACGCGCCGGTATTCCTCGGGCTTCTCGTCGACCACGCTGCCGCGGCTGCCGATGCCGACATTGTTGTCGAGGAAGTCGAGACGGCCCCAATGGTCGACCGCGGCATCGACCAGCCGCTTGCATTCGGCTTCCTTGGTGACGTCGCCGGCATGCGCTGCCGCCGTGCCGCCCTCGGCCTTGATCATCTCCACCGTGCGCTCGGCGAGTTTCAGGTCGAGATCGGCCACCAGCACCCGGGTGCCGGCGCGCGCCAGCAGGATCGCCGCCGCCCGTCCGTTGCCGATACCGTCGCCTACAGCACCACCGCCGCTCAGGATCGCAACCTTGCCGGCCAGGCCGGCGTCATCCTCGGGACCCTTCATCGTCGTCTCCTTATTGCCGATCCCAGTCGATGCGGAAGCTGTCGCCCTGCGGCTTGATGAAGCCTGCGTTGGCGCCGGGGAAGTGGGCGGGACAGAGCAGCGCGTTGCTCTCGACGCAGTCCTCGAGGAGCTGGCGCCTGGAGCGCGCCGACATCTCCTGGTCCCAGCAGAATTGGCTCGACCAGTCGGGGTGATAGACCTGGATCGGGTGATGCATGATGTCGCCCGAGAAGCAGGCCTGCGCGGCCCCGTCCTTCAGGTTGATGGCGATCGAGCCCGGAGTGTGGCCGGGATAATCCTTGATGGTGAGCAACGGATCGGGCTGGTGATCCGATTCGATCATCACGGCCTTGCCGGCCTCGACGATCGGCAGCACCGAATCGTCGAACGAGCCGTCATTGACGTCGTCCTTGCTCTTGCGCTCGTTTTCCCAGTGCGCGTACTCGCGCTTGGCGAAGAGATAGCGCGCGTTGGGGAAGGTCGGCACCCAGCGACCATCAACGAGTTGGGTGTTCCAGCCGACGTGGTCGACATGCAGATGGGTGCACATCACGAAATCGACCGATTCCGGCGGGCAGCCGCAGGCGCGCAGGCGATTGAGGAACGGTGTGTCGAGCTTGTTCCAGGCCGCGTTGTGGCGCTGCTTGTCGTTGCCGAGGCAGGTGTCGATCAGGATGGTGTGCTTGCCCGTCTTCACCACCCAGGTGTGCACGGAGCCGACGAGACGGTCGGAGGCGGCGTCGACATGGTCGGGCACCATCCAGCCCTTCTGGGCGTCGAACGCCTCCTGATTGAACCTGGGAAACATGCGGTTGGGGCGAAAGCCCGCGGCGCAGAGTTCCTCGACCTTCTCGATCGTGGCGCCACCGATCTTGCGAACCGTCATGGCGCTTTCCCCTAGAAGGTGACGACGCTGCGGATCGATTCGCCGCGATGCATCAGGTCGAAGGCATCATTGATCTTCTCGACCGGCATGGTGTGGGTGATCAGCGAATCGATGTCGATCTTGCCGTCCATGTACCAGTCGACGATCTTGGGAACGTCGCGCCGGCCCTTGGCGCCGCCGAAGGCCGTGCCCATCCAGCTCCGTCCGGTGACGAGCTGGAACGGCCTCGTGGCGATCTCCTGGCCCGCACCAGCGACACCGATGATCACCGACTTGCCCCAGCCGCGATGGCAGCACTCCAGCGCCTGGCGCATGAGCTTGGTGTTGCCGACGCACTCGAAACTGTAATCGGCGCCACCGTCCGTCAGCTCGACGAGATGAGCGACGAGATCCTTGCCCTCGAGTTTCTCCGGATTGACGAAGTGCGTCATGCCGAACTTGCGACCGAGCGCCTCGCGCGCCGGGTTGAGATCGACGCCCACGATCATGTTGGCGCCGACCATGCGTGCGCCTTGCAGCACGTTCAGCCCGATGCCGCCAAGACCAAACACCACGACGTTGGCGCCGGGTTCGACCTTGGCGGTGTTGATGACGGCGCCGATGCCTGTCGTCACGCCGCAGCCGATGTAGCAGACCTTGTCGAACGGCGCGTCGGGGCGAATTTTTGCCAGCGCGATCTCGGGCAGCACGGTGTAGTTCGAGAAGGTCGAGCAGCCCATGTAGTGATGGATTTTCTTGCCCTTGATCGAAAAGCGCGAGGAGCCGTCGGGCATCACGCCCTGGCCCTGGGTGGCACGGATCGAGGTGCAGAGGTTGGTCTTGCCCGAGAGGCACGACTTACACTGGCGGCATTCGGGTGTGTAGAGCGGGATCACGTGATCGCCCTTCTTCAGGGACACGATCCCGGGTCCGACATCGACCACGACGCCCGCGCCCTCATGGCCGAAGATCACCGGGAACAGTCCCTCGGGATCGCCGCCGGAGCGCGTGAACTCGTCGGTGTGGCAGACGCCCGACGCCTTGATCTCGACCAGCACCTCGCCGAACTTCGGCCCTTCGAGGTCGACGGTCTCGATTTCCAGGTTCTTGCCGGCTTCGTAGCAGACCGCTGCCTTTGTCTTCACGCGAACATTCCCCCGACTTCAGAAGCGGGGAGCCTAGAGCAGGGGAGCGGCCCCAGTCTATGCCGCGGCGCTTTTGGCCAAGGTGCGCGCCATTTCAGACTTCGCCTCGCGATACTGCTGGATCAGGCGACGGCAAAGCTCGGCGGCGGTGGGAATGTCCTCGATGTTCCCGACGCCGTGGCCTGCCGTATAGATGTCCTTCCAGCGCTTCTTGTTCTCCTGTGCGGCGACGATCTTGCCGGGCAAAGTCGTGCGCAACACGTCGAGGTCGACGCCGGCCGCCACCAGGCTGGGCACGAGCCAGTTGGCCGGCGCACCGTCGATCGAGGCGGTGAGGAAGACGTCGGTGGCGCGCGTCTTCAGGATCATGTCCTTGTGCGCGGCGGCGGCCATCGCCTCCTTGGTGGCGATGAAGCGCGTGCCGATATAGGCGAGGTCGGCGCCCATCGCCTCGGCCGCCAGTACGTCGCGGCCGGTGGTCTGTCCGCCCGCCAGCACGACGGCGAAGTGATCGCCCAACTGGCGCACCTCGTTCATCAGCGCGAAGGGATTGATGGTGCCGGTGTGGCCGCCGGCACCGCCCGCCACGGCGATCACACCGTCGACCTCGGCCTCCAGCGCTTTCTCGGCATGACGGCGGTTGGCGATGTCGTGCAGTGCCACCGCACCCCAGCCATGGATGCGCTTGATGGCATCGCCTGGCGCGCCCTTCGACGTCAGCACCACAGGCACCTTGTATTTCTCGACCAGCTCGAGGTCGCCGGGGTAGCGCGGGTTGGAGGCATGGACGACCAGGTTCACCGCCCAGGGCGCAGGCCTTTTGCCTGAGTCCTCGAGCCGTTTCATGCCCTCCTGCATCTCATCGAGCCAGGCCTGGAACTCCTCGCGGCTGCGCGTGCCATGGGCGGGGAAGCTGCCCATGAGTCCTTCGGCGCAGCAGGCCAGCGTGAGGGCGGGGTTGGAGACCAGGAACATCGGCGCGGCGATGGCGGGGATCGCCATGCGTTCCATCAGTCTCTTCACTTCGGCGCGTGCCATGGCTCAAACCTCTCCCACTGCGGGCGTCGTCGAAGTAACGCCCGCCTCGGCCAGCTGCTTCAATTGAGCGTCGTCGTAGCCCAGCAATTCGCGCAGCACCTCGCTCGTGTGCTGGCCGAGATCGGGGCCGGGGCGTTCGATGCTGATGCCCTTGCCGCCGAGGCGATAGGGCAGGCCTTTGACCAGACCACCGCGCTCGTCGCGCACGAGCGTGACGCCCTGCAGCGCCGTGTCGCGCAGCAGATCATTGCCGTCATTGCAGACGGCGGCCGCGATACCGCGCGCCAACAGTGCTGAAGCCGCCGCGACACTGTCATGACCGGCGCAGAAGGCTTCGAGCGTGGCATCGGGCCGGTCGAGAGTGACGGCAATCCAGCGCCCATCCTTGCAGCGGTAGGCATCCTGCTGGGCCACACCTTCTTCCTTGTTGCCGCGCCGACCATTGGGCCGTGCCCGATCGGCGGAGGCCGCGAGGATCTCCTCGCCCAGGGTGAAGGATGCGACTTCGCGCTGGGAGAAATCGAGGAACGCTCCTTTGCCGGTCCGGCGCGCCGCCATGACGGCTGTGATCACGATGCCGGTGGCGAACAGCGACACGATCTGGTCGGGGTAATTCACGTCCATGCCGGAGATGCGCGGCTCCTCGCCCTCGTAGCCGGTGATGGAGGCGATGCCTGAGGTGGCGTCGAGCGTCGATCCGAACGAGACGTTCATGCGCTCCGGCCCTGTGTCGCCCTGGCTCGAGATGGCGGCGAACACGAGGCGCGGATTGATCGCGCTCAGCTCCTTGTAGCCCAGGCCCGCACGATCGAGCACGCCGCGGCGGAAATTCTCGACCACGACGTCGCAGTGGGCCGCGAGCTCGCGGATCACGCGCTGGCCCTCGGGATCTTTCAGATTGAGCGCGAGCCCGCGCTTGTTGCGGTTGGTGAAGCGGAACTGCGGCGAGCGATTCCACCAGCCTTCGTTGTCGTCGGGCTTGCCGACGACGCGGAAGGGATCGAGATAGGCGCCCGACTCGATCTTGATCACGTCGGCGCCGAGATCGGCCAGCATGGCCGACGTATTGGCGCCAGCCGTCAGCAGGCCGAAATCGAGGACGCGGACTCCGGCGAGGGGACGGCCCAGGTGCTTCGCCTCCCCATTCAGATGGGGAGGTGCAGCGGGCATCCGCGACGGAGGGGTCATAAGCCGCGAGTTATGGCTCATGACCCCTCCGCCCTCGTGTGACGAGGGCACCTCCCCATTTGAATGGGGAGGAGGGAGAGCCGGTGCCGGGCGCGGCGCAAAAGAGCGGCCATTCCATTGCACGGGCAGTTGCGGCAGGCGCAAAGTCCCCTGTGTTGGATGGTCCATGTCCGCCAGGAAGCTGCGCGCGACATACTGCTCGGTTTGCAGCAACTCGGCTGGCGAGAAGATCGGGCCGAAGGGCACGCCCTTGGCCTGCGCAGTTTTCTGGATGTCAGCACGGGTCTTGTCGGCGAACCACGGAGTCAGGATCGCGTACAGCTCGGAGATGCTTTCACGGCGGCCGGCGCGCGTGTTAAACTTGGGATCGCCGAGGCGCGGATCGCCGATCAGGGTACGTGTCGCGGGCCATTGCGTGGCGGTGTAGACGACGGCTACGTGGCCATCGCGGCAGGGCACGATCTGGAATTCCGAATTCTTGCCTTCGCGCCCCGGTGACGTGCCGCTGGCCTCGGCACCGGACGCGGCCTTCCAGTTCACCCACTGCATCACTTCGGCCAGCGATACGCGGATGGCCGGCGCCGTCTGGCCGGCATCGCGGGCGGCGAGGGCGGCGGCAAGGCCGGTGAAGGCGGTGAGGCCCGCGGCGTAGGAGGCCTGGTGACCGCCCAGCCGTAGCGGTTTGCGTTCAGGTTCGCCCACCATGTGCAGCAGCCCGCCCAGCGCCAGGATAGTGAATTCGCTGACCGGCCGGGCGGCCGCGTTCATCTCGACCGGAAACGCCGCAATCTCGATCGGCGTCGCCCGTGAAGCGCGCAGCAGCGGTGCCGAGGTGGCGGGCTCCTCGAACAGCACAGCGTCGGCCTTGTCGAGCAGGCTGTCGAGGGTCGAGCGGCCCGCGTCGCTGGCGAGGTCGAGCACCAGCGAGCGCTTCGATGTGTTGAGGAACTGGAAGAGCGCGCTTTCGCCCTGCGGCAGGAACGGCGGCGCGCGGCGCACGGGGTCACCGCCGGGCGCCTCGATCTTGAGCACATCGGCGCCGAGGTCGGCCGCGATCTTGGCGGCGAGCGAGGTCGCCAGACGCAAGCAGAGCGGCACGTTTGCGTCGTTCACTTCGACGATCGTGAAGCGTGCCAGCGGCAAGGTGGTATCGTCGCTCATCTTCTGCATATCGTGGCGTGTGCTACTGTGCCGGTCTACGAAGGATTTTCGGCGGGGATTTCATGGCGCAGACCGGCAATCACAATGGACTCACATTCGGCATCTTCCTGGCGCCGTTCCATCGTGTCGGCGAGAACCCGACGCTCGGCATGGCGCGCGACATGGAGCTGATCGAGTGGATCGACGAGCTGGGCTACGACGAGGCCTGGATCGGCGAGCATCATTCCGCCGGCTGGGAGACCATTGCCTCGCCGGAAGTCTTCATCGGCGCCGCGATCGAGCGCACGCGCTACATCCGCCTCGGCTCGGGCGTGACCAGCCTGCCGTATCACCACCCCCTGATGGTGGCGAACCGCTTCGTGCAGCTCGACCATATGTCGCGCGGCCGCACCATGCTGGGCTGCGGCCCGGGTGCGCTGCCGTCCGACGCCTACATGATGGGCATCGAACCCACGACGCAGCGACCGCGTATGGAGGAGGCGCTGGCCGCCATCATGGCGCTGCTGAAGTGCGAGGAACCGGTCACCATGAAGACCGACTGGTTCGAGCTCAGGGAGGCGCGCCTGCATCTGGCGCCCTACAGCTACCCGCACTTCCCGATTGCCTGCGCCAGCACCATCACGCCCTCGGGCATGATCGCGGCCGGCAAGCATGGCCTCGGCGTGCTGTCGATCGGCGCCGGCATTCCGGGCGGGCCGGAGATGCTGGGCAAGCAGTGGGGCATTTACGAGGAGACCGCGGCCAAGCACGGCCACAAGGCCGACCGCTCCAAGTGGCGGGTTGTGGTGAATGCGCATGTGGCCGAGGACGACGAGCAGGCGCTGCGTGAAGTCCATGCCGGCGAACGCAACGAGACCGTGACCTATTTCGAGGACACCTTGGGCCGCCCGCCGGGCCGCGCCGACGATCCGCTGCGCGACGGCGTGAAGATGGGAACGACGCTTGTCGGCAATCCCGATACCGTGGCCAAGGGAATCGAGCGGTTGCTCGGCTATTCGAACGGTGGCTTCGGCGGCGTGCTGTTCCGCGCCCATGAATGGGCGAGCCGCGAAAGCACCCTGCGCTCCTACGAATTGTTCGCGCGCTACGTGATGCCGCGCTTCCAGGGCTCGCTCGACACCATCGTCAACTCGAACCAGTGGGCCAGGGACAACCGCAAGGGCATCTTCGGACCCAATGTGGCGGCGGTGAAGAAGGCGTTTACCGACGCCGGCCGCGAGGCGCCCGAGGAATTCCGGGCCCGCACGCCGGGTGCGCGTGACGTTGCCGGCGACTGAGAGCGGACGACTAGAACTGCTTCTTGGTGCCCGGTTCGGCGTCGATCACCTGGATCGACGTCTGGCCCAGCGCCGCCTTGTATTCGGCCGGCGTACCCCGGAGGAACGGGTTGCTGGCATAGTGCATGGGCCAGGCCATCTTGGGCTTGATCAGCTCCTTGGTGGCGTAGGCGGCGTCCTTCGGGTTCATGACGTAGTGGCCGCCGATCGGGACCAGCAGCAGGTCGGGCTTGTAGTACTCGCCGATCATCTTCATGTCGCCGAACAGGCCGGTGTCGCCCATGTGGTAAATCTTGAAGCCGTTTTCGAGCTCGATGATGAAGCCGACCGGCTCGCCGGCGGCGTAGGTCGTGTTCTTGCCGGTCGCCGGATCCTTGAGCAGCATCTCGGAGGAATGCTCGGCGCGCACCATGGTGATCTTCACGCCGGGGAAGGGCTCGATGATGCCGCCCTTGTTCATGCGTGGCACGAGGTTGGCGGGCATCAGGCCGAGTGTCAGCAGCATCTGGTTGAGGCCGGCGGGCGCCCAGAGCGGCGCGTTGTTCGTCTTGGAGATCTCGATCGCATCGCCGAGATGATCGCCGTGACCGTGCGTCACCAGGACGAGGTCAACCTTGCCGATCTTGCCGAGGTCCTTGAGCTCGGGCGGGATCTTGGTGGCGCCCATGATCCAGGGGTCGATCATGATCACCTTGCCGCCCGGTGTGGTGAGCTTGAAGGCTGCCTGGCTGTACCACAGCAGCTCGGCCTTGCCCTGCGCGTTGGCAGTGCCCGAGAGCGCCAGGCAAGCTGCGGCGATGACGGAAAGAAGACGGAAGATCATGAGCGTGCTCCCCCCAGATTATTTCGCAAAGCCTAGCACCATTTTTCGCAGCGAAAGAGCGCACTTTCCTGTGAGCCCCCGATCCCCCAACATGTGCACTGCACAATGACCAGGGGGATGGCCCACCAATGAGTATCAAGGGCAAAGCCTATATTGCCGGCATCTACGAGCACCCGACGCGGCTCGCCAAGGACATCTCGCTGGCCCAGATCCACGCCCAGTGCGCCAAGGGCGCGCTCGAGGACGCTGGCCTCACCAAGGACGACGTCGACGGCTATTTCTGCGCCGGCGACGCTCCCGGCCTGGGGCCGATGTCGATGGTCGAGTACATGGGGCTCCGGCCGCGCCACGTCGATTCGACCGATACCGGCGGCTCCTCCTACGTGCTCCATGTCGGCCACGCCGCCGAGGCGATCGCCGCCGGCAAGTGCAAGGTGGCGCTGATCACGCTCGCCGGCCGACCGCGCGCCGAGGGTATGGCGACCGGCACCGTGCCGCGCAGCCGTGGCGGCACGCCGACGCCGGATGAGCCCTTCGAGTTCCCCTACGGGCCGACGGTGGTGAACATGTACGCAATGTGCGCCATGCGTCACATGTACGAGTTCGGCACGACCGCGGAGCAGCTCGCCTGGATCAAGGTCGCGGCTTCGCACCACGCCCAGCACAATCCGCATGCGCTGCTGCGCGACGTGGTCACTGTCGAGGAGGTGGTGAACTCGCCGATGATCTCCGATCCGCTGCACCGGCTCGACTGCTGCGTCATCACCGACGGTGGCGGCGCGATCGTCGTGGTGGCGCCGGAGATCGCGGCCAAGCTCAAGCGGCCCAAGGTCAAGCTGATCGGCGCCGGCGAATTCATCAAGACGCAGATGGGCGGCAAGGTCGACCTCACCTATTCGGGCGCACGCGTCAGCGGCGCGGCGGCCTTCGCCGAAGCGGGGGTAAAACCCGCCGACATCAAGTACGCCTCGATATACGACAGCTTCACCATCACGGTGCTGATGCAGCTCGAAGACCTCGGCTTCTGCGAGAAGGGCAAGGGCGGCGCCTTCGTGGCCGACGGGAACCTGATCGCGGGCCAGGGCACGCTGCCGTTCAACACCGACGGCGGTGGGCTGTGCAGCAATCATCCGGGCAATCGTGGCGGTCTCACCAAGGTGCTGGAGGCGGTCCGTCAGCTGCGCGGCGAGGCCCATCCCGCCGTGCAGGTGAAGAACTGCAATCTCGCCGTCGCGCACGGCACCGGCGGCTCGCTCGGCCTGCGCCACGGCAGCGCCACCGTCATTCTGGAGAGGGAGTAGACCATGGCCGCCCAGGAAACCAAGGAACGTAAGTTGCCGGCGCCGGCCGTGAGCCAGGAGACGCAGGCCTATTGGGATGCCGCGGCCAAGGGCAAGCTGCTGGTGCGCAAGTGCACAAGCTGTGGCCAGGCGCATCACTATCCGCGCACGATCTGTCCCTTCTGCTTCAGCGACAAGACCGAATGGATCGAGGCCACGGGCAAGGGCACGCTCTATTCCTACAGCGTCATGCGCCGCGCCCCGGTGCCCTACGCCATGGCCTACGTGACCCTGGCCGAAGGCCCGCGCATGGTGACCAACATCGTCGACTGCGACTTCGACAAGTTGAAGTGCGAGCAGGCGGTGAAGCTGGTCTTCAAGCCGACCGACGGCGGACCGCCGCTGCCGATGTTCACGCCGGCTTAGGGGGCAATCAAGCCGCGAGCCCGATCAGGCGCTTGTCCAAATCACGGCAAGGTTCGAGCTAGCGATCGCTCCGCTGCCGTCGTTCGCGGATGCTCTCGATGTGGCTGCGATCATAACTCTTGAGAGTGAGATCCTGGACTCGCTCCTCCACCCACCGCTCGTCGACTGTGAAAGCCTTGAACAGAATGTAGTGCAACCCGAACGCAAGGCCTGTCGCCAACAGCGGCCACATTGCCCACCACGGCCGGCCCGTTGCGATGTTGATCGACGTCAGCGCAAGATTGAGCGCCGTGAAACACCAAGCATGCCAGCGGAAGGCGCGCACCAGCCGGCCGCACCAGGCCACCGGCATTGGCTTCATCCCGGGGCTCCCGGGTCCGGTAAAGTCGGATAGACCTTGGCGATCTGAAGTATGCGCCAGCTGTACCGCAGCCAGAGCAGCACCACGACGATCAGGAGGATGCGGTCGCCGGTGCCCAGATCGGGCTGGAAGCCGTACAGCGCGAAGTACAGCAGCGCGGCGGCCGGTGCAGTGGCGCAGAAGGCGGCGGCTGCGACATGCTTGGTCAGGCCGAATACGACGGCGGTGATCGCGACGGCGAACGCATAGATCGGCACGCCGATCGCGCCGCCATGCGGCAAGGCAGGCGACAGCGCCGCGACGCCGATCACACTCAGCAGCACCGTCAGGAACAACGTGTAGACGAACAACTCGCTGCGCGCCTGTCCCCGCTTCAGCCGGGGCACCGCGGTAAAGTACGGCGTCTTGGCATCGTTGTAGACGTAGCGTTTGACCAGACTCTCCCAATCGAGCTGCATGACGCTATGTCTTCGGCGCGGTAGCGACCGGCGCCTCGAGGATCGGGTCGGGGGTTTCCTCCAGCTTGATCCGCTCCTTGCCCTCGATCTTGGTCCCGGCCTCCTCCGGCCACTCAAGAGTCATCAGCTTGAAGCGCACGCCCTGCGGCCCCCAGATCACATAGGCGACTTGAAGCCACACGGCGATGCCGGCACAGGTGGCGACGATCAGGCCGAACACCATGATGCTCTTGATCACCCAGCGATGGGTCAGGCCGACAGTCGAGGCGGAAATCTCGCCGACGGCAAAGGAATCCGCCACGTAGAAACTGAAGAAATAGATCAACAGCAGCAGATACGGAATCATGAAGCAGCTGAGCCCCAGGAACTCCAGCCACAGCTTTTTACGGAATTGCAGGTGGTCGCGAATCAGGTCGACCCGCACATGGCTGTTGTAGATCGTGCCGAAGCCGAGCACGAGCGCAAACAGGGCGGTATGGAGGTGCCATTCCAGCTCCTGCAGCAGGGTCGATTCGAAAATCCGACCGAAGGTTCCCACCAGCCAGATCTGCACGCCCTGCACGCCGTCCGCGCCTTGCCAGGTGAGCTTGCGGGCAACGACATCGATGACGGTGATCAGCACCAGCGGCACCAGCAGCCAGGAGGCCCATCGTCCGACGAAATCGACGCCCTTGCGCAACCGCTCGCTCGCCCGCAGGGCTAACGGCGCATCGCCCTTGGCATAGGCGTCGGTCTGGGTATCGCCTGGCATTGACATGGCGCTTCCTCACGAGCCGTAGGCGCTACGCATCAGCGAGAGCGCGAGTTCGGGCCAGGTCAGCACGGCGATCAGGCCCATCAACTGCAGCAATACGAACGGGATGATGCCCTTGTAGATGCTCTCGATCTTCACTTCCTTCGGCGCGATGCCCTTGAGGTAGAACAGCGCGAAGCCGAACGGCGGCGTCAGGAACGAGGTCTGCAGGTTCACCGCCATCAGGATGGCGAACCAGTAGACGACGTCCGCCTTCGCGACGTGATCACCGAAATCGAGCGAGCCGATCATCGGTGCGAACACCGGCAGCACGATCAGCGTGATTTCGATCCAATCGAGGAAGAAGCCGAGCGCGAACACGATCACCATGATCAGGTACAAGAAGCCCCAGGAATCCAGTCCCGCCGCCTTGATCAGGTGCTCGACGATGTCGTCGCCGCCGAGCGCGCGATAGACGTAGGCGAAGCAGGTGGCGCTGATGATGATGAAGAACACCATGGCGATGGTGCGTGCCGCGGTCTGGCAGGTCTCGCTCATCATCTTGGTGTTCATCCGGCCGGCGAACAGGGCGAGCAGCATGGCGCCGAAGGCGCCGACCGCGCCCGCTTCGCTCGGCGCGGCGAAACCGAACAGGATCGAGCACTTGATCAGCCCGATCAGGAATACCGGGGGCACGAAGGCGCGCAACAGCAGCGGCAGCATCTCGCCCTTCGGCACCTTCAGCAGCTCGGGCGGCAGCGGCGGCGCGAGCGACGGCTTGATGGTCGCGGCGATCACGATAAAGGACAGGTACAGGACCGACAGGGTGAGCCCCGGCGCCAGCGCCGCCATGAAAAGATTGCCGACCGACACGCCGAGCAGGTCGGCCATGACGATCAACATGATGCTGGGCGGTATCAATATGCCGAGCGTGCCCGCGGCGGCGATGGTGCCACAGGCGAGCGCATGGCTGTAGCCCTGGCGAATCATCGTTGGCAGCGCCAGCGCGGTCATCATCGTCACCGAGGCACCGATGATACCGGTCATTGCGGCGAGGATGGTGCCCATGATGGTGACGCCTAGGGCGAGCGCGCCGGGTACCCGCTTCAGCAGTACCTGGACGCAGTACAGCAGGTCGTTGGCAATGCCGCTGCGCTCCATGACCACGCCCATGAAAATGAACGTCGGGATGGAGACCAGCACGAGGTTCTCCGCAGCCTGGCCCCAGATGCGCGGTACGAAATTGAAGTACTCGATCAGCTTGAAGCTGCCGAGAAAGTACCCGATCAGGCCGAAGGTCAGTGCGACACCGCCCAGGATGAACGCCACCGGATAGCCCGAGAACAGCAGGATGGCCAGCGTGATGAACATCACGAGCGGCAGGTAGTCCTGCGCCGTGTACAGCAGATCCTGCCGTGCCTCCGTGGGCATCGAGGCGATGATCGCGATCACTGACGCGATGGCGACGACCAACACTGCTGGGACCAGGATGCCGACTAAACCGCGGCTGACGCCGCGGGTTTGTTCAGAGACCGCCATGATCGAAACTCCCGGTAATCGATCCGAGGGTGCGCGTCCGGACCTCGCCGAAGCAGCGAAGCCCGGACATCGTCACGCCGTCGTTCGCCTCACTTGTCGAGGTAGGTCGGCTTCATGAACTGTGCCCCGCCCCACACCGCATACTTCTTGCGGAAGTCGAGGTAGCTGTCGGCCACCTTCTTGAACAGCGGGTCCTTGGCCGAATCTTCGGCAATCACCTCGAGCCAGACCTTCTCGTAGGTCGCCAGATCCTTGTCGCTCCAGCGCATGATCTTGACGCCGTGCTTGCTGGTCATCTCGGCCATGAGCGGGAACTGCATGGCCTCGGTTTCGGCGAAGGTGTAGATCACCTGCGCTTTCGCCGAGACCTCGATCATCGCCTTGTAGGCGTCGGGCAGCGCCTCGAACGCCTTGGCGTTCATCAGGAACTCGCTGCACGAAGACTGCTGATGCCAACCCGGAAAGTAGTTGTACTTGGCGATCTGATGAAAACCCATCTGCATGTCCATCATGGGCATCGAGAACTCGGTCGCGTCGATCACGCCGCGCTCCAGCGACGGGAAGATGTCCGCTGCGGCCAGCAGCTGGGTCGACACGCCCAGCTTCTGCATGACCCGCGCGCCGAGACCGAAGAAGCGCATCTTGATGCCCTTCATGTCCTCGGCGTCCTTGATCTCGCGGCGGAACCAGCCGGAGGTCTCCGGACCGATGCAGAAGCAGTCAAATGCCTTCAGGCCATGCTTGGCGTAGATTTCGTCGCGCAGCTTGTTGCCGCCACCGAACCACTTCCAGGCCAGGAACTCGCCGATGCCAGGGCCGAACGGTACGGTGGTGAAGAAGGCGAGCGCCGGATACTTGCCGGTGTGGTAGCCCGGCGTGGTCCAGCAGGACTCGATCGATCCTTTGCTCACCGCGTCGAAGCACTCGAGCGGCGGCACCAGCGCGCCGGGCTCATGGAACTTGATGTCGAACCGTCCGCCGGACATGCGCTTTATGTCCTCGGTGAAGCGCACTCCCGAAGGGCCGAGATGCGGTAACTGGCTGCCGAATGCACTCTGCATTTTCCAGCGGACGCGCTCCTGAGCTGTCGCCGGAAGCGCGACCGAGGCGGCGAGCACCGCAACCGCGGACACGGATAACCAATCACGAAGGGAACCCAGCATGACTTCATCCTCCCTTTTATAGGAGGTCCGGCTGGATTAGGGACCGGTTCCGTCGCAGCGCCTACGCGACCCGCGCCACAAAGCAACTGAGCGCCCGATCGACGGACCTCGCTTTGCTGACGCCTGACGCCAAGGGTTACGTTACGCGGAATCGTCCCTGCGACCTGCGCCTGACGCAAAGCTGGCATGCTTGCGGACCGGAGTCAAAGCCCAGATGTCGGAGGGAATGAAACGATACGCCATTTTCGCGGCGCGTCGGCTCGCTCGCGTGAGCAGGCGGAGCGAAGCGGCAGGCAATGTCGCGTTGCCGCGGTGGAGGGCCGATGTTCACGCAAGCCTGACGGCGGCGGCGATGAGGGCGATCAACGCAAAATTCATAAGGACAGCGCCCGGACCCGGTCGGTTGTCGCCGTTGGCGGCAAACTCAGAAGCCCGCCGTTATGGACAGAAGGGCGGTGCGCGGCGCCCCCTCCAACAGCGCGCCGAAGCCGGTCACGCCGGACCAATAGTTGTTGTTGAACACATTCTGAACAGTAGCGCGAAAGACCAGGGGCGTCTTGTCGAGCGACGTACGATAGCTTGCGCCGAGATCGAACCGGGTCCAGGCGGGAATGCTCTGGGTGTTGGGCACGTTGACGTAGGAATCGCCGCTATAGGCGGCGGTACCCATCATCGTCAGCCCGGAAAGCGGCGTGTCCCACTCGGCGGTCAAGGTACTGGAGACGACGGGAACACCGATCGGTCGATTACCCAGGGCAAAAGGCGTGCTCGTTTGAGTTACAGCGGCGTTGAGCAATGTGAGGCCTGCAAGCAAACGGACGGAAGGGATGACCTCACCGAATACGTTGAGTTCCAGGCCTTGATTGCGCTGCTGGCCGCCGACGGTGAAGACGTTGTTGACGAGCTGGCCGAATTGTTTGTCGATCTGGAACGCGGCGAGTGTCGCACCGATCTGGCCGAAGTCAGCCTTGATGCCGGCTTCGAACTGCGTGGCGATGTACGGCGGCAGGACCTGACCCGCGTTGACCGCCGCCTGCGGCGCGGTTTCGCCCTTGCTCAGCCCCTGGACGTAGTTGGCGTAGAGCGAGACGTTCTGCCAAGGCTTGACGACCAGGCCGACCATGGGCGGCTGGGCGCTCATGTCGTAGGACGATGTCGGCAAACCCGTGATCGGGCTAAAGTCGATCGACGCGATCCTCTGCTGACGGATACCCAGCATGAGCTGGATCCTGTCGTCGAACACCGAAAGCGTGTCGGACAGGGCGAAGCCCGTCAGGTCGGTGCTGGAGATCTTGGGCATGAAGGCTGGGACTGCGATCGCCTGGCCAGGCAGGTTCACCGGGGCATAGATGTTCGACAGCATGGCGCGTCCCGAGGACGAGCCCCGGGAAATGTCGTCGTGGTAGCTCAAGGCCTGCATGACAAGCAGGTGCTTGATCCCTGCCGTCTCGAATGTGGCGCGCACGCCGGCATCATAGGTCAGCCGGTTGATCAGAAACGTGAAGTAAGCAGGCGTGTTTGTCGTATTTCCCGAATAGGCGCTGATGGTCGGCGTGCCGAAGACACGTGCGACTTGCGTGCGCCCGCCACCCACATCGGCGAAAAAGGTGACGTTGTCCGTCACGTCGTACTCGGCGCGCAGCAACAGCGACTGGTCGGCGATCGACGACCACTCCCAGGCCTGGCTGAGGTTGAGGCTGGCGTTGGGCGCGGACGGAACGGCGATGCCCGGAGCGACGAGCAGCGGACGGGACGGTGCCCTGAATTGCTCGTCCTGGGCGACGAAATCCAACGAGCTCCTGAAGCGGTTGCCGCGATAGTCGAAGGCCAAGGAGCCGACGAAGACACCTCTCGATTGCTTCTCCAAGGGCGTATCGCCGCCGAAATAGGCGCCGTTGGCGCGGATGCCGAACTCGCGATTTTCGCCGTACCGTCGGCTGACGTCGAGGTGCCCACCGCCCTGCAGATTGGAGGCATAGTCCGTTGTGAAACGCGTCAGGTCGACATCGCCTGCCCGTTTGGGCACGACGTTGACGGTGCCGCCGATACTGCTGGCGGGCGACATGCCGTACAGGAACGCTGCCGGGCCTTTCAGGGTCTCGACGCGCTCGACGTAGTCGGTGAACAGCCGATAGTTCGGAGCAACACCATAAATGCCGTCGAAGGCGATTTCGCCCGCGTTGCCTTCGCCGACCGGAAAACCGCGAATGAAGAAAGCATCCAGGATGCCGCCGGTTTGTCCCGTGAAGCGGACCGACGCGTCGTTGCGTGCCACGTCGGCCACTGTCACGGCCTGCTGGCCCTCGATCGTTTTCTCCGTATAGCTGTTGATGCTGAACGGCGTGTTCATGTAGTCGCGATTGCCGAGCAGGCCGACGCGACTACCGCGCGCAACCAGCCCGCCGGTAAAGGCGGGGGGCAGGTTGTCGATCGTGCCTGTCGACGGTGTCGGCCTCTGGCCGACGACCTGTATCGCACCGAGCACTGCCGTGCCGGATTCGGTCGGCGTCGCGCCGGCGCTTGCCTTCGCCAGGGTCGCTGAGCGATCGCCTGCAGGGTGCCATGTTATTCCCGTTCCCGAAAGAAGCAGCCCGAGCGCAGCGGCAGGCCCGTGCGGACCCATGACCGCCGTCGAGCGCAGGCCCTGCGTCATGTCAGGTGGGTAGGAGATTTGCCAGCCCGACTGCCGACCGAACATCGCCAGCGCATCAGCCAAGGGCTGTTCCGGAACATCGAATGCCACTTGCTGGGTGTTGACGGGAGCCTGAGGCTGCTGTGCCCTGGCGTCTACCAGTCCGAGCAACGCTAGCATCGCGGCCATTGATGCGCCTGAACTCGCGATGCGCCTAGCACGGTGCTTGATGAACAGGACAAGCATCGCAGGATCGGACACGCGCAACCTCCGCAAGGATGCTCGACGTGCCGTTCGCCGGGGGCCGTCTCGAGAGAGTTCGGACGCTGCCGTCTACTGCGAGTGCCAATTATTATCAATGAAGAAGCTGTGACAAAAGAAAGACTTACCTGCTGCGCACTAAGCTGGCCAGCGCCGCTGCAGGCTCTGCTCTGTCATTGGCCAAGCAGAAGACATAGCGATCCGGACGCAGGACGGCGGCGCGCGCGCCGTATTTGGCCAGCCATTCCATGCCGACGCCCGGCAGCAGCACCGCGTCGACCTCAAGTCCTTCGACTAGTGCGGCATCGCCCACGATGGCGAAACGTTGCCCGATGGCCTCATCCATCAGGCGGCCGTCGGCGAGCCGAGGCTGCGGGAAGAGCGCGCCGACTGGGGGCGCCGTGCCCAGCCCGCAACCGGGTCCTAGCTGCGGCTGCGGGAAGTCGAAGATCGTGCTGCCCTCGGCGAATCGCTGGTTGCGCGCGGCGATCTCCGCGGGATCGGTCGCCTGGATCACGGCGCCCAGCCGCACCGCCAGCTCGATGAAGGCGCGAGCGTGCGGCAGGCGCTCGCTCTCGTAGGTGTCGAGCAAAGAGTCCGGCGCGCCGCCTGTCACGACAGCCGCCAGCTTCCAGGCGAGGTTGGAGGCATCGCGCATGCCCGTGCACATGCCTTGACCGAGGAAGGGTGGCGTCTGGTGGCAGGCATCGCCCGCCAGCAGCAGGCGGCCCTTGCGCCACCCCTCCTGCACCACCGAGTGAAAGGTGTAGATGGCGGCACGCTCGATCTCGGCGTCTCCGGGTTCCAGCCAGCGCGCGATCATCGGCCAGAAGACGTCGGCATCGGTCAGTCGTGCGGGATCGTCGCCGGGCAGCAGCATGATTTCCCAGCGCCGGCGTCGCCCGTTGACGTTGACGAGTGTCATCGGCCGCGCGGGATCGCAGAACTGCAGCGAATAGAGCGGCAGCGCCTGGGTGCGCGGACTTTCGGGATCGCACAGAAGGTCGACGACCAGCCACGGCTGGTGAAGACCGAGATCGACCTGCCGGCTGCCGATCGCGTGACGCACCAGCGACCGCGCGCCGTCGCAGCCCACGACGAAGCGCGCCTCGAGCTCATCGACCGAGCTCACCTCGTGGCCGAGGTGTACGCGCACGTTCGGGAACCGCAGGAGGCCCTCGCGCAGGATCGCCTCGATCTCCGGCTGATGGAAATACCAGCTTCCCGACCAGCCGTTCGGTCCCGGCAAGTCGCTGCCGCGGCGGATCATCAGCGTGCGGCCGGACGGCTCCTCGTAGCGCGCCCCATGAGGCGAGGGACGCGCCGCCAGGGCAATACGCTCCGAGAGACTTGCCGCCTGGAAGACGCGCATGACCTCGCCGTCGAAATGCACGGCCCGCGGCAGTGCATGGATCTCGCGCTCGCGGTCGTAGATGTCGACCGCGAGACCGGCTTGGCCCAGCAGGTTGGCCAGCAGCGCGCCGACCGGCCCGCAGCCGACGATGGCGACGTCGGCACTCAAGAGTTGAGCGCCTCCCAGACGCGCTCCGGCGTCGCCGGCATGTTGATATGCTTGCCGCCCAGCGCGTCGACGATGGCATTCATCACCGACGGCAGCGAGCCCGCGCAGCCCGCCTCGCCGCAGCCCTTGGCGCCCAGCACGTTGGTCGTGGCCGGCACCGAGTGGTAGCCGATCTCGAACGACGGCGCGTCGGCGGCGCGCGGCAGGGCGTAGTCGGTGAAGCTGCCGGTCACGATCTGGCCATCCTCGTTGTAGACGACGTGCTCGAACATCGCCTGGCCGATGCCCTGCATCACGCCGCCATGGCTCTGGCCCTCGACCAGCAGCGGATTGATGACCGTGCCGAAGTCGTTGACCATGGTGTACTTCACCACCTCGACGACGCCGGTGTCGGGATCGATCTCGACTTCCGCGACATGCGCGCCGTTGGGGAAAGCCGACGGCGCCGCCTCGTGGACGTGCGTGACGTCGAGCGTGTCGGGCACGCCCTCCGGCATCTTCATGCCGCCGCGCAGCTTGGCAGCCAGTTCCATGATGCCGATGCCGCGGTCGGTGCCGACGATGGCGAAGCGGCCCAGCTTGAACTCGATGTCGGCCGCCGAGGCTTCCAGCGCCACGCCCGCGATCTGCTTGCCCTTGTCGATCACCTTGTCGGAGGCTTCAACGATGGCAGCGCCGCTCGCCATGATCGACTTGGAGCCGCCGGTGCCGCCACCCGCGATCAAGAGGTCGCTGTCGCCCTGGATAATCTTGATGCGCTCGAACGGGATGCCGAGCTTCTCGGTCAGCACCTGGGCGAAGGCCGACCAGTGGCCCTGGCCGTAGTCGAGCGTGCCGGTGATGATGGTGACATCGCCGTTCGGCTCGAAGCGAATGCCGCCCTGCTCCTTCATCGGCGGCGCGGTGACTTCTAGATAGTCGCCGATGCCCATGCCGCGCAGTCTGCCGCGAGCTTTGCTCTCGGCCTTGCGTGCGGCAAAGCCCGCGACATCGGCGAACTTCAGGGCCTTGTCGAGCAGTGTGGTGAATTCGCCGCTGTCGTAGGTGGTGCCCGAGGCCGTCTTGAAAGGCATCTCCTCGGGCTTGATGTGGTTGCGGCGACGCATCTCGACCTGGTCGATCCCCATTTCGCGGGCCGCGGTGTCAATCAGCCGCTCCATGAAGTAGTTGGCCTCGGGCCTCCCGGCACCGCGATAGGCGCCGACCGGCGAGGTATGGGTGAACACCACCTTGGTCGCGACCTCGATCAGCGGCGTGCGGTAGACCGCGGCGAGATTGCGAGTGACACCCATCGAGCCCATCAGCGGGCCGACGTTCGCGAGATAGCCGCCGACGTTGGCGAAACCGATCAGGCGCACGGCGAGGAAGCGTCCATCCTTGTCGAGCGCCAGCTCGGCATCGAAGTCGTGGTCGCGGCCATGCTGGTCGGAGAGGAAGCTGCCGCTGCGGTCGTCGGTCCACTTCACCGGACGACCGAGCAACTTGGAGGCATGGAACAGGCCGGCATATTCCGGGTAGGGCGAGCCCTTCATGCCGAACGAGCCGCCGACATTTCCGGTCAGCACGCGCATCTGCGCCGGCTTGATCTTGAGGAGATCGGCCATCTGGTGTTTTAGCCCGAACACGCCCTGGCAGCCGGTATAGAGCGTGTAGTGGTCGTTCGCGGCCTGGTAGTGCGCGGTTGCGGAGCGCGGTTCCATGGCACAGACGACGATGCGGTTGCTGACCAGCCGGAGGCGCGTGACGTGGGCTGCGTTGGCGAAGGCCTCGGCCACCTTGGCGCTGTCGCCATACTGATAGTCGACGCAGATGTTGCCGGGCGCGTCGTCGAACACGATCGGCGCGCCCGGTTCGGCGCCGGCGCGCGAGTCGGTGACCGCCGGCAAGGCCTCGATATCGAGCTCGACCGCTTCGGCGGCGTCCTTAGCTTGAGCCAAGGTCTCGGCCACCACGAAAGCCACCGGATCGCCCACGAAGCGCACCTTGTCGGTGGCGAGCGAGTTGCGCACCGGCATCTTCATCGGCGTGCCGTCGCGATTGGGTACAGGGATCAGGGTTTTGAGCGGCCCGTAGCCCGCCGCATCAAGGTCGGCGCCGGTCCAGACGCCCAGCACGCCCGGCATTTTTTTCGCAGTTTCAATATCGATGCCCTTGATGATTCCGTGCGCCACCTGGCTGCGCACCATTACGGCATGGGCCTGCTTGTCGAGATTGATGTCGTCGCTGTAGCGGCCCTGGCCGCGCAGCAGGGTCGGGTCCTCCTGGCGCGGCACCGGCTGGCCGATGCCGAATTTCATCAAATCGAGATTGTCCGCTGCGAAAGGCGCGTTCATGGGAATCCATTGCAAAAGAGGGGGAAATCAGGCCGTGATTATAGCGCGAGCAGGCATGGGCTGTGCTAGTGATTCGGACATGTCCAATCTCGATCCCGTCACGCTGACCGTCATCCAGAACGGCCTGATCCAGGTCTGCAACGAAATGGACTTGGCCTTCGTCCGTGCGGCTTTTTCGCCGGTCATTTCCGAGGGCATGGATCGCTCCGACGGGATTTACGACGCGACCGACGGAGCCCTGATCGCCCAGGGCGAGCTGGGGCTGCCGGTCTTCGTCGGCACCATGCAATTTTCGACCCGCGCCGTTATCGATCGGGTGAAGAGCCACTATGCAGGAAAGGTGGAACCGGGCGACGTCTTCATCGTCAACGATCCCTACCTTGGCGGCACCCATCTGATGGACGTGCGGTTCGTGAAACCGTTCTTCTACAAGGGTGAGTTGTTCGCCTGGCTCGCCAACACCGGCCACTGGCCCGATGTCGGCGGCATGGTGCCGGGTGGCTTTTCGGCCAGCGCCACAGAAGTGGAGCAGGAAGGCCTGCGCCTGCCGCCGATAAAATTCTTCAAGAGGGGCGAGATGGACCAGGAGATCCTCTCGATCATCCTGTCCAACATCCGCATTGCCGACCAGCGCATCGGCGACATCAAGGCCCAGGCCGCTGCCCTCACCACCGGCGAAGTGCGGCTGACTGCCTTGATCGATCGCTACGGCACCGACGTCGTGCGCGCGGCGATCGCCGAGATGCGCCATCGCGCCGAGCGCCAGATGCGGGCCAAGATCGCCGACATTCCCGATGGCGTGTACGAGGGCACCTCGCAGGTCGACAGCGACGGCGTGGTCGACGAGCCGCTTACCATCAGGATGAAGATCACCAAGAAGGGCGAGGAACTGCTCTTCGACATGGCGGGATCGA